>Ga0255188_1000199_pt1 | contig 22676 bp, 34 predicted proteins | sample Miss_Cont_RepB_8_FD_188427 | JGI IMG/M metagenome (GOLD analysis project Ga0255188, IMG submission 188427) | Freshwater microbial communities from Mississippi River, Louisiana, United States - Miss_Cont_RepB_8h | ecosystem: Environmental > Aquatic > Freshwater > River | place: USA: Louisiana... | reverse complement strand
ACGAATCGAGAACATGGCTCACGGCCCAAGACATTGCCGACAGCCGGCGGGTGAAGCTGCCTCGAGGCGTGGCCCCGAAGGGGTTCCACAAGCTGGTGGCCATGGTGGACGTCCAGCAAACGCTGCTCTACTACACCGTCGCGGCGGCCCGTGAGGATGGCTCTTTGCATGTGATGCGATACGGCACATACCCGGAGCAGGACGACCCCTACTTCACGCTCAAGGAGGCGAGGCGGAAGCTCAGCCACAAGTACCCGCAAGCCGGCGACATGGCAGCGCTCAGTCAGGGGATCACGGAGTTCTGTGAGTGGCTCTTTGCCCAAGACTGGCGAAGCGAGGACGGCGGCCACATGACGCCCGAGCTGGTCGCATTCGACGCACGCTGGAAAACGGATCTGGTGAAATCCGCCCTGAGTCGCAGCAACCACAGGCAGCAACTGCTGGCGTACATGGGCCAGAGCTACCGGGCGGCGGACAAGCCAATATCGGAACGCAAGTACGACCCTGGCTCACGAGTCGGCCTCGGCTGGGTGATCGTCAAACGCAAGCAGGCCGGCGACATCCGCAACTGCCTCTCGGACGTGAACTACTGGAAGACGGCATTCCATGACCAGATGGCCGTCAGGATCGGCCACGCTGGAGCCATCACACTCTACGACGGGATGCACCGACTGTACTCCGAGCACCTCACGAGCGAGTATGCCACCCAGACCGAGGGCCGAGGGCGGACAGTGATGGAGTGGCGGCTGAGGGTCGGGGCCGAGAACCACTGGCTGGACAGCTCAGTCGGCTGTCTGGTGCTGGCATCAGTGCTGGGGTGCAATGTGCCCGAGGTCAGTGAGGCCACCGAGCAGAAGCGACGGCGGCGAATCAAACGACGAACGGAGGTGAGGACGTGAAAGCAAAGCAAATAGCAGTGCGGCCCGGTGTTGTCAGCGATTTGTCAGCGATTTGTCAGCGGCATTTCAGCGATATTTCAGCGGAGGTGAGGACGTGAGCGAAGGAAAAACGGGCAGACCAAAGGGCAGTAAGACGCGGGACCGTGTTGTCGTGGACGTGAGGGTCTCGCACTGCCCCATATGCCACAGCACAGAGCGGGCGGAGTACATCGACGCACCGCAGCGGATCGACGGTGATGGCATCAGCCCCGAGGGCAGACCCTACACGGCTGTTCTGCTGCGGCGGACGTCATGCCTCAACTGCGGCCAGTACCGGGTGGACCGCAGCTATATCTGCGAGCTGAAATCGGCCGATCCTGTTTCGCCCGTTGACGATTGACAGGCAGGCTCGCAGACTGCGGGCATGAGCGAAACAACCGCACAGATTATCGCCAGACTGAGGCAGACGCTGCAGAGTGGCGTCACGTCGGACAGTCGCGACGGCGCATCGACGGCGATTGATCTGCAGATTATCAAAGAGCAGCTGCGGGAGCTCGAAGAGCAGACCGGCATGAGGCGGCGGCGGTCGCCAATCATCAACGTCGTAATGAGCCGGAGATGATGCGGTGAGTACCACCAGCCCCGGCACAACAGACACCACCTATCAGGCGCTCAATCCCGGCAACCGCCGGCGGTCGGCCACGGCCAAGGTGCGGCTCGAGGACTCGCTCCTCAACGACCGGCGGCGTGAGGCACTGGCAGCCAACGCCCTGGACGTGTGGCGTAATATGGGACTGCTGGCATGGGCCATTCGGCGGACGCTGGACTACTGCTGCCTGTGGGACTTCCAGCCACGGACCGGCGATCGCGGTCTCGACGTGGCGCTCAAGCAGCTGATGGCACGGGACACCGAGCCCGAGGCAATCGACACCTACGGTCGCATGGATTGGGACGACATCCGCAGGGTGGCCGAGGCCCAGAAGCTGCTGGCGGGCGATTGTTTTTTGGTCAAGCAGAGCGACTGGACTCTACAGCTGGTCGAGGGTGCATTCTGCCGCAGCCCAGCCTACGGACGCAACGACCAGAAGCAGTGGATCAACGGGGCCAAGCTCCGATCTGGTCGGGTCGTCGCGTGGAATTTCGCCGAGGAAGATCCGCTCACGGGAACACGCGGCGACCGGATCATCCGCCAGAGCAATGTCTGGCAGCACTGCCAATTCGAGGGCAGGCCCAACCAGATCCGGCCACAGTCTCCGATCGTCGCAGCCCTGAATGAGTTCCGCGACGTGGACGAGACATTCGACCACATGCGCGCCAAGATCAAGCTCGATCAATTGTTCGGCATCGCATTCAGTCGCAAGCCGGAGGCCGAGGCCTTCGACTCGGACAACGACACCGATGGCTCACAGGACGCATCGGCCCGTGTGCTCGATTTCGGGCAAGGCCCGGCGGTGTTCGATTTGGATGAGGGCGAGGACGTCAAGGCGATCGAGTCGGGCAACCCGGCCAGCCAGACGCAGGACTTTTTGAAGCTGTGTCTGCAGATCGCGCTGAAGTCGCTGGACTTGCCCTACTCATTCTTCGACGAAAGCTGGACCAACTACAGCGGTTCCCGCGGCGCGTGGAATCTGTTTGAGCGAGCTTGCCACGCCAGACGCAAGACGCAGGAGCGACTGCACAAGCGACTAACCCAGTGGCTGCTGCTCAAGTGGGCCTTGCCGGTCGACTTTGGCGGCACTGGCGAAATCAGCCTACCCGGCGGCCAACTGGTCTCTGATCTGCAGTGGCGATGGGTGCCACGCGGCATAGCCTTTTGGAAACCGCAGGAAGAGTTGGACGTGGCTCTGCGGTCAGTCGCTGCAGGTCTCCAGTCGATGCAGGACGTGTGCGACACATGGGGCTTCGGTGACTACTTAGACAACTGCCGAGAGATCGCCAAGGAACGCGAGGAGCTCGCATCCCTCGGCTATCTGCAGACATGGAGTAACGCGGCTATGGTGCGACTGGAGGCAGTGCAATGAATCGCGGATGGCAGATCGACATGCGGTGGTTACAGGCCTACGAGCACAGGATGGCGGCCAGGGCCGGCAGGCCCCGGAGCGACATGGACCCGGAGCGGATCGACGATCGCATCTACGATATGTGGGCGGAGATGCTCGGATTTGAGGACAGCACGCCAGTCAGCTACACCGAGGACGGGATCGCGATCGTCTCGATCGTCGGCCCGCTCTTCAAAGCCAAGAGCAGCCCGTTCCGGTCGAACTACGCCAGCATCCTCGAGGGCCTCGAGGAGCTGCTCGAGATGCCACCCCGCGCTGTGGTCCTGCGGATCGACAGCCCCGGCGGTGTGGTCGATGGCGGCACTGCTGTCGTCGACGCAGTGAACGAGCTGGCCCAGCGGACTCTGGTGGTGGCCTCGGTGAACGGCTGCGGCTGCTCGATGGCCTATCGCATCGCATCGCAGGCCGGCAGCATCTGGGCATCGAAGGACAGCGAAGTCGGATCGATCGGCACATACTGGCAGGTGATCGACTATTCGAAGGCCTACGCAGACGCGGGCCTCAAGTCGGTGCTTCTGACGTCGGGAGCCTACAAGGGCATCGCGACTCCAGGCGAAGAGATCACGCCGGACCAGCAGGCATTCCTGCAGGGCAAGGTCGACGAAATGAATGCCCGATTTCTGGCCGATGTTGCCAGCGGTCGGAGCATGACGAGTGAGCAGGTGGAGGCCGTCTCCGACGGTCGGTGGTGGTCGGCAGCCGAAGCTGCTGGCCTCGGTTTGGTGGATCAGATCGGATCGCTCGACGATGTGCTCGCAGCCATCCGGTCACAGCAAGGACAGAATGACATGAACAAGGCGACGCTGCAGCCAGCGGCGGCAGGGGAGCAGCCAGCAGCTGCAGCGGCAGAGGTGCCGGTGACAGTGCAGGAGGCACCAACGCGACCGGATCTGGCGGCTTTCATGACAGCCTTCGGCGACGCTGAGGGCGCCCGGATGTTTCGCGATGGAATGGATTTCAACGCAGCCCAGACGGCCCATCTGCAGACACTGCAGGGCACGATCCAGGATCTGCGAGCCGAGCTGGCCCAGCTCAAGCAGCAAGCGGCCAGCATGGCCGAAGCGGTCAAGGGTGAGACGACGCCGGTGGCGATTGGTGGCACGGTGCCACGCAGTCTGGCCGAGGCATTCCGAAGCAAGAAGAATTGAGGAGTAGACGACCATGGCGGACACACTTTCCACGCTAAATGAGCTGATCAGGTTCAACAGCCTCGACGTCAACCCGGCAGAGATTACCGACATTTTGAACAAGGCGCCAGTCCTGCGAGCGCTGCACGCGATGCAGAGCTCGAACGGCACGGTGCACAAGTTCAATGTCGAAACGACCGCGCCCGTGATCGGCTTCCGGGCGGTCAACGCGGGTGCTGATTACACGGCATCGATCAGCACGCAGACGTCGGTGGATCTCAAGTACATCGACGCCAAGGTGATCGAGGACGCGGCGGCCTGTCGAGCATATCGATTCGGGGCCGAAGCCTGGATGAATCAGCGGACCGCACGACAGATCCGCGAGGCTCTGTTCACTCTCGAGAAGCAGTTTTTCAACGGCACGGTCGGCGGCTCGGCGGACGGCTTCCTCGGTTTGGCCGACAGCGCCAACTACAACGGAGCCAGCGACGCGCTGGTGATCAACGCAGCCGGCACAACTGCCTCGACGGGCAGCTCGGTGTGGTTCTTGCGATCGACCCCGGACGACGCATCGGTGGCTCTGGTGGGCTCTGGCGATCAGTCGCTGAGCACGCCAAACATCAACTTCACGGTCGGCGAGATCTTCGAGTCTGTCGTTCTCGGCAGCAACTCGAAGAGCATGGTGGCCATGGTGCGAGATGCCGGCGGCCATCTCGGTGTGCAGATCGGGTCGAAGTACGCTGTGGCCCGCATCGCCAACTTGACCGAGGACAGCGGCAAGGGTTTGACGGACACGCTGCTGGCTCGGGCTCTGGCCCTGTTCCCGGCATCGGATCAGCCCACCCATATCTGCATGAACCGCCGATCATTGCGGCAGCTGCAGGTGAGCCGGACGACCTACAGCCCGACCGGGATGCCAGCGCCTCGCCCGACCGAGTACGAAGGGATTCCGATCGTCGTCACCGATGCCATCACCAGCACCGAGACGCTGCTGGCGTAGTCATGCCCTGCTCGCTGGTCGGCCTTTCCTCCGGGGGCCGGCCAGTGGGCTCTTTACTCTGAGGTCTCCCCGTGGTCACAGCAATTCAGGCAGCACAGCGAGCAGCGCAAGCAGCATCATTCCGAGTGCGGGGTGAGGCGGCGACGTTCGCGCGTGGTGCCAACAATTGCGAGCTGACAGCGGTGCGGGGGCAGTCGACATGGGAGCGGTCCGAAACGTACCAAGCGGTTCGGGTCGGAGATCGCTCGACAGACTGGATCGTCCTCGCTGCGGACCTGATCATAAGCGGCACCGTGGTCACTCCGCAGCGGGGCGATACCATTACAGTGGACGACATCACATTCCGGGTCATGCCATTCGGCCCGAGCTCACAGCTCTGGCAATACCACGACCCAGAGCGGCGATATCTCCGCATTCATACGAAGGAGCGCGACTGATGGCAGCGCGTATCCGGACACTGGCGGCGGCACTGGTCACACAGCTGCAGGCCTACCCGTCACTGCCGGCTGGCATCACAGTCAGCAGGCGGCGGAGCTACACGGCCATCATCGACGAAGTAAGCGACACGCAGGGATTCCTGACGGTCATCTGCCCTCGGGTCGAGGACACCAGCAACCGGGGCGACGTCTCCGAGGACATCACAATCGCGATCGTCTTGACGGTGCGCTGCACAGCCGAGGCAGTCGCAGCATCTGACGACTACGAGGATTTGCTCGAGGGGCTGTGCGATCATCTGCGGACGTCGGCGACATATCGGCAGGTGACACTGGCCGGCAACATCGCGGCGCGGCGGCGGTCAGTCTCGATCGCGACGACATGCGACGGCGAGATCCTTGATCAGATGGAGGTGTTTGTCGGCGTAATCGAAACAACGTGGGCCGTCAGTGTGGGGAATCGAGCATGAGCCAAAGCATTCGATTCCGGGCTAATATGAAGATGCGATTCACGCGGCGGCCAGACGGCACGGTCCGCAGCGAGCTCGGCATCACGGAGCGGCAGGCAAAGTTCTTCGACGTGGTCGGCGGCTCGATCCGCAAGGTCGCGAGGCGGTCACTAAAGCGAGCGGCCCAGAAGAAGCTCAGCGAGCTCACGCCCGAGGAGCTCGAGCGATTCCGCCAGCGTCAGGCGTGGTATCAATTCGCACTGCAACAGGGCTACACGGCACGCAAGCCACGGCGGCCCGACAAGATCTCGCAGCCCGGCAAGGTTCCACTGCTGCACATGCAGCCAAGCCCGCTAAAGGAGCGGCTATTCTACGCGATCTCAAACGACAACGAGTATGTCGTGGTCGGTCCGGAGCTGTACAAAAAGACGGTCCGCACAGCTGCGGGCGGACTGACAACGATCGAGCAGCTGGAGGATCGCCGGCCATTTATGAGACCGGCTTACAACATCATCGAACCCAAGATTCCCTATTACCTTGAAAGGGCCTTTCAATAATGCCAAACGTAGCAGACGGTTCAGTGCTCGGCGACGATTGCAAGCTGTACTACTCCGCAACCCTCGGCGGTGCCGGAGCACTCACAGAGATTCCGGTGGTCATCGACGACAGCATCAGCAGCGAGCGGCGGTCGGTCGAGAGCAACTGCCGGGGCGACTCCGAGATCAGCGAGCACACAGGCAAGCCGAAGTACACCATCTCGGCCAACATGCTTTTCAAGCGCGGCACGCCGGGCACGACATACGCGGCGATGCGGGCGGCCTATGTCGCCGGCACGGTGCACCACTACGCACTGGCCAGCGGTGCGATCGCAGACGTCGGCCAAGTGGTGTTCCGGCTCGAGGGCAGGATCAAGAGCTGGAACGAAACCCGGCCCGACAACGACACGGTAAAGGTGGCGATCGAGATCGCCAAGGCGGCAGACAACAGCTATTCCAGCAATTACAGCACAGTCTCGAGCTGAGGAGGACATCATGGCAGTGGTACTCGGACAGGTCGACGAGGTGCAGGTGACGAACGCAGACGGCACCACCAGTACAGTGAAGCTCAAGGTGATTGCAGTGGTTGGGGGCAACCAGTCGCAGTCGGAACCAACAACAACAACCGGAGGATCAGGAGATGGCTCAGTATCGTGACACGGCGGGCAAGGTGCATCCGGTCCGGATCAGCATCGCGGCACGCCAGCGCATCCTCGACTCGACGGAGTGGGATGTGCTGGAGATGGCCCACAACCCGCAGCGGCTCAGCGAGTTTCTGGCGGCTATCCAGCTGGATGACACGCTGATCTATGAAGTCCTCGCAGCGATCGAGCAGGTTCCGTCGGCCACACTGATGGAGGCGGCGGACGGCTCGACGCACGAGGAGGCATCGACTGCACTGCTGGAGGCTCTCACCGATTTTTTCCCCAAGGGCAGCCCGATAAAAGCCGGGCTGCAGGATCTGCTGGCAAAGGTGGAGGCGGCTCAGGAGCAGGCGAGGCAGGCGATCAGCGAGCAGATCGAGGCAGCGGTGGAGGCTCTCGATATTCAATCGATGGCATCGAATGCAGCGGCCCCGATGAATGGCTGACACGGCTGCGGTGCATGACAGATCTGGATCTCGGGCCGATGACACTGAGGCAGGCTCTGTGGGCTGTGCATCAGTCGCAGCGGCTGGGGGCTCAGCGGCTCGGGTCACTGATGGCGGCGATGTACAATGTGCAGCGGACGAAGCGGTCTGATCGGGTGTGGACGTGGCAGGATTTTTTCGGCGACTCCGAACGGCGCAGGCCCTCGGGTCGCGAGGTACTGCTGGCGCAGATGGCGCAGCACGCGCCGGGTGAAATCCAGTGGTTGGTGGGATACGGACCGGAGGTGCTGAGTGGCGAGCAGTAGAGCGATCGAGGCGGCCAGGGCCTTCGTGAAAATCTTCGTCGACGACACCCCGCTCAAGCGGGGACTGGCCACACTCACGACTCGACTCGCAGGTGCAGCCAAAGGTGTGGCAGGCATCGCGGCATCACTCGGTACGGCTGCAGTCGCAGGCGGGATCGGGCTGATCGTCTCCGGCATGAGTGCGGCGGCGGCCTCGGTGTGGCGATTCTCTGAGGCTGCTGCAGGGATCGACGACATCGCACAGCGGACTGGTGCGAGCGCTGAGTCGCTGAGCCAACTGCGGTACGCTGCGGAGCAATCCGGGGCGAATCTCGAGGCTGTCGAAAAGGGCATGCGCAAGCTGGGAGACGTCACGACGCAGGCAGCGGGCGGCAGCAAGTCGGCGGCGGCTGCTCTGGCCTCGGTCGGGCTATCTGCTGAGCAACTGCTGGCCATGCCGGTGGAAGATCGGTTTTTGGCGGTGGCTCAAGGCATCAGCCAGATTCAGGACCCAGCGGCGCAGGCCTCGGTGGCAATGGATCTGCTGGGCAAATCCGGAGCGGATCTGGTGCCGATGATGGCCGACGGTGCCGGCGGAATTCGGGCCCTGATGGCCGAGGCCGACAAGCTCGGCATGACGATCAGCGGCGAGCAGGCCAAGGCGGCGGCGGCCTTCGACGACAAGTGGCAGGGGCTGGTGGCCACACTCCGCAACGCCAGCAACATCATCGCGGTGGCGGTGTTGCCCTACCTGTCGCAGATGATCGACCTGGTGATGCAGACATGGCCGGCGATACAAACACTGGCCAAGTTGGTTGGCGAGACATTGGTGGACAGTTTTGGCCAGGCCTACGACGCCATCGGGGCATTGCTGCAGCCCTTCGCCGGGCTCGGCTCGGCAGTCTCCGACACACTCTCCAGCATCATGGGAGCACTCACGGCTGGCGACGTGGCAGCAGCGGCTGGCGTGTTTTGGGCATCGCTCGATGTGGCATGGGCTCAGGGGATCGCGGCTATCTCTGATCAGTGGTACGCATGGCGGAATGGATTCCTCGACGTGTTCGGGCAAGCGGTCTCCGGTGTGCGGCGGATGTGGGCCGAGACGCAGGCGTGGTTGTCGAGCGGCATCGTCGACATCATGGCCTATCTCGACAGCTCACTCGATGCCGATGCGATCAAGGCCGAGATCGATCTGATGGCCACGCAGCAGGTGCAGCAGATCGACCAGCAGGCGGCGGCGGACCAGCAGGCGAGGGCCGATGCCTACGCAGCACGACTAGACAAGGCCAGCGCAGAGCTGGCAGCAGCCCGGCAGGAATGGTCTGCAGCGGTGGCCACAGCAGCGACGGCGGCCAGCACGGCGGCCAACCAGCCAGACGCGGCGACGACTGCCGGCAGGAAGTTCGATGAGCTGATCGGGGAGCTGAAATCGGCGGACATCGCCACGAGAGTGGACAAGGCTGTGCAGCAGGCCGGGCCGGCTCAGGATCTCAGAACGGCGGGCGGTGCTGGTGTGCTCAACCGCATCATCAACCAGCAGGGGACACTGAGCCAGCAGCAGCTCGACCAGCTGAAAGAAATTCGCGGGATACAGCGGCAGCTTCTCAAGGCGACACAGGACGGCATGATCGGATGGGCGGTGTGACATGGCAGCGACAGCAAAGCTCTACAGGCGTGGGCAGTGGCAGCAGGACGAGGACGGCACAGAGACGGTCGTCGACGTGTGGGAGATCACAACCACGACCGAGACGGACACGATCACGACCGTCGTGACGGCCACAGGCATCCCGGCGAAGGGCGCCAGCCACCCCGAGAAAACCACGGCGATCGTAGTGAATCGTCAGCTGTCGCAGGATGACGAGGTGCTCACTCGCTACCTGATGCAGGTGACGTACAGCACAGCGATCACTACCCGCGAGGATCAGGCCTACGCCAGCCAGCGGGTCAAGGGTGGCATGAGGTCCGGGTCGATCGCGGTGCCGGCATTCTACGATGCCCGAGGGTACCCGCTCGTCAACTCGGCAGGCGATCTCTACGAAGGCCTCACGCGCAAGGTCAGGACGCGCGTGGTGAACGTCACGGCCAACTTCGCGACAATCCCGCAGTTCCTCTTCGAGTTGGCCGACACCATCAATCTCTCAGCAGTGACGATCCACGGTGTGTCGTATCCGGCGGGATGCTGTCTGCTGCGAGATGTGGAGATGCCGGACGAGCCAGAGCGAGACGTGGCTGGCTCGCTGTATTGGCCGATCAGCTACACGATCGAGATCAACCCCGGCGGCTACTATATTCTGCTGCCGAACAAGGGCCCGAATGAACTGGTGTACCAGACGAGAACCAGCAGCACAGCGGCATGGCAGGACGTAACAAAGTCTACCTATGACGGCAAGAGCCCCACGACAGATCGACGCATCATCAAGCGACCCATCCAGACGGAGGAGCAGCAGCAGACCGGCGGCGAGATCTGGCTGGATGCCAACGGTCAAGCGGTGCGGGTGCCGGTGCTCAGTGATACGCAGTTCGGCACGGGCACCATCACGGCTGGCGATGCGGCCCTGTATCTGTCGACCGGCTCCTTCGACTCAACGAAGCACGTCGGGGCGCTGGTGCGAGTTATCGGCGCAGGCCCACGCGGCAAGACACTGGAGGCACGCATCAAGACGATCACAAGCAGCACGGTCGCGCAACTGGCGGTGAATGCCAGCACGACGATCAGCACAGCAAAGCCAGTGTGGCTCAGTGGGGTCATCGTCAACCAGTTTGTTCTCGAGGATCTGGCCGACTGGACTGCGGTCCCATTGCCAAACAACCAGCCATGACAGACGAACACCCCATACTGGCAACACGCGATCAGGCGGCGGCCATCGGCGATCTCATTCGCTCGACCGGCGACGGCTCGCTCGGAGCGGTGCAGCCGGGGGTCATCCGCAGCGGTGATGCGCTGGTGGTGCAGCTGGAGACGGCCATCGCAGCCGGCTCGGTGGCTCAGGTGTGGGCGCGAATCTACACGCTGGACGGCTCGACGTGGACGGACACGCGGCAGCGGGTGCAGGTCCGGTCAGCCACAGGTACCGCAGTCAGTACGACAGGCCGACGGATCGCTCGCAGGGTCAGCACTTTCGGCTGGTGCGTGGTGGAAACATGACAGATCGGCGACGGCTGAGCATGACACGGGACAAGGCGGCGGCCCTGAAGCGGCTGCTCGGCTCAGTCGCGCAGCAGGCGGGCAGCATGGCCACGCAGCCCCGAGGGCTGGGCCGGCTGCTGGTCGAGACGACAGCCCAGATGCCGGCGGCGGCGACTACTCCGGTGCAGTGCAAGATCCTCACCATCAACGGCACAACGATCACGGACACGGGCTGCAGAATCGGGGTGCTGAATGTCGGCCCGAGGGCGATCGCCAGCGGCACGAAGTGCTACGCTGAGCCATGCGGCAGGCTGGGGTATTGTGTCAGCAGGCCAGCGCAGGGCAACCCGGCAACGCGGGGCGAGCTCTGGCGGGATCTGGCATTCGTCCAGATGCTGGAGGCAGAGCGGGAGAATGAGAACGCGACGTGGGCATGGGGGACGTGGAATACGCTGGGCAGCACGGGTGGCATTCAGGACTATCACGGGGCTCAGGGGTACTATCTGAGCTTCGACGATAGCGTGGATACAGGCGAGTACACTCGGACATTCTACCCGAACGCGGTGCGGCTCAAGATCGACGGGTGGGGCTCCGGCTATCAAGGCGTGTATGGCCGGCAGGATGTTCCGCGACAGGCTCCACTGTATCACGCGCCGACGCCATACGATGCGGCCCGAGGTGCGAGGATCGGCGGCGGCAACCAGTTTGACCCGCCCCTCTACCAGTTCAACGCGATACGCGGAACGCAGGCCCCGATAGCTTCCGCGAGATCCGACAAGCTCCCGCCCGCATTTCACTTGCCGGACTATCGCAGCGAAGGGCTGAGCTTCGGCAGGGCCTTCGCGAACAATGAGACGGTGTGCCCATTTTGTTACGGGCCGGGCGACTACAACATCATCGTCAAGGGTTGGCCCCAGCGGCTGTTCTCTGGTGCTGTGCAGTACGTAGTCACGCATGGCCGGCTGTGGCTCGACGGCACGGACGAGACCGGCATTGTGCCAGTGACAGGCCGGCTATTTGAGGGCACGTCACCCACCACCTACGGCATCATCGCATGGGATGCGGACATCACCGACAACGCCAAGACGGTCGAGGTAGATTTGTGGTTTAAGGTTCGCATCACGGTCGACAACGCAACAACGCCGGGGCCTATCGACCAGATCGCATGGCTGGGCCTGACCCCCGGCAACCCAGCGGCCATCATCGGCAGTCATGCGAGCTACGGCCCGACGGGCCCGCTCGAGTTCAGCTTCGACGCCAACGGCCCAGCTGGTGCCACATCACTCAACACCGTCGGCCAGTCGGGCTGGGACGTGTACGAGGCGGGCTACCTGAGATTTACCGACAACGCCAACACGCCCACCAATGGCCAGATGTGGTTTCACTGGAACCAAGAGACGCCCTTTATCGTCATCTACAAGCGCAACACGGCGACGGCTCCGGGCACTGGGTTTGCGTGGTATCTACCCGAGGACACGAGCGACTATCAGCCACTGATTCTGCCCAGCGGTGCAGGCATGGCGGCGGGCACATGGGACCCATCAACGGCCACCGTATTCCGGCGGGTGGCCGGCAACGTCGGCACGAGCTCAGGCGGATGGACCGACATACACGGAGCGGGCAGTCCCACAGCATGGGATAGCCTCTATGACGATTTCCCGAGCACGGTGACAGTGGAGCCATACACGCCATGATAGAGCACGCACTGGACAGCGACTGGTGGACAGCGACGGACTGGAGCAGTGACGAGGTTAAGTCGTTCACCATCGACGGCACGGGTGCGGTCGAGTTCACCTGGGCGGCGGCTGAGCCAGCGGCGGCTGCAGCAGGCACTCCCATCGACGCAGGCCTCTACCAGATCGCGAGGCCACTGGCCGGGCTGCAGTTGTATCTGCGAGTCACGAGCGGGACGGCAGACGTTTACTACGCCAGCAAGGACGGGCCCCGGCTGAGTGAGACAGTGAGCGGCCATGCCTATAGCGGCGACGCCGGAGCAGATGAGGATTTTCTCCAGACGGCCCTGCCATCGATCGGCTTCGACGATTTGACAGCGCGGACCGGCGCCAACCCGTACGAGTTCCGGGGCTACCTGACGACGCCGGCAGCGGACCTTGCCAGCACTGCCGATCTGCAGTATGCGATGCTGGTGCTGAGGCTGGTGCAGTGGATACCCAACCGCACAATCAGAGTCTATGGGATCAAGTACAGCAGCGACCAAAGCGGCAACATTACCGATTGGGACACGCTCGACAACCGGACCAAGACAACAGCGTACAAGGACGCCACGACCGGCACGGGGCCATTTCTGTCCTTCGATGTGCTGGCCATTGTGGACGAGCTGCTGGCGGTCAGCGGCTGGGGCACGACCAGCCCGATTCAGTTCTTCGTCGAGGACACTGGCTCAGCCCTGACGGACGCAGACGCGAGGGCGATTGTCGATCTCGGATCTGCTGACACGCGGCTGACGATGATGCTGACGACCGGCGAGCCAGTACCAGATCCGGGCACGGGCGGGCCATGATATTGGGCGATCCTGTTTCCGTGGTTGGGGTTTACCCTGGTGCGGTGTACTATCTGCGGCGTGCATATTGTCAGGCACGCCAAGAGGCAGCAGAATGAGCGATGATGAGCAGCAGCCAAAGCAGCCGGCCAAACGACAGACGACTCGCAGGCAGCGAGCCATCCAGATCGACGCGCCCGGCCTCGAGGCTGACATCTCCGAGGAGACTGCTCAGACGTTTTTGGATTACACTGGCAGCGCGTGGGTGTGGGTGGTCCTCGCCATCGCGCTATCAATCGTCGTCCTCGCAGTATGTCTGGGGTTATCATGGCTGATTTGACGGGCGAATTCTGGCAGGCAATGAGTGTGGGCTGGGCCTGCTTTGGCCTCGGCGTGGCGGTGTTCCGCATCACTCCGCAAAGCATCGTGACAGTGGCTCTCAGTCGAGCGCTGCTGGTGCTGGCTCCCGGTGTGCTGAGCTGCTGGGGCGTCCATGCGGTGCGAGTGAATGAGCAACTGCGGGTCATGGTTGAGGCGCAACAATCAACGGAGGTGCAGGAGTATGACAGAGTCTACGTCACCAGAGCAGACACCATTACAACAGGAGACGGCAACACCATCGGCTTCGTCCGATACTCAGACGGGCGATCCTTGCCATCTCTACAGCGACGCGATCGACGAGAAGGCCGACCAGCTGGACAGACTGATTCGGGAGATTGGGGATCTGCTGCAGCAGCTGGAGCTCTGCCGGAGGAATGGACCGGGCGGGGCCAACTGGCTCGGGGCCAGCGGCTCTAATGCGGTCGGTAATGTGCGACGGCAGTTGATGCTGGCGGCACTCAACACGCGAACGGTATACATGACGATGCGACGACCACAGCAACAGGCAGTCACAGAATGAATGAGCAGGCATTGATAGACGAGTTACGCAAGCCCGAATATGCCACCCTGAGCGATCAACAGGCAGCGGACGCGGTGAACGCAAAGACGGTCACAATCCGGCAGCCGGTCGCGGCGGAGCGAGTGCAGGCGTCAGCCATTGCAAGCGGGCTGTGGGCAATCGTCAAAATCGCGGCACAGAACACCGCATTACCGAATCCGCCACGAGGGGCGGCAATGTCATTTGTGGACTGGATCGAAGCCGGACGACCGATTGACATGGACGGCGGGACGGTGCAGGGAGTCGGGCAGGTGCTGCTATCCTATAACCTTGCAACGCAGCCACAGCTGGACGCGCTGCAGGCACTGGCAGACACGGCGGCGAGGTGGGTTGACACAGTCGGAATCGGTGAGGTCGGAATCGGCTATGTTATCAATGCCCGCAAAGCAATAGCAGGGGGTGCGTAATGGCAAATAACGTCCTGATCAAATACGGCAGCAAGCAGACGCTGACGATCACAGGTGTTCCGGGTTTGGCCAGTGACACGAACAAACTCACAGGCATTGAAACCAGCGTAATCGACAACACGACGGATGGATTCACCGACATTTACGCATCGGGCAAGATCACGACCGGCACAAGCCCCACTGACAAAAGGGAAATACAGGTCTGGGCAATCGGATGGGACGGGGCCAATTGGCCGGACGTGTTCGATGGCACGGTGTCAGGCGAGACGATTACCAGCGCAGACATTAAGAGCTTGATCTGTAAGCCGGTGGCTGTGCTCCCGGTCAACAACACCAACGACCGAACATATCATTTTTCCGGCGTGAGCCTTCGCGGTGCATTCGGCGGAGCATTGCCTTCTAAGATTGTGCTGTTTGTTACGCATGACACCGTGGCGGCACTCAACAGCACAGCAGCAAACCACGAACTGTCATATTACGGCGAGTACCCGCAAATCCAATGAGCCGAAATATCCTACAAGGTTTGATCGGTGCATGGTGTCCAACGCTGGGGCCGAGCGGCTATACGCTGCTCGACCGCAGCGGACGGGGCCAACACGCATCCATGCAGAACTTCAGCGCGCTTCCGTGGTCAGCTTCCCCCGGCGGATGGGAGGCGTCGTTTGCTGCATCATCGACAAACCGAGCACTCTGCAGTCGTCCAGTTTTGTCCGGCACTGGGGACTTCACCATCTCGGCGTGGATCAATCCGATTTCGGTGAGTGGAACGACAAGCGAGTTTTACATCGCGGGCAATTACGGGAGCGGCAACCTCACAGGCGTGGAGTTTTACGGCTATAATGGAAAACTCAACGTCTATGTTACGTCGACTTCCGTTGCGTCCACCTCAACCCTAACCGCAGGCGTGTATACGTTTGTGACAGCAACGCGAAAAGGCGGAGCTATCACGCTATACCAGAGTGGACTTGCAGACGCGACTGGCACGCTGTCCGGGAGCATTGGCAGTGCTCGCAACTGGGCAATTGGAAACGGGCCAGACTACACCGCAGGCCACGGCGGCAGGATCGACGATCAGGGCGTGTGGAATCGAGCACTGACGGCACCGGAGGTCTGGCAGTTGTACCAGTCAGGCCGTGGTGGTCTCGGGCGACTGCTGACACCACAGCGGCGGAGTTATGCGTTTAAGGTTCCGGCAGCAGGCGTGAAGTCTTATCTGTTTGTAGGTCGTGGTCAGGTGATCGGAGGCGGAACGCTATGAGCTATCCCAGAAATGCAGCAACACCGCCAATCGTCGCAGTAGGTGCAATCTATCTGCTGGCTGACGGCACGATACAGACGACCGGCGCGTCAGTGCGAGTTAAGACGGGCACGGGGGCATGGGGCAGCGGTGCGGGCACGCTGGCATGCGACAGCACCAGCGGCATATGGACGTATGCGCCAACGCAGGCAGAGACGGACGCGGAATCGTTCGTGGTTGGCGTTTACAAGGCGTCCAGCACATCGGCACAGGTGACGGTGGCAACGTCAGCATCAGCGACTGCGGGCTACAGCGGCGTGGACTGGTCAAAGCTCACAGCAGCAACGACAACCGTTAACCTGAGCGGGACGACGATCAGCACGACGCAAACGGTTGCGAGTGTGAGCGGGTCAGTGGGATCGGTAACGGGTGCGGTCGGCAGCGTGACGGGGGCAGTGGGATCGGTGACGGCACGTGTCACAGCAAACACGGATCAGTGGGGCGGCGTGACGGTGACGGGTATGCCCATGCCCACCTACACGCAGCCGACGGGGTTTCTGGCAGCGACGTTTCCCGCGACGGTCAGCAGTTATGCAGGCGGGGCAGTGGCCAGTGTGACGGGCAGTGTTGGGTCAATCAGCGGTGTGACATTTCCGACGCATTTCCAGAACCTCGAAATCACGGCGAACGGGCACGTGTCATCGGTGGTGCAATCCATCGCGAATAACAGCATCACAGCATCGAGTATTCAGGGCGGGGCGATCACAGCCGCGAAGTTTGCGGCGGACGCTATCACAGCGTCAGCACTGGCAGCAGACGCAGTCAATGAGATTCAGGCAGGACTGGCCACCAGCTCCGCAGTCGCAGCTGTGCAGGCCGACGTGACGACCCTCCTCAGTCGCGTCACAGCAACGCTGTTCAGCGGCATCACGTATCTCAGCAGGTGGCTCGGAGCACTGGCAGGCAAAACCGCAGACGCATCCACGCAGACGGAGATCCGAGCAACCACAGCCGGAGCGACATACACGATCACGACCGACAGCCTCGAGGCCATCCGCGACAACTCAGGCGGCGGCGGTGGCTCCGGCGATGCATCACAGACGACGCTGCTCGAGGTGCAGGGCACGGTCAACGGCATCGCGGCCAGCCTATCGGGCACGACCGTCAGCGTGAGCAGCCGGGTGTCTGCGGCTGGTGAGATTACCCTCTGGGCCGGCGACGACTGCCGGGTCCGCAGCGGCACCGAGATCGAGGTGACGATCACGGATGTCGGCGGCGCGATCTACACGCGACTCGATGGGATCGGCATCGCGAATCTCGCATGGGGTGCGGCCCGCATCGTGCAGCCGGCAGGTGCAATCACAGGCACCATCGCAGCACTCACGCAGGCTGGCAGCGGTGCGAGCCAGACCCTCACCATCTCGATCGAGATCACCGACGGTGGCAGCGATCTCAGGGCAGCGGACGATTACACCTGGCAGATCGTCAGCAGTGAGCAGCACGGGACGGAGTACGACCAGCAGGTGGAGCTGGAGGGATCACTGGTGTTGCGCCGTCGGGTGGCGGTGCCAGTCTACTGATTTTGTGATTGCAACATCTCACGCAGCCGATAACATGCCACGCATGAACACAGCCACCATCATCACCACGAGGCAGGCAGCGGAGCAACTCGGAGTCTCACACTCACGGGTCCGCCAGCTCTGCGGCCAGCTGGGTCTGGGTCAGGTGGTTGGCTCGACCAGGCTGCTGACGGATCGCGATCTGCGGTCGCTGCAGCAGACGGAACGCAGGGCAACACGCCCCGACAAATCCGCCACGTGAGGCGAGTTTGAGAAATCTTTGAAAATCGCCACGGTCCGCTATTGCGTGAGATTAACTCCGCCGATAACTTACTCAGACACGCGACGCACAGTGCGACGCAGACAGGACGATCTGAGAGAGGATGCAGAACAATGTACGACTTGTACACCATCAGATTCACCAGCGGCAACGAGACTGAGCTGCTGGGCACATTCAGGAACAACACCGAAGCCGCAATCCATGCCGAAGTGCTGCTGGCATCACGCGGCTACGACATGGACGAGCTGGTCACAGGCGAGTGGCAGGATGGCCGACTGCTGATCTGGGAGAATGAGGCCGACGCCAAGGACGACTCCGGAGCGAAAGCCCTGTGCAGTGTGGAGCGTGAGCGGACCGAGCGCGATTCGCTGCAGGGCTGGGCACAGGAGCACGCCGGGGAGCAGTTGACCCGCGAGTTGGCGGACACCGCCCCGTGTTGTGACGGCTGGTTTTTGCTGGTCGACGAGGACGGCGATTTGACGGGCGATTTGGCCAACGCGCAGGATTCGAGGAAATACACAGCGTGCAATGATGCTTTGGGATGCGTGCGTTTGCGGACGGCCTGATTCTGACACCTTTCTCCCGCTGCACAGTGCGGCGGGGATTTCTCTGCGGGGAAAGACACCATGACCGAGGCCGAGTGGCAGCGACAGGTGATCGAGTATGCGGCCCTTCGCGGCTGGCGGGTGCACCACACGCGCCCAGCTCGGGTGCGGGTGCGAGGCAAGGAGACGTATCGCACGCCCATCGCAGGCCATGCGGGCTTCCCGGATCTGGTCCTGGCCAGACGCGGGCGGGTGCTGCTGGTCGAGCTCAAGACGGACAAGGGACAACTGAGAGAGGACCAGATCTGCTGGCGGTCGGCCATCACTGGCGACATGCAGCAGCAGCAGTACAGCGGATGGCACTGCTGGAGACCGAGGGATTGGGCTATTGTAGAGGAGGTGTTGAGATGAAATCGGAACAGGTGAGGGATCTCAAGGGTGGTCTGGTGCTGCAGCGAAGGCCGGGGCAGCAGATCAGCATCGGGGATAACGTGGTGGTCACGGTGATCGCCGCGCGTGGGGACTATGTCAGGCTGCATCTGTCGGCGCCGCGGGATGTGGCAATCCTGCGGACTGAGTTGGTGGATGAGAGGCAGAATGGGGGTGTGCAGTGAGTGTGCAAATTTGTGAGGGCGTGTGGCGGAATCGGTCGGGGCAGCGACTTGTTATCACGCAATGCAAACCGGACGATGACGGGCAGCAGTGGACGGACGGCGACCAGCGTTATTCAGACAACGGAAGTTTTTACGGTCGTTATGGCGGCTGCAGCGAGCAGGATCTGGTGGAAAATCTCGGGCCGTTGCCGGACAACTCGCAGGGAGACCAGACAGCCAAGATCGAGCTATTGCGAACCACGTTGACACAACAGACAGCCGAGATCGATCGACTGCGATCCGAGAACGAGCGGCTGCAGGCGGAGATCGAGCGGCTCGAGCGGCAGCTGGCGGAATATCATGCTGGCTGGTTGAAAGCATTATCAGCATCGACGGAGCGTTTAGGCGAGAACGAGCGGCTGCAGGCTGAGATCGAGCGACTGCGAGGAGAGCTGCAGCAGTCCGAGGCGAGGAACACCGCCGATGCTGAGGCTGCAGAATACGCGGCACGGCTCGAGATGCAGCTCGACAACTCACGCGAGGCCCTGCGGGATCTGCAGGAGGACCACACAGCGATGGACCACCGGGCCGAGGGTGCTCGGTCGGCGTATTTGGCAGTGATCAAGGCTTTGTGGGAGATGCGACGATGAGTGAATTAACCCGCGAGGAATGGCTGGCCCGGCGACGGTCCGGCATCGGTGGCTCAGACGTGGCGGCGGTGCTCGGATTGTCGCCCTGGAAGAGCCCGCGGCAGGTCTGGCTGGATAAAACCACCGACATCGGCGACGACCGGCAGACGATGCCGATGCTGCTCGGGACGATCCTTGAGCCCGAGGTGCTGCGGCTGTACAGCGAGCAGACCGGGGTGCCGGTGCGGCGATCGCATCTGCTCTGGCGGCACGAGGTGCATCGGCACTTGATCGCCAACGTCGACGCGACGGCCAAGCACAGGATTGTCGAGGCCAAAACCGCCCGGAGTCGCGACGGCTGGGGCGAGCCGGGATCGGACGACGTTCCTGAGCAGTACTGGCTGCAGGTGCAACACTATCTCTATGTCAGCGGTCGCGACTTTGCGGACCTCGCTGTCATGTTCCTGAGCGACCCGAAGCCCGAGGTGACGATCTACACGATGCGACCGGCAACGGAGTATCCCGAGCTGGTGGCCGAGCTGAATGAGTGGTGGGCCCGGCACGTGATCGAGGGGGTCGAGCCGAGCCCGTACAGCACGAGCGAGGCGGCTGAGCGGTGGCGGCAGTCACGGCAGGGCAGCCGAGTCGATGCGACGCCGGCGGTGCTGGAGTCAGTCCGGCAGCTGGCGTCTGTGCGATCGCTGCTGAAGTCACTTGAGGCCGAGGAGGAGGCACTCAAGCTGGCCATCCAGCTGCACATGCAGGACGGTGAGCAGCTGTGCGACGGTGACAGTGTGTTGGCAACATGGAAGAGCAGCAGCAGCAGCCGGTTGGATCTGGCAACGCTGCGGCAGAAGTATCCGGAGCAGGCGGCGGAGTGTACCGTCGCCAGTGTGAGTCGTAGGTTTCTTTTGAAGGGGCAGAAGTGATGAGTGAATTGATTAAGGCGGGCGGCAACTGGTTGTTTCCGCAGACGTTGAAGGATGCTGAGGATTTGGCGGCCACGCTGTGCGCGTCTCAGATGGTGCCGAAGCACTACGTCAACAATCCGAAGAACGCTGTTGGGGCGATGGCTCATGGGATGCCATTGGGCATGAATGCCATGCAGGCCATGCAGTCAGTGGCGATGATCAACGGGATGCCGGGGCTGTACGGCGATGGGCTGCTGGCAGTCTGTCGCAGCTGCCCGTCATGGGAGTGGATGCAGGAGACGATCGAGGGCGAAGTGGCAACGTGCATTGCCAAGCGACGGAATGAGCCCGAGGTGACAGCGACGTTCTCAGTGCAGGACGCCAAGCGGGCGCAGCTGTGGGGCAAGGCCGGCCCGTGGACGCAGTACCCGATGCGGATGCTGGCCATGCGAGCACGGGCCTTCGCACTCCGAAACCTCTACGCTGACGTTCTCCGGGGCATGGGCTCAGCCGAGGAGTTGCGCGACATTCCGGCGGAGATGCCGGCGGTGCAGGTCGAGCCGGCCCGGATCGACCACGCTGAGCGGCCCCAGACCAAGGCGGCGGCGATCCTCACGAAGGCCCGGGCCAAGCGGCAGGCAAAGCCGGCGACGATTCCCGAGGTGATCGAGACGCAGCCGGAGCCGGTGGCGGTTGAGGAGCCCTCGGTGGCTCAGGACGACGCCCGCAGGGTCGAGAATCTGGCGGACATCCGGACCATCGGGCGGACGTGGGCCGAGCGGTACAGTCCGCAGCACAAGCTGGTGGTGGCACTGCGGGGTATCTATGTCGGCCTGAATGACGGCGACATTGCGGCAGCCCGGACAGCCACAGAGGCAGCCTACGCGGCCATCGCTGACATTGACGTCGACGATCAGCCCGACGCCGAGCGGGAATGGCAGGCCATCGCGGCATACGTGGAGGGGCAGACACCATGAAGATAACGATTGAGAAAACTGGATACGTGTCTGTGGAGTGCGACAAGCCGCTGCCGTGCCCTTTCTGCGGAAGTGAACCCGCACTATCACAGCTCGCACACACCACGACGTCACGCAGAGTCGGTAAAAAATGGGAGACCGTGCGAATCTGCATAGCGTATTCGTCGCAGACCCTGCAGGCCGATACGTTCAAATTCAACTGTGACAACTGCAAAGCCACGACCGGCAGATACCACGACACCGCGCAGGGCGCTGTCGAAGCCTGGAATAGGAGACATGCGGCATCATCAGTGGAGGGTCAGGCATGAGTGTGTTCCACCACCAGACGGTCAAGCGGTCGCGCAAGGTCAGACAGTGTACATGGTGCGGCGATCCGGTCGAGATCGGGCAACCGTACCAGTCCTATCGCTGGGCTGATGGCACCGAATCCGGAACGGTGGTGCTGCATCCGGAGTGTGGCGACGCGATGGATTCGGCAGGCAACACGAATCCGCATTTTTCGGGATGGTCTGTGGGGGATTTCCTGAGGGGTTCAACGAAGGTGAGGTGACGCATGATCTGGGCACAAGTCAGTGATGGCACGGAGACGAAGGGCATGGCATTCAGTGCCATCCCCAGGCAGGGTGAGCAGCTGCAGGCGGCGATCAGCACGCCAGACGAGCGCAGGCACCGAGTGATTACTGTGCTGCATACGCCGCAGCTCGGCCCAACGATTTTGGTGGCACGAATTGAGGGAGGCGGCCATGACGACTGAGCTCGCTCTGGCTGGTCTCTGCCTCTGGGTGGTGGGCTATGCCGTGGGCAACGTGGTGGGGTTCATGCGGTCGATTCTGGATGATCTCGAGGGCTCTTACGTGGTGGATGCGATGTATGACGACCAATGACGCATTCTGGCTGGGGTTTGCGGCGGGTGTGCCGGCGGCATCGGTGGCCATCGTGGCCATCATGCTGATCTGTCTGTGGTTTTTCGAGTGTGAGGAGGAGCAATGAGTAAAAGTAAGCTGCCCACGCGGCAGAACTATATGGAGGAGGCGACGCAGCGGGCCAATGATTTGGCCGGCAAGGCGCACGACGCCATGCAGCAGGTGGTGTGGTATGCCATCGAGTGCGGTG
>Ga0255188_1000196_pt1 | contig 22794 bp, 15 predicted proteins | sample Miss_Cont_RepB_8_FD_188427 | JGI IMG/M metagenome (GOLD analysis project Ga0255188, IMG submission 188427) | Freshwater microbial communities from Mississippi River, Louisiana, United States - Miss_Cont_RepB_8h | ecosystem: Environmental > Aquatic > Freshwater > River | place: USA: Louisiana... | reverse complement strand
CGATAGTCTCGGCCGTTGTGCCGGTAGGTGAGCTTCTCGTGGTCCATGCCGAGCAGGTGCAGGATGGTGGCGTGGAGGTCGTTGCCGTGGACCTTGTTCTCGACGGCCTTGTAGCCGAACTCGTCGGTTGCGCCGTAGTGGACGCCGCCCTTCACGCCGCCGCCGGCCAGCCAGATGGTAAAGCCCTTTGGGTTATGGTCGCGGCCCACGCTGCCCTGCGAATCGCTTGTGCGGCCGAACTCGCCGCCCCAGACGACAAGAGTGTCCTGCAACATCCCGCGCACCTTGAGGTCGGCCAGCAACGCGGCGGCCGGCTGGTCGGTGGCTGCGCCGCAGGAACGGTGGTTCTTCTCGATGTCGTTGTGCCCGTCCCAAGGCACGTCGTTGACGCTGCCGTCGCCGCCCGCGCTCTTGCCGGCGAAGATTTGGACAAAGCGCACGCCGCGCTCCAAAAGGCGACGGGCGATGAGGCATTGCCGGCCGAAGGTTTCCGTCTCCTTCCGGTCCACACCATAGAGTTGGCGCGTGGCAGCGGATTCGTTCGCGATGTCCATGGCCTCGGGCGCGGCCATCTGCATGCGGTAGGCCAGCTCGAAGGAGTTGATGCGCGAGAGCAAATCCGCCTGCGTCGGGCGGGCCTGGGCGTGCTCGCGGTTCAGGGACGCAAGCAGGTCGAGCGAGGCGCGCTGCTGCGACTCCGACTCGTCCTTCGCGCGGGCGAGGTTATCAATGACCTCCTTGCGCCGCGCATCGAGCGTGAGCGCCTGATAAGTCTTCGGCAAAAAGCCGGCGCTCCAAATCTGGTCGTCACCGCGTGGGCGCGTCTCGTGCAGCACGACGAACGCGGGAAGGTTCTGGTTGTCCGCGCCGAGTCCGTAAGTCACCCACGCGCCTGCGCTTGGGAGGCCGGGGCGGTCCACGCCGCACATGAGTTCCATCGAGGCGGGGGCGTGGTTGTTCGCGCGCAGGTGCATGGAGTGGATGAACGCCATGTCGTCCACGTGATGCGAGAGGTGCGGGAAGATGTCCGAAACCCACGCACCGCTCCGCCCGTGCTGCGCCCAGCCGAAGGGAGATTTGAGAATCTTGCCGCTCGTGGTGAAGAAGCCGGTCTTGGGGTCGCTACCGGGCAATGGTTCGCCGCTGCGCTTCTGCAACTCGGGCTTGTAGTCCCAGGTGTCCACCTGCGACGGCGCGCCGGTCATGAAGAGCCACACGATGCGCTTGGCCTTGGGCGTGAACAGCGGCGGCCGCGCGGCCAGCGGGTTCACCGGCGCGGCGGTGGATTCATGCAGCATCGAGCCGAGCGCGACGGAGCCGAGGCCTAAGCCGGCGCGCTGGAGAAAGCGGCGGCGCGAAGGAAGGACGAGTTCGTTGGGGGCGTATTGGCCGAACATAAATCGGAAAACTATTTAGCCACAGATCGACACAGATGAAACGCAGATGGGAAGGCCCAGGAGGAATGCCTCGAACCCAACCGGACGCAACTGACGGAGCGGATGCTCGAAGCAGGTTGGCGCAGTTCCGCACTCGACTCCCATATCTGTGTCCAATCTGTAGTCATCTGTGGCAGAAAAATCAGTGGCCTCAATCCACGTAGATGAACTCGTTCATGCAGAGCAGGACGAGACAAGTTTCGGTGAGGGCGCGGGTGGTTTGGGCTTCCTTCGCCTTCGCGTCGGCGGAGGGCGGGCCGAGGAGTTCAAGCTGTTGCTCGTAGAACTTGGCCAAACGCATCTGCTCGGTGGCGGTCAATGCGCGGCCAAGCGCAAGGCGACCGGCCTGGGCGATGGCGGTGCCGGGCTCCACGCCGGGTTGCTGGACACGCTTGGTCAGGCGACCGGCGATGTCGCGGACGAACGTCGAGTTCATCATCGCGAGCGCCTGCGTGGGCAGGGTTGTCGCGCCGCGTTCGCCGACACTGGCGGCGGGCTCGGGTGCGTCGAACAGCGTGAGGAACGGGATGAGTTCGCTGCGCTTCACGCGCAGGTAAACGCTGCGGCGCGGGGACTCGTAATTCGTCTCGCTCGGACCGTAGAGTTTGTCTTCCAGCTTGCCGCCCACGCTCAACAGCGCATCGCGGATGGCCTCGGCTTCGAGCCGGCGCGCGGGGCGGTGCCACCAGAGTTTGTTCTCCGGGTCGGCCTTGAGATTCGCCGGCTTCAGTTCCGCGCCTTGCTGATAGACCGCGCTGGCCATGATGAGTTGATGCAACGGCTTGAGCTGCCATCCGCCGCGCACGAACTCGCCTGCGAGCCAGTCGAGCAACTCGGGGTGCGTGGGCGGTTTGCCCTGCACGCCGAAGTCGTTCGGCGTCGCGACCAACCCGCGCCCGAAGTGGTGTTGCCAGACGCGGTTCACCATCACGCGCGCCAGCAGGCTGCCCGCGCCGTGCTGCGCGTCCGTGAGCCAGTCGCCAAGCGCCACACGCGGGTCGGCCGCGGGTTTCGGGAGCCAGCGTTTTGCGCCGTCGGCGGCGGTGTTGAGCACTTGCAAATAGTTCGGGTCGGCCTTCGCCACCTTCGCATCCACCTCGCCGCGCCGGAGCAGGAAGACATCCTGCCCGCCAGCCTTGGTGGAGTAGATGGCCACCAAGTCGGGCTTCGGCGTCTTCGCGTCGTGGTCGCGGACGGCGGTTTGCAGCCGCTCGGCGTCGGCGTCGAAGCGCGTGAACCAGCGGAAGAGCGCCGCGCGGTTCGTGGTGTTGAGCGAGCCGCCGGTCGCGGCCAGCGTGGTGCTCAACTCGCGCAAGGCTTGTTCTTCCTTCGCATCAGTCAAGGCCGGGGTCTGCTCGCCGTTGCTGAACCCGAGCCGCAATTTGCCGAGGCCGAAGAAGCCCTTGAAGATGAGCTGAAACTCCAGTTCCGTGCCGCCCTCGAACCCGACCGGCTCGCCCTCGATTTCGAAAATCGCCGCGTGGTCCTTGCCGAATTCCGGCGCGACGGCCCAGCCCGAGCCACGCTTGTTGTCCGTGACGGCGGCGAGCGGGTAGTTCTTCTGCTCGAAGCTGGCGGCGGTGCCCTTGACCTTGACCGTGACGGGCTTGGCCTTCGACTTCGGGTCGAGGGGGCGGGCCGTGACCTTAAATTCGCTCAGGACAAAATTGCCGTTCTCGGACAACCCCGGGCCCTTCGCGGGCGATTCCGCATCCGCCAGCGCGTCGAGCCGGAAGGCGCGCAGGCCGCGCTGATACGTCACGGCCTTCACGGTGTAGGTGTCGTCCTTGGTTTTGTTGCGCGCGTAGCGCACCGCGCCGTCGCGCGCGAGGACGAGCGCGGCGGAAGTGGCGGCGGCGGAAGTCACGTCGCACATCTGCCACGGCGCGGCATTCGTGGCCGTGGCGGCTTCTGCGGACTGAAACTTCGCGAAGCGCTCAGGAAACTGCTCTTCCTCGAACTGCTTCAGCGCGGCGCGCAACGGCTCGCCGGCCCGCTTGTGCGCGGCGAGCTTGCGCTGGGTCTCCTCGTGCTGCCGGTCCACCTTTCGCTCGACCTGGTCGGTCCGGGCGAGCGCGGCAGCGATGCCGTAGTAGTCCGTCTGCGGGATGGGGTCATACTTGTGCTCATGACAGCGCACGCACGCGAGCGTGAGGCCGAGGAAGCCGCTGCCGATGGTCGAGACCATGTCGTCGAGTTGGTCGTAGCGGATGCGCTCAACGGTTTTGGCGGTGATTTGCCCGGGATACGGGCCGGCGACGAGAAAGCCCGTGGCGCTCGCGCCTTCGACCGAGTCAGGCTGCAACTTATCGCCCGCAAGCTGCCAGCGGATGAAGCGGTCGTAGGGCATCCCGTCGTTGAACGCGCGAATGACCCAGTCGCGGTAGTGGAACGCGCCGGGTCGGTAGGCATCGAATTCGTAGCCGTTGCTCTCGGCGTAGCGGACCACGTCCAGCCAGTGGCGGCCCCAGCGCTCACCGTAGGCAGAACGCGCGAGGAGTTGATTCACCACAGTCGTGAGTGCGTTGGGTGAAGTGTCGGCCAGGAACGCGGCGGTTTCCTCGGGCGTCGGCGGCAGACCGGTGAGGTCGAAGGTTGCGCGCCGCAGCAACTGCTCGCGGGATGCCGGCTTGCTGGGAGTGATTTTCGCAGCCTCCTGTTTGGCGAGGATGAAGCGGTCAATCGGCGTCTTCGCCCACGCGGCGTTCTTCACCGTCGGCACGGCCACCGGCTTCAGCGGACGGAAGGCCCAGTAGTCGCGGCCTTGCGGTATGCTGATTTCGCGCCGCGCTTTGGCCACCTCGCCTGTGCGCGGGTCGGGCGCGCCCATCGCCACCCACTTCTCGAAGTCCGCGATGACCTCCGGCGGCAGCTTGGACTTCGGCGGCATGTGGAGGTCCTCGCGCGTCCAGCGCATGGCCTTGATGAGGAGACTGTCATTCGGCTTGCCAGGGACGATGGCCGGGCCTTCGTCACCGCCGGTGAGCAGCGCAGCGCGGGTGTCGAGGAACAGGCCGCCCTTGAGCTTGCCCTTGGCCTTCGCCTCCGCCGAGTGGCACTCGTAACAGGCGGAAAGCAGGACCGGCCGGATCTTCTGCTCGAAAAAGGCCGCTTCCTCGGGGCTGGGCGTGGCGGCCACCGCTGCCGCCGGCAACGCCAAGGCGAGGGCGGCCATCATGGAGAATCTTCGCATCATGCAGATCAAATCATGTAATGAACGCGCGCTTGGACGCATGACAAGTCTTCCCGCATGAAGGAAAGTTTGCCCGGCTGCTGAATGGTGCGGGTTAAGTGTGCAACACCTTGAATGCGAGCTTCGTGCTAGATGGCAGGGCGTTGCATCAGCGATGTTTGACAGTTGCTTGAGCACTGAATTGATTGGAATGACAACCGATGGCGTGAAGCTAGGTGCTTCGCAACCTTCTCGCCATGCGACCTTCCTTCCTCCGAAACCAGCGTGCGCGGCGATGCCGGCAGCTCGGCCAGGCCACACCGCTCTACAAGGATGACGCGGATGATCGGTTCCCGTTTGGACTGAACGTGACCAATGCCACCGCAGGTGCGCTGGCCAATTCCACGGCCTGGCCCGCACAGTTGCTCCCTTATCTGAGCGCGTCGGTCAGCCAGCCGTCCCGGACCTACTGGTGTCCATCTGATCCGGATACCGCAACGCCGGTCTTTGGCTACCGCGTAAATTATCTGGCCAACCGGCACATCTTCCGGGACGTGGGGTTTGTGGTGCCCTACGCGCTGCGGGGAGCGCAAGTGTCGCAGGCGCATTGCTACCTGATGTTCGGAGAGAAGGACACCGCGAGCGCGCAGTTCACCGCCGGGGCCACTCATTACAATGCCCATCGCACGGCCTGGAACACGCCTGGGGCCAATCCTTCGAGAGGCAACTCGCCCGGCATGGTGCGACATAACTGGGGGATGACGGCCACCGCAGCCGATGGCCACATGGAATGGCTTAGGATGCCACCGTATGCGCCAGGGGCAACTGTGCCGTCGGACATGTTCAGCCTGGCGGACACGACGGACGAGCCAGCAAATTCGCTCTGGCCGGCAAATTCACAGGCCAAGATGTTTTTGCGTTCGACCCAGGGCGGTGGCGGTTTCTAACGGGAGTTTAGCCGCGCATCTGCCACACGATTTTTCCGCCCACAATCGTCGCCGTGGCGCAGCCCTTCAGCGTCCAGCCGTAGAAGGGGTTGTTTTGCGATTTGCTGGCGGTGTCCTTGCGCTCAAACAACCATTCACGATCGGGGTCGAGCACGGTGATGTCAGCGTCGGCGCCCACGGACAAGGTGCCCTTCTTGAGCCGCAAGAGACGGGCGGGATTCGCGGTATATTTCTCGATGAGGGTGGGCAGGCTGAGGCGCTTGGTGTGGTAAAGTTGCATCAGCGACAGGGCCAGCTCGTTCTCCAGCCCGGTGATGCCAAAGGGGGCGAAGTCAAACTCCACTTCCTTCTGAAAGTCACAATGCGGGGCGTGGTCGCTGGCCAGGATTTCGAGCGTTCCGTCCGCGAGCGCCTCCAGAATCGCCTCGCGATCAGCGGCTGAGCGCAACGGCGGGTTCATCTTGAAGTTCGTGTCATACACCGGCCAGCTCGGCCGCGCATAGCCGCCGTCGTGATAGCCGAAGATGGCCTTGCCGTCCGCCGCCCAGAACTTCTCGCTGCCCGCGATGGCGGCGTCGGTAAGCGTGAAGTGATGGCAGCAGGCCTCGCCGGAAATCGGCACGCCACGCTGCTTCGCCTCGCGCAGGAGCCGCACGCTCCCGGCGGTGCCGAGGTGCTGGCAATGCACGTGCGCGCCCGTGAGTTCCGCCAACAGGATGTTCCGGGCCACGATGGCGTCCTCCCCGGCGGCCGGCCAGCCGCGCAGGCCCAGCACGGTGCTCCAGTAGCCTTCGTGCATCACCCCTTCGGTGACGAGCGCGTAGTCCTGGCAATGGTCCATGATGGGCAGGTCGAACATCCTGGCGTATTCGAGGGCGCGGCGCATGAGTTCGTTGCTTTGCACACAGTGGCCGTCGTCCGTGATGGCGACGACCCCCGCGCTCTTCAGCGAACCGATGGGCGCAAGCTCCTCGCCCGCGATGGCCTTGGTGATCGCCCCGGTCACATAGACGTTCACGATGGCATCGCGAGCCGCCTTTTCGCGGACCAGCGCCACCTGTCCGGCATTGTCGATGGCAGGTGTGGTGTTCGGCATGCACACCACGCTGGTGAAACCACCCTTCGCCGCCGCCCTGGTGCCCGCCGCGATCGTTTCCTTGGCCGACTGCCCCGGCTCGCGCAGATGGACATGCAGATCAATCAGCCCGGGGCACACGACCTGACCGCGGGCATTCAATTCAGTGGGCGTGGTGCCGGGTGGCAATTTCGCACGGGCCTCCGGGCCGAGGGCGGCGATTTTTCCGTCCACCACCAGCACGTCGGCCACCCGGTCAAGCCCGTTGGCGGGGTCAATCACCCGGCCACCGGAAAGAAGAAGCGAAGTCATCGGGCAGCGAGAATAGCCGCGCCTGAATTGACAGGGCAAGTCCGCTCGGTAGAGTGGCGGCGTCCTGCGGGTGTAGCTCAATGGTAGAGCGCTAGTCTTCCAAACTAGTTACGAGGGTTCGATTCCCTTCACCCGCTCCATGCGCGAGTAGCTCAATTGGATAGAGCGTCGGTCTCCGAAGCCGAAGGTTGTGGGTTCGACCCCCGCCTCGCGCACCATGGTTTTATAGAGCTTGAGTCTTCGCGGCCGAGTTGTTCAAAAACACCCGGCAGCCGGAAATTGCCGAAAACAGGCGGAAGAACCCGGAAAATCAGGCACTTGCGAAGGATTTTGCTGACGGCCTTTCCGGATCGCGGTTCGTTGGGTTTCGAGCGATTGCGGCCCACTTGTTCAAAGGGGGGGGGGGTGTCAACCAATTCGGCGCAATAAAGACGGGCCTTCCGTGGTTTTTCAGGGGCGGATTTCTGGAAAAGTGAACAAGTGGGAAAGGGGTATCAACCGACAACCGGTTGACACCCCTTAGAATGCCGTTTGCAGCCGCTTTTCCACCTCCCTGCAAGCCCCGCGCAGCGGCAATTCCGTTGGCGGTTCCGGTCCCGAACAGGTTCCCCCCGGCTTCAGACGTCCGGCGGCAGGCGCGCGGCAACGGCGCGGTAATTCTACGTCTGCCCGAAGCTTGTGCCGGCCAAGCCGTCCGGCGGGGCCGGGAGCCAGGCGACTGGCTCGGCGGCCCGCTGCGTGCATCGGCCTGTCTCCACGTAGCCGATTCCTGGACCGGGGGGCGCAAACTCCGGTTCCGGGACATGGAAGTGAGGATGGTGAGGATAGGCCAACGCCTCCCAAAGAAGGAAGGTGGCCACAGTGCAGGTTATGGTTTTGCAGTGCAACATACCCTTATTATCGCAGCCGCCGGCAAAATGAGTTCGGTGGATCTCCTTTTTATGGAGCCAAGAAAAAGCCCGCCCCGGCGCGTGGCCAAGGCGGGCGGAACTGTGTGCTGAAGGATGACTTCAACCGCGCCGCGTCAGGCTGCCGCCCCGCCTTCCGCCGGCAACGCCGGCAAACCTTGCGCCCGCCGCTCCGCGTTCACCCATGGCCGCATGGATTCAGAGATCGCGCCCAGCTCCTTTTGCGTGCGCCAGCCCAGCGATTGCAGCCCCGCCAAGATCTCACCACACGGCTGCTCCCCTTCTTCCAGCAGGGTTATGAGCGCGTGATGCAGCGCCGTCACTTCGCGGTTGGCCATTTCCAGGCGGTTCCAGGTTTTCCACGCCTCGCCGTCGGCCGGCACGGGCGCGGGCGCTACCGGCACGGCGGCGTCATGCGCGGGCGCATCGCCGTATCCAGTGCCGAAGTAACCCAGCGTGCGCAGCGAAGTGAACCGGCGGTTGGCCCGGCTCCGGCTCCGGCCCATCACCACGGAGTCGAGCAGGTCAATCTTTAGAAGCTGCCCGGTCCGCATCATTTCGCGCGTGACCTTGATGTCGCCTTCCGATGGCGAGGTATCTCCCGACGGATGGTTGTGGGCGATGACCACCGCCGCCGCTGCCTTGATGATGGCGGCGCGAAACACATCCCGCGCGTGAATGTGAATCGAGTCCAGCGTGCCGAGGCCGGCCAGCTCAAAGCCGATGATCCGATGCCGGGCATCAAGCAGGATCACGACCGCGCATTCCTTGTCGGGCCGGAACCAGCTCGCGCTTTCCACATGCTGCCACCAAAACTGTGCGACCCTCTCAGGCGTGTCGCCCCTTGGCTCCGCCAAGGGACACTCCCGCAGTGAGATCACCTTGACCTCACAAGGGACGAACCGCGCTTCCGACCCTCCACCCGTGGCGAACCTAGCTCTACTCCGGGCTTGTTTGCTGGCCCCGGTTGCCCCACCATTACTACGGACTTGGTTTTGGTTTTTCATGACTGATTCTCTGGGATCGGGTCCGCTTGCCTCTGGTGGCGTGTCTAGCGCCGCCAGAGGTTTTGGATTTCTGCGTTGCCCGGACCCACTTGAGCAATCGCAGGGCGACTTCTCCATCAGGCACACGCGTGCCGCGAAGCCAGTCGTTGATTCGTTGACGAGGCACGCCGAGCTGTTTCGCTAGAGCGGCCTTGCGGCCCCTCCTTGTAGTGAGACGGGCAACCTGCCTGATTAGGGCGGGAAGGCTTGGAATGCTTGCGTTCAACAAGAACAAATTGTAACCAATCTGGTGACAACGCAATAAAAAAAACTCGTTCGGACGCTACTTCTTTAGCAACGGGGCAGCCTGTGAAATTCTGCCGGTCGAAACCGGCGGAGGGCTTGGCGCTGGCTCAACTTGCCCATGAAGAGGCCCAAGCGTAGCCCCCGGTTCTGTCGTCGCATAACGAAGCCAGTCCAGACTGGCGAGCTGTGCGGAGTTCGATGGGAAGCCCATGAATTTGCGGAAAATCAAGTCGCCCGCCTCGTATTGGCAGCGCGTGAACCCTCGCCACAGGTCACTGTAGTTACCTTTCAAACGCGCTGCCTCGTTGGCCAACATGTGAAAGTAGCGCTCGTTCAGCGCTGTCAGCAGGTTGAGCGCAATTTCCGGGTGATCGGCCTGAGTCAGGCAGATTCTTGGGCGGAAAAAAAACTGAGTGACGAGCTGGGCGAACCGGGGGGCTAGGTGCTTGTCGTATGCGTCGCTGAACAGCGTGCCGGGCGGTATGTGAAGGGCCTCTGGCTCCGACAGCAGATCAACACATTGCCGCCGCAGGATTTTCGCTTCAAATGCCCTTTCCTCCTCCGGGTTGCCCCGCTTGATTCTGTGCTGAGTTGCCGAGTTCCAGCTCGCCTCAAATCTACCCGTTGCCAGCCATTCCTCGCTGACAATCATCTGGCGGCAGAACCGTAGCGCAACCTCGAATCGCAGAGGCGTCCTGCCGACTTCGTAGTTCACAAAGGTAGCTCGATCCAACCCAATTTGACGAGCGCAGGCTTGCTGAGATTTTTCCAGCCACTCCCTTGCCTCACGAAGCCGCGAGCAGATTGCCTTCTCTCTTTGGGACAACGGATTCTTGCGCACAAACGGACGTTAGCTGTGCCAAAAAACTTGTCGAAATAAAAACTTGCAAGGGAATCAATAGTTGTGTATCTGAATCTTTATGTCGAGCGAGTTGCTCTATTCTAGTAAGGCCCGTGTAGCGTCACGGCAGATGCGCCGCGTTCGGGAAGCTCTGAGAATGCTCCCGACGGAATTCTCCGTTTTATTGGGCCTCGGGACAGAAAACCTTCGCTCGCGTGAGGCTTGCCGCAATCGGTGGCCTGGCAATCCGCTGCGCGACCATCGCCGCAAGATCGAAGCCGAGCTGGCCCGCATGGAGCGGGACATCGCCGCCGTCCGCGTCCTGCTCTCAGAGGCGGCCACGCCCGTTGAAGCCGTCGCCTCCGCTCCCACCCCTGCGCCCGTATCCGCCACCGCGCACCCCATGGAGGCCGCCACCGCATGAGCGCCGTTGCCCCTGATCCGGTTCAGCCTGGCGCGCTCTTCCCGCACACGGGGCCTTCCCTGCGTCCGGCAGAGGTTATGGCCGTGCTGGGCGTGGACCGCCAGCAGTTGGCCAAACTGGATGAACAGGGCTTGGTGGCAGCCTTCGGCATCGGCGACGCGTGGGAACCCAAGCATCAGCATCTCCGCTACGTGCGCGCCAGCGTGGAGGGCTACTACGCCCTGCGTTTGGAGCAGCGCGGGCGCGAAATCCCCTTCCCCCTCAGCCCCGCCGCCGCCCAGTGGCGCGAGCACCTGCGGAGCAGCGCAAAGCCCACCTTCCCCCGCTCCGCATGAGCCTGTCCGCCCCCATCTTCACCAGCGCCGAGTTCCGCCATCCGGCGGACGGCTGGTATCAGATCGAAGCCAAGGGCGAGCATCCCAACCGGGCCGCTGGCGTGGTGCAGGTCATTGACGACGCGGCCGCGCAGAGCATCGTCAACCGCTTCAACGCGGACGCGCAGGCGGGCCGGCTCCGCCACGGGCGCGAGCTGCTCATTGATCACGAACATTTCAGTGACCAGCCGGACAAGGAGACGCGCGCCTACGGTTGGCTCACCCGCCTGGTCAACCGCCCGGACGGCATCTATGCGCAAATCCGCTGGACGAAGACCGGGCAGGAGGCTGTGGACGGCGGCGACTATCGTTTCTTTTCCACGGAGTATGCGCCCGCCGATCTTGCGGTGGTGAACTCGGGCCGCGTCCGCCCCCTGCGGCTGGACGGGCTCACGCTCACCAACATGCACGACAATCGCGGCCAGCGGCCCATCACCAACCGCGCCGTGGCCGACGAAGACAACAGCGCCGTGGGCCGGGAAGTCGCGCAACTGCTGGACCTTTATCAGGTGAGCGAGAAGCAGCGCCGGCTCCTTGCGCCCGTGCTGGCCCGCATGGGCAGCGACGAACGCCGCGCCTTCCTCGAAGACACGGGCTTTCAGTTAAGCAGCGCGGGAAGGCAAGCGGTGGCCAACCGCGAACGCGCCGCCGCCGACCGGCTGCTCAACCGCGCCCGCGAGTTGCAGCAGGCGCAGGGCCTCAACTTTGAGCCCGCCTGGAATCTGGCCCGCCGCGAACAGATGCCGGAACTGTTTCAAACCAACCGTTAAACCCCCACCCACCATGACACGCCCCGCTCAAGACATCCTCGCCGACTCCAACAAGCTCCAGCAACAGCTCGCCGACGCCACCGCGTTCCGTGAGCAACTCGAACGTGACGTGGCCGCCGCCACGGACGCGCTCGAACTCGGCGATGAAAAGGCCATCGCCGCGCTGCAAACGAAGAAGACCCAGCTCGAACTCGCGCCGCGCAAGCTGGCGCAGATCGAGGCGCGGATCGAGGCTCTGGAAACCGAAGCGGATGGCGTCGTGACTGCGGAGGCGGCAGCGCTCTCCCGGCGCGCGCGGGAGCAACACAAGCATTGGATGCTCCGGCTGCTCAAGGTGTTGCGGCCTTTCTGCGCCACTGACGACGAGGCGGTGAATCTGGCCGGCCAGACGCAGGCCATCCGGGTGCTGGCCACCACGGGAAACATCCCCGCGCGCATCGGCACGAACACCGACCGCCTGCGCCGCGTCCTGGCGGAGCAGGCGGACTTTGAGCAGTTCACCGCCGAGCTGGAAAAGGCCGCCAAGTAATTTCAACCATGCCCACGTTGCCCGCCATTGCCTGCCTTGCCCCCGCGCCGGTTTTTCCGGCTCGGGGCGGCCGTGCTCGGTTGGGCGGAACAACTTTCAAGGCGGCTTGGGGCCGCCTTGATGGCTGCAAAAACCAGAGCCACGCTGTTCGTGGCCACTGGGAGAACTGTGGCGGCGCGGCTTGCGATCGCCGTGCCGCCACTTTTTCTTTTTCAATGCCGAGAGCCAGTCTGGCTAGTGATTTTCCGGGGCAACCCGGCGGAGTGAGTGATGAGTGGCGGGGGAGAGGACGCGGCGGGCGGGTGGCAACAGCCGCCTGTCGCGGCTCACCTCCAACCCATCACCCACCATGTCCACGGCCATGAACTCAGCAAAGGGGAAACCAGATTTCGGCAGCGCCGCCGGGCAACCGGCCGGAACTGCCACCGGCGCGGGGGTTATTCCCCTTTCCCCCGCGCCGGCATCCCCTTCCCTCGCCGGCTGGCCGGCCTGGCAGCGCGAACGCGCCCGCTTCCTGCATCGCCTCTGCACGGACATTGAAGCCCGCGTGCAAGCGGGTAAGCCAGTGCGGCGGGCGGTGCGCCGCTGCGCGCGCCGCTGGCACGGCCGGCCCTTCCGCTGTGCGCCCGGGCGCTTCCTGCGCCTGTCCAAGCAACGGCTGGTCAACTTGTTTTACGAGTGGCGCAAGCAACCCTCGCCGGAGGTGTTCCGGCTGCACTATCAGGCGACCGCCACGAAGGCGGACGCCGCGCTCGTGGCCGCGCTGGTGAGCGCGAGTCTTGCGCCGGGCGTGACTTCCTTCTTGGCTGCCTATCGCACGCTGCAAGGGCAGGCGGAGGCCCGTGGCGAGGTGCTGCCCCGCTACTCGACGCTCCTGCGACACCTGCCCCGCCACGATTTCCGCCCCATCCGGGCGTTGCACCGCCAGCGCCAGGCGCTGCGAAAGCTGGAGCGGGCGCTGGCCGTGCCAGAGCCTTCCCCGGCGCGCGTCCGTCTCCCCCGCCGCGCCGCGCCCGGAACCAGCAGCCCTGCCCCGGACGGCGGCAGCGCCGGGCAAGGCCGCGGCGAAAGGAGACGCCGCGTGAAGCTGCCCCGGAACATCCTCGTTGGGCGGGCCGCGCTTGGCGCGCAGTTGAACTGCCCGGAGGACGAGGTGCTGCGGCGGTTGAAGCTGGCAAAGGTTCCCTTCGCCTTTGATCTGCGCCGTCCCGGCCGGCGGCAACTCATTCTCCGCGTCTGGCCCGGTGGCCTGCCTCGCCGGGGCGCACCCGCCTTGCCCGATCTGGCGGGCGTGTTTCAGGAACTTTTTCCCGGCGAGGGAGACACCCTGACGCTGCGGCAAATCACCCGCGCCTTCAGCATCTCGCCCTGTCACGCGAGGCATCTGGCCAGCGGTGCGAACGGCCTCCGCGCCGAGCCGCGTCCCCGGCGACAAGGCCGGGGCAGCGACCTGCATTTCTCCCGCGCGGCAGTGCTGCGCTGGCTCACCCGCCGCGCTCTCCGCATCCAGGCATGAACCCGCCGCCCGCCAATTCCAATGCGGCCGCCGCTGGTCCACAAGCCTGCCAGCCTCCCGCGCCCCTGCCTGGCACCAGCCCGGCGGGGACGGCTTACACCGCGAGGGAGCTGGCCGCCGCGCTGGGCATTTCCAAGCAGGCGGTCCACAAGGCGCTGAAGGACACCCCCGCCACCGTGCGGCTGGTGGACGGCAACGCCGCGAACGCCTGGCCGCTGGCCGCGCTGCCCGCTGAGTGGCAGGCCCAGCTCGCGGCACTGTGCGAGCGCGGCGGCTGGCGCTCGGTTCACCACTTGCTCACCCAGCCAAGCCAGGGCTGGGAACCGCCCCTGCCCTTGCGTGACTGCGCCCCGGCAGCCGTGGAGAAGGCCATCCAGCTCCGGACGGCGCTGGCGGGCGCGCTGGCCCGGCGCAACGACCTGCCCGGCCCGGAACTGGCGGCGCTGGGCTTGGCCGACTACCAGAAGACATTCGGCCACGTCATCACGGCGCGGCACTGGTGGAACCTCCTGCACCGCACGCTGGAGCGGGCCGGCACGGACGAAGACTTTCAGCGGCTGGAGCTGTATCTGGATGAACGGCCCCCGCGCAAAGTCGAGGCCGAGCCCGTGCCAGAGGTTCAGGCGGAGGCAGATCGCCTGCATCGCCTGCGCGTGGCCGCTTCGCTCTGCGTGAACCCCACGGCGCTGACCGACGCCGAGCAAAGAACCCTTTGGGAAGCCGCCTGCGCGACGCTGGCCGCCGAGCTGGAGCTGGGCGAGCCGCCGCACAAGGTCCGGCGCACGGTGCTGGACTTTCTCTGGCGGCACACGCCCGGCCTCGCAGCCACCGAGGCCGCGCTGCGCGTGGCGTTCGTCCGCAAGTTCAACCGCTGGCGCGACGCGGGATTTCAGACCGTCGCGCTGGCGGACAAACGGGCGGACGCAAACCGCCGCCGTGCGCTCCCGGTGAGTCAGGAAGACTTGGACACCTTGATTGGCTACACGGTGTTCATTTGTGATGGCCGTGTCAGCCAGGGCGTGCGGGAGTGCCTGCAACAAGGGCGGGTGAGCGAGGCGCTGCTGGGCCGCATCCTGCACAACCCGGCAAGCAAGTCCTACGTGCCCACCTGGCTGCGCGACCGCGTGAAGCATGAGGTGGCCATGTTGCGCGACGTTCACCACGGCCCCACCAAGACGCGCGACAATGGCGCATATCTGGATCGGTGCTGGGATTCCGTCGCAGCGCTCGACTGGTATTGCGCCGATGACTGCACGCTGCCGGTCTATTTCTACGTGCCCGACACCAAGGCCAAGGGCGGCTTTGCGCTGATGCGTGGCCAGTTCCTGCTGATGATTGACACGCGCTCGACGGCCATCCTGGGCTATGCGCTGATGCCGGAGCGGAACTACAACGCACGGGTGATCCGCACGCTGGTTACGCGCACGGCGGACACCTACGGATTGCCCCGCCAAGGCTTCTACTTTGAGCGCGGCATCTGGAAGGACGCGAAGATCCTCACGGGCGACAAGGGCGAGACGGCCGTGGAGTGGGCGCAAGCCGAGCAAGGACTGCGGGAATTCGGCCTCCGCTTCATGCACGCCATTCGCGCCCGCTCCAAGCCGGTCGAGCGCGTGCTGGGCGCGCTGCAAAGCTACATGGAGAGCGAGCCGGGCTACTGCGGACGCGATGAACGCCACGACGGTTTCGAGTCCTTCGCTCGGCTGAAGCGGGAGGTTGAATCCGGCAAGACCAGCCCGGAGGGACGGCTTTACACCATGGAGCAATGGGACGCCCGGCTGGGCGAGATCTGCGCCCGCTACAACGCGGAGCCGCAACGGGGCAAGCACACGGGCGGCCTCTCCCCGGAGGCTGCACTGGAGAAGCACCAGCGCACCGGCGATCCGACGGTGCGCTTCGATGCCCGTTGCCGGTATCTGCTGGCGCATCACAAGCGGCCCGTGCGCGTCACAGTCAACGGGATCACGCTGCGCTTCGGCAAACAGACGTTCAACTATCGCAACGCACGCACCGGCCAGTTGCGCGGACAGACCATGCTGGCGTGGTTTAATCCCGAAGCCCCCGAGCTGCTCACTGTCACCGACATGGATCGCGGCAACGCCTTCTGCGTCGAGCGCTCGCAGTCAGTGCCGGCACTCGACGCGACCGAGGAACAGCTCGCACAAGAGCTGGGACGCATCGAGGAACACATGGGCTATGCCACCACGCGCCACCGCATCCTCAAGCCCAAGTTCGCTCTGTCCTTCCGCACCAATGTGGTGTCACCCGCCGTTCAGGAGATCGGCGAAACCATCACGGCAGCGCGGCAGCAGATGACCACCGAAAGCGCCACGCGCACGAAGGCGCGAAAGGTAGCCGCCAGCGTGGGCATGCGCCCCGAGAATCTGCGCCGGCCCGACCAGATCGAGGCGGCCGAGGAATTGAGCCGCCTGTTGAATGAAGTGGAAACCCCGGAGACAAACGCATGAGCAGCACCCGCCACGCAAAGGACGGCGAGCAGACGCGCCAGGAGAAATACATGTCCAGCGCCGTGTTCGTGCGCGGGCTGATGGGAAACATTGTCGCGCGCCGCTGCGAGGCGCTGGACGATGCCGGAGAGCGCGAGCTGATCTGGTCCTTGCAACTGCTCTCCCATCGCGACGGAGGCATCAAGGGCGTGGCTGCTGAGATCCTCAAACGCTGGCCGGGGCGGGTGGCCACCACGGCCATGCAGCGGCTCGGCATCAAGCGCGGGCAGACGTGCCGTGCCGCACAGGTGAAGGAGATTCGTGAGGACTTTCCCTTATGCGGGATTGCCCAAAACTGTTACCCGCTACGCGGCGAAGTTCCGCCGCTGAGCGTGGAAGAACTGATTGATGAAGGCTGGGATGATCAACTTGCTGCCCGCCGGCAGTCCGAGGCTGAAGCCCTTCCCGAATCATATCCTGCCGACGCATTCTTTGACCACTGCGCGCAAGCGGCGGAACAAGGGTTCGTTGGCTGGCTTGAGCGCCTCTGCCTCGATCCCCAAACGCGGCTGTCCTCCCCCTGGTATTTTCCGACCTTGATCGAAACGCTGCGGGAGTATCGGGCCGCGTGGGTTGCCGAGCGAAGCGCTGGCCTCGTCACGACGGAGATCGGGCGGCTGGTCAACGAGACGCTCGACTCCGCGTTGGAGACTGGCCGCATGGTGCTGATCGACGACATGGCCCGCACGGGCAAGACCACGGCCGCCCGCCAATGGTGCGAGCAACGGCCGGGCCGCGCCCGTTATGTGCAAGTGCCCAGCTCGACGGATGACGGCGGATTCTTCCGCGCCATCGCCAAGGCCCTCGGGGTCAGCATCAACCTCAACAGCAAGGCAGTGGAGCTGCGGGACCGCGTCGAAGACACCCTGCAACGCAGCCGGCTGGCCGTGGTGTTCGACGAGGCGCACTACCTCTGGCCCCAGGGCAACTTCCGCGATGCCCTGCCAACGCGCCTGAACTGGCTCATGACGGCGCTGGTTAATCATGGCGTGCCCGTCGCCCTGGTCACAACCCCGCAGTTCATCCGCTCGCAACAACGCGTCGAGCAAAAGAGCTGCTGGACGAGCGAGCAGTTCATCGGCCGGATCGGCCACTACAAACGCCTCCCTGACACGCTGGACGAAAAAGACCTGGCCGCCGTCGCACGGGTCCAGCTCCCGGAGGGCGACGCCAAGGCGGTTGCCCTGCTGGTGGCATACGCGCGCAGCTCGTTGAAGTATCTGGCGGGCATTGATTCGGTGGTCACGCGCGCCAGGTATCTGGCCGGCAAAGCCGGGCGCGGCAAAGTGACCAGCAACGATGTGGCCAACGCGATTCAGGAGGGCGTGATCCCCTCCGACAACGCGCTCTCGGCGGCGCTGGCAGACGTGGCCGGTGGCAAGGGTGGCTCCCGCCGCCGAACGGCTCCCGCCGCGCCGATTCCGGCACCCTGCAAGCCCGTTGCAGCGCCGTTGCCGACGGCACCCAGGCGCACCCCGGAGTTTGGGGAAGAAGGCTCCCACCGGCGGACAGCTCCCGTCTCCCCTGGCCGGGTCCAGTTTGCCGATCTTGTGCCCGCGTAACGAACCGGAGCCCACACCATGAACGAACACGAATTGCTCCTGCGTATCCGCACCATTGCGGACATGAAGGACGCCGACAAGGCGAACGCCGCCGTGCGGGATTTGCGGGCGGAGGTGGCCAAGCCCGTTTCCAAGGGTGGGCTGTTCGGCGGCATCGCCGAGGGCCTGCGCGACATGAAGGCCGCCTTTCAGGGCGCGGGGGGGCGGCTTGGATGGCGCACTCAACGCCATGGCCGCCGGTGGCACCAAGGCGGCGCTCGCCCTCTCCGGTACCGCCACGGTTGCGATGGTGGCCAAGCACGCGGTCGAAGAATACGCCCAGGCAGAGCAGAAAGTCGCCGCGCTGGATGCCGCCCTGGCCAATCACGGACACCTGACGGAAGCCAACCGGGTGCGCTATCAGGAGACCGCCGCCGCCTTGCAAGATTTGACCGGCGTGGCGGATGACGAATGGATTCCCGCCATGGAGCGCGTGGTCCAGATGGGCGGACGGCCTGAGGCGCTGGGCATGGACATGGACGCGGTGAAGAACCTTGCCGGCCTGCTCAAGGGCGATGTGCAACAAGCGGCGGTCCTGTATGGCCGGGCCTTGGAAGGGAACTTTGAGCAGTTCAAACGGCTCGGCATCGAGGTGCGCGAGCACGGCACCTTGATGGAGAAGCTCGGCGATGTGCAGGCGCAGGCCGCACTGAAGGGAGGCGGCAGGCTGGAGGCGATGAACCAGACGCTGGCCGGCCAGTATCGGCAGCTCAAGAACAACGCGGGCGATTTCTTTGAGGCAATCGGGCGCGGAATCAGCCTGACCGGCGGATTGCAGGCCACGGCTTACGGCTTGTCCGAAACCTTCAAATTCCTGGCCGGCAGCCTCGGGGGCGTCGTGCCCAAGCTGGACGGACTGAAGAACGCGCAAGGCGCGGTTGTGCGCACAGCGGCCGAGCTGGAGGCCAAGGAAGCGGCCGCCAAGGAGCAACTGAACCAGTTGGGCAAATCAGCCGAGGAGGCCGCAAAGAAACACGACCGGCTGCGCGATTCGATCAACCAAGTCACGGTCGCGCAGATCGCCCTGACCGACGCCGAGCTGGCGCGCGACACGGCGGCAATCGACGACCAGGTGAAGCTCTTCGAGTCCACCGGCGGCAAACGCGGCATTTCCGCTGCTGAAGGCGAACGCCAGAAGGCCACCCTCCGGCAGCGGGCCGAGGAGAACAAATTCAAGCTGGAGCAGGATGCCCGCACCGCCGGGGTGCAAGGTGACGAACAGCGGCTGAAGGACTTGGAAATGAAGGCCGCGCAGGCCCGGAACAACATCACCTATGCGCGGCAGAATCAGGCGGCCTTTGAGCAGGCGGTGAAGCCCGCCCAGCAAAACGAGCAACGGGCACGCCAGGAATGGATCGATGCCGAGGGCGAGGTGCGCAAGGCGGAGGCGGAACTGGCAGCGGGAGCCACCGGCCCGACCGACCTGGCCGCGAAGCAGCAGCGCCTGGCTGACGCCAAGGCTGAGGCCGCTCGCCTGCGGCAACGGGCGCGGTCAGCGAAGGAAGCCCGCCAGCAGGTGGAGCGGCAGTTTGAGGAAGCCGGCATGGGTCAGGGCAGCCGGGATGTGGCTGGCGCGGAACGCGTGGCCGCCGCCACGCAGGCGGAGCTGGAGAAAGGCCGCGAGACACTTGTGCCGCGCATTGAAGCGGGCCGCCGGGAGATCGCCAACAAGGCCGCCGAGCGCGAGCTTCGCCGCCCCGGCACGGCGATGGCTGACCTTGCTCCGGTGCTGGAGGCCCAGCGGAAGGAGCTGGATCGGTTGCGCGTTGCCGCCTCCGATCCAGGGCGGGTGGCGGCCGGGGCCGCGCCGTTGACAGACGCGCAATTCGGAGCCGTGCTTACGGCCTCGAATGCGGCCGCCGACATTCTGAACCAGGTGGACGCCTTGCGCTCCCGCCTGCCTGAGCTTTCCCAGGCTGCCAAGAACGACCCCGCCAAGGCCAAGGAACTGGCCACGCTGCTCTCCAACATCCAAAAGCTTCACGCACAAGTGGCCGCCATCCTTCAGGGCATTTCCCAGACGGCCACCCCCGCGCCGCTGAACCCCGGCATTGGCATGCCCGGTGCGCAGCCACCGGCCAATCCACCGCAGGCAGAGCAGCCCGGCCGGCAACCCTCTCCCGAGTCAACCGCACGCCAACGCGAAATTTTGGAAGGCCGCCTGCGCCGGGACGAGGCAAACCTTGAGAACACCAACGATCCGGTTCTCCGCGAGGTCTATCAGCGCAAGATTCGCGAGCTGCAACGCCAGTTGGAAACGCTCGTGGTTGACTTCAGCCCGTTGGAAAGGGCCGTCCAGACCATGGTGGTGAACTTTCGTTCGGAGATCAGCGAAACCGCCAGGCTCATGGAGGATGCCGCAACGCGTGCCAATAACACCCGCGCATGAACACGAGCCACGCCAGACAAAAGCAGGAGCACCCCGGATTGCTGACCGTCCGGCTTGAACTCGCAACCTCGCCCGAAATGCAGGCGCCTTGTCCGCCCAAGAATTGGATCGGAATGATGCTCCTGCACCGGTTGCTCAAAGTCAGCCTGACGGCCCGGCTTGCGGAGCCCCCGAAGGTCGTATGCTGGGGCGAGCTGACTCATTCCCGTTGCCTCATCTCCGCTTGCAACCTGCACGCCGCGCTGGAGGTGGTGATCGGCGAGTTGCGCGGGCTGGGCCTGCTGGGATTCGCCCATCTGGCCTGGCTGGACGTGGATGAAAATGTCTGGCGCACGCATCCCGCCGGATGGCCCGGCCCTGACTTGCTTTCCGACGCGGTGCTGGACCGTGTCGGTGCGCAGGCAGCGCGGGAAGAGTTTCTGTCGATAGCTGCGCTCCTGCACGCGAGCGCCGCCCGCATCGCCCGCGAAGCCGGCGGGCGCACTGACCCCCCGCGTCAATAGCGCCAGAATCAGCGGGTTTTGTGAACGCCACGGCCAGTGGCGGGGTTCTTTATTGCCTAGATGCTTTGGAAATCCAGCCGGTGCGATTTGAACAAGTGGGCCGCGAAGTTACAGTGAGCGGCACCCGCCCCGTTCCCACTTTGGAATTTGGCTTCCCCAACCCTCGCCGGTCTGGCTCCATCTGCGCCCTCAACGGGAAGAGCTGAAGCTGGCTCAAGGCTCGGGCGGACGGCTGATGCCGCAACCCGCGCGCGAACTGTCAATCCAGCCGGCCGGCCCGCCTGTTTACAAACATGACCACACCAACCGTCTCCCCCCCTGCCCTGCCCGTCGTCATCCTCAAGCCCCGCGAGGCCGACCGCGTCGTCGCCGGGCACCCGTGGATCTACGCGGGCTCCGTGATGTATGCGGCCCCCACGCTCAAGGACGGAGACCTCGTCGAAATCCGCGACCATCGCAAACACTGGCTGGGCATCGGACTCTTCAACTCCCAGTCCAAAATCCAGGTCCGCCTGCTGACCCCGGAGCATGTCGAGATCAACCAGGCCTTCTTTGAAGAGCGCATCCGCGCGGCGCTGGCGGTGCGCCAGCGGCACTTCCCCGGGGCCACTTCCTTCCGCGTCGTGAACGCCGAGAGCGACTACCTCAGCGGCCTCATCGTGGACAAATACGAGGACGTGCTCGTCGTGCAAACCTCCTCGCTCGGCATGGACCTGCGCAAGCCGCTGATCGTGGCCGCGCTGAAAACCATCTTCCAGCCGCGCACCATCGTCGAACGCAACGAGATGGCCTCCCGCAAGTTTGAAGGCCTGCCCGACTCGAACGCCGTGCTGGAGGGCTCGCTCGAGGGCCCGGTGACCGTGCAGCTCAATGGGCTGAAGTTTGAAACCGACCTGCGGGCCGGCCACAAAACCGGCCTCTACCTCGACCAGCAGGCCAACTACCAGCGCACGGCGGAACTCATCGCGCTGACTCCACAGGCCAACGTGCTGGACTGCTTCAGCTTCCTCGGCGGGTTCGCCCTGCATGCCGGCCGCGCCGGAGCCGCGCGCGTGCACGGCTTGGACCAGAGCGCGGAAGCAGTGGCCGCCGCCACCCGCAACGCCGCCGCCAACGGCCTCACGGAGCAATGCACGTTCGAGCAGGCCAACGTGTTCGACTGGCTCAAAGCCCAGACCACGGTGGGCCCGCACGAGAAACTGGTGCCCAAGTTCGAGGCCATCATCCTCGATCCGCCCTCCTTCACGCGGAACCGCGCCTCGGTGCCGGACGCCCTGCGCGGCTACAAGGAAATCCACCTCCGCGCGCTCCGGTTGCTGAAGCCGGGCGGGCTGCTGGCCACCTTCTGCTGCTCGCACCATGTGGACAGCGCAACCTTCCAAGATGTGATTCTCTCGGCCGCCTTTGATACTCGTCGCGTGCTCCGGCGGGTGGCCACCTTCGGTCAATCACCAGATCACCCGGTCATCCCGAGCATCCCCGAAACCGAGTATCTGAAGGGCTTTGCCTTCGAAGTCGTGCGGTAGGCCGCGGTTTCGCCCCCTGAACCCGGAAAGGGAACGGGCAGGAAAATTTGGGGCAGGAAGATTTTCCATCCCATTTTCCTGACCCAATTCCATTTCATGGGCAGCCACCACCAACCGAAGGCCGCGCATTGGGACCGTGAACCCGTGCCGGCGACTTGCAGTCGCCGCGTTTTGCGGGTGGCTGGCTCGGGTCAGCCCCGAACTTCAGCGACCCACAGACGGCGACTACAAGTCGCCGGCACAAGTTCATGGAGATTGGGAGTTTCCACGGCTTTGAGCTTTGTCGGGCGAAGGCTTCGCGGCAAACTCGCGCGCGATGGCAATTCGCTTGGACCAAATCCTGGTAGCCCGCGGGCTGTGTGACAGCCGTGAGAAAGCCAAACGCGCCGTGATGGCGGGCCAGGTGCTCGTCAACGGCCAGATCGCCCGCAAGCCCAGCGATCCGGTGCGCGAGGCGGACGCGGTGGAACTGGCGGCGACGGAGAAATTCGTCAGCCGCGGCGGGCACAAGCTCGAACACGCGCTGGAGCACTTCCGCCTCGAAGCCAGCGGTTTGGCCTGCCTCGATCTCGGCGCTTCCACGGGCGGATTCACCGACTGCCTGCTGCAACGCGGTGCGGCGCGCGTCGTGGCCGTGGATGTCGGCCAAGGCCAGCTCGCGTGGAAGCTGCG
>Ga0255188_1000195_pt1 | contig 22822 bp, 18 predicted proteins | sample Miss_Cont_RepB_8_FD_188427 | JGI IMG/M metagenome (GOLD analysis project Ga0255188, IMG submission 188427) | Freshwater microbial communities from Mississippi River, Louisiana, United States - Miss_Cont_RepB_8h | ecosystem: Environmental > Aquatic > Freshwater > River | place: USA: Louisiana... | reverse complement strand
ACTTCGGCAGCACCGGCAAGAAGCCTGCGCACCCCGAACTGCTGGACTGGCTGGCCGGGACTTTTGTGGAGCAGGGCTGGAGCTTCAAAGCGATTCACCGGGTCATCATGACCAGCGCGGCCTACCGGCGTTCGGCGAATCATCCAGATCGCAAACTGGTTGCGGAAAAAGACCCGGCCGGCACCAGCTACGCCGTCTTCCAGCCCCGCCGGCTTTCGGCGGAGGAGCTTCGCGACTCAATGCTCGCGGCGACAGGCGAACTCAATCCCACCCTCGGCGGAATCCCCAATCGCCCGGAAATCAATCTCGAAGCCGCGCTCCAGCCGCGCATGGTCATGGGCACCTTCGCCAACGCCTGGACGCCCAACCCGAGGCCGGAGCAGCGCCACCGCCGCTCGCTCTATGCACTCAAACTGCGCGGCCTCGCCGACCCGGCGATGGAAGTTTTCAACACCCCGTCGCCGGACTTTTCCTGCGAACGCCGCGAAGCCAGCACCGTCACGCCGCAGGTCTTCTCGATGTTCAACGGCCAGAACATTCACGCGAGAGCACTGGCGCTGGCCACGCGGGCATTGAGGGACACGAAGGACTTGAAGGACGGAAGGGACGAAGCCGCCCTCACCCGCTGCTTCGCCCTCGCCCTCACGCGCGCGCCCGCCCCCGATGAACTGAAAACCTGCCTCGCTCACTGGCGCAAACTCCGAGCGACGCTCCCGCCCGCGCCGCCCGCGCGGAAACCCCCGCTCGAAGTCCACCGCGAGGCCGTCGAGGAAAACACTGGTGAAAAATTCATCTTCACCGAGCGCCTACATGCCAACGCCGACTTTATCCCCGACCTCCAACCCGCCGACTGCGACGCCCGCACCCGCGCCCTCGCCGACGTGTGCCTCGTGCTCTTCAACGCCAACGAGTTCGCGTATGTCTACTGAACTCAACAGCCTGACAGCTTCGCGGTTCCTCACCCGCCCGAATCAACAGGTCAAACCATGAAAACCATTCTCGCCCTCGCGTTTCTGTTCCCGCTTTTTCTGCTGGCCGAAGACGCGACGCCCGAGCGGGCGCGACTGAAACAGCTCGACGCCTACTGGTCGGAAGTTTCCAGAGCCGTCGCTGCGGGGGATTTTACGGCCTACGAAGCAACGTGCCACCCGGAGGGAGTGCTCGTGTCCGGGGCAAAGAAGAACAGTTCTCCGCTGGCGGATGCCCTCAAACGCTGGAAGAAGGAATTTGACGCGACGAAGCGCGGCGCGATGAAGGCCAGCGTGGAGTTCAAATTTTCCCGGCGCCTGGGCGACGCGACCACCGCGCACGAGACGGGCATCTTCCTCTACTCCGCGACCGGAGCCGACGGGAAAGAGACACGCGACTACATCCACTTCGAGGCCCTGCTCCTGAAACGTGACGGGCGCTGGAAGATTGTGATGGAGTATCAAAAATCGAAGGCCACCCGCGCGGAGTTCGAAGCGCTGACCAAATGAAACGCTACTTTCCCTGCGCAGGAGCCCGCGCTTTGCATGCGCCGGCGCGGCGTGAATTCATCTACTCACTCGGCGCCTCGCTGGGCAGCGTGGCTTTCACCGCGCTGCTCGCGGCGGAGGAGAAGAAGAATCCGCTCGCGCCGAAGCCGCCGATGCTCCCCGCGAAGGCGAAAGCGTGCATCTTTCTGATGATGGAGGGCGGGCCGTCGCACATTGATACGTTCGACCCAAAACCGAAGCTCGCGGAGATGCACCTGAAAGAATTCGTGCGCGAGGGAAAGACCAAGTCGGCGATGGAGAGCGGGAAGCGATATTACGTGCGCTCGCCGTTCGCGTTCAAAAAGCACGGGCAGAGCGGCGCGGACATCGCGGAGAACTGGACCCATCTCGCGCGCGTCGCGGATGACCTGTGCTTCTTCCGCGGCTGCACGGTGGACTCGGTGAACCATCCGACCGCGATGTATCAGATGAACTGCGGCAATCGCTTCGGCGGTGATCCGGGCATCGGTGCGTGGGTGAACTACGGCCTCGGCTCGGTGAACCAGGACTTGCCCGGCTTCATCGTGCTGCCGGAAGTGTCGTATCCGCAGGGCGGCGCGGCCAACTGGAGCAACGGCTACCTGCCCGCGAGTTTTCAAGGCACGCCGCTGCGCGCGAAAGGCTCTCCCATTCTCGATCTCACCCCGCCCGCCGGCATCACTCCTGAACACCAGCGCGCGAATCTCGACCTGCTTGCCAAGCTCAACGCCGCGCACGCCGCACAGCATCCGGGCCACGAAGAACTCGCCGCGCGCATGGCCAATTACGAGCTGGCGTTTCGGATGCAGACGCAAGTGCCGGAGACGCTCGATATTTCCAGAGAAGCCGCGCGCACGAAGGAACTCTACGGCATCGGCAACGACGCGACGGACAGCTTTGGCCGCAAGTGCCTGCTCGCGCGCAAACTCGTAGAAAAGGGCGTGCGCTTCGTGCAGCTCTACAACGGCACCTGGGATTCGCACGACTACATCGAGCGCGCCCATGGCAATCTTGTTCGCGGCGTGGACCAACCCATCGCCGCGCTCATCACCGACCTGAAACAGCGCGGCCTGCTCGACAGCACGCTCCTCGTGTGGTGTGGCGAGTTTGGCCGCACGCCTGACAATGGGGTGCGCGGCGGCACCGCCTACGGCCGCGATCACAACCCCAACGCCATGACCATCTGGCTCGCCGGCGGCGGCTGCCACGCCGGCCACACCATCGGCGCGACGGACGAACTCGGCATGGAAGTGGCCGAGGGCAAAGCGCATGTCCGCGACCTGCACGTCACGCTGCTGCGCCTGCTGGGGCTCGACGACAACAAGCTCACGTTCTACCACGCGGGCCGTTTCAAGCAGCTCAGCCAGTTTGGCGGCACGGTGATCAAACCCCTCTTGGCGTGAGCCATTCCATGAAACCAAGCATCTCCTCCCCTGCCCTGCTGGTCGCAGCCATCGCGTTATGCCTAAGTGGCATTTTGTTGAGGGCAGCGGAAAAGCCCGCAGGCACGGCCTCAAATCAACTTCCTCCGCTGCTGGTGGACGGATCAGGCAAAGCCATCACTTCTCCCGCCGCCTGGATGCAGCGGCGGTCGGCGCTGCTCTCGGAGTGGCAGGCTGTTCTCGGCGAATTCCCGAAGGCGAAGGCACCTTTGAAGGTCGAGGTGCTGGCCACTGAGACACTGCCGGAGTTCACCCGCCAGCTCGTGAAGTATCAGATTGAGGACGGCGTGTTCACCGACGCCTACGTGCTCACGCCGCGAAACGTCGCCGGCAAGCTCCCCGGCATCGTGGTCTTCCATCAAACCGTGAAATCGCAGGCACAGCAGGCTGCCGGCGTGGACGCTTCCGTGCCCGAGCTCATGCACGGCGTGCAGCTCGTGAAACGCGGCTACGTGGTCATCTGCCCGCGCTGCTTCATCTTCGCGGACGGCGCGGGCTACGCCGAGTGGGTGAAGCGCATGCAGCAGCTCCACCCGACCTGGACGGGCATGGCGCGCATGACGTGGGATGGCATCCGCGCGGCCGATTATCTGGAATCGCTGCCCCAGGTGGACCGCGGACGCATCGGCTGTCTCGGCCATTCCCTCGGCGCGAAGGAGGTGCTCTACGCCGCCGCGTTTGATGAGCGGTTCAAGGTCGCCGTGTTCAGCGAGGGCGGCATCGGACTGGCCTTCAGCAACTGGGACGCACCGTGGTATCTCGGCCCGCGCATCCGGCAGCCCGGCTTCGCTCGCGAGCACCACGAACTTATCGCACTCATCGCTCCACGTCCGTTCCTGCTGCTCGCGGGCAACTCGGCCGACAACGACAAGAGCGCCGCCTTCACCGAGGCCGCCCGCCCCGTCTATGAGCTGCTCGGCGCAAGGGACCATGTCCGTCTCCTGAACCATCGCCAAGGCCACCGCTACCCGGCGGAAGCGCAGGCCGCAGCGGAGGAATTGTTGGATCGCCATTTGAATCGCTAAAGCACGGCCCTGCCAACTGGCTTGACGTTTTTCCATTCCACGCCAGTTTCCGCCCCATGACACGCATCCTTGATTGCGAGAACCTCGACAGTGGCGAATGCCCCGGCGACTGGGAAAAACTCCCCCCCGCTGGCGAGCGGGACATTCGTGTCTGCGCCGTCTGCCTCAAGGCCGTTTACCGCTGCGCCAACGCCGAGGAAGCGCAGTTGCGCTTGGCGGCGGGCCATCGCGCGGCAGTGGCGGAGTGAGGCATTTGTGTTGTATAGAACCATCCCATCCACTTGAAACTTCAGGCTGGAATTAAACTACTGAACGAGATAGTCGGGCTCACTGAGCCGGTCAAAGACTCCGATCGGTTCGATGCAGTGCTCAAGTTTTACCGCAACAAAGGGGATCCGTTGGAGTTTGAGACTGTGCTTCAGGATCCGATCCCGTTCATCGGCGAAGCTGAGGGCAAACCGGTGATCGCCTGGAGTGCTCCCAAGATGCACAAGTCAAACGTCATCTACGAACGCAGCAAAGTGCTCGCGAGACAGGCTGGTGTCCTTCCCGGAATTTATTACTCCATCTTGGGCATGAGATGGATGGGTTACAGGCACGTGGCGATTCCGCCTCACCTGTTTGCTCACACCATGCATCAAGTTTGCGGCATTGATCGTGAATCTGTCGTCAAGGTAGAGGTGTTTCTTACAATGATCTATCCCAAGGCAGCGTGAGTGGGAGTGCCACGGTTCACCAGCGTCACAAATCCGTGTCCATTCGTGTCCATCCGTGGATAACCTCCAGCCCATGAATCATGCCCGTTCGCTCGCCCTTGGTTTTACGCTCCTTGTATCCTTTTGCAGCCAAGCCTCCGCCGCCGATGCGCCGCTGACCTTCACCGACCCCGCGCCCAAGCGTTACGAACTGACCGCCCGTGCGAGCCAGCTCGACCCGCGCATCAAGCCGCATCCCGAGATCGAGTTTCTCTTCGAGAAGGACGGTAAGCCAGCGGACACCCAGCACGCGTCCGTGGACACGCGCGTGAAGCCGCAGGGCAAACTGGTCATCTGGCTGATGGGCCACAGTGCGCCGCTCTTCGAGCGGGTGAACAGCTATGGCCTGCACGCCCTCCGCGTCCATTACGCGAATGGCTGGTTTGGCAAATTTGGCAACGCCGCTCCGGCCGACGACGACAAGTTTCTCGGCAAGATCCGTCTCGAAGCCGCGACCGGCGAGGACTTCAGCCCCGTGGTGAGCATCCCCAAGCCCGACGGCATGATGGAGCGCGCGTTGCAGTTCGTGAAATGGCTGGCGAAGGAAAACCCCGCTGGCCGGTGGGATTATTTCCTCACCGACGACAAGGCCGGCCTGCGCTGGGATCGCGTCATCATCAGCGGCAGTTCGCATGGCTCGACCACGGCGGCGCGCTTCGCCAAGCACCAGCGCGTGGACCGCGTGGTGATGTTCTGTGGCCCACGTGATCAAACCGAGATGTGGCAGGCGCTGCCCTCCGCCACGCCCGCGAACCGCTTTTTCGGCTTCAGCCACGTCCTCGATGGCGGCTGGTCCGGCGACCACTACTGCCGCTCGTGGGAGCTGCTCGGCCTGCACCAGTTCGGCCCCATCGTGAACGTGGACAACACTGCGCCGCCCTACGGCAACACGCGCCGCCTCATCACCGACGCCAACGTGAAGAACGACGCCAACCGCGCGCACAGCTCCGTGGTGCCCGGCGGCGCGGCGGTGAAGGACGCGGCGGGCAAGTTCATCCACGAAGCCGTGTGGCGCTACCTCTTCACGCAGCCCGTGGAGCAGACTGGTCCCGCTGTTCCCCGCGACCCGGAGTGCAAGGTTGAAACCAAGCCCGCCGCAAAGAAGTCTGCCAAGTGAGCGTTGCCAACTGCTTTCAAACCATGAAGCAAGCTAGTCTGCTCCTCTTTGCGCTCCTTGCGTTCTTTTGCGGCCAATCCATTGCCGCGCCCGCCAAGCCCAATATCCTCATCATCCTCGCCGACGACCTCGGCTACGGTGATGTGCAGTGCTACAACCCGCAGCGCGGCAAAATCCCCACACCAAACATTGACCGGCTCGCCACGCAAGGGATGCGTTTCACCGACGCACACACCAGCAGCGGTGTTTGCTCGCCCACACGCTACACGCTGCTCACGGGCCGTTACCATTGGCGGACGCGTTTGCAGTCGGGGATTGTCGGCTATTTGGAGCGGCCGCTCATCGCGACGGACCGACTGACACTCGCGGGCCTCCTCAAGCAGCACGGCTATCGCACCGCCGCCATTGGCAAGTGGCACCTCGGCTGGGACTGGGCCATCACGCCGGAGCAGCGACCGCTCTTCACCGGCTTCGGTGGCAAGGCCGGCGGCGGTGGGGAAGTCACCACTGCCGTCACGGACGCGCACCGCGCCGCATGGAAGGAAGTTTATGCCAAGCCTATCGGCGGCGGCCCGACCACGCGCGGCTTCGACACCTACTTCGGCACCGACGTGCCCAACTGGCCGCCCTACTGTTTCATCGAGAACGACCGGACCGTCGGCATCCCCAGCGAACTCCTCGCGCCAGCGCGCTTGGCAAAGAACCAGGCCAGCATCCAGGGCCCCGCGCTGAAGGACTGGACACTTGAAGGCATTCTCCCCGCACTCACCGACCGTGCGTGTGCCTTCATCGAGCGCAGCGCGAAGCAGGCGGAACCGTTCTTCCTCTACATGCCGCTGACCTCGCCGCACACACCGCTCGCCGTGAACAAGGAGTGGAAAGGCAAGAGCGGCCTTGGCGACTACGCCGACCTCGTGATGGAAACCGACGCTGCCGTCGGCCGCGTGCTGGCTGCGCTGGACGCGAGTGGCGCGGCGGACAAGACCCTCGTCATCTTCACCAGCGACAACGGCTGTGCGCCCTACATCGGCGCGAAGGACATGGAGGCGAAGGGCCACTTTCCCAGCGGGCCGCTGCGCGGCTACAAGGCCGACGCGTGGGAAGGCGGGCACCGCGTGCCCTTCATGGTGCGCTGGCCCGGCGTGGTGAAAGCGGGCACGCGCTGCGACCAGCTCGTGATGCAAGCGGACTTCATGGCGACTTTCGCCGAGGTGCTTGGCGCGAAGCTCCCGGCGACGGCGGGTGAAGACAGCTTCAGTCTGCTGCCGCTCCTGCGCGGGGAGGACAAAGCCATCCGCCAGCATGCCATCAGCCATGGGTCGAGCGGCTTGCCCTCGCTGCGCCAAGGGCAGTGGAAGTTGATCGCAGGACCAGCAGGCGGTGGCTTTGGCGCAGCCGCTGGAAAAGCCGTGACTGATGGCCCCCGCGCCCAGCTCTACGACCTCGCCACCGACCTGGGCGAAACCAAGAACCTCGCCGCCGAGAAACCTGAACTCGTCGCCGAACTCACCGCCGTGATGGAGAAGCTCGTGAGCGAAGGCCGCAGCACGCCCGGAGCCAAGCAGACCAACGACGTGCCGGTGAACTGGCGGCGCTTCCTCGCTGCGGAGCCCGCAGCGAAGAAGGCCAAAGCCAAGTCGAAGTAACGCTGAACCTCGGCGCGCGTTAGGCGGCGTGCTTGTTCAGCATCGCTTCGAGGTCGGTGTGGACATCACCGATGGGTTTGATGGCGAACTTCTCCACCAGCACGTTCAGCACGGCGGGCGTGATAAACGCTGGCAAAGCCGGCCCCAGGCGGATGTCTTTCACGCCCAGATACAGCAGACCGAGAAGTATGCACACGGCCTTCTGCTCGAACCAGGAGATGACCAGCGAGAGCGGGAGACCGTTCACATCCGTGCCGAAGGCCTGCGCGAGTGCCTGGGCCACTTTCACGGCGGAGAAGGCATCATTGCACTGACCCATGTCGAGGCGACGCGGCAGGCCGCCGATTTCGCCCATGTCCTCCCCGAGCACGCGGAACTTACCGCAGCCCAGCGTGAGGCAAATCGTGTCCTTCGGCAGCGCGGCCGCGAGATCCGTGTAGTAGTTGCGGCCCGCCTCCGCACCATCGCAGCCGCCGATGAGGAAGAAGTGCCGGATGGCCCCGCTCTTGACGGCGTCAATCACCGTGCCCGCCACGCCCAGCACGGCGTTGTGGCCGAAGCCGACGGTGACGACCTTGTCCGGGCTGGTGTCCGGAAAACCTGGAGCCTCGAGCGCGGCCTTGATGACGGGAGTGAAGTCGCTGTTCGCCGTGTGCTCCACGCCTTGCCAGGCCACCAATCCGCTGGTGAAGAGGCGCGCCTTGTAATCTTCGCGTGGCTCCTGGATGCAGTTGGTTGTCATCAGAATCGCGCCGGGGAACTGGCTGAACTCGGTGCGTTGCCGCATCCACGCGCCGCCGTAGTGCCCGACGAGGTGCTTGTATTTCTTCAACTCTGGATAGCCGTGCGCGGGCAGCATTTCGCCGTGGGTGTAAATGTTGATGCCCATGCCCTCGGTCTGCTTGAGCAACTCTTCGAGATCCTTCAAGTCATGGCCGGAGACGAGGATGCACTTGCCCGGCACGTGGCCCCAGCGCACCTGCGTGGGGACAGGATGGCCGTAAGTGGAGGTGTTCGCACCGTCGAGCAATGCGAGCACTTTCAACGTGGCCGCGCCGCAGCTCATGTTCAGCGCGAACAGCTCATCCACGGTCGGGTTCGGGCGGGTCACCGCCTCAAGCGCCTCGTGGATGAAGGCGAATACTTCCGGATCCGTTTGGCCGAGGACTTGGGCGTGTTTGGCATAGGCAGCGATGCCCTTGACGCCGTAGATGAGCAACTCCTGCAGCCCAGTGAGGTCCGCGCCCAGTGTGTCGAACCGTTTGCGGACGCCGACCAGTTCGCCCTGCTCAATCAGCCCGTCCAGCGTCGCAGCCGGCTTCCAACAGGCCTGGCCGTTGAGTTGCTCCGGCGCGCGGCCAGCGGCCTGGCAGGCGCGCTCGTAGGTGGCACGGGCCTGATCGCGCACCTCCGCGGCCCGCAACAGGAGGGTCTCCATTCGCCGAGGGTCGAAGTTGACGTTGGTGACGGTGGTGAAGAGCGCCTCCGTGGTAAAAATATCCACCTCGGCCTCACGGACGCCAAGCAGCCGGGAGCGATGCGCGAACTTGGCGATCCCTTTGGCGGCCTCCACCAGCAAATCCTGCAACGCAGCGGTCTCGGGATTCTTCCCGCAAATTCCGGTGATGGTGCAGCCCTTCTTTGAAGCGGTTTGTTCGCATTGATAACAAAACATAAGCAACGATGGTCGATTTAAGCGCCCGGCACCGCACCCACATGGCGCGATTGAAAGCCGTTGGACGAACTGGTGGTTGGACCGTGAGCCGGGCCCGTCCACCGGCATTTTCTTGGCTGGAATCAGCCAGGAATTGTGATGCGTCAAAGCCAAGTGCTTCGGCGAGGCGAAGCACGGCACCCACCACGGCTTGGTGGCCACACACGCCTTGCAACTTGCCCGCTACAGGGCACCAGGACCGCATCCCTTCACATCAGGATTCACCTCGCCCCCAGACTGTCTTCTCATACGATGGCGGCATGCGCCACCATCGATTCGCAATTGCCGTCTGGTTGTTCAGCACGCTCTGCCTGGCTCACTCCCTCACCGCCGCCGCCAAGCCCAACTTCATCCTTTGCATGGCCGATGATCAGGGCTGGGGCGACATGGCTTACAACGGCCATCCCGTTGTGAAAACGCCGGTCTTCGATGAACTGGCGCGCACGGGCTGGCGCTTCGACCGCTTCTATGCCGGCGCACCGGTTTGCTCCCCCACGCGCGCGAGCGTGATGACGGGCCGCACGCCGAACCGGATGGGCGCATTCTCGTGGGGCTACAACTTGCGCCCACAGGAAATCACCGTGGCCGAGGCGCTCAAGACCGCCGGTTACGCCACCGGCCATTTCGGCAAATGGCATCTCGGCTCGCTCCGCCAGGATAGCCCGGTCAGCCCCGGCCGCAGCGGCTTCGACGACTGGTTTTCCAGCCCGAACTTCTTCGAGGTGGACCCGTGGATGTGCGACAACGGCAAGGCGGTGAAAACCACCGGCGAAGGCTCCGAAGTCATCGTCAAGCGCGCGTTGGAGTTCATCCGCAAGGCGAAGCAGAGCGACCAGCCGTTCCTCGCGGTCGTGTGGTTCGGCTCGCCGCACGCGCCGCACCTCGGGACCGAACGCGACCTCGCGCTCTACGCGGACCAGCCGAAGCAGCAGCAGCACTTCCTCGCCGAGATCACCGCGATGGACCGGGCGATGGGCCAGCTCCGCGCGGGCTTGCGCGAGCAGGGCGTCGCGGACAACACGCTGCTCTGGTATAACAGCGACAACGGAGCGATTGCCGAAGGCTCGACCGGCGGCCTGCGCGCGAAGAAGGGCAGCATCTACGAAGGCGGCCTGCGCGTGCCCGGCTTGATGGAATGGCCCGCCCGCCTCAAGCAGCCGCGCGTCATCACCGTCCCCTGCGGCACGGTGGACATCTACCCGACGCTGCTCGAACTCGCCGGGGCGAAGGTCGCCAAGCAACCAGTTCTCGACGGGGTCAGCCTCGTGCCATTGCTCGAAGGCAAGCTGACTTCGCGCCCACGCCCGCTCGGTTTCTGGGACCACACGAGCGGCGGCTTGCCCGTGAAGAGCGGTCAATTGCTTGAAGACCTCGCCGCCGAGCAAGCCGCCGGAAAGGTCCGTCCTGCGAACGAGGTGGAACCCATCCCCGCCTCCCAACTCCGCAACGACTATCCCGACACTACCTTCGGCAAGCACGCCGCCTGGCTGGACAATGACTGGAAGCTCCATCGCATCGAGCCGAAGACCGGCCCGGTGAAATGGGAACTCTACAACCTCGCCACCGACCGCACCGAGTCGAAGGACTTGCTCGCTGCTGAACCGCAACGCGCAGCGAAAATGCAGGGCGAACTGACCGCCTGGCTCAAGAGCGTGGTCAGCAGTCTGAACGGCAACGACTACCGCTGACCCGTGCCGGCGACTTCCAGTCGCCGCGTAGCGCGTGGACTGCTCCGGGCCGCCACGAACTGCTGCTCCCCACAGGCGGCGGTTGCAAACCGCCGGCACGGGCTCAAGGGCCGACATCGCGGCAGTAGCCGGCCATGGGCTCCCTCCGCTCCCCACGGATGGGTGATTCGCCGGAGCACGGGTCTCCCGAGACCCGCAGCAAGCGGGAATGCAACGGATGGCTTCGATAAATCCCAACGCAGCTCTGTCCTTCGCTGCCTGCTGCGGCTGGGACAGCCGCGCTCCTCACGGCTTCGCCGGCTCGGCGTTCCAGACCTTGAGGTCGTCGATGAAGCCGTCCTTGCCGGCGACGCCCAGCTCGATCTTGGACTTGGTGGCGTGGGCGATGCCGGAGGATTTCAGGTAGCCGGCGGGCTGGCCATCAATGGTCACGCGCATCTCATCGCCGACCGTCTCGACGACGAGGGCATACCATTTGCCAGCTTCGAGCTTGGCGGGGTAGGTGATCTGGCGGCCCTTGAGGAGCGCGGCGCGCTCGGCCTTCTTCTCCGGCTGCTTGTTCATCGCGTAAATGTCGTTACGCATGTTGCCATCGCGCTCGTCAATGAGCGTGACGCCGGTGAGCCGCACCTGTGCGCGGCAGATGTGGCCATAGTGCGCGCCGGTGTATTTGCGGTCGTCGAACTCGACATCAATCATCGTCGCGCCCGCGAACTTAATGCGGCATTCGACGACGCTGTCCTTGGTGGGAATCTCCAATCCGTGCACGGCGGCGTGGGCGCGGACGACGGACTTGCCATCGGCGGAGGGAACATCCTTGTCGCGGGTCTGCGTGCCCTTGAGCGCGCCGTTCTCGACGACGAAGGTGGGAACGACCCGGTGCCAGACCTTGGCCGGCTCGGCACCCTGGAAGTCTTCGGCGAAGAGCAGTTCCTTCTTCCTGGCGATGGGCTTGCCGGGGATGGCCGGCAAGTCGGCTGCGAAGCTGGTGGAGGTGAGGACGAAGCTGAGGGCGAGCAGGGCGCGGAGCTGGAAGATGCGAGTGAGGCGGACGGTGGCTTGCGGGCAAATCATGGCCGAGATGTAGCCATCGCTTCTGACCGGAGGAAAGCCGAATGCGTTGCCCACCCGGGGCGGCTGGCGATGAGTGGAGCCTGAGAGCAGCGGGATCCGGATTGGAAGGAGGGTTACCGAGTTGCGCCTCCGGGCTGTCCTGCGGGGCTTTCGGCTTGCCTGAACCCCGCTCGTTGGTAGCGTCGTGACGCTCTACGTAATCCCGGATTTGCGGGAGCGATCATGCCACGTTCGCAACGCGACACTACTACCCCAGCTTCCCGCCAGCGCCGTTCCTGGGCTGCGGGTTTCCCAGTGAGATGGCACCACGAACGAAGGATGGCGGTCGGCCGGTCTGCGTTGGTTCTTGCGGTGCTGTGCCAGTTCAACGCCCAGCTTCCCGCACAGGTAGGGGGACCGCAGTGGCAGCCAGTTGGCGGGCGGCAAGACAGTCCGGCTCCTGCGGCGCGCTCCAGCAGCGTGGTTCCTGTCGTTACAGCAGCGAAGCAGCAACAGCGGGCGGCCGCCGGTGGCGCGGTTGCTGCCGATACCCTGCGGCAGCGAACGGAGACGCTGGCGCGGCAGGGCCGGTTGAGCGAGGCGCTGGCCGGGGTGCGCGAACTGCGCCGGGGCGTTCCGAACTCGGTCGAATACCGGCTGATGGAGGCACAGTATCTCGGCTGGCTCGGACGGACGGCCACGGCAGGCGGTCTTTACGCTCGGATCGGCCAGGAGGGGTCGGGCAACGCTGAGGCAGCGGAGGGCTTGGGCAACACCTGGCTCTGGCGCGGCGACTGGCGCGAGGCGCAAACCTCCTATGCGAACTCCATCAACTACGCCGGCGGGGAGAATCTCGCCGCGCAGGTGGGCTTCCAGCGGGCGCTGCTGGCGGCGGGCCGCGCCTCGGCGGCTTACCGGCAAGCGGCGGACTTGGACCGGCGCAACGGCCGGCAGGACGCCGAGCTGGGACTGTTCCTCGCCACGATTCACGGCGCGGTGGACAACGACGACGCGGCCTTCGCCCTCTCCAGCCGGCGCTCGACGGATTCGGATGTGCGGCAGCGTCAGGCCACGTTTCAGGCGCAGCGTCTGATTGCGCGCGGGCAGGCGGACGAGGGTTTGAACCTCATTGCCAGCTACGCCGAGGCGCACGCCCGCGACTACAATGCGCAGGTCGCCGCCGGGGAAGTCTTCACCACCGCCGGCAAGTCCCGCGAGGCGCGAGCTTATCTGGAGCGCGCGGCTCAACTGGCTCCCGATCGTGACGAGGCCGTGCTGGGGCTGGCCCGCCTGGCCCGGCAGCAGGGCAAGCAGCGCGACGGCCTGGCCTTCTACGAGGAGGTGGTGGCGCGCAACCCGGAGTCGGTGCCCGGCTGGATCGGCATTGCGGAGGTTGCGCAGTCGCGGGGCGATTTGAACCACGCGTGGCAGGCGCTGGATGCGGCCCAGCGGGTCGCGCCCGGCTCCGCGCTGGTGTATCGCGAGCGGTTGAAGATCGCCTTCCGCGAGAAGGATGCCGCCACGTTCACCGGCGTGCTGCGGGCCTATCAGCGCGCGCAGCCGGCGGATGCCTGGCCGGAACTGTGGGCGCAAAAGTGGGCGGATGCCCACGGTGGCGAGGTGAACGTGCCGGCGCTCCAGTCCTTGCTCGATCCGCTCGCGCCGGACCTCAGCGGCGAGGCCCTCCGCCTGCTTCGTCGCCATACGGGCGAGCCCATGCAGCGCGCCGTCCTGCGCGTGCCGGCCGCGCCCAGCCCCGACCTGCAGGAGGCCGCCCAGGCGAAGCTCGGCAAGCAGGTGCGCGCGGCCAATGCCACGGTCATCGGGGTGAGCACCGGTTATGAGTTTGCGACGTTGCAAGACACCAGCGGCGCGGGCGCGCGTTTGCAGGAGTGGCACGAGGGGTATCTGGCCGCGTATTGGCGGCAACAACTGGGCATGACGGTTTCCGGCGAGTTCCGCACCTTCTCCCGGTTCGGCGCGACGGCAAACCAGATCCTGCTGGGCTGGAACACGCACGTCACGCCGAGCTGGATTGTCGGCCTCGAAGCCGGCGGCGCGCTGAACGGCGGCTTCATCCCGCGCTGGCGTCTCGGGGCGCGGACCGATTACCTGTTCAGCGAGCAGGTTTCCGCGAGCCTCGGCGTGAGCCACCTGCAATTTGCCGACGAGCCGGTGCTGCAAATCATCCCCGGGCTGACGTGGCAGTGGCATCCGCAGTGGTCCTCGCACCTGCGGATGTATGTCACGCACACCGAGCCGAAGGGCGGTCGCGTCAACACGGGCTTTGCCGGCCTCATCAGCACGACGTGGCAGTTCACGCCGCTCTCCTCCACCAGCCTGAGCTATGCGATGGGCGAGGAGAACGCCTCGCAGCTCATCAAGGGGCTCATCGGCGAGAAGAACTTCCAGAGCGTGGGCGTGGACTTGAAATACGGCTTCAACGAGCGCTTCAGCTTGCAGCCCACCTATCGCTACGAGGCGCACAATCTCTTCGACCTCCACGCCTTCGGCCTGAGCCTGCACCTGCGTTACTAGCCGCGTGGCGGGGACACTCCTGTCCCCGTTAAGCCTTCTTCCTGATACTTCATTCGCTTATGCCCTCCGAACTCATCCTCGTCACCGGTTCCGCCGGACGCGTCGGTCAGGCCGTTGTGAAAGAACTCCTCGCCCGGGGCGAACGCGTGCGCGGCTTTGACCGCGTGCCCACTCCCGGCCTCCTCGACGCGCAGGTTGGCAATCTCACCGATGCCGAAGCGGTCCGCCGCGCCGCCGAGGGGGCGCACGCCGTGGTTCATCTGGCCGCCACGCCGGACGACGCGGACTTCATGTCGGACATTCTGCCCAACAACATCGTGGGCATTCACCACCTCATGGAGGCCACGCGCCTGGGCGGAGCGAAGCGGCTCGTGCTGGCCAGCAGCGGCCAGGTGAACTGGTGGCAGCGCGAGCGGGGCGGCCCGCCCATCCGGCCCTCGGACCCGCTGACGCCGCGTTACTGGTATGCAGCGGCGAAGGTGTTCGCCGAGTCCATCGGGCAGAGCTACGCGGAGCTGCATGGCCTCAGCGTCATCGCCGGTCGCCTGGGCTGGTGCCCGCGTCCGGATCAGGAGCAGGAATTCGCCGGGCTGGCCTGTGCGAAGGATGTGTATTTCAGTCCCGGCGATGTCGGCCGTTTCTTCTACGCCGCCGTGAAGGCACCGCTCTCCATCCGCTTCGCCGCTGTGAATGCGACCAGCCGGCCGTTGAGCGTGACGCACTTTGACCTGTCGTTGACGAAGGAACTGCTCGGCTGGGAGCCGCAAGATCAGTGGCCGACGGGGCTGCCGGCGGGGTGGACGATGCGGTGAGGGGGACACTTCTGTCCCCTTTGAGCGCCTTGGCTGCTCGCCAAAAGGGGACAGGAGTGTCCCTGCCACGACGACTCAGCGCACCACGTTCAGTCCGGGAATGGCGGCCTGCAATTTGGCCACCGCATCGTCGGTCACTTTGTTCCCGCGGATCTCCAGGTGCCGCAGGGTTTTCACTTTCGCGAGCGACTCCAGACCGGCGTCGGTGATTTGCGTGCCGTTGATGAGCAGGGTTTCGAGCTGGGGCAGGTTCGCGAGCTGGCGCAATCCCTCGTCCTTGATCGCTCCGCCGGAAATGCGGAGCACGCGCAGGCTTGGGATCAGCCCGGCCCACTTCGCACCTTCGGGTGAGGCCTGCTTGTCGCTCAAGTCGAGCTCGCGCAGATTCTTCAAGGCCACCAGGCTTGCCACGGTCGCGCCGGTCGCGTCCTGGCTGCCGATTTGCAGACGACGTAGTGAAGTCATCTTCGCCAGGTGGACTGCTCCCGCGTCGGTGAAGTGCGTGTGGACGATTTCGAGGCGCTCCAAGTTCTTCAGGCGCGCAATCTCCTTCAGCCCGGCGTCGTTCACGGGCGTGTAGTGGAAGTTGAGGTTCTCCACGGCCTGCAACGCCCCGAGATGCGCGAAGCCTTCACCGGTGCACTTGGCGGAGGCGAAGGAGAAGATGCGCAGCTTGGTGAGTCCGCCGAGATGCTTGAGGTGCGGATCCGTGAGCGGGGTGAGCGTGAAGTTCAGGCGCTCCAGGTTCTTCAGCGTGCCGATGTGCTTGAGGCCGGGGCCGCGCACGTCGCAGTTGGCCACATCGAGGTTCGTGAGCGTGGTGAGGCCGGTGACGCGCGACAGCCACTCGTCATTGACCGCCATGTTCAAGCCGCCCTTGCCCTTGAGCGGGTTGTTGCCGTTGTAAAGGTTGAGCGAGACGAGTGTCTGGAAGGGGGCGAGCGCTTCGGTGCCCGCGAGGTCCACCAGCCACGCAGGTCCGCCGATGGACCACGCGGTCAGGCCGCCAGCTTCCTTCGCGGCAGCGTCCACGGCCTGCGCCTGCGCGCGGAAGGCGAGGGCTTCTTTCAACGCTGGAAGCTCCTTTCGCACCCGGTCACGAAGCTGGGCGTCGGCAATCTGATTCAACTGCGCAGTGACGCCCGTAGGGTTGCCTTCCGCGTGAGCGCGCAGGACCGCTCGCACCAGCGGCGCATCCGCCGACGGTGTGGGTGCGATGATGCGCGAGGCCAGCAGGCGGCTGTGATGGATGGTGTTGGTCGCGACCTTCGCGTCCTTGGGGAACTCGATGGCCTGTGGTCCGCCGGTCTGCGGGTTCGGCTCGTAAAGCGGCGCGCCGGTGCTGGCGACCGTGACGCGAATGCGGTGGCCCTGGTTGAAGATGATGCTCGTCCAGCCCACGTCGAACGCAAGCTTCGCCGGCTCGCCGGGCTTGAGCAGCTTCTCGTGGTCGAAGCCCTCGCGATAGCGGGCGCGGCGCGGGTAATCCATGAGCAACATGGAGCGGCCATCGGGATACACGTCGCTCACCCGCACGATGAAGTCCGTGTCGCGTGCGGTGCTGCTCACCCACAGCTCGACCTTCACGAGTCCGGTCCACTCGACCGGCTCGGCGAGCGGCTCGGTGGTAAACGTGCGGACCTCCGCCTGCGTCTCGAATGGCCGCGCGTCCTTTGCGCCGGGGAAAGCCGTGCCCGGAATGCTCATCGGGTGGAACGGGTCGCTGACGTAGCTGGTGGAAGATTTGGCGGCGGTGGGCGTTGCCGTGGAGAGGCGGCCGTTCTCATTGAGGAAGAAGCTCTGCGGGGTCGCGTGCGGCGGCCAGTCCAGCGCGGTGCGCCAGATGTTGCCCGGAGCGTTGGTCTCGCCGGTTGCGCCCATGACGTAGTAGCGCACGGGCGGGTCCTGCATCACGCCATTATTGGTGCCCTTGAGGTGGTGGTTGAACCACGTCGTCATGTGGGCATACACGTCGAAGAAGGCGTTCGTCGGGTAGGTCATCTCCGCAATTTTGTTCGACTTCGGGTAGCCGCCGTGAAGCCACGGGCCGATGATGAGTTGCTGTTGCCCGCGCGAGTTCGGCCCTGCCTGATGCTGCCGGCCGATGAAGCTCATCACCGACCCCTGGCACATGAAGTCATACCAGCTCCCGATGGTGAAGGCGGGGACGTTCATCTTCGGGAAGTGCAGCGAGCAATCCTCGTCGCGCCAGTAGCTGTCATAGTGCGGATGGCGGAAAGTCTCTTCGAGCCAGGCGAGGTTGTCCGCCGGGTTGCGCGCGATCTTGCCCATCGCCTTGAAGCGCTCCGGCCGCGTCACGCCGCCGATGCGGTAGCCCTCCTGATAAAGGCTCAGGCCGGTGTCGGTCATGTATTGCGCGACGAGGTGCGGCGGCTGGGTGATGGCGAGGAAGTTCTGCGCGTAGCCGGCCTGCGAACCGCCGTAGGTGCCGATCTTGCCGGTGCACCACGGCTGCTTTGCCAGCCACTCGCAGGTGTCGAAGCCGTCCTTGAGTTCGCCCCACGCGAGCGCGCGATAGCCGCGCCACTGGCCTTCGGAGAGCCCCGCGCCCCGGTAATTGACCAGCGCGATGACGAACCCGCCCTCCGCAAACTTTGCCGCCGCCTTGCGCGAGCCAACGCCCCGGATGTCCGCGTAGCGCTGCTCGAAGATGGCAGGCCAAGGCCCCTTGCCGGGCGGGAAGTAGAGCCACGCCGAGAGCCGCTGGCCATCGCGCATGGGAATCATCACATGCTCCTCGCGCACGGGACCGAGATCGAGCGGTGCATCAGCGGCGCGAAGGGACAGGAGCGAACAGAACAGCAAACCAAGCGAGCAGATGCGGGAAAACATACGGGAGAGTCGGACGGCAGGGCGAGGGAAGGAGTTCAATCCTGTTGCTCTCTCGCGATGGGGCCGCGCTGCGGCGCTGCTTCAGCACTCAATCGCTCGGCAGAAGGGGCGAGCATCGTCGCCCCGCACAATTCAAGTTGCTTCGGCGCGGATGTCGTCGAGGTCCTCGCAGCCAGTGGTATTCATTTTTCGACGTATTCCTCGCTCTTCTGCTGGTCCCCGTGCTCGGGGTTGAGGATGCGTTTGCGGTTCTTGGGGTCCACCACTCAGTCGAGGCAGTCGCGGGGAAGCAGGCTCACGGCAGGCCCAGATCCTTCTTGGCCTGCGCCCATGGGATGCGCGGCTGTTTGCCGTGCGCTTTCTTGGCGCGCTCGATGATGCGGGCGTCCTCGATGTCCGCCACAGTCTCCCGCATCTCGCGGAGGAGGGTCTTGGCCTGCGTGACCTGCTTGTTCAGCAGGGTCCAGTTGCCTTCGGGTTTGGCGCGGGTCAGCGTGGCGTTACTCATAAACATCCTTCCGATTGCCCACATCGTAAATGACGACGGTGGTTCCCTCCAGTTCAAAGAGCACCCGGTAATCCCCGGCGCGCAGGCGGTATTTGCGCTTGAAGCCCTTGAGCTTCTTCACGTCGCCGGCCAGGTCGTCCTGTAGGAGCTCAATCTTCCCGCGATGAGCCTTCGTGCTTCCTTGGGCAGCGCACGCAGTTGGTCCAAGGCGACAGGCAGGAATTCGATTTCGTAGCGCACGGTTCAGTATTCCTCGCTCATCTGCTTGTCGCCGTGCTCGGGGTTGGGGATGAATGAGGCTACCGCTCCATCCGGAAGCTCGGCGGATCGGGAAGCGTTGAATCCACCTTCCGGCGCATGGCTTCCAGCCGCCGCACGGGACTGGCGTCCAGCCCGGTGCGCAGGAGCTTGAGCAACTGCATGTAGTGGTAGGGCTTGGGCAGGCAGTGGATGGTCGAGGTGCGGCCCACTTCCGCCATGACATCCGGTGTCACGCTGGCGCTGGTGAGGACCAGCAGCAAGCTGGGCTGCGCGACGCTGATCTCGCGCAGCAGGGAGATGCCGGTGCGGCCCTTGCCCAGGTGATAATCGGAGATGATCGCGCGGAGGTCGTTGCGGTGCTGGTGCCAGAGGGCCACGGCCTTCATGGCGTCCGGAGCCGTGAAGACGGTGTAGCGATAGCGGCGCAGCATGTCGCTGACCGCCTCCAGTATGAGGGGATGATCGTCCACGAGCAGGACAGTTTCGCCCCGCGAGGCGAATTCCGCATCCGGGCTGACCAAGGTGGAATCGGCAGGCATGGCGGAGTTCAGCGCAGTTGGTCCGGGTTGAGAGCCAGCAGGTCCTTCGGCAGGAAGAGGCCGTCCTTGCGGATGAGTTCGCCGTCGAACCACACCTCGCCCCCGCCCCATTCCTTGCGCTGGATGAGCACCATGTCCCAGTGGACGGCGGAACGGTTGCCGTTGTCGCAGTCCTCGTAGGCCTGGCCGGGCGTGAAGTGCAGCGAGCCGGCGATCTTTTCGTCGAAGAGGATGTCGCACATGGGCGACTGGATGTAGGGGTTGAAGCCCAGGGCGAACTCGCCGACGTAGCGCGCGCCGGGGTCAGTGTCGAGGATCTCGTTGATGCGTTTCTCGTTGGACCCGCTGGCCTTGATCACCTTGCCGTCCTTGAACTCCAGCCGGATGTTCTCGAACTTCGTGCCGCTGTAGAGCGTGGGGGTGTTGTATTGAATGACGCCGTTGACACTGGTCTTGACGGGGCAGGAGAAGCACTCGCCGTCGGGGATGTTGCGGAGGCCACCACACTTGCGTGCGCCGATGCCCTTGATGCTGAAAGTCAGGTCCGTGCCGGGGCCAGTGATGCGGACGCGGTCGGCCTTGGCCATGCGCTTCTCCAGAGGAATCATCGCCTTCCCCATCTTGCGGTAATCCATCGTGCAGACGTCGAAATAGAAATTCTCAAACGCCTCGGTGCTCATGTTGGCGGCCTGCGCCATGCTGGGCGTGGGCCAGCGCAGCACGCACCACTTGGTCTTGTTCACGCGGTAGTTCTGCACGGGGCGGAGAATCTTCGAGTAGAGCGCCAGCTTGTCGGTCGGCACGTCGGCGGACTCGGTGGCGTTGTGCGCGCCGCGGATGGCGATGTAGGCGGCCATCTTCTTCATGCGCCGCAGCTCAATGTCGTGGACGAGCTTGGCGTGCTTCTCGTTGGTGTCTTTGAGCACTTCGCGGGTGATGCGGCTATGGCGCACTTCGACGATGGGCGTCGCGCCTGCCGCGCGCACCGCGCGCATCAGCTCGACCGTGAACTCATCCGGCACATCAATCATGTCCAGGAGGATGTTTTCCCCCTTCTGCGTGGCGGTGGAGTAATTGACGAGCAGGTCGGCAAGTTTGGCAAAGCGCGGATCAGTCATAAGGCGCGACAAGGCTATTCCGCAGGCGGCAGCACTCCAAGCGCAAAGCGGTCGGGGCCACCGGCACTCCATCGGCTGGAGCCAATGTCAGTTGGATCAGGGCAGTCCCCCCAGCGCATCAGGCTTCGCCACGAGATAAACCCGGTCAAACCACTGGCGAGGAGCCTCGGTGCGGCTGGGAGCCGGCTGGGGCTTGAGCCGGTTCACGATGGCAAGATGGATGATGCCCTGCTGCAACAAGGGCTTGAGGCTCGGGGCTTGCGCGGTGATGACGACAAACTTGCACTTGCTGCCCTGCAAGGCGGCGAGATCTGCCTTGGTGAACTCCTGCGGCATGCTGCCGATGAACACCACTGCGCCAGCCCCGGCACCGAGCCCGGCCAGTTGCTCCGCGTGGCCAGCCGGCCAATGGCGGGGATCCCCGTCCATGGAGCGTTTGAGATCCTGTGTGCCTTTGAGCGTCACACCGGGCAGCTTGGCCAGGGCAGTGCTGAACCCTTTGACTTGCGCCTCGCTGTTGGGGCTGCGCGTGCCGTCTTCGGATTCGCAGACCAGCACCACGGAGCCCTGCTGGTTCAGCAGCTTCGCGGTTTCCTCAGCCGACACGTAGCCCAGGCTTTCCAAGGGTTTCAGGTTCAGCGTGGGATTGCGGAACTGGGTGAAGTAGAGGAAGGCGAGCGAGCCGAGGATTGCGCCCACCGCGCCAACGGCGAGCAGGGTGTTTTTCTTGTCGTTCATTTGGTTGATGGGCTGATGGAACGGACCCGATAGCCCTTTGCCACCGGCAAAGTCAAACTCCCTTTTCCGTGCGGCTCCGTTCAAACGGGGGCTTCACCTTCCACCGCCCTGCTTCCCCGCGACGTCTTCGAGCTGCCGGCTGAATAGAGCTGGTGATCAGGCCGTCGGCATCCGTGCTCGGCGTGCCGTCAGACGTTCATCATGAAAGCCCCTCTCCGCCCCCATGCTCGCCAGAGCTCCCCGGCTGGCTTTACGCTCATTGAGCTGCTGGTGGTCATCGCCATTATCGCCATCCTGGCGGGCATGCTCCTGCCGGCCTTGGCCAAGGCCAAGGCCAAGGCCAAGGGCACGGCCTGCGTCTCCAACTTCAAGCAGTTGGCCTTGGGCTTGAGCCTCTACGTCGGAGACTACGGGGAAAAGTTTCCCCGGAACATGAACCCACCGGCACCGACTTATGCGGACCCCAATTCCTGGATTGGAGCGACCGAGTTTGGCTCCAACACGCCCGTCCCCGCCTATCCGAGTGCAGATTATCCGATCACCAATGGCACCCTCTATGCCTACGCTCCAGGACCCGCGCTCTATCGGTGCCCCGCCCAGCCAAAGGAGGCATCAGCCGTGTTCACGCACGGCACCTATAGTGTCTGCTTGAACGGCAAAATGGGCGGTGCGTCGTCAGGAAGCCTGTCCTTGGCGACGGTGGTCCAAAACCCTGCCAATGCCTTTGCATTTGTGGACATGAAGTTCGCCTCCCACTGTCAGATCATCATTAACCCGCCAGACACTTTTTGGGGCAAGTATCCTGGTGCGCGTCATGGCAACTCAGGTTTGTTTAGCTTCCTCGACGGGCACATCGCCTTGGATAAATGGCGGGGCAGCTTTCTCCTTGGGCAAGAACAGGCTGCCCATCTGCCTGGTCAGAGCCATTATGGGAGCGCAGCGGATGCCGCCATCATGCAGGCGGCCGACAATGCCGACTTGGCGAAAGTCCAGTCCTGGCTGCCCTGAGCTGTGCGGGGCTGATTTTCCGCTTTGAGCCTTGGTGCGGCGCGTCCATCCTCGGCGGCGTTTTGACCGCCTGGCTCCAATCGCTCGACACAGCGCTGTTCCGCTTCATCAACCAGTCGTTGAGCAATCCGTTCTTCGACTGGCTCATGCCCGTCCTGAGCGGCAACAAGCTCTTCGTGCCGGCCGTCCTCGTCGCAGCGGTCTGGCTCATCTGGAAGCAGCGAACCAATGGTGCGTTGTGCGTCATGTTCATCCTGCTGGCCGTCGCGCTGGGCGACCCGCTCATCATCAACTCCATCAAGCACGCCGTCGCCCGCCCGCGTCCCTTCGTGCCGATGCCGGAGTCTATCACGCTGGTCGGGCGCACGAGCAGCTTCAGCCTGCCGTCTGCGCACGCGGCGAACATGGCGGCGGCGGCGATGGTGGCCTTTCTGTTCTTTCGCCGGAGCTGGCGTTTCATGGTGCCGCTGGCGGCGGCGGTCGCCTTCTCGCGCGTCTATAACGGCGTTCA
>Ga0255188_1000193_pt1 | contig 23080 bp, 32 predicted proteins | sample Miss_Cont_RepB_8_FD_188427 | JGI IMG/M metagenome (GOLD analysis project Ga0255188, IMG submission 188427) | Freshwater microbial communities from Mississippi River, Louisiana, United States - Miss_Cont_RepB_8h | ecosystem: Environmental > Aquatic > Freshwater > River | place: USA: Louisiana... | reverse complement strand
ACTTCGCCGGGGTCATGCTGGTGTTCGACGAAGCCAGCGGTATCGACGACAGCATCTGGTCGGTCGCGGCGGGCTTCTTCACGGAGAACACGCCGCACCGCTTCTGGCTGGCGTTCAGCAACCCGCGACGCAACAGCGGCTACTTCTACGAATGCTTCCACTCCAAGCGCGACTTCTGGGACACCAAGATCGTGGACGCGCGCACGGTCGAGCATACGGACAAGCAGGTCTATCAGCAGATCATCGACGAGTACGGCCCCGACAGCACACAGGCCCACGTCGAGGTGTACGGTCAGTTTCCCAACGCGTCCGACGACCAGTTCATCGGGGCCTCCACCGTTGATGACGCCATGCGCCGGCCGCAGCACAAAGACCCGTCGGCGCCCATCATCATCGGCGTGGACCCGGCACGGTTCGGGTCCGACAGCACGGTCATCGCCATCCGGCAGGGGCGCGACATCGTGGCGATCAAGCGCCACAAGGGCGACGACACCATGACGGTGGTGGGCCACGTCATCGACGCCATCGAAACGTACAAGCCGGCGCTGGTGGTGATCGACGAGGGCGGCCTAGGGGCCGGCATCGTCGACCGGCTGAAGGAGCAGCGGTACAAGATCAAGGGGGTCAACTTCGGAAACAAGTCGAAGAACCCGCTGATGTGGGGTAACAAGCGGGCCGAGATGTGGGGCGAGATGCGGACCTGGCTGAAGGACGCGTCCATCCCGCTGGACCGCTACCTCAAGAACGACCTGACCGGGCCGATGATGAAACCGGACAGTAAAGGGACTATCTTCTTGGAAAGCAAGAAAGATATGAAATCCCGCGGGCTGGCCTCGCCCGACGCGGCCGACGCCATCGCGGTGACGTTTGCGTTTCCTGTAGCCCACCGGGATTTTGTTGACAGGGCACCGCGCAGGGCCTATGCTCCGGGCGGAATTTCAAACTCTTGGATGGGGGCTTAGGCCATGGCCTACACGAAACCAATCGGCGTAGCGTTCACCGATCAGGACATCAGCGGCGCAAACATTATTTTGTCCGATGAGCAGCTTGGCTACACCGCCGAGGGTCAGGGCACGGTAACGCAGGCGACCAGCAAGTCGACCGCGGTGACGTTGAACAAGCCCGCCGGCCAGATCACGATGAACAACGCGGCGCTGGGCGCCACGACCAACGTGACGTTCACGCTGAACAACACCTTCATCAGCACCAACGACATCCTCATCCTGAACGTGGCCGCCGGCGCTACCGCGGGCGCGTACAACTGCTGGGTGTCTGGCCTGAGCGCCGGGGCTGCGTCCATCACGGTGCGGAACATCAGCGCCGGGTCGCTGTCTGAAGCGGTCGTGATCAACTACGCGCTGATCCACTGCGTCTAACACTCTCACCGGCACAGCGGGGACGCGATGGCCAAGAAAAGTGTTTCGCTGGCCGTAGGCCGCGGCGAGAAGCTACCAACCGATAAGGGCGCGGGCCTGACCGCCAAGGGCCGCGCTAAGTACAATCGTGAGACAGGCTCCAACCTGAAGCCTCCGGCCCCCAGCCCCAAGACCGAGGCGGACAAGGGGCGTAAAAAATCCTTTTGCGCCCGCATGGCGGGCGTGGTAGCCAAGTCGGAGAACGCCGACAGGGCGAAAGCCAGCATGAGAAGGTGGAAGTGCTAATGGCAAAACCGGGTCTATACGCCAACATCCACGCCAAACGGGAGCGCATCGCGGCCGGGTCTGGCGAGAAGATGCGGAAGCCGGGCGCCAAGGGCGCGCCCACTGCTGCGGCGTTCCGTGCGTCGGCTAAGACGGTTAAGCCCGCCAAGAAGGGCAAGTGACATGCCGCTGGTAAAGTCCACCTCCAAAGACGCCTTCCGCAAGAACGTGAAGGCCGAAATTGCTGCCGGCAAGCCGGCAAAACAGGCTGTCGCCATCGCGTACGCAACCAAGCGCGCAGCGGCTAAGAAAGGCAAGTAATGGCCGCCAACGATGTAGAAGCCGCAGGCAAGGTATCGGACAGCGACGACAAGGACCGTCTGTCCGTCATGCGCCGGCGCTACACCGTGGCGCTGTCGGCGTACTCGGATAGCCGCGAAGACGAACTGGACGACCTGCGCTTTATGGCGGGCAGCCCGGACAACCAGTGGCAGTGGCCGGCGGACGTGCTGGCGACCCGCGGGTCCGTGCAGGGCCAGACGATCAACGCGCGACCGTGCCTGACGATCAACAAGCTGCCGCAGCATGTGCGCCAGGTGACCAACGAGCAGCGGCAGAACCGGCCGACCGGCAAGGTGATCCCGGCCGACGACCGCGCCGACGTGCGCGTGGCCGAGATATTCGACGGCATGGTGCGGCACATCGAGTACATCTCAGACGCCGACGTGGCCTACGACACGGCTTGCGACAACCAGGTCACCTACGGCGAGGGCTACATCCGCATTTTGACGGAGTACGCCCGCGAGGACAGCTTCGACCAGGACATCAAGATCGGACGGGTGCGGAACTCGTTTTCGGTCTACATGGACCCGGCCATTCAAGACCCGTGCGGCGCCGACGCCGAGTGGTGCTTCATCACCGAAGACGTGAGCAAGGCCGACTATGAACGCATGTTTCCAGATGCTGCGCCGATTTCTAGCCTCATGTCGCAAGGCGTGGGCGACCAGAGCCTTTCTCAATGGCTCTCGGAAGACATGGTACGTATCGCCGAATACTTCTACTACGAACACGAAAAAGCGACGCTGAACCTCTACCCCGACAACATCACAGCCTTCGCCAATACGCCACAGGACAAGCAACTGAAGGCGATGTTCGGTAAGCCGCTGCGTAGCCGCGTGGTCGACCGTAAAAAGGTCAAATGGGTCAAGACCAACGGGTTTGAGGTGCTGGAAGAGCGCGATTGGGCGGGCAAATACATCCCCGTCGTGCGCGTAATTGGCAACGAATTTGAGGTCGACGGTCAACTTTATGTGTCGGGCCTTGTGCGGAACGCCAAGGACGCCCAGCGCATGTACAACTATTGGGTCAGTCAGGAAGCCGAAATGCTGGCTTTGGCCCCCAAGGCGCCCTTCATTGGCTATGGCGGCCAGTTTGAAGGTTACGAGATGAACTGGAAGACGGCCAACACGAACAACTGGCCGTACCTAGAAGTCAATCCAGACGTTACGGACGGCGCTGGAAGCCCTCTACCGTTGCCGCAGCGCGCACCACCGCCGCTGGCCCAGACCGGCCTCATACAGGCTAAATTGGGCGCTGCTGACGACATAAAGGGCACCACAGGCCAGTACGACAGCAGCCTAGGGGCGCAGAGCAACGAGCGGTCTGGCCGGGCCATTCTGGCGCGCGAGAAGCAGGGCGACACGGGCACCTACCATTACGTCGACAACCTGTCCCGCGCGATCCGGCACGTCACCCGGCAGCTTGTGGACATGATCCCCAAGATTTACGACACCGCCCGCGTGGCGCGTATCGTGGGCCTAGACGGCGAAGTGGGCATGGTGCGGATCAATCCGACCCAGCCGGAACCGGTGAAGGAAATCCGCGACGAAAACGGGCTTGTGATCGACAAGATTTACAACCCGTCGGTCGGCGTTTACGACGTGTGCGTGACCACTGGGCCAGGCTACATGACCAAGCGTCAGGAAGCCTTGGACGCCATGTCTATGCTGTTGCAGTCTAACCCGCAACTTTGGACGGTCGCCGGTGATCTGTTCATCAAAAACATGGATTGGCCGGGCGCGCAGGAGATGGCGGCGCGGTTTGCTAAGATCATTGATCCAAAGGTTATGGAAGGCGAAGACCAATCGCCTGAGATGCAGATGGCCAAGATGCAGATCGAAGCCCTGACCAAGGAACTAAACCAAGTCGTCGGCATGTTGCAGCGCGTCGAACAGTCCATCGAGGCGCAGGAAGTGCAAATCAAGGCTTACGACGCCGAAACCAAGCGCATTTCCGCGGTCCAGGCCGGCATGACGCCCGATCAAATCCAAGACATTGTGATGGGCACCATTGCAGCAGCCATGGATACTGGCGATTTGGTTGGCCCCGGCGGCCCAATTTCACGTGAAATGCCGGAAATGCAACCGGAAATGGGCGTAATGCCACCAGATATGGGCGGAATGCCACCTCAAATGCCGCCAGGAGGCCCAATGCAATGAGTTGCGCTGAATTTATCGGCTGCATGTTTTTGGCTCGCGATGTGGCCCATTCGGTCCATCTAAACACCCGCAGTTTTGCCAAACACAAGGCTTTGGGCGGGTTTTACGACAATGTGATCGACCTAGCCGACAAGTTTGCCGAAGCCTATCAAGGCCGGCACGGGCTTATCGGTCCAATTTCCTTGCACTCCGCGCGCAAAACCTCCAATATCACCGAATTTCTTGAGGATAGCCTCAAAGAAATTGAGGATATGCGCTATAAAGTGTGCGACAAGTCTGATACGGCGTTGCAGAACATCATCGACGAGATTGTCGGGCTGTATTTGACGACGCTGTATAAACTGAAATTCCTCGCGTAAGGACGTGCCATGGAACTCCCGATCACTAACCCGCTTTCAGACGCCGATTTTCCCACCCGCACCGCGGCTTTTACCGCGACGGCCGCGTCTACGGCTACTTGGCCGGCAGGCCCTCAAGCTGTTTCCGTGTGGGCGACCACTGCGTGTCATGTGCTTGTGGGTGAGGGTGTAACTGCCACCACGGCGTCTTTTGCGATCCCGGCCAACACCCTTGTGAACCTGATTTTGCCTACCGGCACCGGGGCTCCGTGGCGGGTCAGCGCAATTCAAACAGCCGCTGGCGGTACGCTTTACGCGCGCCCCATTAACTACAAGTAACACCGTACGGTAGGGGCGCGCAGATGGCTAACGTCAAAATTTCTGAACTCCCGGCCGCTACCACGCCGCTTACCGGCGCGGAGTTGGTGCCGATTGTCCAGAGCGGCGTTACTGATCAGGTCAGCGTGTCTAACCTAACTTCCGGCCGCGCCGTGCCTGTAGGTTCTCTGACGCGCGGCGCCCCGGTCACAAAAACGGCCAGCTTTACGCTTGCAGATACCGAAAACTGGGTCATTTGCAACGGTACAGGGTCCATCATCATCACATTTCCCTCCGCGGCATCTTGGACCGGCCGCGAGGTAATGGTCAAAACTATCGCCGCATTTACGGTTGTGTCGGCGTCGTCCAACATCGTGCCGCTTATTGGCGGCGCGGCAGGGACGGCTATTTTGGCAGCGACCGCCGGTAAATGGGCCACTCTTGTAAGCGACGGCACGAACTGGGTCATAATGGCCGCCGTTGTTTGACAACCGTACTGGTGCGGTCCACCAGGGTTCGTAAGGAACACCAATGTCTGAAGCAGTACAAGACTTAGCGGAAGTACCCGCGCCGGAACAGGCCGCTACGGCGGCGCCTGTAACCGATGCATCATTGCCGGAAGACCAAACGACAGAAGCGCCTAAGACCTTCACCCAAGAAGAGTTGGACGCGATTGTCGGCAAACGCCTTGCCCGTGAACAACGGAAATGGGAGCGTGAGCAAGCCCAAAGGCAGGCTGAACTGGAAGCGCGTCGGGCGATGCCCGTCAACCCTCCAGCGCCTGATGATTTTACCAACGCTGCTGAATACGCGGAGGCTTTGGCTGAGCGGAAAGCACAAGAGTTGGTTCGTCAGCGCGAAGCAGCCCAGCAACAGGCTAAATTGCTGGAAACATACCACGAGAAAGAGGAAACCGCCCGCGGTAAATACGACGACTTTGAACAGGTCGCGTACAACCCGAGCCTTCCTGTGACCGATGTTATGGCCCAGACAATTCAGGCTTCTGACGTTGGCCCCGACATCATCTATTGGTTAGGGTCCAATCCGAAAGAGTCTGCGCGTATCGCCAACCTCCCGCCAATTTTGCAGGCCAAGGAAATCGGCAAAATCGAAGCCAAGATGGCTTCTGATCCGCCGCTGAAAAGAACCTCAACCGCGCCCGCCCCTATTGCTCCGGTGACTGCGCGTTCAGCTTCCTCCCCTGCCTATGACACAACAGACCCTAGGTCTGTTAAATCCATGTCAACGTCAGAATGGATTGAAGCGGAGCGTATGCGCCAGATCAAGAAGTGGGAGGCTTCCCGCAACCGCTAAGTATAAGGATCAGCCACCGTGGCTAATTCACTTCTTACCATTGACATGATCACTCGGAAGGCTCTCGAAATCCTCGAGAACAACCTTGTGATCACCCGCACCGTGAACCGCCAGTACGACGACAGCTTTGCCGTCGAAGGCGCGAAGATCGGCTCCACCCTCCGCATCCGTCTGCCAGACCGCGCTCTGGTGACCGACGGCGCCGCGCTGCAAGTGCAGGACGACAACGAACAGTTCACCACGCTGACGGTTTCCAGCCAGAAGCACATCGGTGTGAACTTTACGTCTGCCGAACTGACCATGCAGTTGGATGACTTCGCCGAGCGCGTTCTCAAGCCGCGTATTTCGCAGCTTGCGTCCAGCATCGACGCTGACGTGGCCAACTCTTACAAGTCGATCTTCCAGTCTGTCGGCACCCCCGGCACGACCCCGGCGACCTCTCTGGTGCTGCTCCAGGCCCAGCAGAAGTTGAACGAGTCTGCTGCCGTCATGTCCCCGCGCTACGCGACGGTCAACCCGGCCGCCAACGCTGGGCTGGTTGAAGGCTTGAAGGGCCTTTTCAACCCGGTCAACACTATCTCCCGCCAGTTCAAGAACGGCCTGATGGGTGAAGGTGTGCTGGGTCTTGACGAGATCAACATGTCTCAGTCCATCAAGCAGCACACGACCGGCAGCCGCACCGGCGCGCACACGGTGACCACCACTGTGTCCACGCAGGGCCAGGCGACGATCAACATCACCGGCACCGGCTCTCAGACGATTGCCGCCGGCGACGTGTTCACCATCGCCAGCGTGTTCGCGGTCAACCCGCAGACCCGCGAATCGACCGGCTCGCTTCAGCAGTTTGTCGTGACCGAAGCCAACACGGCTTCCGGTGGCGCCTACACCTCGGTGAAGATCAGCCCGGCGATTTACACCTCCAGCAACGCGCTGGCGACTGTAGACAGCTTCCCGCAGTCCTCTGCCGTTGTGACGTTCCTCGGCTCTGCTTCCACGCAGTACCCGCAGAACCTCGTGTACCACAAGGACGCGATTTCCTTCGCCACCGCCGACCTTCTGCTGCCGCAGGGCGTCGACATGGCCTCCCGTCAGGTCCACAACGGCATCTCCATGCGTGTTGTGCGCCAGTACGACATCAACAACGACCGTCTGCCGTGCCGTATTGACGTACTGTATGGCTTCAGCACCATTCGCCCGCCGATGGCCGTGCGGATGTGGGGCTAACAGGTAGAGATAGGAGAACACGATCATGGCACTTCCTTCTGTCGGTGGCGGCTATCAGATTGGTGATGGCAACCTCAACGAACCGGAAATCGTCACTGTTCCCGTACCGGCGACGGCTACGGACAGCGCGACGCTGACATCCGCGCAGCTTACTAACGGCATCATCATCGGTACGCCGACGACGACCGCCGCTTACACGCTGCCGCTGGCGTCCGATCTGGACGCCTTCCTTAACAACTCCAAGGCGGGCTCTTCGTTTGACTTCCGCGTCATCAACACGACGACTGCGGGCGTCATCACGATGACCACCAACACTGGTTGGACCATTGGTTCCAGCGGTTCGCAAGGCCTCATGACCATTGCAGCCACCGCCGGCACCGTGCGCTCCTTCCGCGCTCGGAAGACCAGCGACGGCGCGTGGGCGCTGTACGCAATTTCGTAACCGACCCGGCCCCTGCTTCGGCAGGGGCCGACCTTCAGAGGTTTGTATGGCCGTAATCTATCTACAGCACCCCCATCACGGCACTAAGGTTGCCACGATGGACGCCGAAGCAATTTATGATGAAGAGTGCGGCTGGATGCGCTATAACCCTGCTGCGCCGGCTCCGGCACCGGAACCTGCCGAAAGCATAAACGGGTTAGCTAGCCGGCGCCGCAGCCGGCCTCGCGTAATTAAAGAGGATAACGGCGATGACAACAGCGGGTGATCAAATTAATGGCGCGCTTCGCCTGCTGAATGTTTTGGCTGAAGGTGAAACGCCGTCGTCGGAAACTTCACAAGACGCGCTGTACGCTCTTAATCAGATGATCGACAGTTGGAACACGGAACGGCTGTCCGTGTTTTCCACGCAAGACCAAGTAGAAACTTGGCCCCCAGGCACTATTTCGCGCACGTTTGGGCCGACCGGAGATATTGTAGGTGAGCGTCCCATTTTGGTTGACGACAGCACCTATTTTCGCGACCCGGCGTCTGGCATTTCTTACGGCCTCAAGCTGATCAACCAGCAGCAATACAACGGCATCGCGGTCAAGACTGTTACCAGCACATACCCGCAGGTACTGTGGGTCAATATGACGTACCCCAACATTGAAATGTACGTCTATCCGGTGCCGACCAAAGTGCTAGAATTTCACATCGTGTCGGTCCAACCACTGACGCAACCCGCTAATCTGGCTACAACGCTGGCGTTTCCGCCCGGCTATCTGCGGTGTTTTCGCTATAATTTGGCTTGCGAATTGGCTCCTGAATTTGGCATAGAGCCTACTCCGCAAGTGCAACGAATTGCGATGGCATCTAAACGCAATCTCAAGCGCATCAACAACCCTGACGACATCATGGCGCTGCCTTACAGCATCGTGGGGACTAGGCAAAGATTTAATATCTTTGCATCAAACTACTGATGCTTAAAATAGCGCCCCCTATAAGATCCTGCCTTGCCCACCGGTTGACGGTTGGCCGGATCTTCTCTGTAGGCGTCGAACGCATGCTGAACATTTTCTCTGTGCGTCAGAAGTTCCAGGTTTTCCAGCCTGTTGTCCGATCGGTCCAGGTTCTTGTGGTTTATCTCCATGCCTTTAGGTATGGGACCAACAAAGGCTTCCCACATCGCCCTGTGAACTGCCATCTTGACGTACTTCCCGTCTTTGCACGGGCTAAACCGAATGTAATGGTCTCTTGCCACATGGGTTTTAACCGGCCGAGCCCCACTGTCTCCCGCCCACGTCTTTCCCTTTTTAATGGAAAAAGCGGTAGTGATGCTCGTACCCAGGAAGTTTGCTACGTCCGCCAGCGCAGCGCCGTCAGCAAACATGGCTTTAGCCTTGTCCACCTGTTCGGCGGTAAATCGCTTTCCTCTGGACACACGGCGCACACGCCCCGCGTCGCTGATTTCGTACAGGCCTTCGTAGCCAAGAATGGGTTTCCACGTCTTCATGCCGTAGACATTAACCCCATATACGTTGAAGGTCAAGCATGAAGACGCCGATCCTTGGGTCCACCTATGTAGCCCGCAGCGTCAACGCTGCGGACAGCCGCATGGTCAACCTCTTTCCAGAACTTGTACCGGAAGGCGGCAAGGAGCCGGCGTTTCTTCAGCGGGCGCCAGGTTTACGGCTATTGGCTACAATAGGCACAGGCCCTGTGCGCGGCCTTTGGCAGATGGGCGCCTACGCGTATGTGGTGTCTGGCGACACGCTGTATAAACTCAACAGCAACTGGGCCGCGACGGCGTTAGGCACGATTGCCAACACCGGCCCTGTGTCCATGACGGACAACGGAACTCAGTTGTTCGTCGCCGCCAACGGCCCCAGCTACATCTACAACACGTTCACAAACGTCTTCCAGCAAATCAATGACATCGACTTTCCTGGCGCTGTGACGGTCGGGTACATCGACGGCTATTTTGTGTTTAACGAACCAAACAGCCAAAAGTTCTGGGTGACCAGCTTGCTGGAAGGTACGCAGGTAGACCCGCTGGACTTTGCCAGCGCGGAAGGTTCGCCTGACGGGCTTGTGGCTTTGATCGTCGACCACCGCGAAGTCTGGCTGTTTGGCACTACCTCCGTCGAAGTTTGGTACGACGCCGGCACCGCGGATTTCCCGCTGCAACGCATCCAAGGGGCGTTCAACGAAATCGGCTGCGCCGCAGCCTATTCGGTCGCTAAGTTGGACAACGGCCTGTTTTGGCTGGGCGCCGACGCGCGCGGGCGCGGCATTGTCTACCGGGCAAACGGCTACAGCGGTCAGCGCGTTTCCACACACGCCGTTGAATGGCAAATCCAACAGTACGGCAATTTGTCCGACGCGATTGGCTACACCTATCAGCAAGACGGCCATTCGTTCTATGTGTTGGTCTTTCCGTCCGCCAATACGACATGGGTGTACGATGTGGCTACCCAAGCCTGGCACGAGCGCGCCGGCTGGGATAACGGCCAGTTTACCCGGCACCGCGGCAATTGCCAGATGAACTTCAACGACGAAATTGTCATCGGCGATTACGAGAACGGCAACATCTACGCTTTTGATCTTGACGTGTACGCTGACAACGGCGCCGAGCAAAAATGGCTGCGGTCGTGGCGGGCGCTGCCTACTGGCCAAAACGACCTGCGCCGCACCGCGCACCACGCGCTTCAGTTGGATTGCGAAACTGGTGTGGGACTAAGCACGGCGCCGTCTGACGACGAGATATTCGACAGCGCATACTTGTCGGGCGCGCTTTTGACTGAAGGTGACGATTTCTTAATAACCGAAAGCGGCGACTACATTTACGCAACCGCGACCAATCTTGCCACCATGGTGCCGCGCGCGATGCTGCGCTGGTCTGATGACGGCGGCCATACCTGGTCCAACGAGCATTGGAAGTCTATGGGCCAGATCGGGCGGTTTGGCTACCGCACCATTTGGCGGCGCCTTGGCATGACACAGAAAATCCGCGACCGAGTGTATGAGGTGTCGGGCACTGACCCGGTTAAGATAACCATTTTGGGCGCCGAACTGGCGATTAGCCCGACCAATGGCTAGCCCTCCTAATGTAACCAATATCCCGGCCCCTCGGGTGCCGTTGATTGACGACCGCACCGGGCTAATGGCGCGCGAGTGGTACAGGTTCTTTTTCAACTTGTTCAACCTTACCGGCGGCGGGTCCAACACCGACACGCTCCAAGACGTGCAGCTAGGGCCTCCGTCAGAAGACCCAGCGGTCTTCGTGCGGGCGCTGCAAGCTGCTGCGCTAAACCCCACAGACACCTACGCAGCCAACGCTGACGCGGTCTTGCAGAGCCAAGTGCAGGCCCTAGCGGTCACGCCGCCACGCATCGACGAGGTGCCAGGCTGGCTTATCCTGCCGCGCGCCATAGCCGCCGGCGCGTCACCTTTCACCTTTCAAAACACCACCGGGCGGTCTATAGATGTCATTGTGACGGGGGGCACGGTATCCGCCATTGCTTTCTCGCGCGACAACGTAACTTTCTATGGTGTCGGCTCGACTTCTGGGGTATTTTGGTTGTCGCCTAATGATCGGTTGCGTGTAACATACACTGTTGCACCTACCTTAACCCTTGTGCCGAGGTAGAGCATGGCCGTTGTTATCTCACTCTTTGCCGGCGTCGGAGGGCAGTTTTTCGACAACAACGGCGACCCGCTTACGGGCGGCTTGATCTACACTTACGAGGCGGGCACCACGACCCCGGTAGCGACCTACACGTCGTCTTCTGGCACGACACCACATGCCAACCCGATTGTTTTGGACGCTGCTGGCCGCGTAAACGAGATTTGGTTGGACGATCAGACAGCCTACAAATTTGTGCTGAAGACCTCGACGGGCATCACGATTGCGACTTACGACAACGTGTACGGCCCGGCGGCCAGTTTCAGCCCCGTCGTAAACGGCGATCTGTACGTCAACGGCAACGCCTACGTCAGCGGCAGGATTGCCATAGGCGGCACAAGTTCCGCGGTTAAGCTGTCCATCCTTTCCACAGACGCTGTTCTGGTGCCCGTAGGGACTACCGCAGAGCGGCCTACAGGCGCGTCAGGGTATTTGCGGTTCAACACGACGCTGGGCAGCTTTGAAGGCTACAATGGCACCATATGGGGTTCTATTGGGGGTGGCGCCACGGGTGGCGGCACGGATCAGGTGTTCTATCTGAATGGTCAGACCGTGAATACCAGCTATTCAATTCCTGCTGGTCAGAATGCCGGTTCGTTTGGACCAATCACTGTAGCGAGTGGCGCGGTTGTGACCGTTCCTTCAGGCTCAACTTGGACGGTGGTGTGATATGCCCGTAAAGCTCAACTCATCTGGTGGCGGCAGCGTCACCCTAGACACAGCCAGCACCGCCAGCGGTTTTACAGCGACGTTTCCTGCGGTTACCGGCAATGTAGTGACGACCGGAAGTACTGCCGCGGTTACGCCGGCGATGCTGACGCAACCGTTGACCCAAAGTACAGCGCAGGCCAGCACTAGCGGTACGTCCATCGACTTTACTGGCATCCCTTCTTGGGTAAAGCGCATCACGGTAATGTTTAACGGCGTCAGCACGAATGGCACGAGTAACAAGCAAATTCAGCTTGGGGACTCTGGCGGTTTTGAAACGACAGGATATTTGGGGGCAAGCGTTCAATTAACTGATGCTGCCTCTGTTAATGCGGCAACAATTACAACAGGCTTTGGTATTCGGTCTGCGCTTGCCGCCGATACGATAAATGGCGCCGTGGTCATCACAAACCTTACCAGCAACACTTGGGCTGCCCAAGGCGCGCTGACCGATTCTTCGCGCGGCGCCGGCTATCTTGTGGGCGGGGCAAAAGCGTTGTCGGATGTGCTGACGCAAGTTCGCATCACGACTGTCAACGGCACCGATGCGTTTGACGCCGGGTCCGTCAACATCCTGTATGAATGAGGTTTGAAAAATGCCGCACCGCGTTGAAGTGAACGTACAGACCGGCGAAGTCCGCGAGGTCGAATTGTCACCGGAAGAAATTGCCGCGCTACCTTCCGCCGATGAAGTGACCCAGCCGCCCGCGCCGCCGACCAAAGCCGAATTGTTGTCGCAGTTGACGGCCTTGCAAGCGCAGATTGCTGCGCTACCGGAGGAATAACCCATGCCCATCATTATATCCGGCTCCACTGGCATCTCAGGCGTTGACGGCACCGCGTCGTCCCCTGCTATCCAGGGCGCCGACACCAACACCGGCGTTTTTTACCCCGCCGCAGACCAAGTTGCCATCGCGACCGGCGGCGTACAGCGGCTGTTGGTGGACGCGTCGGGCAACGCTACGCTCACCGGGACGCTACAGGTTGGCGGTGTGGCCGCGGCCATGTACCCCTTAGTGTCCGGTACTGCCGTCGCGTCTACCAGCGGCACGTCCATCGACTTTACTAGCATCCCGTCTTGGGTGAAGCGCGTCACGATTATGTTCAACGGCGTCAGCACCAACGGCACAAGCAATATTCAAGTTCAAGTGGGTTCTGGCTCGTTTAGCACAACAAGCTATCTTTCCAGCGTAGCTGTTATTAACGGGGGAACAAGTCAGGCTGGTTCAACTACAGGCATTATTGTGACAAACGGGTTAGCCGCCGCCAATAATTTTAGCGGCCTAATTACGTTTGCGTTAATTGCTTCAAATCAATGGGTAGCAAGCGGCAATGCTCAACACAGCACAGCTACCGGAGCAATGTTTATGGTTGCTGGCTACACGCCCGCGCTTGCGGGCGTTCTTGACCGTGTTCGCATCACGACCGTCGGCGGCACCGATACCTTTGACGCCGGGTCCATCAACATCCTGTACGAGTGAGGGCTAACCAATGGCCGTAACCGTAACCGTCCTGATCCCGGCGAAGACCGCCGAAAACACGCAGACGACGCAATATACGTCGACCGGCGTGACCACGATCATCGACAAGTTCACCGCGACCAACTACACCGGCACGGCCGCGACGATCAGCATCAACTTGGTGACGGGCGCTGGCGCTGCCGGCAACGACAACTTGATCGTCCAGAACAAGACGCTGCAAGCGGGCGAAACCTACACCTTCCCTGAGATTGTGGGCCAGGTGCTATCCCCTAGCGCGTTCATCTCGACGATTGCCGGCACCGCGTCGGCGATCAACATGCGCGCCAGCGGGCGCCAGGTAACGCAGTGACCATAACAATCCGCCGTCCTGAATACGCCGACCTAGGCCGGTACACCGAACTGGCCGTTGAGTTTATTGCGGCGGCGCCGATCAGCAAACTTGTAGAAATCACACCCGACAACGTGGCGGACTTTTTGGTCCGCGCTATCGACAACCCCGATGTAGGCATGTGGATGGCTGTCAAAGACGGCGTTATTGTTGGTATCTGCGGGGCGCTGCGGTACCCGCTGTACTTCGGCCCGCAACACATTATCGTGCAAGAGTTGTGGTGGTGGCTGACCCCTGACGCGCGAGGCAGCGGCGCAGGGCAGGCGCTGTACAAGACGCTGGAAGATTGGGCCAAAGAAAATGGCGCCGCCGCGATCTTTATGATTGCGTTGGACGACGATAGGGTGGAAAAAACCAGTAAGTTCTACGCGCGCGCCGGGTATAAACCTTTGGAGCGCACGTTTGCAAAAGGGGCCGGGTCATGGCTGTAGGAACCACCGCCGCATTAGTTTTGGGTGGTGCTGCGTTAGCAGGCACCGCCGGGTCTATGTACGCGTCCAACCAAGCCGCTAAGGCGCAGAAAAACGCCTCGCGCGACGCGGCCGCTGCTACCTCTGCCGCCGCGCAACAGTCCATCGACGCCCAGGAGCGGATGTTCGGCAAACAGGTCGAACTGCAAGAGCCGTTTCGCCAAGCTGGCCTGTCCGCGCAAAACAGGCTGTTGGATTATTTGGCGCTAAGTGAAGACCCTTCGGCGCCTGGATACGGTAAATACGCCCGCGACTTTAGCATGGCCGACTATACTGCCGACCCCGGCTACGGGTTTCGTGTTAGCGAGGGCATGAAGGCGCTTGAACGGTCAGCGGCCGCCCGCGGCGGCCTTCTGTCTGGCTCTACGCTCAAGGGCATCACGCGGTTCGGACAGGGCACGGCGTCTGAAGAGTACCAGAACGCGTTCAACCGCTACCAGGTGAACCGCGCCAACCAGCTTAACCCGTTGCAAAGCATTATGGGTTCTGGCCAGACCAGTGCCAACACCCTGACTTCTGCGGCCGGCCAAACCGGCGCCGGGATGGGTAGCACCTACATGGGTATGGGTGCCGGCCTGTCAAACGCCGCAATGGCAGGCGGCGCTGCCCGCGCGTCGGGCTACACTGGCATGGCCAACGCGCTGACCAGCGGCCTTAGCACGGGCGCCAATCTGTACATGCAATACCCGTTGTATAGCGCTATGGCTGGGTATTATGGGCGTATGGGTGTAGGCGCGGGCGGTACCGGTTATGGCCCCGCGTCTAACGCGGCGGTTTATTCCAACGCGGGCGTTCCTATGAATTACGGCGCGATTTAAGGAAACGGACCTATGGTAGATTACGCTATCGCGAACCAAATCCGTCCCTTCCAACTGCCTGACATCGCCGGCATCGCGGGCGCCATGCAGGGGTTGGAACTGAACCGTATGCGGTCGCAACAACTTCAAGCCGCCGAGCAGGAACGCAACGCGCTGCGCGGTCTTATGGCCGACCCAAACTTTGATATTTCTTCACCTGAAGCTTCGCGCCGCATCTTGCAAGTGGCCCCGACCATTGGAGGCCCGGCGTATAACGCCGCCCTTTCAGGACGCCGCGAACTACGTCAAAGCGAAGCGGCTGCGGCAGAGGCAACACTGAAAAATTTTGACCTTAGCCGCGAAAGTTTGCGCGGTATTGCTACATTGCCCGAAGGTGACCGTCAGGCCGCTTGGGAGGCTTGGCGCGCGCGGACTGAAGCTACTGTGCCGGGCACTCGCGGGTTTATTCCGCGCGCGTATTCAGATGAGGCTTTTGCGGCGATGATTTCTAAAGCCGACGAAATTGCCAAAAACCTGACCGAGCGGCCGACAGCACTTGTTGGCCCCGGCAACGTCCCCGTGTTTGCTGACCGTCGTACACGCACGTTCCAAATGGGCACAGAAGTCCCCGGCGGTGCCGCTCCTCCTGCCGCTGCTCCGCCCGGTTCCCGCGCTGAAGGGCCTCCAATGTCGCCGGGCCAAACAGCCGCGGCGGATTTCTTGCGCCGCCGCGAAGGGTTCCGCGATACGCCGTATTACGACGTAAACGCCTTTCGCGCCGGCTACGGCAGCGACACCGCGACGCTGGCCGATGGCACGGTCGTGCCAGTGCGCCAAGGCATGACGGTCAGCCGTGAAGATGCCGAGCGCGATCTGGCCCGGCGCATCCCTGAGTTTGAACGGCGGGTTGTTTCGGCTGTTGGGCAAGACCAGTACGCAGCGCTGCCACCCAACGCTCAAGCCGCGCTGATTTCCATCGCGTACAACTACGGCACCCTGCCGGGCAGCATCCGCGCTGCCGCTCGGTCGGGCGATCCCGCCGCGCTGGCGCAGGCTGTGGCAGGATTGGCCGGCGATAACCAAGGCGTCAACGCTGGCCGGCGCCGCGAAGAAGCCGCGATGATTGCCGGCGGCACCGCGCCGAATGCCATGGCGGCGCCAGGCGCTGCTATGCCCGCCAACGCCATGCTGGCGCCGCCTGACGCCACGGCGGCGCAACGGCCCCTAGGCATTCCCGAGTTTCCGGGACTTCCAAGGGCGGCCAACTTAAGCGACGCGGACTTGATCAAACGCATACGGGATATCCAAAGCAAAGAAGCTGAAGCCCGTATGCAAGAAGATTTGCGGCGCGAAACGGAAGCGGCGCGGGTTCAAGAAGAAGCGCGGAAGGCGGGCGCGACATCGCGAGCGCAAGCGGAAGTGCGGGGCTCTTTGCCGCCGCCGCCGGCTGGGTACCGCTATAATAGCGATTTTACCGCCTTAGAGCCGATCCCCGGATCGTCGCAGGCACAATCCCAAACGGAACGTCGGTCGAGCCAAGTTGCGGCGGCCAATGTTGTGACGCGCGACATTGACCGCGTACTGGAGAGGTTGGACACGGCTGTTCTCCCTGTGACGGGCCTCGGCGCCACTACCATGGCCGCGCTAGTGGGCGGCTCCCCGGCTGCTGACGTTAAAAGGCTGCGGGATTCCTTGGAAGCCAACATCGCGTTCAACAAATTAAACGAGTTGCGTCAGCAAAGCCCCACCGGCGGCGCGTTGGGCAACGTGACCGATAAGGACATGGACCTGTTAAAAGCGGTGGTGGGCAGCTTAAGCCAAGACCAATCACCGCGGCAGTTCCGCGAAAACTTGTTGAACGTCCGCGCTGAGTTTATGCGGGTCATTCACGGGGATAATTGGCGCGAAGTAGCCCCGCCACCGCGTGAACCGCCGCCGCCAGAACGGCTGCCCGGTCGCCGTGGCACCGCCCGGCCAAACGTCCCCGCAGCACCAGCAGAAGGTGGGTGGACGATCCGCCCAGTGCAGTGATGGAATATGAAGTCACAGCCCCTGACGGGCGCCGGTTCATTGTCACCGCCCCCCAAGGCGCGACGCAAGAACAGGTGTTGTCTTACGCGCAACAAAATTTTCAACCGCAAACTCCGCAAGCGCCGGACACGTCCCTCGCGCAAAACGTCGGCGTTGTAACGCGCGGCGCAGCCCCACCGGCCGTTGCCGCTGCCGGCGGTGCGCTACTAGGCTCGCGGTTTGGTTCGGCGGGCGCCCGCGCAGGCGCGGCTTTGGGTCCGATATTGTTAGGCGCGGCGGACATAGGCGCGACAGGCTACAACATCGCCGCGCCGCATCTTGGCCTGTCAAACGTGGGGATACCCTCTCAAGTTATTCAAGACGTACTGGAACGCTTCGGGGTCGGGCGCCAACCCGAAACTTACGGCCAACAATTGCTGTCCGATGTTGCTACCGGCGGCACGGCCGCAGGGGCGCAGGCGGCAGGGTTTAACGTGCTGGCGCGGCGGTTGGGCACACCGATGGCGCAAAACTTAATGCCGCAGGCCCGCGTTCAGACGCAACAGCCGCCTAGCGTCATGGCTAAACTTGCAGAACAGCCCGCCGCGCAGATCGGCGCCGGCGCTGGCGGCGCGGCGGCGCCAACATTGGCGCGTGGCGTGACGGAAGACGAAAACCCCTACCAAGACCTTGCGGCCAGTTTGGCCGGGGCCGTTTTTGGTGGCATAGCCGCAAGCAAGGCGGCTACCGGGGCGCGCGGCGTAGTGGACACGGCTCGCCGGCGGAACACACCAACGACGGCGGAACTAAAAACGCAAGCCGACCGTCTATACGCAGCCGCTGACAACGCCGGCGCGCTGTACGACCCCGCTTCGGCGTCGGGGTTCGCGGGTGGTTTGCGGACTTTTGTTGCCAACGAAGGTTATACACTTGGCCAGAACACCCCCACCGTAGTCAATAAAACAATATCTATTTTGGATAACTCAAACCAGCCGATGACGTTTACCCAACTACACACGTTGCGAAAAGAATTGGCGACTGCTCGCCGCAGTCTTAGTGGCTCTGCCGCGCCTGGCTCGAACTCCGACGCGGCGCTTATTGGGGACGTTATTCGCCGGCTGGATGATTTTACTTTAAACCCTCCTAGCGGCGCGCTTATTGGTGGCGACATTGCCACCACACGCAAAGCGGTGGCTGACGCTCGCACCGCATGGTCGCGCGCAAGCAAAAGCGAAGATATTGAAGACGCGGTATACCGCGCGTCTTTGTCCGCGCAAGGCACAAGCGGGCGTATGGATGAAGCGCTTCGCGCGGAATTTGCGAATTTAGCCAAACGCATACGCGACGGTAAGGCTTCCAACTTTACCGACGATGAAATTGCGAACATCGAACGGATCGGCCGCGGCGAAGGCAGGGGCGCCGTCGTAAAAGCCCTAAGCGCGATGAGTCCAGGGTTTACGGCGCAGGGCGCAACAGGGTTCATCGCTCCCGCTGCCGCCACCGGGGCCACAATGTATAGCGGCGCCCATCCTGAGTTAATGGCGGCGGCCATGGCGCTGGCGGCTACCGCCCGCGGCGCCCGCGTCGGCCGAAACGTGATGGCTGAACAGGCGGCGGCTAACTTGGCCGCAGGTGTGCGCCGTGGTGACGTGCAGGCGCCAATTGCCGCGCGACCGGTGCCTATGCTTTCGCCGACGTTGCAGCAGATGCTTTATCAACCTGAATACGAACCCGCCAACGCTTTTGTCCGCTAGAGGCCGCCCATGACGCAAGACTTGTACAACATCATCGTGGGCATTGCCGGCGCCGCGATTGGGTGGATGATGAAAGTGGTGTGGGAGAGCGTCAGGGCGCTGCAAACCGACATGAAGGCAATTGAGCGTGAACTGCATACAAGCTACATCAGCAAGGACGACTACAGGGCCGACATCCAAGAGATTAAAGAGATGTGCAAAGCGATCTTTGAGCGGCTAGAACGCAAGGCCGACAAGTAATGGAACTGCCCAAGCTGACGCCTGTTGTGCAGTTTGCGACGGCCAGCTTCGCGCTGGCTGTTGGCGGCTACTCTGCGGGCGAAAAGTTTGGCTGGTTCAAGAACGAGATTATCGCGTGGGCGCCGGAGCATTTCAGGATCGTCGACACCAAGATTGGCCAGCCCGTTACGGTAACAGTGGCGCGGGTCAAAAAGCGCGACGACTGTTCGGTCGAAGGGTTCGAGGTGACCGTGCGCGACGGCGCTGGCGTCATCCACCAGGCCACGCCAAGCATGACGCGGTTCACCGGTCCCGCTGGCCCTGAGATCGACACCTTCACCTACCTGCTGGACATTGCCGACAAGGAAACCATCGCCCAAGGACGGGCGACGCTGTTGGCTACCATTAAGTACAAGTGTCCTGAAGGTGAGCGGACTGTCACCTATCCTCGGCACCAAAACCTGACCTTCATGTTGGAGCGATAGTATGGACCAGCTTCTGAACCTTGTCCGCACGGTCGCGCCGTCCATCGCCAGCGCCGTCGGCGGCCCTCTGGCCGGCATGGCCACACGCGCCATTTCTGAGGCTCTGCTGGGCAAGCCAGACGGCACCGAGGCTGAACTGACCGAGGCTGCGGCCAAGGCCACGCCGGAGCAGCTTCTGGCGCTGAAGACCGCCGAGCAGGACTTCGCGGTCAAGATGCGCGAGTTGGACATCGACCTAGAACGAATCGCCAACGCCGACCGTGACAGCGCCCGCAACCGCGAGGTCGCGGCGAAGGATTGGACCCCGCGCATTTTGGCCGGGTTGATCACGGCGGGGTACTTCGGCGCTCTGTTCTACATGCTGCAAAACGGCCTGCCGCAGCACGGCGGGTCTGAGGCCTTGTTGATCATGCTGGGCACCCTTGGCACGGCTTGGGGCGGCGTTGTAGCGTACTACTTTGGCAGCAGCGCCGGCAGTAAAGAGAAGACCGACGCGATGAATAGGATGGCTCGCAGGTGATCACTTCCAAGTTAATGCAGGGTTTGGGTTGGACCGATCCGGTCGAATGGGCCGCGGTGCTGAACGACGCCTGCGACCGGCACGGCATCATCACGTCCAAGCGCATCGCCATGTTCCTAGCCAACACGGGCCACGAGAGCAACGGCGGTCGCGCCATCCGCGAGAACCTGAACTACAAGCCTTCCGCGCTGGTGGCGCAGTGGCCCAAGTACTTCTCGCCCGAATACGCCGAAGAGGTGGGCCGCACGGACGCGCACCCGGCGGATCAGAAGGCCATCGCCGAGGCGGCCTACGGCGGACGCATGGGGAACAAGAACCCCGGCGACGGCTGGCGCTTCATCGGGCGCGGGCTGATGCAGACGACCGGGCGGTACAATTACGAAAAGCTGGCGCAGACCATGGGTATGCTGGTAGATGATCTGCCAAGCTGGATTGAGACTAAGGAAGGCGCCGCCGAAAGCGCGGCGTTCTATTGGGCCGCCAACGGCTGCAACGAACTGGCCGACGCTGACGCGCTGGACAAGTGCCGGCAACGGATCAACGGCGGCCTGATCGGCATAGCGGACGTGCGCGAGCGGTATGTTAAGGCGCTGGGCTTGCTGACGTAAGCAGTTCCCGCCGCTCGCGCATGGCGCGGAGCGCGGTGAACCGCTGGTGCATACGGATCATCAGGGTGGTGCGGCGCTCACCCTGACGCTCTTCTTCGATCAGGTTGGCCAACTCGTCTTCGCGCAGGCTGCTCAACCGGGCGTTCAATTCCCGCCAATTCATTCTTTCGGTCCCTTCAGTTCGTCCAAGGCCATGTCTGAGATGGCGCGTTTGTCATAAAGCCCGGCCCATATACGCTCGTCAATGGTTTTGTTGCAGAGCAGGACATAGACCCAGACTGGCGCGGTTTGGCCGCCGCGGTGCAGGCGCCCGACGACCTGCTCGTACAGTTCGAGCGACCACGGGATCGACATCAGCACCATCTTGTTGCCGCCATACTGGAGGTTTAGCCCGTGCCCCGCCGACTTGGGGTGGATCAGCAGCAGTTCGACCTTGCCGGCGTTCCACCGGGCGATGGCGTCAGGGTCGTCAATCGTCACGGCGTGAGGATAGCGCCGGCGCAACTCGGCCAGTTCTTCCTTGTAATTGTAAACGACGATGGTGTTGTCCCGCTGGTTGCCCTCTAAAATATCGTGCAGCAGGTCGAATTTGTGGTAAGAAAACCAGACCGCTTCCTGAATGGGTGTAAATTTTCCGGCGATCTCATGCGCTAGGCTCTGGCTATTGTAAACGAACCCGCTGGACATCTGCTGTAGTTTGCTGGTGACCGCAGCGGCTGACAGCGCCGTGATCTGCTGGCCGTCCAACTGCACCAAGAAGTCCTTCTTCATCTGTTCATACGGCAACCGGTCGGTCATGTTGCAGCGCATCTCGACCACGTTCAGCGGCGGCAGCTTGTCTTGGTACTCGCCTGGCTCCAGCACGAATGTGGCCGGGCGGATGGCGTCCATGACCGCAGCCAGCGCGTCCTTGCGCGGCGCCCACTCGCCGTATTCGCGGTTGATGCAGACGAAGTACTTCTGCATGAAGGCGCCCTTGGACCGGCCCAGCAGCGCCTGGTCCACCATCTTGCACTGGCCAAACACGTCCTCAAGACCATTGCTGGTGAAGCTGCCGGTCAGGCCCCAGCGGTATTTAAACCAGCCGATGATCTTCTCCAGCGCCTTGAACCGCTTGCCGGCAGGGTTCTTCAGCCGCGTCAGTTCGTCGAACACGATGCCGTCAAACGACCCGATCCCGCCGGGGATGCGCTCGATGTTGTCGTAGTTCGTCACCACCACCTGCGCGTCACCCGCGAAGGCGTCCACGCGCTGCTTAGGTGTCCCGACGGCCACAGCCACCTTCATGCTGGGCGCCCACTTGGGCGCCTCGACCGGCCAGACATCCGTGCAGACGCGCTTCGGCGCCAGCACCAGCCAGCGCTTGACGTGCCCGTCGGCCAGCATGGCCTGCATGGCGGTCAGCGTGATAGCCGTCTTGCCCGCCCCCACCGGGGCCAAGATCATCGCGCGGTCGTGCGCGTAAAGGAAGTCCGCCGCCTCATCCTGATACGGTCGCAGCCCAAGCATCCACTTGCTCCTTCGTCCAGAGGCAGGCATAGCGCTGCCCCAATCGTTCCATTTCCTGCGCGAACACCTTCTGCAACGGCGCCAGCCGGCCACCCTTGGTCTTCAACTCCACGAACCAAGTCTGGCCGTTTGGCAGGCAGACCACCCGATCCGACACGCCACGGTGGTTGGTCGACTTAAACTTGTAGGCCACGCCGCCCATACGGACGACGTGCCAGACCAAGTGCCGCTCTATTTCGCTCTCACGCATAAAATTCTTTTACCCCCGATTTAGGACTTGTGCAACAGGTTCTGTTGCGATATACGGATGCCACACACGGTAAGGGAAAGTCAAATGGCACCACATTCCAACATCGTCGGCGGGTCGACCGCCAAGCGGGTCATCGCCTGCCCGGCCAGCGTCAAGCTGGCGCAGCAGATGCCGCCTAAGCCGTCGTCCAAATACGCCGATGAAGGCACCCTCCTGCACAACATCATGGACGCGGTGCTGATGGACGGCCGCTTGCCCGACGAGTTCATCGGCAACGAACTCAACGGCGTGGCCGTGACCGCGGAACTGATTGAGGCCAAGGTGTTGCCGGCGCTGGCCGCGCTGGACGAAATCGACCCTGACAAGCGCATGGACTACGAATGCGAAACCATCGTGGGCTTCGGCGACGCCCTGCCCGACGTGTTTGGCTCTGCCGATCTCAT
>Ga0255188_1000192_pt1 | contig 23096 bp, 18 predicted proteins | sample Miss_Cont_RepB_8_FD_188427 | JGI IMG/M metagenome (GOLD analysis project Ga0255188, IMG submission 188427) | Freshwater microbial communities from Mississippi River, Louisiana, United States - Miss_Cont_RepB_8h | ecosystem: Environmental > Aquatic > Freshwater > River | place: USA: Louisiana... | reverse complement strand
AAACCAAACGCAATCCCGCATGACCCCACCACTACAACCGCAACCCGCACCGCTGACAAGCCACCAGTGGCTCCCTCGGTCGCGCGCCATCGCTTCGCCCTCGGCCTGGACGTGGATCTCAACTACTGCGTCACGGCGATCCGGTGCGATCACGGGGCGATCAAGCCCGCCCAGAAGCTCACGCGCGCCCAGCTCGTGAAGTGGGTGCGGGAGCAGGTCGCCGCCGGGCACGAAGTTCACACGGTGTATGAGGCGTGCGGCTTCGGCTACACGCTGCACGAGGCGCTGGTGGCGGCGGGAGCCCAGTCCCTCATCACCACGCCGGTGAAGCTCTCGCCCGAGCGCCGGCGCAAGAACGACCGGCTCGACGCGCGGGAGCAGTGCGTGCGGCTGGCGCGGCACCTGGACGGCCACGCGCACGAGCTGCGGCCCATCCGCATCCCCAGCGCGGCGGAGCGGGAGCGGCGCGAGCTGGGGCGGCAGCGCAACTTCTGGGTGCGCGAAGTGCGGCGGCTGGAGAACCACGGGCGCGCCCTGCGCCTGGAGTTCGAGCATGAGACGCTGCCTGGCAACTGGGCGGGCCCGCGCACGTGGCCGAAACTGGCCAGTGAGTGCAGCGCCTTCGTGCGGGAGCAGTTGGAACCGGTCGTCGCGCAAATCCGGGCGGCGAAGGTCACCCTCGCGCAGCTCACCGCGCGGGTGGCTGCTCGGGGAAGTTCGCAGCCACCATGCCGGATGAGCATCTCTGGCCTGTCTCCGGGGTTGCCGAGGCGAGGCAAGGAACGGAGTGGAAGCCCCGGCGAGCGGATGGAAGTCGGGAGCGGGGAGGCGGAGCGGAGTGGAGTGAACCGACGCGGCAACCCCGGAGTCAGGCGCTCAAGCCGAGGACGGTCTGCGCGCTGGCCGGGCTGGCCGGCGGAGGCTCAGACGCGCAGGCACGAGCATCGTCACCGGAGCGGGCAGGCCCAGGCCAGGTAGCGCAGTCTGTCCCCGGTGGCCGCATGGGGCCGCGTTAGCCGGCTGACTTCTGGCCGGGAGCCGCTGGCGCGAGCGGGCAGAGGTCGGCCTGTTCAGACTCGGCTAGGCAGGCGGTGACTTTCAGCGGGCTCGATATGAGTCGCACGCAGGTTGTTGATGTTCACACCCGCCGAAAGTTCAGAAACCTGATGCCGGTATTCGGACGTTTGAAGAAACCAAGCCAAGTAGCCCGGATGAACTCCTGGCTTGGGCCGCAGGCCGAAACAAAATGTGCCGAAAGACCCGAACCATTCAGTTGTGAGTTGTGCGGCCTTGCCGACAATGTTCCGACTTCCGCTTGATGCCGCGATGACGATGTCTCCTTGGCGGAGAAGCTGTTCGTCGGACACGTAGCGGCGCGGAACGTGGACGAAGTCCTCAAACACCAAACCGTTTTGGATATTCGTCGCGCGGAGGATCGGGACTCGGTCGGCAGCGGGTTCGGACGAAGCGTCTTCCTTTTTGTAGGACACACCGCGAAGGACGGTGAGCAACTCTGCAAGCTTCGCCCGCTTCCAGCCGTTCGGGGCCACGCCGCCTTGTTTCGCCCCTTCAGGGCTCGACGTGATTTGGGGCGTGTGACCCAGGGCGCTGCCCTGGGCTGGCATGTTGCGCCCCGTTGGGGCTGGGGTGGGGGTGTTCGCGCTCATGCTGTGCCTTCGACGGGGAGGTCGAGGAAGAGTTGCGGGAAGTAGAACTCGTGGACTTTCGCCGGGAAGGCGGGGCGCAGCGGGCCTTTGGGGCTGGGCGTCTCGAACAGGCCTTCATCAAGTCCCAGCTTGATGATTTCCACCGAGACGGTGGCACCTTTGCCGGTGATTTCCTGCACGCGGGCGCGGGGGATTTCGCCCTCGTCCACGAGCGTGCGCACGACGCGCATGAGTTCCTCCTGGTAGCGGGGCAGATGCAGGGCCTGAAACTGAAAGTAGCGTTCCACGCGCGTGCGCAGCGTGGGCAGGTCCAGCAGGCCGCTCATGAACTGGATTTGGTCGAGCATGGTTTCGAGGAAGAACACGCAGAACTCGGCGAGCGCGGCGTCGGAGAGATTGCCCCGGCCATCGAGGTCGTTCCGGCGGGGGCGGTCGGCGGCTTCAAGGCATTCGTAGTAGCGCTGGCGCGAGCGGGCGAGGCCACGGGAGAGCGTCCACAGTCCGTGGCCGTCGAGCCGGTGGCGGATGAGGAGCGCGTGGGAGTGGAGCCGCATGACGCGGCCGTTGCCGTCGCCAAAGGGGTGAATCCACGCGAGCCGGTGATGGGCGGCGGCGATGGCGACGAGGCGGCTGGTCTCCAGAATCTGTTCGTCGCCGTAGAACGCGTGGAAGCGGGCCATCAAGGCGGGCAGCGCATCAAAGTGCGGCGGGGTGTGCTGGCCCACATCGACCATGAAGTCGCGCAGTTGCCCGGGCTGGACGCGATAGGCCTTGCCGCTCGTGGTCTTGGCCCAGTGCAGCGGTTCGGGGAGCCGGGTGTAAAACTCCCGGTGCAGCCAGCAGATGAAGTCGGGGGCGCAAACATCCACCGGCGGGCCGGCGAGCCGCTCCTCCATGAGTTGCTCGACAGCGATGTGCGCCAGACTGAGCTGCTGGTTGTCGCGCTGGGTCTCGTCGTGCGAGAAGTCCCGCTGCAGCGCGCGCTCGATGTCGCGGGGCGTGGTCTTGTGGCCCTCGATGAGGTTCGAGTAGTAGCAGTTCATCTCCCGGACGAGGTCGGCCACCCGCTTGAGGACGTGGGGCGAGTGAACCTGCCCGGTGAGGCGACCGGAGGCTTTCAGGATTTCACAGGTCAGCTCGGACAGGCGGGCGCTCCGCTCCTTGGGCAGGAGCGGCTCCATTGCCGCCGGGTGCCGATATGCTTCCATGTGTCGGAAATCCGAAAATGTTTCTGAAAATCTAAATCCAGAACTAACCCACTGATAATAGCGTGGTTGCAAACTTGCAACGCTCCAATTGTAACCTCCAAATGAAAATCATTTTGAAGGGCTGGTTTGGGCCGGCCTAAGCCGCCAGCACCTCGTTGAGTTCATCGAGCAGGTTGGGCAGTTGCTCGCCGAAGAGTTGATGCGTTTTACCGAGTCCACCGCGCTGGCTGAACGGCGCGTAATCGAAATCGTCCGGCTCGATGCTCAGATGCCATGAAGGGTTGCGTGGCGTGGGCCAAACGGGCACACGCCGCCGTGTATGAAACCAAACGCAATCCCGCATGACCCCACCACTACAACCGCAACCCGCACCGCTGACAAGCCACCAGTGGCTCCCCCGGCCGCGCGCCATCGCTTCGCCCTCGGCCTGGACGTGGACCTCACCTACTGCGTCACGGCGATCCAGTGCGACCACGGGGCCATCAAGCCCGCGCAGAAGCTCACGCGCGCCCAGCTTCTGAAGTGGGTCACGGAACAGGTCGCCGCCGGGCACGCCGTCCACACGGTGTATGAAGCGTGCGGCTTCGGCTACACGCTGCACGAGGCGCTGGTGGCCGCTGGGGCCCAGTCCCTCATCACCACGCCGGTGAAGCTCTCGCCCGAGCGCCGGCGCAAGAACGACCGGCTCGACGCGCGGGAGCTGTGCGTGCGGCTGGCGCGGCACCTGGACGGGCACGCGCACGAGCTGCGGCCCATCCGCATCCCCAGCGCGGCGGAGCGGGAGCGGCGCGAGCTGGGGCGGCAGCGCAACTTCTGGGTGCGCGAAGTGCGCCGGCTGGAGAACCACGGGCGCGCCCTGCGCCTGGAGTTCGAGCATGCGACGCTGCCCGGTGGCTGGGCGGGCCCGCGCACGTGGCCGAAACTGGCCAGTGAATGCAGCGCCTTCGTGCGGGAGCAGTTGGAACCGGTCGTCGCGCAAATCCGGGCGGCGAAGGCCACCATCGCGCAACTCACTAAACAGGTGGAAGCCACGGTGAAAGCCGAGGAAGTGCCCACGGGTTTGGGCGCGCTGACGGTGGGCTTGGTGGAGGGCGAAGTGTGCGACTGGCAGCGGTTCCCGGGGCGCAAAGCCATCGGCAGCTACACCGGCTGCTGCCCGAGCGAGCATAGTTCCGGCGGGGTGCAACGCTTCGGGCACATCGACCGGCACGGCAACGCGCACGTGCGCACGCTGCTGGTGGAGGCGGTGTGGCGGCTGTTGCGCTGGCAGCCCAACTGGCACGCGCGGGTGAAGTATCGGGAGAAGCTGCTGCACGGGGCGAGCTTGAAGAAGAAGCTGGCCGTGGCCCTGGCGCGGCAACTGGCCATTGACCTGTGGCGCTGGCGCACGGGGCGGTGCAGCGCGGCGGACCTGGGCTGGACGACGGAACGCGGAACGCGGAGTGCGGAGTGCGGAACGAAGCCCACCGCGCCCGCCGGCTGAACCCCAGACCCCAGACCCCAGACCCAATCTTGAACCCACGGACCTTCCGACGTGAAACGCTTTGGCCGCAGGGTGGAACGCAGCTCGGCGCTGCAGCTGGTGCCTTCGAGGCATCCTCGGTTAGATGGGGCGCGTTCCCCCTGTGGCTTCCCCCAGTCAGGCAAGACATCATGGGCTGCCCGCGCGGGCATGCTCGAATAGGAGCTGGTGACCGGGACATTACCGGGCACGACGAGGGAAGCTGCGCCCTGCCAGGCCAGGCGAGCCACGAAGGAAAGACCGGGAAAGGAAAACTGCTTTGAGGGAAAAGACCCGCGGCCCAGCGCCGTGAACCAGAGGGAGGTGGCTGGGAGCAAGACCCCGCCCCTCGCGCCCGCGCCCGCCGTGGCTGCGCTGTCGCTGCGCCACGCGGGGGCAACTCCCTGACCCAAGAAAACCACTCGTTCCTACCTCCAACTGTTGACAACCCTCATAGGCGCTGCAGCGCATGGTTAGGCCACGGTGTCATGTCTCTCATAATCTGGTCAGTGTCGCAGACGAATCAAAATGGTGTCGCTTCAACTCGCGCTTGATGGTCTGGGTCACGTCGCCGAGGTCGCTGCGATGAATACCCCGAACCGTGAAACTCGTAGTGGAGGCATCCACCTCCTCGATGCTGACTGCGCAGGTATCTCGCAACGCTCGATAAACGTCCTCTCCGAAATTGCGAAAGCGATGGATGATGTCGGAAGTCGGCTCATCTGAAATCGCAATCTTGATGGCTGCGCTCATGGCGTGCGAAGTGGCCTAACGGATACAGCTAAGCGGCAAGCGACACATAAGCCGCTGCTGTTTAAGTGAGTGATGCGAGAGCTTGTCCGCTTCAGCGAATGGTTCAGATGCACGGCCCTGTGGTGTCCTTACCACTCCGGCAGGCATAAGCGGAGAACCGCTGTTATGTAGGCCGTTGCAGCCGGGCGGCTCCAACTGCGTTGAGCCGCCCGGCTGCAACGGCCTACTGCCAAATAACCCGGTTCGCCGATTTTGCCCACGAGTTTCTATGGGGTTAGGCCGTGTCATCGGAACATTATGATTGAGCAACTGGATTGTCGTTGTTCAGGGTCATCGGCGTGCAGGCTAAAACTTCAGGAACGCCTTGTCCAGCAGGGTTCTTGTGCAAAGGGCCGTTTCTTTATTGAATCGGGGAAAGCAACCATGTCTGTCCTTTCGCTCGCTTCTCTCCGCAGGGGATGAATTGAGTAAGTCTATCGTCCGAGATCCCGAAATTGCGACCGGGTGGAGGGGTTCGGTGTCTCACCGCGCCGCCGAGGTGCAGTGGCGTCCGGGTGGTCGGCGGCGGGCTGAGGGCAGCCCGGCGGTTCAGGGGTAGCCATCACGGTCCAAAGCCGAGCGTTGGAGCGTGAACCGCCGCTGATAGGGCGCGCTATTCCTCGTGGTGCGGGACGCTGGCGTGGCTGCAAACCCCGCGGGTGCTGGCGGCGACAAAGTCGAGGAGCTGCTTCGCCGCAGGGCCGAGCGGGCTGGCCCCGGCTTCCGCGAGCGCGTCACGCCGCAGCTTGCCGCTGAGGAAGAGCAGGTGATACAGCCGCTTCAGCTCGGTGCGCTGCTCCGCCGTGAAGCCGCCGCGCCGCAGGCCGATGGTGTTCAGTCCGCAGATTTCATTGATGCCCGTGGCGATGCAGAAGGGCGGCACGTCCTTGCTCACCGCCGCGCCGCCTTGCAGCAAGGCCAGCGGCCCGACGCGGCAGAACTGGTGCACGAGCGAGTTCGCCGAGAGGAACGCGCGCTCGCCAATCACCGCAAAGCCGGCGATGGCGATGCCGTTGCAGAGGATGGCGTGGTCCCGCACCTGCACGTCGTGGCCGACGTGCGCGTTGCCCATGATGAAGCAGTGCGAGCCGATGGTCGTGGCGGTGTCCGGCTTGGTCGAGCAGTGGATGGTGGCGTGCTCGCGGATGACGTTGTCGTCGCCGATGACCAGGCGCGTCGGCTCGCCCTTGTATTTCAAGTCCTGTGGCGTGTCGCCGATGACCGCGCCGGCGTGGATGCGGTTCCGCGCGCCGAAGGTCGTGTGCCCGAGAAGATGCACGAACGGCCCGACCACGCAGCCGGGGCCGAGGGTGACGTGTCCCTCGATGACAGCGTAGGGGCCTACCTGCACGTCGGGCGCGAGCTGGGCGGTCGGGGCGATGATGGCGGTGGGGTGGAGCATCGGAAGTGATCAGTATTCAGTGTTCAGTAATCAGTGGCCGAGCAGCCGCTGTCCGCGACTGAATACTGAACACTGAATGCTTTCTTCAAGTTCACGAGTAGAAGTAACCCAGCTCCCGCAGCGACGCGAAGTCCCGCGCCCGCTCCGTCGTCTTCCGGCCCAGCATGATGTGGTCGAGCACGTCAATCTTGAGCAACTGCCCGGCGCGGATGAGGTCGCGCGTGACCTTGATGTCCGCCTCGCTGGGCGTCGGGTCGCCGCTGGGGTGGTTGTGGACGAGCACGATGGCGGCGGCGTTCGCTGAGATGGCGTGCTTGAAGACTTCACGCGCGTGGACATGGATGGAATCCAGCGTGCCTTGCGAGATGCGCTCCACGCGGATGAGGCGGCGGCGCGTGTTGAGCAGCAGCACGAGGAAATGCTCTACCTCGTAGCCGCGCGCATCCTCGCGCAGCAGGTCGGCGATGCGCTCGGGCGAATCGAGCAGCGGCGATTCCGCGCGCAGTTCGGCGGCCATGCGGCGGGCGAGCGTGAACGCGGCCTTGAGCGTCACCGCCTTGTCCCGCCCGATGCCCTTCACCTCGCAAAGTTCCTTCACCGACGCCTGCGACAGCCGGTCGAGCGTCTGAAATTTCGCGAGCAACTCCTGCCCGATGACGAGGGCGGATTTTCCCTGCAAGCCGGTGCGCAGCAGGATGGCGATGAGGTCGGAGTTGCCGAGCGCGTCCGCGCCCTCGGCCGCGAGGCGCTCGCGCGGTCGCTCGGCGGCGGGGATGTCCTTGATGCGCGGGCCGCTCATGAGTGCCTTGGAGCGCGGCTGTCCCAGCCGCAGCACGGTTCGCCCGCCACGAACCGCACCTTCATTCCCCAAACGCTGGCGCCGACGCAACTTGCTGCGGCTGGGACAGCCGCGCTCCACCGGCGTTTGCCAATGCGCTGACCGCTCATAGCTCCTTCACCACGAACGTCGCGAACTCCGCGTGCAGGTGCGGCGGGATGCGGGCCTTGAAGCGCGCCGTCTCGCCGCTGTAGTCGCGCTCCACGATTTGCGCGACCTCGTGGAGCTTCGCCATGACGGCCGCGTCGGCGTGCGGGATGGACAGCTCCACGAACTGCCGCACGGGGCGCAGCGCAGTGCCCAGCTCGCTCATCAACGCCTCGAAGCCCTGGCCCGTGCGGGCGGAGACGGCCACCGCGCGCGGGTGCGTCATCAGCCAGCGCGCGACGAGGTCCGGCTCGGCATGATCAATCTTGTTCAGCACCAGCAAGGTCGGCTTTTCCCCCGCGTGGATTTCCTCCAGCACGTCGTTGACGGCGCGGATGTGGTCCTCGGCCTGCGGGTGCGTGCAGTCCACGACATGCAGCAGCAGGTCCGCCTCGACGACTTCCTCGAGCGTGGCCTTGAACGCCTCGACGAGCCGGTGCGGCAGCTTGCGGATGAAGCCGACCGTGTCGGACAGCAGCACGTTCTGGTTGGTCGGCAGGCGTAGCCGGCGCGTGGTCGGGTCCAACGTGGCGAAGAGCTTGTCTTCAGCCAGCACCGCCGCGCCGGTGAGCTTGTTGAAGAGCGTGGACTTGCCGGCGTTGGTGTAGCCGACGATGGAGGCAAGCGGCCACTGGTTGCGCTGCCGGCCCGCGCGCTGCGTGGCGCGCTGCCGGCGGACCAGGTCGAGTTCCTCGTCGAGCTTCTCGATGCGTTCGGAGATTTTCCGCCGGTCGGCTTCCAACTGGGATTCGCCCTCACCACCAATGGCCCCCATGCCGCCGCGCTGACGGGAAAGGTGCGTCCAGTAACGCGTCAGGCGCGGAAGCAGATACTGGAGCTGCGCAAGTTCGACCTGCACCTTGCCTTCGCGCGTGCGGGCGCGTTGCGCAAAGATGTCCAGAATGAGCCCCGTGCGGTCTAGCACCGTGCCTTCAAAAATCTTCTCCAGGTTGCGCGTCTGGGCCGGGGACAGCTCGTCGTCGAAGATGATGGTGTCCACCTTCAACTCGCGGCAGGTCTTGGCGAACTCCTCGGCTTTGCCCGTGCCGATGAAGGTGGCGGGGTGGATGGATTCCAGCTTCTGCGTGCCCTCGCCCACGATGGTGGAGCCGGCGGTGCGGGCGAGTTCCGCGAGTTCGGCCATGGCGTCCGCAGTGCTCCAGGGCGAGCCGGCTTTCAACTCCACGCCGACGAGGAAGACGCGTTGCGCCCGGTGGTTGGGGTCTGCGATGAGTGCTTTCAAATCAGGTTGGGGCGGAGCGTAGCACGGGGCAGGGCGGGGCGGAAGGGTGGTGTGTGCCGGCGACTTGCAGTCGCTGTCTGTGAGCGACGATCGATTCGGACGGCGACTGCAAGTCGCCGGCACGGGTCATGGCTTCGCAGGCAGGTTCAACTCCAAGCCCACATCCAGGCGCACCGAGGTGCCGGTGGCATCCAGTGTCGGGGTGAGATTGATGGTTGGTCCGAGTTGGGTGCCGTCGGGCTGCGCTTGAGTCACGGAAACGGTGGCGGCCTGACCGTTCGCGGTGAGCACGCGGGGCGTGCTGAGGGTGGACACGCCGGCTTCCTGTTCCGCCAGCTTGAGCAACGCCGCGAGCCGCCCAGAGTCCAAGCCTGCGGCGCTCTGGCTGCCGGTTTGGTCGGTGCGCAAGTCTTGCAGGCCGAGCCGGTCGAGCAGGCGGTCAGGCAAGGTCACCAGGTAGGTCTGGAGCAAAACCTGCCCCGGGGCATTCGGATCCGTTGTGGGGGTGATGAAACCAACGATGCGCTGACCGGGCTCGTCACCAGCCCAGCCGCCGATGGCGAGCGCGTGTCCGAGCGGAACCTGAGCCGTGACCGTGCTGGTCAGTTTGGTGACGGGCGGAGCTGCCGGAGCCGGAGCCGGAGCCGGGACAAGTGGACGGCGGACTGCCGGCGAGTTGGTGGGGGTGGCAGCCCGTTGCTCACTGCGCAGGCGGGTGACTTCGTTGCGGAGCCGCGCCAGTTCAACCAGCTCGGAATCGGAGAGAGAAGGCTTGCTGGCTGGTTGCGGTTTGGCAGCCGATTCCAGCTCGCTGAGGACCGCCATTTGTCGGGACTGCTCACGCTGGCTCGCTGCCAGTTCCGCCTGAATCTGCGCCGAGCGATGGTGTGATGAAAGCAGCGCGAGCAGGAGCAGCAAGTTGCAACCCAAGGAGCCGAGCAGGAGAATTCGTTGGCCGCGCCGCATGGTCATCGGTTGAGTGTCACCGGCCCTTGAGCCGCACCATGGTGGCGCGCTTCATGTCGCGTTCGTCGTCGCGCTCTTTCAAGTCCTCACGCTTGTCGTGCTGGGCTTTGCTGCGGCCCACGGCCAGGGCGACCTTCACGCGATGGCCCTTCCAATAGAGCGAGAGCGGGACCAGCGCCAGCCCCTTCACCTTGTTGGCCTCGTGGAGCTTGCGGATTTCGGAACGGTTCAAGAGCAGCTTGCGTGGGGCCTTGGGCGTATGGTTCTCCCGGTTCCCGTGGCTGTATTCGTCAATGTGCATGTTGTGGAGCCACACCTCGTCGCGCTCCACCCGGGCGAAGGCCTCGTTGATGTGCACATGGCCGGCCCGGATTGCCTTCACCTCCGTGCCGCGCAGCACCAGGCCGCACTCGACAGTCTCCAGGACTTGGTAGTCCCGGCGGGCTTTTGAGTTGCTCACGATTTCCGCCATAAACAAAACCAGCCAGAAGGGGGAACCTTCTGGCCGGCGGGCAAAGCTTGAATTGGCCGCTTAATGCTTGCGGCGCTTGCGCGGGGCGGCCTCCGCCTCGTCCGTCATTTCCGGCGCGTCCCACTGCATCTTGTCTTCCACGATCTCCATCAACGCGATATCCGCCGCGCCCATGGTGACTGGGGCTTCGATGAGCGGGCGGTTGCCCGAGTTGAGCTGCCGCACCCGGCGTGAGAGTAGGTTGACGAGGAAGTTGGGGTTACCAACTTTATCCAACGCTTTCCGAACGAGTTCTGGGTTCATGTCTTTTGATGGCACCGAACAGAGCCGCGCAGGTTACTGGTCGGGGGCGGGCAAGCAATAGAAAAGATCTGCTTCATCACGACGCTCGCGCGGCAGGGTTGGGGGAAGGCTTTGCTCCCCAGCGGTCAATGGGGCTGGAAGCGGAAGGCGGCAACGGGCGGACGCCAATTTTCTTGCGGCCACTCCATCCGGCAGAACATCGTGCCGTCAGTTGTGATGCTGCGGGCGGCAACCGATGCCCTCAGGAAACACAGTGCTGCCTGTGCGTGCCCCGGTTTTGGGGACGAATTGTTCATGATGATCTTCGCCACCAAATGGCCCCGCGTCCGCTGGCTGCCCCCGTCCCCGCGCGCGGAGGGGCGATCATGACTTCCCCCGCTGGAGAGCGAAAGCCGGCGTTGCTTCATGTGGTGGGTCGCCGGCTGGTGCTGGCGTGTGGCATGGCCGCCACCTTGGCCTCCGCTGTGCTGGTGAGCGCCGTGCTGATATGGGCGAGCGCCGAGTCCCGACGGGAACTGGCGGCGCTGGCGGCGCTGCTCGCCGAGTCAGCCGCCCCGGCGCTGGTGGCGGACAACCCTGCGCAGGCACAGCGCGCGCTCGACACTCTGCGGGCCAGCCGGGCGGTAACGGCTGCGGCCGTTTATCGCCTCACCGGCGGACCATGGGTGCAGTTTCGTCAGCCGTTGGGCGAAGCCGTGCCCGCTTCAACGCCTGCGACGGAGGGCCATGCACCAGATCGCGGCGAGGAGACGCTTCGGATTCGTTCCCGTGCCGGCACGACGTTGGGCTGGGTTTGGCTGCAGGCCGACCCGGAACGGCAGCAGAGGCTGGTGGTGAAATGCCTGGGCTTTGCCCTGCTGGCCGTGCTCATTTCCGTGGCGATGGCGGCGGCGTTCGCTGTCCGCTGGAACGGGCACCTCCTGCGTCCGCTCGACCAGATCCGCCAGGTCTCTGAGCGAATTGCGAGCGAGGAGAACCTGGCCGTTCGTGCGCGCCACACGGGTGCCCCGGAGTTCGAGCCGCTGGTGGCCGCCTTCAACCAGATGCTCGGGCGCATTCAGGCACGGGATGGGCAACTGCGCCACCAGTGTGACCAACTCGGCGAACTGCTGGCCCAACGCACGGCTGAACTGGCTCAACTCACCGCCGCGCTCAAAGAAGCCCGGGCGGACACGGTGCGCGCACGCCAGGCGAAGACAGCCTTCCTTTCGCAAATGAGTCATGAACTCCGCACGCCGCTCACCGCCGTCATCGGTTTCAGCGAGATGTTGATGGAAGAGGCGGAAGCCACCGGCTCGGTCTCCCTGCGCGCGGATTTGGAGCGCATCCAGAAGGCGGGCCAGTCCCTGCTCGGTTTGATCAACGAGATGATCGACCTCGCCAAAATCGAGGCGGGTGAGCTGACGCTGCAAAACGAGCAATTCGACGTGCTCGGACTCGCCAACGAGCTCTTCGCCGCCTTGCAAACGGCCGCCGAACTGCACCACAACCGCTTGCTCCTTGAAGCCACGCCCAACCTGCCGCCGATGCAGGGGGATCGCAGCAAGCTCCACCGGACGCTGCACAACCTCCTGGACAATGCCCTCAAGTTCACCGAGCGCGGAGAAGTCCGCCTCCGGATCACTCCTGACTCACGGGGCGCGGAGGAGCAGATGGTCTTTGAAGTTTGCGACAACGGCATCGGCATGAGCACCCCGCAGTTGGAGAGCTTGTTCCAGGCAGGCGCGCACCCGGAAGCCGGCATCCGACGCAAGTTCGGCGGTCCGGGACTGGGGGTGGCGATCAGCCGCCAGTTCGTCCGTGCCATGGGCGGCGAGCTTGCCGTGCGGAGCGAAACCGGGCGCGGCACCAGCTTCACCGTGCGCCTGCCGCTGCACGGTCACGTGCCGCCTGCTCCTGCGCGGCCGCTGCCGGAGGGGGGGGGCGCCGCCGGTGGCCGTTCCACGGTCGTCCTGGTCATTGATGATGATCCCAACACCCGCGCGCTGATGGTGCGCTACCTGACCAAGGAGGGTTTCACCGCCCACACCGCCGCCAACGGTCGCGAGGGCATCGAACTGGCCCGCACGCTTCTGCCCGCCCTCATCACCCTGGATGTGATGATGCCCGAGGTGGACGGCTGGACCGTCCTCTCCATGCTCAAGGCCGACCCGCAGCTCGCCGGCATTCCCGTCGTGATGCTCACCATGGTGGCCGAGCCCGACAAGGCCCTCCCGCTCGGAGCCTCCGAGTTCCTCACCAAGCCGGTGGATTTCAAACGCCTTTCCGCGTTGCTGCACCGGTATTGCCCGGAACCCGGCCACCGGCCGATTCTCATCGTGGAGGATGACGAGATTTCGAGCCACCTCCTCCGGCGCAATCTGGAACGGGAAGGGTTCACCGCCCTCGTCGCCGCTGATGGCCGGACCGCTCTTGACCTGATCCAACTGCATCTGCCGGCGCTGATCCTCCTCGATCTGATGATGCCGGAAATGGATGGCTTTGAGTTCGCGGAGAAGCTCCGCTCCCGCAAGGGCATGGCGGATGTGCCAGTGGTGGTCCTCACCGCCAAGGAGCTTACGGAGGAGGACCGGCAGCGATTGCGCGGCAACGTGACCAGCATTCTGCAGAAGCAAAACCTCACCGAGGAGACACTCCATAACGAACTGCGGATTGCCCTTGCGCTTCATTTCCGGCAGCAGGCTTCCGAATGACATGCCAAGGGCGCGATTGATGGTCGCGCGCCTGGCCAGACCCCATCACCCGCGCAGAATCTCGCTGACCAGCCGGGCGTTCTGGCCGTCCACGAGCGACATCTCCGTGCCATTGCGTTTGAAGACGACGTGTTTGTGGTCGAGGCCGAAGAGGTGCAGCAGCGTGGCGTGGTAGTCGTAGTGGTGGACGATGTCCTTCACCGCGTGGTGGCCGAACTCGTCCGTCTCTCCGTAAGCCAGACCCGCCTTGAAGCCGCCGCCAGCCACCCACATCGAGAAGCCGTAGGTGTTGTGGTCGCGGCCGACTCGGGCGGGACCAACATCATTCTGAATGACCGGCAGGCGGCCCATCTCGCCGCCCCAGTGGACGACGGTGGAGTCGAGGAGGCCGCGCGCCTTCAGATCCGTGACCAAACCGGCGGAGCCCTTATCAATGTATTTGCACGCCGCCGGGAGGCCGGTGCGGATGCTGCCGTGGTGGTCCCAAGTTTGATTGCCCGTGTAGAGCTGCACAAAGCGCACGCCGCGCTCCACCAGCCGCCGTGCGATGAGGCAGCGCGTGCCGAACTCCGCCGTCGCCGGGTCATCAATGCCGTAGAGCCGCTTCGTCGCCGCGCTCTCGCCGGTGATGTCCATGGCCTCCTTCGCGGCGGTCTGCATCTTCGCGGCCAGCTCGTAGCTGGCGATGCGAGCCTGCAAATCCGTCTCGCCCGGATGCTCGCGGAGATGGTCGCGGTTCAGCTGGTCGAGGAAGGAAAGGTAGTTCTCCTGCGCCGTGCCGCGCAGGTGCGGCGGCGGGTCGAGGTTCGGGATCCGCGGCTCCTTCGAGCGGACGGCGGTGCCCTGGAAGAGCGACGGCAACCAGCCGTTCTCCCAGTTTGCCACGCCCAGCACCGGCAGCCCACGCGGGTCCGTGAGCGCGACGAAAGCAGGCAGGTTGCTGGTCTCGCAGCCAAGCGCGTAAGTCAGCCAGCTCCCGAGCGTGGGCCGGCCGCCGAGCACGCGGCCGTTCTGCAATGCGTAGATGGACTGGCCGTGGTTGTTCACGCCTGTGTGCATCCCGCGCAGCAGGCACACGTCGTCCACGATGCCGGCGAAGTGCGGGAGCAACTCGCTCACGTCCATGCCGCACTGGCCGTGCTTCTGAAACTTCCACGGGCTGGCGAGGACCTTCGGGCTGGCCTGGGCGGCGTTGTCGTATTTGATTTCGCCGGGGAATTTCTGGCCGTCGTATTTGTCGAGCGCAGGCTTGGGGTCGAACAAATCCATGTGGCTCGGCCCGCCCTGCATGAACATGGAAATCATCGCCTTCGCACGCGGCTGGAAGTGTGGGCGCTTGGGCAGCAGGTCAAAGCTCTTCGGGTCGAGGTCGGGTCGCGGGGCGTTGGCCAGGAGGTTGTCCTGCTTGAGCAGCCACGCGAGCGCGACCGAGCCGAGACCGAAGCCGGATTGCGCGAAGAAGTGGCGGCGGGAATTGCAGGCGGTGGTGGTCATGGTCAGTTACTCGACGTAGAGGAAACGATTCGCGGTCAGCAGGGCTTGGCACAAGCTCGTGAGCGCGTGGTCGTCGGGGTTGGTAGGGGCGGCTTCTTTCCCCTTCGCGACGGGTGCGGGCTTCGGGGCGTGCGTGGTGAAGTGCGCGCGTTGCTTGGCGAGGAACGCGAGGGTGTCGGTCAGCTCCGTGGGGTTCGGGCGGCGGCTGAAGGCGAGTTGCCACGCGCGGGCAACTTTGGATTCGTCGGTCGAGTCACCGGCCTCCTTCGCCACGCGCTCGGCGAAGAACTTGGCTTGGGCGAGCGTGAACTCGCCGTTCATCAGCATCAGCGACTGCGGGGCGACGGTCGAGGCGTTGCGCAACTCGCAGTTGGGCTCCATGCGCGGGGCGTCGAAGGTCTCCATGAAGCCGAGCGGTTTGCTCCGGCGCGCCTGCACGTAGAGCGTGCGGCGGAACTCCTCGCCGCCGAGCGAGACGAACTTGCCGCTGGGCCGGCCCGCCGTGTCGTCGGTGTTCACGCCCACGACGATCTGCCCGGACTCGTCGTGCATGATGGGCACGGGCGCCCCGCCAGCCTTTGGGCTCAACTTGCCGCTGACCGCGAGGACGCTGTCGCGAAGCTGCTCGGCATCGAGGCGGCGGAGGGGGTAGCGCCAGAGCAGTTGATTGTCGGGGTCCACCAATGCCCCCGTAGGAGACGACGTAAGGAGTCTCTGACTATTGCTGGCCGTGGATGAAGACTTCGAAGTGAGACTCCTCACGTCGTCTCCTACGGAGGTTTGGCGATACGCGGCGCTCGTCATCACCAGCCGGTGCAACTTCTTCAAACTCCACCCCTGCGCCACGAACTCGCTCGCCAGCCAGTCGAGCAATTCCGGGTGCGTGGGCCGCTCGCCCAGCGTGCCGAAGTCCGCCGGCGACGCCACAATGCCACGCCCGAAGTGATGCATCCAAACGCGATTCACCAGCACGCGCGTGGTCAGCGGATGCTTGCCGTCCGTGAGTGCGCGGGCGTAGGCGAGGCGGCGTCCACTGGTCGGGAGCGCCGCGTCCTTCTCCGGCAAGTCCACCGGGCGCAACGCGGCGAGGATGGTCAAATCACCGGGTTTTAGCTGCTGCTTGGGCTGGTCGGGGTCGCCGCGATGGAAGAGGAACGTCGGTGCCGGGCCGTTGGTGCTGGCCAGCGTCTCGTTGAACACAGGGATGAACTGCTCGGCTGGCTTCCGCTCGCGAATCTTCGCGGCTTCGTCGGTCTTCTTCTTCAACTCGTCGGCCTTCTTTTGCTCATAGAGATACAACGAGCCGGGACTGAGTTGCATCACGGTGGGATGCTCCATGAGCAGCTTCACCTGCGCGGGCGTGCGCTTGGCGACGACGGTTTTGTAAGCCTCGCGCAGCGGTGCGCGCATTTCCTCGGGGCGCTTGAGCAACTCCTTCTCCAGCACTTCGTTGATGAACTCGTCCTGCTGCTTGAGCCGCGCATCTTCTATGACCTTCGCCTCCTTCTCGACCTCGGCGGCCTTGGCGCGGTCGGCGTCGGACATGAGCGAGACGAGCCGCGCGTTGGGCGTGCGCCACGTCCGCAGGTCGAAGCCCGGCTCGAACACCGCGCGCAGCCGGTAGTAATCCGCCTGCGGAATCGGGTCGTGCTTGTGATTGTGGCATTGCGCGCAGCCGACGGTGACGCCGAGCAACGAGCTGGACACAACCTTGATGGTGTCGGCGACCACTGCGTTGCGCGCGACCTTCTGCTCGACGCCTGCGTTCGCCGTGCCGTCCGGGGCCATGCGCAGGAAGCCGGTGGCGGTGAGCTTGTCCACGTCGGCGGGAGCAAGGTTCTTGTGCGGTGGCTTCACTAGCTCGTCGCCCGCGAGTTGCTCGACGATGAACTCGTTGAACGGCTTGTCGGCGTTGAGCGAGCGGATGACGTAGTCGCGATATTGCCAGGCCCACTTGCGCTCGGTGTCCGCGTCCGTGTAGCCGTCGGAGTCCGCGTAGCCCGCGATGTCCAGCCAGTGCCGGCCCCAGCGTTCGCCGTAGTGCGGCGAGCCCAGCAGACGGTCGAGCAGCTTCTCGTAGGCATCGGGTGCAGTGTCCTTCTCGAACGCCTCCACCTCCCCGGGCGACGGCGGCAAACCGAGCAGGTCGAAGCTCGCGCGGCGAATGAGCGTGGCGCGGTCGGCGGGCGGGCTGAACGTGAGTTGGGCGGCGGCGAGCTTCTGTCCGATGAACGCGTCCACGGCGTGCGGAGCGGAAGCAGTATTCAGTGGCCAGTGTTCAGTGTTCAGTGGGGAGCCAGTGCGGCCGATGCCCGACTGATTCCTGAAAACTGAAGACTGAATACTCGGAACCGCCGGCCGCTTCACCGGCTGAAACGCCCAGTGTGCCCGCTCCTCCGGCGTGAACTCGTCCGCTCCGCCGGGCTTCGCCGGTTCCGCACGCGCGACCTTCGCGCCGCCGGCAATCCACTGGCGGAGCAGTTCGACCTTCTCGGGCGGCAGCTTCTTGCCTTCACCCTTGGGCATCTCGCCATCGCGGACCATGGTGAACAGCAGGCTCTTCTCCGGCTTGCCGGGCACGATGGCCGCGCCCTGCTCGCCACCCTTGGCAATGAGATGCCGCAAACGCACGTCGAGACCGCCCTTCATCTTCCCTTCCTCGCCGTGGCAGTGAAAGCAGTTCGCCTTGAGGATGGGCCGGATGTCCTTCTCGAACGTCAGCGGGCCGACTGCACCGGGCTTCGGCGCCGGCGCGGCGATGACGAGCGAACCCGACGCCACGATGGCGGCGGCAGCGAAGGCCTTCTCGAACGAACTACGAAGCTGCTTTGCGACGGTGAACACGCTTTTGCTGACTGGCCGTTGGAAGGGTGAATTCACGACCAGCATCCGGTGGGCGACACCCGTTCTTTGCCCCGGAGCGCGACTGTGCTGAAAGCCAGTCGCAGCAGCTTCGCCACGACGACACGTGTGGAAGGTTCGGATGCGTCTCTGCTCCTCGGACAATGCTGCGGCTGGTCTGCGACACAGCCGCGCTCCGGGTCGAGGGCTGAACCAAGTTGCGTCTCCTTGACACGCCGACTCGTCACGACACCCTCGCGCCGTGCGTTTTAACCGTCGGAAGATTTTGATAGCCGGGGGCATCGCTGCTGCGGCTGTCGCGGGCGGGGCGTGGTGGTTGCGGAGCTCCAGCGCCTGGGCCGCGCGCTTCCTGCGCGAACGATTCCGCGAAGCGGACCGCGACATCACTGCCGCGCCGCACAAGCCCACGCCTGCCACTTGGGACGCGAATGCGGTGACCCTCGCGTGGCTGGGGCACACCACCGTGCTGCTCAACTTCCACGGCCTCACCCTCCTCACCGACCCGGCGCTGGGCAACCGCATCGGCCTCGGGCTCGGGCTCGGCACGCTCGGGCCGAAGCGTTTCATCGCGCCCGCGCTGCAAGTGAACGAGCTGCCGCCCATTGACGTGGTGCTGCTCTCGCACGCACACCTCGACCACATGGACATGCCGACGTTAAGCCGCCTGCCAGGCAAACCGCTCGTGGTTTCCGCGCACGCCACGGCGGACATCTTCGGCCCGAAACGCTTTGCGGAGACACATGAACTGCGGTGGGGCGAACACGTCACGTTGCGCACGGCGAAGGGCGAATTGCGCGTTGAGGCCATCGAGGTGAAACACTGGGGCGCACGGTGGCGCACTGACACGCAGCGCGGCTACAACGGCTATATCCTCCGCCGCGAGGGCCGCACGCTGCTCTTCGGCGGCGACACAGCGAACTCCGAGGCGTTTGCGGCGCTGCGGTCACGCGGGCCGTTCGATGCGGCCATCATGCCCATCGGTGCGTATCGCCCGTGGATTCGCAGCCACTGCACGCCGGAGGAAGCGATGCGGATGGCGGATGCGGCGGGTGCAAGACACCTCGTCCCCGTGCATCACGCGACCTTCAAACTCAGCGACGAGCCGATGAACGAACCCATCGAGCGCATGCAGGCCGCGCTGGCGAAGGAGGCGGGCCGGCTCGCCTTGAAGCAGGTGGGTGAGACGTTCCGCATTCCCGCGTAGGAGACGACGTGAGGAGTCTCTGATTGAGCTCCGCGTTTGAAGTGAGACTTCTCACGTCGGCTCCTGCGCGGGAAGTCAGGCGGCGAAGAGAAAGTCACGGCCTTCGACAAGGCCGCGTTGCGTCAAGCGAGTGCGGCAATCCTCGCGGGCACCGCGCTTGGCGACGTAGCCCAGGACGAAGGCCCCCGACGGAATCTGCTCCGGCGCGAGGACGAAGTGTCCCGCCCGCGAGCGGCCCAACTTGTTTGGGTCAATGTCCACGTAGGCGGTGATGGGGATGCCGTGCGCTTCGAGCAGCTTCACCCGCTTGCGGGTCACCCGGCCCGCGCCCCAGACCAGCAGCGGATGCTCGTAGCCGCCGACGTGAGGAGGCGGACTGACTTCTCCGGTGCGCCCGTAGTTCCGCCTCCTCACGTCGGCGGCTACGAGCCACCGCGCGAGGTATTCGGCCTTCAACTTGTAGAAGGACTCCCCGTCGTAGCGCGGGTCGGTGCGGGAGAGGCGGGCAGGCAGGTCATGCCAGCGCAGCAGCACGCGCGGAACCTTCGCCATGCGGACGCCGGCTTCGAGCCAGCGCAGCCACAGCTCGTAGTCCTCGGGAAAATCGCCCTCGCGGTAGCCGCCGTGCCGCGTGGCCAAGTCGCGCCGGAACATCACACTCGGATGGGCCAGCGGAGATTCCACGAAGCGGTTCAGGTTGATTTGCTCCGGGGTGACGACCGAGTTCAACCAGTCCACATGCAGCGCGTAGCCTTGGCTGGCCGCGCGGCCGCCGGCAAATTTCACAAGCGAACCAACGACTCCCACTCCCGGCTGCGAATCGAGAAGCGCCACTTGCTCCGCCAGCCGCTCAGGCAGCGACTCATCATCCGCATCCATTCGCGCGATGAACTCGCCGTGCGCCGCCGCCAGCCCGCGATTCAAGGCGGCGACGATGCCGCCATGGGATTGCGAGATGACTTTCAGCCGCGGCTCCCGGGCTGCCTGCACCCGCAGCCACTCCGCCGTCCCGTCCGTCGAACCGTCGTCCACCACGAGCAGTTCCCAGTCGGGGAAGGTCTGCTCACGGATGCTCGCGACGGCACGGGGCAGCGTGGCCAGGGCGTTGAAAGCCGGGAACAGAACGCTGACGCGCGGGGCGGACACGGGCGGAATTCAAGCGGCAAAGCCGCTGTGCGACAAGCGTTCGCGGGGCGCGGCGTTCACACCGCTTCACCTCGCGGACGCAGCGGCGGAATCGAAGCAACGGGTTGGCGAACGCTGAAACGGCCCGAAAGCCGCGCGCCTCACGCCGCGTGGGCGTAGGTCAGGTCGCGCCTCGGGTCCACACCCCAGCGCTGGGCGACGGCCTCCAACTCGGGCGTCAGCGGCCACTGGTCGGGCTGGGCTTCACCGGTGAACTCGGGATGGCCGCCCTTGAGGTGCATGCAGCCTTTGTTGTCGCCGATGCGGCGGATGGTTTCGCATTCGTCGGCAGTCAGGTTGATGTCCGGCAGCGCAGCGAGTTCATCGATCTTCGTCTCGATGGCCTTGCTGTTCGCGCCGACTTCCTGAATGTGCGTGGGAATGACGCTCTTCACTGCCGTCTGGCTGAGGGTCCAGAGGCAGGCGAGTTGCAACATGCTGATGCCGTATTTCTGCGCGATGGGGCGCATCTGCTCGATCTTCGCGTTGCCCGCCTCGACCCAGCCGGCGGGCCGGAAGGTGCGGTGGTCGCCGTGGCCGAACTCGTGGCCGGGCTTCACGTCGTCGTGGAACAACCCGCCGTAATCCACCACGCGCGCGATGAGCTTCACGCCGTTCTTTTCTGCGGCAGGCAGGACGTAGCTGCCGGGCCACGGCTCCATCGGGCCGAGGATGATCATCGCCTCGTCCACGAGCCCGCTGAAGCGCTCGAAGCACTGGATGATGTCGAGCGAGAAGCCGTTCGCCGGCCCGGGCGCGATGCCGAGGCGGCTGGTGAGCTGCGCGGTTTTGAGCGCTTCCATGCCCTTCCACGCCGTGTCGTTCGAGTAGCCGATGGAGTCGGGATTGTGCAGCAGCAGCGAGTCGAAGCGGTCCGTGCCGATGCGCTCGAGGGATTTCTCGGCGGCCATGCGGAGGTAGCTGGCGAACTGGTCGGGCTTGCGCAGCCGCGGGTCGGTGAAGCGCAGGAAGCCCTTCGCGCCGTCGCGTTTGCCGGGGTAAATGTCGTGGCCGATGATGCCGATCAGGCAATAGCTGTCGCGGGGAATTCCCTGCAACGCCCGGCCCAGCATCGTGTCCGCCTCGCCGTTGCTGTAAACATCCGCCGTCATGAAGGTGCGGATGCCCTGCGCGTAAGCGTGACGGATGCAGGCGAGGTAGCGCTCCTCGCTGAGGGCCGCGCCGAAGTGCATGTAGCGGCCCCCGCTCCAGGTGCCGTAGGCAGTGCGTGTCAGTTCCATAGTCTCAAGGTGTCTGGTTTTCGATTGTCGCGCTGTTTCGTCGCTTACGGAAAATCGCGCGCCGAAACTGTCTGCCGGGATTGGACGCGAAAGCAAGGCGCAAGGCAGGCCGGGAATTGGCTTGGATTGGCCGCGATTTGACGGGCGAGCGGCGGTCGGGTGTCCTGCCCCCGCAACTGGCCCATCGCGAAGGTGCGATCAGAATGGCCACCGTCGGCCGCTTCAACCCGAAGCCGAACCGTAATGGCAGGCATCCTTGCCTGCCGTAGAGCCGGGCTTCCCAGCCCGGCGGAAGAAAGCGCACGCCCGACTGAGGCACCCAGAAAATCCCCGGCCCGCTGGCGCAGTGCGGCGTTGCTTCCGGGCGGCAGGCAGAGATGCCTGACGCCACACGGCTTCGGCGGTTCGGGTTCAGTTGGTTCGCAGGACGCGGTAGTAGCGCGTGGGCGTCGGCGCGGCGTCCGTTTGCATCCCGCCAACTGCGCTGGCCGTCACCGTCCCTCCGAGGGCTTGCCAATTCGCTGTGAGGCTGTCCTTGAACTGCACCTGGTAACTGCGGCCAATGACCGCTTCCCACGAGATGACGCGGCCGCTCCCGCTTGGCGCGACGCCCACGGTGAACGGCGCGAGCAACTCGCGGACAGTTTGGTTGTAGGTGTCCGCGACGACGAGGTGTCCGCGCGCGGCGATGGCGAGGCCGTAGGGATTAAAGAAGCGCGCGAGGCCGTTCGCGCCGTCCACCGCGCCGTCCGTGCCGACAAGGCCGGCGATGGTGCTGATGTGTCCGTCGGGCGTGAGGCGGCGGATGGTGTGGTGCGCGGCGTCGGCGATGTAGAGGGTGCCGTTCGGCGCGAGCGCGAGTTCAGCGGGCTTGCCGAAACGCGCAGCGGCGGCGGGGCCGTCGGTGGAGCCGTCTTGTCCGGCGGCTCCGGCGATGGTCGTGACGACACCGGCGGCGGTCACGCGGCGGAGGGTGAAGTTGTTCGCGTCCGAGACGAAGAGCGAGCCGTCCGGCGCGAGGGCGAGGCCGACGGGGCTATTGAAGAAAGCGTTCGTGCCGGTGCCATCGGCGGAGCCGAATGTCTCCGGGTTACCTGCGAGAACGGAGACGGTGCCATTGGTGGCGATGACGCGAATGAGATGGTTGCCGCTGTCGGCGACGAAGACCGTGCCGTCGGGTGCGACGGCGAGACCGAGGGGTTGGTTGAACCGGGCGGAGGTGGCGGGGCCGTCCGCGTAGTCCGCGTTGCCGGCGGAGCCAGCGAGGGTGGTGACGACGCCGTTCGTGGTGACGCGACGGATGGTGTGGTTGCCGGTGTCAGAGACGTAGAGCACGCCGTCGGGGCCGAAGGCGAGGCTGGTGGGGCTGTCGAATCGCGCGGTGGTGCCGGAGCCATCAGCGGAGCCGGGCATGCCGAGGAGGCCGGCGAGCGTGGTGACGACGCCGTTGGTGCCGATGCGACGGATGGCGTGGTTTTGGTTGTCGGCGACGAAGATGGTGCCATCCGCAGCGATGGCGAGACCGGCGGGGTCGTTGAAGCGCGCGGTGGTGTTGGTGCCGTCGGCGGAGCCGGGCGTTTCGGGCAGGCCGGCGAGCGTGCGGACGGAGTCTTGGGCGGGAGCTGAAGAAGTAATGCACCACAATGCAAGTGCCAGGCGTAGGCAGGTTATGGCTCTAGGCTGCATCGAAGGCTAACGGCAACTAAATCAAGCAACTACGTCGTTTTACTCCGGCTGAAACATTTTCTCGATTTCTTCCATATCACGAGCGAGGTCGGCGCTCTGGGTTGTTGCGTTCTTGTTCATTCGCTTCTCCAACCACATCAGTATGAACGCGACCAGCACGCTAAAGACGGTGACCAATACGTATGTGGGGAT
>Ga0255188_1000189_pt1 | contig 23310 bp, 18 predicted proteins | sample Miss_Cont_RepB_8_FD_188427 | JGI IMG/M metagenome (GOLD analysis project Ga0255188, IMG submission 188427) | Freshwater microbial communities from Mississippi River, Louisiana, United States - Miss_Cont_RepB_8h | ecosystem: Environmental > Aquatic > Freshwater > River | place: USA: Louisiana... | reverse complement strand
CCCGCCGTCGTATGTCTGCCCAGTCTGCCATAGTGCGATACATGCTTCATGGTTAATGAAGGTGCTGCACTTTTGGACCGCCCTGTCACACTCGTGACCCCGTCTCACTTTTCAACCGGCGTTTACAACTGGATCGTTGGCGAACCCGGATGGATTTCCGAGAAGCCGTGCGGGGAACCAACGTGATGATGATTCTGCCGGGGTGAGGGTTGGATCAACATTTCCAGCACAGAGGCTTTTGGCGCACATCCCTCTCCCCGTGTCCTGCTTCACTTGCCGGACTTCACCCGCTTGCTCCACTCCAAAGCATCGCGCAACCGCGGGCGCGCTGCCTGGACTTCAGTGGCGATCCGTTCATGGAGCTTGAGGTATTGCCCCAGCACCCGGAGCGCATCCTCCCCCATCTCCGGACCCCCAAACAGCTCCGGGGCGCTTACCGCGAAGTTCAAATCGGGCTGGCGCATGCGCGTTTGGATTCCCACACCGAGATCGTGGTTGGTCAGCAACAGCCGCCGCTTACAGAAATCAGCTGGCACTTTGGAAACCAACCCGTCGAGATATTTTGCGGAAGGGAACTGGTAGGAGTCGGCATCCACACACACTGTTTTGAACACTTCCGCATACTCAACCAGGCAGTCCCGCTCAAACCTGCTTTCGGCAAACTTCCCGCGATAGCAATAGCGCTGTTGGTCGTAGATCGTTCCGAGCCAGCCGTCGTATTTCCAGGATGACGTGCCGATGAGGATGTTGCTGGCCGCGAGTTGCTGAACCGCCGAGTGCAGCTTGGCTTTGAAGTTCGTCGGTTGGGTAGCATCGAAGAGGTCGGGCACAGAAGTTCTTTACCCCACTCCGAAATCGGCTTCCAGCGAGTTGTAGGCTAGTTGCGGATAAGCCTTTTGGTTTCTGCGGAGTTCCCTACTCGAATGCGTTGAGCCCCCCGATTTCCTGCCCGCTCAAAGCATCCCGTTAGCCCTGACCTACCGTGTCAAACCGGGATCAACTGCGGAGCAAGCCGTGCTTTTAGACCTGCTGTGATCGTTTCACACGGCAGGTCACCGTGAGGGCAAAAGACAGGATGAGAAATAAAACATTCTTACTAAGATTCTTACTTACTGAACTCGAAGTTCCGAATCAAGTGTGTTTTACACGATTTTATTGGTATTTTATTGCAATGGTGCCCCCGCCAGGAATTGAACCTGGATCTCACGTTTAGGAAACGCGAGCTCTATCCATTTGAGCTACGGGGGCAACCACCCCATTACCCCGGCCATAAAAACAAGCTCCTTCCCTGTTGTCGCGCTCAAAAGCACCTCGCGCCCGACACAGGCGCGACTTGACACCCGCACCATCACAACGCGGAAGCCAGCTCCCTGCCCTCCATTGGATGGAGGATACGGCCGGGGAGAGAACCAACGACCCGCCAACGGCCGCGATTTCGAACCCTGAACCCGGAAAGGGAATGGGCAGGAAAATTAGGGGCAGGAAGATTTTCCATCCCATATTCCTGACCCGAATCTTCCTGACCCAATGCCGGTTCATGGATAGCCACCACGGACGTTAGGGCCTCATTCGCCGGTGACGCTCTTTCGGCTCCCATTGCGAGATGGGCCACGGGTTGATTTCCACGAGCCGGACGGACAGACTTCCGCCCATGCCTGACTTCCTCCCCGCCCTCGACGCCGCCGCGCTCCCGCCTGGCAAAGGTGAGACCGTCGAGTTGGGGGGCCGGCGCGTCGCGGTCTTCAACATCGGGGGACAGTTTTATGCCATTGATGACACCTGCCCGCATCGGAGCGGTCCGCTGGGGCCGGGCTGGATCGAGGGCGAGAAATGCACGGTGGCCTGCCCGCTGCACGGCTGGGAGTTCGACCTGAAGACCGGCGCGTGTCTCACGGTGCCGTCCCGGCCTGTGCGCTCCTATCGCGTCCGCGTGGTGGAAGGCAAGGTGGAGGTCAGTGTTCAGTAATCAGTATTCAGTCGTCGGCAGGATTGCACCGCACCGGCAGCGAGGTAGTCTTGCGGCACTGAACACTGATTACTGAACACTTGCCTTATGAAATCTTCCTACGAACTCGCGATGGAGCGGCTGAGCAAGCAAGCGCCGTCCACCAAGCTGACCGCTGAACAGAAGGCCAAGCTGGCCGACCTCGACTCGCTCTACAAATCCAAGATTGCCGACCGCGAAATCCTCGTGAAGGGCCAGCTTCAGAAGGCCGCTGACAAGGGCGACGCGGAAGCCTACGAGCAACTTGAAAAGCAGCTCGTCAGCGACCGCAAGACGCTGGCCGCCGAGTTGGAGGAGAAGAAGGACCGCGTCCGCGCGGGCAAGGATTGAACCCGTAGCAGCCGACGTGAGGAGGCTCTGAACCAACTCCATGTCCGCCCCCCCGCAACCCTCCAGTTTGCCGCCCGCGCTGGCCGCCATCCGCGCGAACAAGCCGCTGCTCTTCCTGCTGGCCGGCACGCTCGGTGGCGCGGCGGGTTCAGTGCTGGCGGAATTTGCGCCGGGCGGCAATCGCAGCGCTCCCGCAATCGCGATCATTCTCACAACGGGCATTTGGTTTGCCGTGGTATCGAGCGTTCTGGCGAGTTCCTTGTTCGCAGCAGGAGAATGGCACCAACGGCATGACCTGCGTCCACGCCAACTGAAGAGAATAGTCCTGTTCGGCGCGCTGGCTGGCTTTGCTTCGGGCGTTGTGGCTCAGGCGGTCTTTTGGGTGGACTTCACTCAGTTTGTCCCACAGCGAGGTGAAGTGGCCGAACAACTCTGGGTATGGATCGCTCGACTGGTCAACGTGCTGCTGTTCTTTCTGACCGGAAGAGTGTTTCAGGCAATCTGCTGGGGGCTAATGGGGGCGGTCGCGGGTGCATTGCTCTCGCGGGCCGTGCCCAACTTGAGCTTGGTTCGAGGATTCATTGCCGGCTCAGCGGGGGGATTCATCGGCGGGTTTTCGTTCATAGTTGTGTCGGAGCACCTCGCCGACGCATTTGGCCGGCTTGTGGGGTTGGGCACGCTCGGTTTCGCGCTCGGGCTGGCGATGATTGTCGTGGAGAAGCTGTTCCGCGAGGCCAGCCTCGAAGTCATCTGGGCACCTGGCGAGACGACGAACTTCAACCTCGGCGCGCAGGCCGTGACCATCGGCGGCGGTGAGGACCACGTCTTCGTGCGCGGGCTACCGCATCACTTCGCCAGCATCGTGTTCGCGAACGGCGTCATCGAATACGTCGAGAGCGCCAGCGGCAAGCGCACGCCGCTCAAGGACGGCAGCCGCCTCGAAATCGGGAAGCTGAACCTTGTGATCCACGCGGCGAAATGAGTGACCCCTCCCCTGCTCCATCGCCGCCGCGCTGGGGCCGCTGGCTGGCAATAGGCGCGGCGTTGGTGCTGACCCTCTTCACCGCACTCACGGTCCGCGACGCGGGCCGGCCAGCCGTCCGTCCTGCGATGGGCGGCACGTTCACCGGGCACGATGTGGACGGGCGGCTCGTTCAAGTCTGCCTGTTGGATCAAGACGGCGGCTGGCAGGGCTGGCTTTACCGCGAGGGCCGCGAGCAGACGGAGTGGTTTACCACCACGAACCGCGCGCATCCGTGGCAGGCGGTGGTCAATGTCCGGGAGCGCGAGGACGTGCCCAAACTGCCCGAGCCAGTCGTGGCCTCGACCGGCGACCCGCTCCGACTCAACGCCACGCTCCCGCGCACCAACGGCTGGGCCAGCGACACGGCGAACCTGACGCGGCAGTTCGAGCACTTGGGTTTTCGCCGTCGCACCGGACTGAGGCTGGGACAGTGGGGTGGGACAAAGGAATTCCGAGCGCAGTTTCCCCGATTGCCGCAGAAGTGGGAGTTTTCCGCCGCCGTCAGCCGGGAGATTGTCCGCCAGTGCGAGCGCGCGGCGGCGGAGTTCACTACCGAGCCGCTGGACTTCTGGCGGGAAAACCTCCAACTGCGTCAACCCTTGCTCATGAACGCACACGAACTGACTGCACACTGGCAGCTCCGGCTGCTCACGACGAACCTGGCCAGTTTCTGCGTGTGGAGTTACGACGAAGTCGGGGGCAACGGCAACCACTCCCATTGGCGGGGGGCCAACTTCATGAGCGTTCCCGCTGGCCTTCGCGAGCTTAAGCTGGGCGAGTTGCTATCCTCAGCCCAGGACTGGCAGGCGCAAATGCGCGCCCGCTGTATTCCGAAACTGCGTGCCATCGGTGTCGGCGAGGGCATCTGCAATAACGTCACGGATCCTGACACGGACATTGAAACCTTCACGCTCTCCTCCACCGGTATACAACTCTACTTCAACCCCTACGAAATCGCCTCCGGTGCGGACGGCGAGTTCGTGGTCCACTTCGACTATGCGGAATTGAAGGATCTGCTGCGGGATGACGGGCCAGGCCGATGGCTGCCACGCGGGAAGTGACTTGGCGCGCTCTGAAAGCACCATCGGTGGCGGCGTTACGGGGTCACTTGCCGCACCCGGTAGAAGGCCCTGCCGGCAGCTCCAGCCCCAAGGGCGTGCTGGTGACTTCCCAGTGTGCTCGGAACCGCGCTCCAGCTCTGGAAGTCGGAGCTTTGCATCAGTTCACGATTGGGCGAGGAAGCCCAATAGAGCATCACCGTGCCAGGCGGGGCTCCTGCGGGCTTGAAGACGATCAAGCCATAGTCCCCCTCAGTTATCACGCCGGCTCCATACCGGTATTCCTCCGCTGGCGCGCGCGCCACGAACAGCAGCTTGTTGTAGCCACCGGTGCCGGAAACGATCATGAAGTTCCCGCCCGCGTTGCAGGATAGTTGTTCGCCCCAGGTCTCGCCGCTGGCGTTGGTGCCACTCACCTGCACGAGGCCGGGAGCCAGCACCGAAAATGTGCCCAGCCCGAGATCGGACGGCGCAGTGAACACTCCGGCATGCCCGGCATGGACCGTCTCCGTGTTGATGTCGAACCGCCCCTTCTCGGGAATGTCAGAGACAAAGCCCAGCCCGTTGTAGTTGAGCGTGAGGGCGGCTGGCGTCTCGAAGGTGCCCGCCCGCCACAACCCCTTCAACTCCCCCACCGCCGTGGACGCGGGCAGCCTCACGGCGACGAGCATTTCCTGGTAGTTGCCCTCCGTATGCACCGCCGCCATGACATCCTTGGAGGCGTTCACATAGAACGTGAGGTTCATCGCCGGATTGGGCGGCGGCATGGGAATCGTGATCGCCAACGCGCCGTTGGGGCCCGGCGCCACGGTGCCCGCCATGACATCCGTGCCGAAGACCAGGGTGAACGACCCGTCCGGGGACGCGACCAGCGTGCCGCTTCCCGCATCGAACTCCTGCCGGCCTTCCACCGCAACAACGCCGGAAATCACGTGATTCGGGTCGGAGTAATTGGTGGACCATTGGAAGCTCAGCGCCCGTGGAATGCCCAAGGACATCATCTTCCAGGTCCCGGCGAGTTCGCCCACCGTCAGAGTGGCCGGGGCCTTCAGCAGCAGTTCCATGTCCTGCATGGAGCTGCCCGGATCTCGCTTCACAGCGAACATCACGTCCTGCGCCGCGTTGAAGGAGAAATAGTTCGGGCTCTCCCCATTGGCCACCGCCCGCACCAGGCCCGGCCCGGCGAGCGCCACACTGCCGCTGACCGGACCGCTGAAGTTGCCGTTGGCGTCCACGGTCACCGCCATGGCCCTGGTCTCGAACTGGTTTCGTTCGTCGATGTTCTGCAGGCTCACATACACGTTTCCGTTGTGCGCGTTGGTAGCGAGCCGCAACGTCAGCCGGCCCGGAGCGGACAGGTAAACGTTGTTCCACACCCCGGCAAAATCCGCCGTTGCCTGTGCCCAGGTGTTTCCCCCGCCGACTCCCCCGGCCAGCAGGAGCAGCCCCGCCAGGCCGGCCCATGAGAAGCATCGTGTTGGTTTCATGGGTGAAGCTCAGCTCATTGGCCGCCGGCTCCTTGGCCCAAATTGCCGGACACCACGCCAATTTAGCCCTCGGCAGCTCCCGGCCACGGAACCGCCCCCTGACGGGAGGGTCAAATGATCGAGCCTCGTGACCGGCCCAAGCACAAGGCATTGCCAACCTGCGCAAGTTGTTTGAGAGTCACGCCCAGTGTCCCGTCCCGCTGGTGAATCCCGCCACGATGGCTCGGGTCGAACGAACTGAATTTATGCCGTCAACACATCTGCTCCTCGGGCTAGCCGTCATCGGGACCTTTGCCGCCGCTGCCAACGCAGCCCCCGCAGGCCCCCCCAAGAAGGTGGATTACAATCGCGACATCCGCCCGATTCTTTCCGACAACTGCTTCTTCTGCCATGGTCCCGACGAAAACAAGCGCGAGGCCAAGCTCCGCCTCGACGTGCGCGAGGCCGCCATTGCCGCGAAGGCTTTCATCCCCGGCAAGCCGGACGCGAGCGCGCTCGTCAAACGCATCTTCACCAAGGACGCGGACGACCTCATGCCGCCGCCGGACTCGCACAAGAAACTCACCAGCGCGCAAAAGGATTTGCTCAAACGCTGGGTCGCCGAGGGCGCGGAGTATCAGACCCACTGGGCTTACGTGCCGCCGGTCCGGCCCGCGGTGCCCGCTGGCAAGAACGCGGTGGACCAGCTCGTGCAGGCGCGCTTGAAGGAAGTCGGATTGAAACCCTCCGCCGAGGCTGACCGCCGCACGCTCGCGCGCCGGCTTTACTTCGATTTGCTCGGCCTGCCGCCCAAGCCCGAGGAAGTGGACGCCTTCGCTAATGACAAGTCGCCCGACGCCTACGCGAAGCTCGTCGAGCGCCTGCTCGCCTCGCCGCACTACGGCGAGCGCATGGCCATCGGCTGGCTGGACGTGGTGCGCTACGCGGACACCATCGGCTACCACTCCGACACGCCGCGCAACGTCTTCCCGTATCGCGACTATGTCATCAAGTCGTTCAACGAGAACAAGCGCTTCGACCAGTTCACACGCGAGCAGCTCGCCGGGGATTTGTTCCCCAACGCCTCGCAGGAAACGCGCGTGGCCTCCGCGTTCAACCGCCTCATTCTCTCCACCGAGGAAGGCGGCGCGCAGCCGAAGGATTACGAGCAGCGCTATCTCACCGACCGCGTCCGCGCCGTGGGCACGGTCTGGCTCGCGCAGACGACCGGCTGCGCGCAGTGCCACGACCACAAGTTCGACCCGATAGCGCAGCGCGATTTTTATTCCCTCGGCGCGTTCTTCGCGGACATCAAGGAAGCGCTCGTCGGCAAACGCGAGGAGGGCATGCCGGTGCCCAGCGCGCAAGACACGGCGGAACTGGCGCGACTGAACGGCGACATCGCCCGGCTGCAAAAGGACTTCGATGGCCCGCAACCGCAGCTCGCCAGCGCCTTCGAGAAGTGGCAGGACGGTGCGTTCGCTGCCGTGCAGAACGACGTGAAGTGGAAGCCGCTCAAGCCCGCCAAGGTCGCCTCCACCAAGAACGCCAAGCTCGCCATCCAAGGCGACGGCTCCGTGCTCGCCAGCGGCAAGGCCATCGAGAACGACACTTACTCCGTCACCCTCACGAACACGCTCACCGGCGTCACGGGCCTGCGGCTGGAGGCGCTGCCGGACGATTCGTTGCCCAGCAAAGGCCCGGGCCGCGCGCCCAACGGCAATTTCATCCTCTCCGAAGTCGTCGCAACCGTGAAGCGGGCCAAGGGCCAGCCGGAGAAGGTGAAGTTCGCCGCCGCTCGCGCAACCATCGAGCAGACGAGCCACACCGAGAAGAATCCGAACAAAAGCTGGACCGCCGCCTCGACGATTGACGGCGACGCCAAGAACGGCAACGCAGGCTGGGCGATTTTGCCGGATGCCGGCCGCGCGCAGAACCTGGTCCTCGAACTGGCCGAACCGCTGAACTTGGCCGCAGGCGAATCGCTCACGGTGGATTTGCTGCAGTTCGGCACGACGAAAGACCATTTGCTCGGCAAGTTCCGGCTTGGCACCACGACGGAAGTCGAAGCCGCCCGCACGGCACTGCCGCCCGCGCCGCCAGCGGACATCGCGGCGATATTCAAGGTCGCGACCGACAAGCGCACCTCCGCGCAGAAGGACAAACTGCTCGCGCACTTCAAGAGCCTTGCACCCGAGCTGTCCAAGCTCCGCACCGACCTCGCCGCCGCGAAAAAGGCGAAGGCCGATTACGAGGCGAAGGTGCCCAAGTGCCTCGTGTCCGTGTCGTCGGAGACGAAGCGAACTGTCCGCATCCTGCCGCGCGGCAACTGGATGGACGAGAGCGGCCCGGTGATGCAGCCCGCGCTGCCGGCCTTCCTGCCCGTGTCACTCAAGCGCGACGCGAAGCCCGACGCGCCGCTGACCCGCGCGGACTTGGCCGAGTGGATTGTGGCGAAGGACAACCCGTTGACCGCGCGCGTGTTCGTGAACCGGCTGTGGAAGCAGTTCTTCGGCACCGGCCTCTCGAAGGTGCTCGACGACATGGGCGCGCAGGGCGAGCCACCGGTAAATCCCGCGTTGCTCGACTGGCTCGCGAGCGAGTTCGTCGCGAGCGGCTGGGACGTGAAGCAAATGGTCCGCACCATCGTGATGAGCACGACCTACCGCCAGACCTCGGTCGCCTCGAAGGAGCAGCAGGCCCGTGACCCCTACAACCGCGAGCACGCCCGGCAGAGCCGCTGGCGGATTGAGGCGGAGATGGTTCGCGACAATGCCCTGACCGTCGCCGGCCTGCTGAACCCGAAAGTTGGCGGCCCGAGCGTGAAGCCCTACCAGCCCGACGGCTATTGGGAGAACTTGAACTTCCCCGTCCGCAGCTACGACGCGAGCAAGGGCGACGACCAGTTCCGGCGCGGTCTCTACACATGGTGGCAGCGGAGCTTCCTGCATCCCTCGATGCTCGCCTTCGACGCGCCCAGCCGCGAGGAATGCGCCGCCGAGCGCACGCGCTCGAACATCCCGCAGCAGGCGCTCGTGCTGCTCAACGACCCGACCTACGTCGAGTCCGCCCGCGCCTTCGCCGCGCGCATCGTGAAGGAGGCGAACGGCGACGCCGCCGCGCGCATCGCCTGGGCGTGGAAGCAGGCGCTCTCCCGCGCCCCACGCCCCGACGAGCTCGCCACCGCCCGCACGCTCTTCGACAAGCACCTCGCGCAATACAAGGCCGACCCGAAAGCCGCCGAGTCGCTCTTGAAAGTCGGCCTCGCCCCGCTGCCGCCCGCCGCCGACCAGGCCGAACTCGCCGCATGGACCAGCGTGGCACGCGTCATCCTGAATTTGCACGAGACCATCACGCGGAGCTAACTACTGCCATGAGCATCACCGCCACTGTCGAAAACGACACCATCAAGCTGCCGGCCGGCTCGCTGCCGAACGGCACACAGGTTCGCATTGAAGCCGTGTCAGTCGAGCCACCGAAGAGCTTCGCCGAGCGCTATGCCAAATACATCGGGTGCGTGAAGGACACGCCGCCGGACTTGGCGTCCAACGTGGACCATTACCTCTACGGAGCCCCAAAACGCAAACCGTGACCCCGCGCTTCGCAGACACTTACTTCTTTGTGGCGCTGCTCGCTGACCGCGACCAACATCACGCGCGCGTGACCGAGTTCGCCCGGCAAAACCCGAGTCATCTGACAACCACGCGCTGGGTGCTGACAGAGCTAGCGAACGCGCTCGCAGGCTCCACCGCGCGTCAGAGCGTCGCCACGTTTTTGTTGGATATTGAAGACGACCCGGCCGTGACCATCGTCGGCGAGAGTGACGCGTTGTATCATCGCGGCCTCCTGCTTTACAGCGAGCGGCCGGACAAGCGCTGGTCGCTCACCGATTGCATTTCGTTTCTGGTGATGGGGGATAAAGCCCTCCGCGAGGCGCTCACCGAAGACCACCACTTCGCCCAAGCCGGGTTCACGCCCGTGTTCGCTCAAACTTAACTTGTATGAACCTCCACTCCGAACTCCGCCAATTCCGCCGACAACAGCAAACGCGCCGCGTCTTCCTCGGTCGCACCGCGCAAGGCGTGGGCACATTCGCGCTGGCTTCGCTGTTGAACTCGCCGCTCTTTGCTGCCGCGAAGAAGTCGGCCGCGCCAGCCAGGAAGGACAGATGGCCCGGCGTGGTGAACCCGCTGCACTTCCCCGCCAAGGCCAAGCGCGTCATCTGGCTCACCATGGCCGGCGGGCCGTCGCATTTGGAGACGTGGGACTACAAGCCCAAGCTCGCCAAGATGCACGGCGAGCCGATGCCCGAGTCGTTCACGAAGGGCAAGCAAATCGCCCAGCTCCAGAACGCGAAACTCAACTGCTACGGCCCCCAGCTCGGCTTCAAGAAGTTCGGCAAGAACGGGACGGAGTTCTGCGAGTTGTTCGAGCAGATGGGCACCGTCGCCGACGAGATGTGCCTCATCCGCTCGATGACCACCGAGGCCATCAACCACGACCCGGCGCACATGTTCATGAACACCGGCTCGCAAATTGCCGGCCGGCCCAGCGCGGGCGCGTGGGTCACCTACGGCCTCGGCAGCGACGCGGAGGATTTGCCGGGCTTCGTGGTGCTCACCTCGCTGGGCAAGGGCGGGCAAAACCAGCCCATCGCGGCGCGGCAGTGGTCGGCGGGCTTCCTGCCGAGCCGCTTCCAAGGCGTGCAGCTCCGCAGCAAAGGCGACGCCGTGCTTTATCTCGGCACGCCGGCCGGCATCACACGCGACCAGCAGGGCGACGTGGTGCAGGCGGTCAACTCGCTCAACAAGCGCTACGACGCCGTGGTGGACGACCCGGAAATCGCCACGCGCATCGCGCAATATGAGATGGCCTTCCAGATGCAGGCCAGCGTGCCCGAGCTGATGGACACCTCGAAGGAACCGCAGTCCGTCATGGACCTCTACGGCTGCAAGCCCGGCGACGGCTCCTTCGCCGCGAACTGCCTGCTCGCGCGCCGACTCGCCGAGCGCGGCACGCGCTTCATCCAGCTTTACCACAAAGACTGGGACCACCACGGCGGCGTGAAGGACGGCGTGACGCTGAAGGCCGCCGAGATTGACCGCGCCTGCATGGCGCTCATCACCGACCTCAAGCAGCGCGGGATGCTGCACGACACGATCATCGTCTGGGCCGGTGAGTTCGGCCGCACGCCCATGAGCCAGGGCGGCAGCGGTCGCGATCATCACAACGCCGGCTTCAGCATCTGGCTCGCGGGCGGCGGCATCAAAGGCGGCATCAGCTACGGCGCGACCGACGAACTCGGCTACTCCGCCGTCGAGAACGTGGTGAACGTCCATGACCTGCACGCGACGATTCTCAAACTCCTCGGCATTGACCACGCGCGCCTCTCCGTGAAGTTCCAAGGCCTCGATGTGAAGCTCTCCGGCGTGGAAGGCGCGAAGCCAATTCAGGGCATTCTTGCATAGCCTCTAACGGACTGGGGGACCGGTTCGACGGCCTCGATTCGAGATGCCCCCAGCACCGGCGGAACTCCCCCATGAGACCACGCCAGATCCTTGACTGGGCGCGCATCCGCCTGCGCTGCGGGGGTCATTTCAAGCATCTCTATTGGGAGCACGACCGCGTCTCGGTTGATTTCCATTACTCGCCGATTTCAGAGCTTGATGCGTTGCGCGGGGTGGCGCTCCATTATTTGGGGCTGTATGGCACGGCGGTCACGGACTGGTCGCAACTGCGGGCGCTCGACTTCCGTGCGCTCAATGTCGGCGGGACCACGTTCGATGAAATCGGGGTGCTGGACGGCAAGGCGTTGATCGCGCTGGAGCTGTATCAGACATCGGTTCGCTCCCTGGCAGGCATCCAGTCCCTGCCGTTGGAGCTGTTGCAAATCGGGGGCACACAAATCCGGGACTTCTCACGGGTGGCCCGGCTGCCGCTGCGCACCCTGCTGATGCTGAATTGTCAGGCCGAGGATTTGTCTTTTCTCGCCGGCCTCGACCTTGAGCGCTTCGGCTGCACCTTCACGCCAGCCACCCGAGGGCTCGAAACATTGCGTGGCATGCGGCGATTGCAATGGGTGCACACCACCGAACACGACAGCTTCAGCGCGGCGGAGTTCTGGCATCGGTTCGACCACCGGCTGCCTCTGGATGAAAAGCTCCGCAGTTACCGCACCGGAGAGCGTTAATCCCGAAATCGGAGGCAGGGATTGAGTAACCACGGATGGACACCGATGAACACGGATGGGAACGAACATCGAGACGATGCTGGGAATTTTCCCAGCCCCAAAGTGAACCGCTGAACAGTCCACCGTGCTGGGTTTTGCTTATCCGTGTTTATCCGTGTCCATCCGCGGTTCAACTCCGGCGTTCGGGTTAATCGATCCCCACGCGGCCGTCCGCTCAGGCGAGTTCCGCGCTGCTCCAGCGCTCGCCGGCCTGCAAGACACGGCACTTCTGCCCGAGCTTGCCGCACTCCGCCACGAACTCGTCCGGCGAGGCGGTGTTGAAGGTGAACAGGTCGTAGTGCATCGGGATCACGAGCTTCGCGCCGATGGCCTTGGCCAGTTGTGCGGCCTCGGGGCCGTCGAGGTTGCCCGCGACCTTGCGCTCCGGTTTGTCACCGTTGATGGGCAGGAGCGCCACGTCCACGCGGAAGGGCCGGATCCAATCTTCCATGCCCTCGAAGTGCTTGGTGTCGCCCGCGTGATAGACGCGCCAGGGGCCGAACTGGAGCAAGTAGCCGAGGAACTTGTGGTTGCCCTCCGCGTCCACCTCGAGTTCGTTGTGCGCGGCGGGAATGCCGTTGAACGTGAACCCGCCCGCCGACTTCACATCGCCCGCGCGCACGCCGATGAGATTGGGGGCCTTGAGACTGATCCCGATGCGGAACGCGCCTGCGCCACGGTTCGCCTCCGGCAGCACGAGCGGGAGCGTGGGCTTCGCGGCGAGCAAGGGCTTGAGGGTGTCCGGGTCGAAGTGGTCCGTGTGGTTGTGGCTGCTCGTCACCACGTCCACGAAGCCCAACCGCTCCGGCGCGACCACGCGCTCGGTCATGCGCACATGCGGCTTGTCCGTCTGTGCATACTTCACCGTGAGCGAGTCGGAAAGATACGGGTCCACCAGCGCGTGCCGCCCGTTGAACTGCACGAGGAAGCCGCTCTGCCCGAGCCACCACAGGCGGAAGTTCGGCCGGTCGGACTTCGCGGCGTCCACGTCCGCGAGCAAGGCGTCGTCTTGAAGGAGTGGTTTAATCATCGCGGTTATTCAGCCACGGATGCAGGCCAAGGGAAACAGACATTTGGCGGGTGCCAGAGCGCATCTCGACGCCAGCGCCTTCGGGCGGCGGAGGCCCTCCCACCAACTCGGGGCCGCAATTTCAAAAGCGACTACCACAACGGATTCGGCCGGTAGAGCGGCTGCGCCCAGGGAGTTTGCTTGCCGGCGTCGAGACCCGGATCGGAAGGCGGCTGGGTGGCGGCGAGGTAGTCGAGAAGCTGCGTGCGGATGGTTGGGATGAGCGGCCAGAGACCGTGGCGCTGTTGCATCATCGTGATGAGTTCGTCCCAGCGTTCGCGAGTGGCGTGCGTGGCCGTGATGATGGCGGTCGAGTGGCAAGGGATGCAGTTGATTTGGACCTGCTCGCGGCCCTTGCCGGGTTTGAGGGATTGGATGGCGCTGGTGTTCTGCGGCTCGGCGGCGGAAAGAGGGAGAAGGAGCAGACCGAAGAGGAGGACCCAAAGATTTGGGGCGGACAAAGCGGGGGCAACGCAACGGCGGGACGCGGGAGGCTTTGTCAAACGAATGGGGACAAACGAATTCTGGAATGGGCTTTCATTCGCTTGTCCCCATTCGTTTGAAACTCCTTTTGCAGGCTCATTGGTTGCGGTGCGACTGAAAAAGCGCGCCGGTTGGGCACCTGCGCTCCGTTGGCTTGAGCGGCGATTCATACTGCCTTGAGCGCGATGCGGTGCATGGCGTTGTTGCAGTAGCCTTCGGGGTTCCAGCCGGGGACAAGCATGGGCTGTTGGAAGCCCTTCTCGTCCGTGGCGCGCGCCCAGATTTCGTAATAACCCTTCGTCGGCAGCTTCAAGTCCACGGACCAGCGCTGCCAGGCGTAGCGGTTGCGCGGGGCGGCGAGCTTCGTTGCCATCCACGTCGCACCGAAGTCGTAGCTGACGTGCATCGCCTTCACATCACCCCAACCGCTCCACGCGTGGCCGCGCAAGAGGACGGATTGGGCGGCGGGGACTTCCGCACCGCTGGCAGGGAGCGTGATGATGGATTTGACCGGCAGTTGCTCGAGGATGGCCATGTCCGCCGCCTCGACCTTCGTGCCGGGCGCGACGGGGAACTTCGGCATCCGATACGAATGGCCGGTCATCTTCTCGCCGTCGTGCTCGCGGTCGCGGACCCACAGGCGCGTGAGCCACTTGCCGGAAGTCGAGGCGGGCCAGCCGGGGCAGACGAGGCGCAGCGGCCAGCCGTGGACCGCCGGCAAGGGCTGGCCGTTCATCTCCCAAACCAGCAGCGTGTGCTCATCGAGCGCCTTGGCGATGGGCACGCCGCGTGAGATGGCGTGCTTGCCGGGCGCACGGCTCAGGTGCGTGTCCTCGCTCTGGTAGGCGAGATAGACGGCGGACTGCTTCACGCCAGCGCGGCGCAGCACATCTCCGAGCCGGACGCCGGTGTAGCTCGCGCAGCCAACGCCGCCGAGGGTCCACTGATTGCCGGAGGCGGGCGGGTTGAAGGCGGCACGGCCATTGCCGGCGCATTCAATGACGAGCGCGCGGGTGACTCGCGGGAACTGGCTTTGCAAGTCGGCCAAGGTGAGCTTGAGCGGCTTCTCCACTTCGCCATCAATCGTGAGCGACCAGCCGGCAAGGTCACGCTTGGCGGCGCGCTCGGGAGGATGGCCGTTGTTGCGGACGAAGTGGCGCTCCGTCGGCGTGAGGTCGTCGTCCAGCAGCGTGACGGGCGTCTCGGCGACGACGGGCCGGTCGCCGAGGATGCGCAGGCCACGCTTGTCCGGCAGCAGGTCCGCGACGGATTGCGCAAGCGCGTCGGGGAAGAGGCCGGGCGCGAGTTTGTCAGCAAAGGGAATCGGCCCACCGAGCGCGGCGGCGAGCGTGGCGAGGCTGGAGGAGCGGAGGAAGCGCCGACGGCTGGCGGCGTGTGGCCCGGTGGAAGTGGTTGGAAATGGCTGGCTGGCCCGCTGGTGCATGCGTGGATTCACGGTTAAGTGTGCTGTGTTGAAGGAATGTTCGCCGCCGCGACGCGAGTCTGCAAGCACGCAGCCACAATTGCCGACGGGGAAGCAGGCCACGGCAAAAGCTTCTGCATCTTGGCCGCGATGAATGGCCAACTGACCGCCCCGTCCATTGCTGCCTGATGAAATTCATTGCCCTGCCCTCCGTGCTGGGCGCGCTGACGATGCTGTCCGCCGCCCAGATGTGCCTTGCCCAGAACCAGCCCCCTGCCCCGCCGCCCAGCGGCGAACAAACCGATGGCCCGTTCCGCAAAGTAATCCTCGAGTCCGACGCACCCGTGGATGGCAAACTGATGGACACGCTCAAGGATCCCATGGAGCTGGCGGTGGCTCCGGACGGACGCGTGTTTTACGCCCAACGCGATGGCACGGTGAAGCTCATCAAGCTTGGGGCCAAAGAGGCCATCATCCTCGCCAAGCTGCCGGTGTTCACCGGCCTCGAAGATGGCATGCTCGGCATCACGCTGGACCCTAAGTTCGCGCAGAATGGCTGGGTGTATCTCAATCGTTCCCTGCCGGAAACCATCAAGGACGAGAAGACCGGCGGCAAGGCGGGCATCATCCGCGTCTCCCGTTTCACCCTCAAGGGCGACACGCTCGACCTCGCTTCCGAGACGAAGATTCTCGACGTGCAGACCCAGCGCGAGACCTGCTGCCATGTCGGTGGCTCACTGGCCTTCGACAAGGACGGCAACCTCTACATGTCCGTCGGCGACAACACGAATCCCTTCGAGTCGGATGGCTATTCGCCCAGCGACGAGCGTCCCGGGCGCTATCCGTGGGATGCGCAGCGCTCCTCCGCGAACGCGAATTCCCTCGTCGGCAAAATCCTGCGCGTGAAGCCCAAGGCTGAGGGCGGCTATGAGATTCCCAAGGGCAACCTCTTCCCGCCCGGCACTCCCGGCACGCGCCCGGAGATTTTTGTGATGGGCAACCGCAATCCCTTCCGCATCTCGGTGGATGCGAAGACTGGCTACCTCTACTGGGGCGAGGTCGGCCCGGACGCCGGCAGCAATCACGAGAAGCGTGGTCCGGCGGGCAACGACGAGATCAACCAGGCGCGCAAGGCGGGTTTCTTTGGCTGGCCGCTGTTCGTCGGCGACAACCGCCCGTATGCGCGGGTGGACTTCAAGGAGTATCAAGCCGCCAAGGATGCGCGGACCGCCTACGACAAGGCTGCCAAGGAGGCCAAGGCGAAGAACCAGCCCGCCCCCGCGAAGCCAACCTTTCCGGAATTTCCGACGGGCGAGCCGAAGTTCCATGACCCGCTCAAGCCGTTGAACTTGTCGATCAACAACGACGGCATCAAAGAACTGCCCCCCGCCCAGCCGGCGTTCATCTACTACACCCACGTGCCTTCCACGCGCTTCCCCGCAGTCAACGGCGGGGGCGGTCGCACGGCGATGGCCGGCCCGGTCTATTACTACGATCCGAATCACAAGAACCCCCACCGTCTGCCGAAGGAATTCGACCGCACGCTGTTCATCTACGAATGGTCCCGCAACTGGATCGTGACCGTGAAACTGGATGAGAATAGCAACATCGTGCGCGACGCCGCCGGCAAGCCGGTGATGGACAAGTTCTGCCCGAAGATGACCTTCAAGCGCCCGATGGATCTGGAACTCGGCGCAGACGGCTGCCTCTACCTCATCGAGTGGGGCACCGCCTGGGGCAACAATAAGGACACCCAAATCGTGCGCATCGAGTTCAGCGGCACGCAAACGGCGGCGAAGTAATTCCAGTCAAAGCCAGCCAGGGCCGCGCCGGATGAAACGGCGCGGCTTTTTGCTTTCATCCGCCCAAGGGAGCTGGCATCGGGGAATTTGATCATCCGAATGAAGCCGACTTTTGGCAGGAACATTTGGGGCAGGAAAATTGGAGCCAAGCCTTCCTGCCCTTAACTTTCCCGCCAACTGCTTCCTCCGGTTCAAGAGGTCACCAGCACACGGACCATGAACCGGAGCGGAGCGCAGCGCATTGCACGGCGTTGGGGCGTTCGCTCGCTCCGGCCGAGCAATGCTCGGCGCTCCAGTGCATGGGTAGCCGCCACGGCCCGCAAGCCGCGCATTGGGACCATGAACCCGTGCCAGCGGCTGCCAGCCGCCGCGTTGTGGGTGGACAGGATCGAGCCCGCCTCGAACTGCGGTGCCCCGCAGACGGCGGCTGGAAGCCGCCGGCACGGGGTTACGGAGCGGGAGCGGAAGTTCCTTAGATTCAGCAGTTGGAGCCCACGAAACACACCAAACACACGAAATAAAAGGGCGTTGGCCGCTTCCACCCGCTCACCCACCGGGTGAAGGCCCCCGCGCTCGCACCAGCCTCTCCTTTCGTGTGTTTCGTGGGCACAACTGCGGCCTTTAGGTTAATGCCACATTCTTGGCCGCAAAAAACCCGCGTGTGGCTTGCTGCCACCACGCGGGTTCGAGCCAGAGTCTGGCGGGACCTACTTGGAAACGGCCGCCATTTTCGCCGGTTCGGGCGAAGGGGCCTTGGGCGGCTCGAAGGTGGTGATGCTGTTCCCGTTCACGCCATTCCAGACGCGAAGGATGCCGTCCTGACCGCCCGCAATCACAATCTTGCCGTCGGGCGTCGCCGCCGTGGCGTATTCGAAATCGGTCGCCCCGCTGAAGCTGCGGACATCACCGCCACCCTCGTTGATCAGACGCACCTTGCCGTCGCCGCCGGTGGCCAGAAATTGATCGCTCACGCCCACGTGCGAAACCGCCGTGGCTTCCTTGGCGAAGCCCTTGATGGTGCGCACGACCTCACCCGTGACAAGGCTCCAGACTTTCACCGAAGCGTCCGCGCCCGCGCTCGCGATGATGCGGCCGTCGCGCTTCAGGCTCACGCCCAGCACCTGATGGGTGTGACCTTCAAAGGACTTGATGAGCTTGCCATCCGCGACATTCCAGACCTTCACAAACTTGTCCGCCGCGCCGCTCACCAAGGATTTGCCGTCCCCGGAGAAGTCCACGCTCTGCACGGTGTCGCTGTGGGCGTTCTTGATTTCGCTGACCGCTGCGCCGGTCTGGGCGTTCCACAGCTTGAGCTCGCCGCTGCGGGAAGGCTCGCCACTGCCAGTGGCCAGCAGCTTGCCGTCCGGGCTGAAACGAACCGTGTTCACCCGGCCGGTCAGCGGCGATGTGCCGGTGGCCGAACCGATGGTGCGGGCGAGCTTCCACTCGGGCTGGGTGTCCCAGACGATGGTCTTGCCGTCGCTGCCGGCGGAGACGACCGCGCCCGCCACGAAAGCCACGGCTTTCACCGCGCCTGCATGGCCTTTGTAGTTCTCCACGCCGCTGCCATCCGCCGCGCTCCAGGTGCGGACGATGCCATCTTCACCGGCGGTGACCACCAGCTTGCCGTCGGGCGAGTAGGCGAGGGCGCGAATGATCTTCTCGTCCGCGGTCTGGGCTTTTTTCGCATCTGCGGCGGTTGCCTCCACTTGCTTCTGTGCGGCTTCGGCAGCGGCCAAATCCGTTTTGACCTTGGCCACCTCATCCACTCCGCGCTTGGTGTCGGTGACGGCACGCTTGGCGGCGTCCTCCGCATCGGTGTATTTGCGGACCTCGGCCTGAGCGTCGGTGAACTTCTTGTTGTCGGCGGTGAACTTGTCGGACGCTTCCTTGAGCTTGGCGTTGGCGTCGGTCAGCGCCTTTTCGGCGGCGGCCTTGGCATCGGCTTTGGCCTTGGCCTTTTCAGCGGCTTCCTTGGAAGCCTTTTCGGCAGCCGGCTTGGCCGCTTCTGCGGCTTTTGCAAGGGCCTCTGCGGCGGTCTTGGCGGCAGCGTCAGCCTCGGTCACGGCCTTGTCAGCAGCGTCCTTGGCCTCCATGGCCTTCTTCTGCACGGCTTCGGCTTCGGTCTTGGTCTTTTCAGCGGCGGTCTTGGCGGTGGTGGCGTCCGCCAGTTTCTTTTGGTTTTCGGGATGGGGCTTCTCCAGCTTGGCGCGCTCTTCCTCGGCCTTCTTGGCGGTTTCCTCGGCCTTCTTCAAATCGTCCTCCGCCTTCTTGAGCGCACCCTTCTGGAAGGTGACTTCGTTGTTGGCCGCGGTGAGATTGCGGTTCAGCGCGGCCACGCGATCCGACACGTAGCGGTCACCGCGAACCTCGCCCACCGCCTTGCCATCGGCGGCATTCCAGATCTTCGCCACGATGTTGGTGAGTCCAAGGCTCGCGAAGGACTTGCCGTCGGGGCTCACGGCGAGCGCGGCGACGGGACTGCCGTGGGCGGCGGTGCGGACGGCGCTGCCGTTGTCGGCATTAAGCACGCGGACCACACCATCGGTGCCCGAGGCGAGCAACTGGGCAGGTGGCAATGTGGCGAGCCGCGTGATGGGACCGGTGCCGGCGATGACCGGACCGGGTTCGACCTTGCCACCGGCGGCTTCGGGGAGTTTCCAAGTCAGGATGCTTTTGTCGCCGTGCGCGGTGGCGACGCGCTTGCCATCGGGCAGGATGGCCACGGCGGCTACTTCATTGGTGGCGGTGATTTCCGCAAAGAGCGTCCCGTCGGCGATGCTCCAGACGCGCGCGGTCTTGTCCGCGCCGGAGACGAGCCGGGCGGAGTTGGTGGAAAAGCCCAGTGCCTTCACGGGGCTGGTGTGGCCGGAGAGCGTCTTGCCCGGGGTCAGGGCGGGCAGGCTCCAGAGCTTGATGTCGTTGCCGCTGGCGGCGGCGAGCCATTTGCCATCGGGGCTGGTGGCCAGGATTTCCGCCGTGCCGGGAAGGGTCTGCTTCTGCACGTTGGTGGGGCGCTGCCAGAGCTTCACCTCGCGGAAGCTCCCGGAAGCCAGTGTGTTGCCGTCCGGGCTGAATGCGAGTGCATAGGTCATGTCGCGGTGGGCGACGCCGGGGCGGGCGTAGGTCTTGTCGGCGAGCAGGGCGGGGTCCGTGAGACGACCAATGGCGGTGGCGGTGGGAACGTGGAAGAGGTGGATCTGGTTCGCGCGACCGGCGGCGGCGAATTGGCCATCGTCCGTCAACGCGACGGCGTAGATGGGATTCAAGCCCTCAGGAAGCGGTTGCCAGACGATGGGCCCACTGCCGCGCACTTCGCCGGTCGCCCCCTCGTCGATCCACTGTTTGAGCAGGGCCAGCTCGTCGGGGGTGCAGTTGCGGGCTCCGGCTTTATTGCCCGCAGGTGGCATGATCGGCTTGCTCATGTGCGCCGCCACGCGAAAGAGCGAGCTGGATTCGGCCTTCTTCGGTTCCACGAGCTTGCCGGTGTCGCCGCCCTTGGCGATGGTCTGGGGCGTCTCCAAGTTCACGCCGTCCTCGCCCTTTTGCGAGTTGTGGCAGGCCAGGCAATTGCGCCGGAGGATTGGCAGGATCTGCTTCTCGAAATCCACTTTCTTGGACTGGCGCGTCTTGGCGACCGGCAGCGGACCCTTCTTGCCGTCCGACTTTGGAGCCTCGGCCGCGGGCGCGACGAAGGCGGGGCTGATAATCGCTGCGGCGAGGACCGGCAGCATGAGTGAATTGAAAGTGCGTTCCATGACTTGATTTGGTTATCGCAAAGCCTGACGCGATGCGCGCCGGGAGTGTTCAGCTTGATTCAGATGCTGCGGTGAAACTACGGGCTTCACCCTGTGAATGAGCCTCGCCGATCGGCTGCGCGGTCCGCCGCTGCCATCGGAAAAGTGAGCGACCGCCCTCCTGCTGCACCAGCAATCAAAATCTCCAATCACCCCGATTCGCCCGTTTCATCAATGGTTTTCTTTGAAATCCGTTGACCCGTGTTTGGCCGCTACCTAGATTCGCCGGACGATTTTTTAACGACTTCACGATCTAACCCAGAACATGAGCAACCCCACGGCAGCAGCAGCGAGCAAAGGCCTCGAAGGAATCGTCGCCGCGCAGACGCGCCTCAGCGACGTCAAGGGCGATATCGGACAGTTGATTTATTGCGGCTACGACATCAACGAGCTGGCGGGCAAGGTCACCTACGAAGAGGTCGTCCATCTCCTCCATCACAACCATCTGCCGAACCGGACCGAACTCGCCGAGTTGAAGGCGACGCTCGCGCAGTTCCGCGACATCCCGCAGGGCGTCATTGACATCATCTGCAAGCTGCCCAAGGACACGCCCCCAATGAACGCCATCCGCACGGCGGTGTCGGCACTGGGCTGCTTCGACACGACCAGCGAGGATGACTCGCAGCACGCGCAGCGGCGCAAAGCGCTCCGGCTCATCGCACAGGTGCCGGTGGTGACGGCTTATTTCCATCGCAACCGTCAGGGCCTGCCGCTCGTCCCGCCCGACGCGAAACTCGGCGAGGCCGCGAACTTCCTCTGGATGGTCAACGGCACCAAGCCCACCAAGGACATGGAAGCCACGATGGACGTTTGCTACGTGCTCCATGCGGATCACGGGATGAACGCCTCGACCTTCAGCGCCCGCGTCACCATCGCCACGCTGTCGGACATGTATTCCGCCATCACCACGGCCATCGGCACGCTCAAGGGACCGCTGCACGGCGGCGCGAACGAGGGCGTCATCAAGATGCTCCACGAAATCGGCTCGCTGGAGAAGGTGGACGGCTGGGTGGCCGACGCGCTGGCGCAGAAGAAGAAAATCATGGGCATCGGCCACCGCGTTTACAAGGTGCTCGACCCGCGCGCGCCGCACCTCAAGCGCATGGCGCAGATTCTCAGCAGCCAGCTCGGCGAGCCGAAGTGGATTCAAATGTCCGAGCGCATCGCCGAGTTGATGCTTACGAAGAAGAACCTCCACGCGAACGTGGATTTCTACTCCGCCACCGTTTACTACTCGCTGGGCATTCCCACCGACCTGTTCACGCCCATCTTCGCCATCTCGCGCACGAGCGGCTGGACGGCGCACGTGCTCGAACAGCTCGCCGACAACCGCCTCATCCGGCCGCAGTCGCAATACACCGGCCCGGTCGGCCTGAAGGTAGTGCCGGTCGAACAGCGCTAACAAAACATTCCAGTGCCGACAGGGCGGGCGATGAGTCCGCCCTGTTTGCTGAAACCAAACTCCACTTTCCGAAATGAACATTCACGAATACCAAGCCAAGCAGCTTTTGAAACAGTATGGGGTCGCCGTCCCGCCGGGCGATGCCTGCAAGACCGTCGAGGAGGCGAAGGCCGCCGCCGAAAAAATCTTCGGTTCCGGGAACAAGCTCGCGGTGGTGAAGTCGCAGATTCATGCCGGCGGTCGTGGCAAGGGCACCTTCAAGGACGGATTCAAGGGCGGGGTGAAGCTCGCCAAGTCCGCCGAGGAAGCCACCGCGCACGCGAAGGCCATGCTCGGCAACACGCTCGTGACGAAGCAGACCGGCCCCGATGGTCGCGTCGTCAGCACCGTGCTCGTCGCGGCGGCGGAGGACATCAAGAAGGAGTTCTACCTCGCCGTGCTGCTCGACCGCGCGAACTCGCGCCCGCTCATCATGGCCAGCACCGAGGGCGGCGTGGACATCGAGGAGGTCGCCGAGAAGTCACCCGAGAAGATCATCAAGGAGCACGTGGATCCGGCGATGGGCTTCCAGCCGTGGCAGGGGCGCAAGATTGCCGCCGCGCTCGGGCTCAAAGGCGAACTGGCCGGCCAGGCCGCGAAGTTGTTTGCCGGGGTTTACAAGACGTGGTGGGAGGCCGATGCCGCCATGGTTGAGATCAACCCGCTCTGCATCTGCGTCGGCGCGGATGGCAAGGAGAAGATCGTCGCCGTGGACGCCAAGATCGGCCTCGACGACAACGCCCTCTACCGCCACAAGGACATCCAGGAAATGCGCGACCTCGCCGAGGAGTCGCCACTGGAAATCGAGGCGAGCAAGTTCAACCTGAACTATATCAAGCTCGACGGCTCCATCGCCTGCCTCGTCAACGGCGCGGGCCTCGCGATGGCCACCATGGACATCATCCAGCACTACGGGGCCAGCCCGGCAAACTTCCTCGATGTGGGCGGCGGGGCGAGCAAGGACCAAGTCACGGCCGCCTTTAAGATCATCCTCAGCGACCCGTCGGTGAAGGCCATCTTCGTGAACATCTTCGGCGGCATCATGGACTGCAACGTCATCGCCACCGGCATCGTCGCGGCGGTAAAGGAAACCGGCCTGACGCTCCCGCTTGTCGTTCGCCTCGAAGGCAACAACGTCGCCGCCGGCAAGAAGACCCTCGCTGAATCCGGCCTCACCCTCATC
>Ga0255188_1000186_pt1 | contig 23575 bp, 16 predicted proteins | sample Miss_Cont_RepB_8_FD_188427 | JGI IMG/M metagenome (GOLD analysis project Ga0255188, IMG submission 188427) | Freshwater microbial communities from Mississippi River, Louisiana, United States - Miss_Cont_RepB_8h | ecosystem: Environmental > Aquatic > Freshwater > River | place: USA: Louisiana... | reverse complement strand
TTGAGCTGGGTCGCTTCGGCCTCGCTCATCGCCACCTTGGTTCGTTTTCTTGCCATCCCCGAGCTTGCATTGCCGCCTAGGTTTTGACCAGCTTTACTTACCGATTGTTATAAAGACTTGGTATGACACGCCGAACTGAACGCTGTGCGGGTCTGCTTATCCGTGTCCATCCGTGGTTCAACTTCGGCGTTCGGGATTAACCGTCGGCCGCCGGCAGCGCGACGCGCGGACAAATCAAATCGGAGTTTCCGCTGATTACCGGGCGGGATGGGGGATATGCACCGTGACGCGAGTCCCCTTGCCCAGCGTGGAGGCGATCCACATGGATCCGCCCAGCTTGCAAGTGACGTGATACGCCTTGGTCAGGCCAAAGCCGCCACCCCGGGTGGCCTTTTCCCGGACGTTGGAGGCCCGATAGCCGAACTCCACCACCCGCTCGATCTCCTCCGCCGGAATGCCGCAACCGGAATCCTCCACCACCAGGCGCAGCTCCTTGCCGTTGTCGTCCAAGCCGGCGGTGATGTGCCCGCCCGGGGGCGTGTATTTGCGCGCGTTGGCAATCAAGTCCCGGAACACATCCTGCAGGACCGGCGGCATGCGGAGGGTGTCACCGTCCACACTCTCGATCCGGAAGCTCACGAGGTAGTCGGCCGCGTCCTGCGCGGCGATGTTGTAGATGATGTGATAGCGGCCCTTGCTGTTCTTCTCGAGCGCGGCAAAAAAGTTCACAAAGTTGTCCGTGAGCTGCCGGATATTGTGCGGGCACCAGACCAACCCGCTGCGCTGGCGCTCCTGATACTCCGCGAGCCGCACGATCAGCACCTTGAGAATGGAGTCCAGATTGGCGGCGGACTGACGGGGGGCTGCCCGGTTGGCCAACTCGGTCGCCCGGCGGGCCACCACCGACCATTCCTTGAGAAAGGTGGCCTGCAGGCTGGTGGCCTTGCGGGATGCTTCCTCGTCCAGTTGTCCCTCCCGCACGAGGTGCAGCACTTCGCCGCCCAGACGGATCGTTTCCCCCAAGGCGGCCGAATCTCCCAACTCGAGGGTGAGCAACTGTAACTCGCCCAGCAGAATGTTCAGGATGTTGAGGAAGGAATGCAGGTCCACCTGCGCCAACTGCTGGTCAGTCAGATCGAGCGGCTTGGTGATCTGCAGGGAGCCGCTTGCGGGCCGGTTGTCCAACACCGGTGGCGGGGCGGCGGGAGCCGTGGCCTTCTCGCTGGTCTGGCACTGCAACATCGAGCGGAGCCGCTCCACCTCGACCGGCTTGGCCAGATACTCATCAAAACCGGCGGCGAGGTAGTCCTGGTGGGTCATGCCAACCTGCCCGCCGGAGACCGCCATGATCTTCAGCCGCTTCCGTCGCTCTGGCCGAGCTCCCTGGTCCGCTTTCCGGAACAACTCCAACGCCTCAAAGCCGTGGACGTCCGGCATCTCCAAATCGGTGAGAATCCAGTCGAACTCGTGCGCCCGGATCTGCTCAAGGGCGGCGGCGACCCCTCCGTCGTGATTACCTCACAGCCCAGATGGTTCAAGAGCATCTCACTCATGCGGCGGTTCATGGCCACATCGTCCACCAACAACACCCGTAAGGGAGTGGGGGAACCAATCGAGGGGGCCACGGGCTCAGGGCTGGAACTCATGGTTGCTGAGGGGGGGTTGCAGGGTGGCTTGACCAGTCGGAATCCGCCCGGGTCTTCGCGCTCAAGTGGGGAAATTATTCAGTTCTTCCTGCGCCAGCGCACGCAATAATCGCAGCCGTTTCTTGCTACATCCCAGCACAATTTAACCCGAACTCCGAGGCGGGAATTGAGCAACCACGGATGGACCCCGATGAACACGGATGGGAGCGAACCCCGCGCCGTGGCTGGAAATTTGCCCAGCCCCAAAGTCAGCCGCTGAACAGTTCACCGGGCTGGATCTTGCTTATCCGTGTTTATCCGTGCCCATCCGTGGTTCAACTTCGGTGTTCGGGTTTATCCCAGCCGCGCGCACTTTGCGGTTGGCGGGGGTGACGCAGGCTCGTGACTGCCCGCGCCCCCGGTGCCGCCCAGTTTCGGATCGGACGGCGTGCCAGCCGCATCAGTTTTGCGGAGCCCGCCCCGGGAGGAGCATCTCGATCGCCTTGTCGAGCTGCGGGTCACGCTGCGAGAGCCAGTCCTCCGGCGTGAGCCAGAGGCGCACGTCGGGCTGCTCGCCCTGGTTTTCCATGTTGGTGCCGTCCATGCGGAAAACGCCGCCCTGCGGCATCCGCGCGCCGGTGCCGTCGGTGAGGCGCATGGCCCAGGTCCAGATGACGTAGCCCGGCGTGGGCATGCCGACGATTTTGGCGATGCCACGCTGGCGCATGGCGTAGGGGAACATCTCGCCGTTCGAGTAGCTGTGCTCGTTCATCAGCACGATGACGGGTTTTTCCCACGAGCGGTTCGGCGCGGCCTCGGGGCGTTCGTCACGCGGGCGATACCAGCCGTGCTGCTTGCGCTCCAGCCAGTCAATGAGCGTGTCCGAGATGTTGCCGGCGGTTGAAGCGCACATCAATGATCATCCCCTGCTTGCCGCTCATGTATTCGTAGGCCTCGCGCTCGAAGCGCTGCTGGTTCTCGCCGCCCATCGCGCTGATGTGCAGGTAGCCGAGCTTGCCGCCAGTCTGCTTCTCGACGTAGTTGCGCAGGCGCTCGGTGCGGTTTTGGTATTGCAGGTTTTCCCATTCCCCCGCGCTGAGAACTTTGTATTTCACCTTCCGGGCACCGTCCTTCTTCGGCTCCTTGTTGACGAGGAACTCGAACTCGCGGTCCTGCCGGTCGTTGATGAACTGGTAGAGCCGCTCGTTGAGCGAAACGTCCTGCCCGTTGATGGCGAGCACGTAGTCGCCGGGCTTGATCTGCGTTTTCGAGTAGGAACCCGGTGCGCCCGTCGGCACTTCGGCCACGCGGATCCCCGGCCCGGCGTGCTTGTAGTCAAACGTGAAACCGAGGTGCGGGGTGACCGGCTCCGGCGTGGTGCCTGCCGCCGGAGAAACCTCGCTGTGCGACGCCTCCAGTTCACCAATCATCATGCCCAGCACGGTGGAGAAGTCGTCGTTCGTCTCAACCGCGTCGAGCAGCGGCTCGTAGCGCTTGCGGATGCCCTCCCAGTCGCGCCCGTGGAAGTTCGGGTCGTAGAAGTTGTGATGGTAGCTGCGCCAGAACTGCGTGAACGCCGCCTTGCGCTCGGCCTTCACATCGCGGTCGAAGTCCGCGCTGAACGTGACTTTCTCCGGCCCCTTCGCGTCGCCGAGCTTGAATTTCCAGACCTCCGCATTTTGCACGAAGAGCGCCGACTTGCTCTCCGGCAGCACGCGCAGGCCGCCCTTGCCGCCGCCGGTGGTGATCCGTTTCGTTTCCTTGCCGTCGTAACTCACCGTCCACACGTCGCCCTCGGACAGGAAGGCAATCGTGCCGTCCGCCGTGACGGTCAGATCCGCCTGCGGCACCTGCGACGACAGCTTGCGGATGCGCCGGTGGATGTCCGTGAAATCAATCTCCACTTTCACCTTGTCCTTGGGCTTCTCGAACTTCAGGTCCGTGTCGGTCGTGCGCGCACTTTCCGGCTGGAGCGGCAGCACGTAGAGGCCGTTGCCGTCGCGGTCGCTTTGGAAGAAGATGTATTTGCCATCCGGCGACCACACGGGCTGCGAGTGCGAGGCGTTGAGCCGCGTGACATTGTGCGACTCGCCACCCTCCTCCGGCACCACCCAGATGTTCCAAGCGCGGTTCTCACCCTTGCGCGTGTAGGCGATCCACTTCATGTCCGGCGACCAACTGAAATCCCCGCCGCCCGACGTGCGCCAGTGCGTGCCGGGGACGTGCACGACCCGCTTGGTAGCGCCGTCCGCCAGCGCGAGCGTGAAGAGGCCGCCCTCCTTGCCCGCGACCCAAAACGCAAGGTGCTTGCCGTCCGGGCAGAGCGACAGGCGCGTGAGTTCCTCGGTGCGCTGCCAGAGCGATTTCACGGCGAGCGTGGCAAGGTCCATCTCGTAGATGCGCGTGTTGAACTCCCGGTCGCTGGTGAAATACAGCTTCTTGCCGTCGCGCGCCCAGGTGAAGTCCGAGTCGTCGCCGACCCATTCGGTCAACCGGCGCGCGAACTCCTCGCTGCGACCCGCGACGCCCTTGGTCTTCTCCATCGCCACCGTCCAGATGTCGCCGCGCAGGCCAAACGCGAGCGTCTTGCCGTCCGGCGACATCTCGGCCTCGGTCACGCCGCTGGTCAGTTTCTCGCGCCGCCGCGTGGTCAGCTTCTCATCCGCGCTGACCACAAGTTTGACCTTCGCCGGCGTCTTGGAGCCGCTCTTGAGCAGATAGAGGTCCGGACCATATTCGAAGGCGATATCCCCTGACTTGCCCGCGACGCTTGGCCAGCGCACCGCGCCGCCGGTGAACTGCGTGAGCGCCTTGCCCTTGCCGTCGAGTTCGTAGAGCCAGAGGTTTGGCGTGCGCGCGGGCGAATCGGTGATTTTGGGAATCGGCTCGTTGAGCTTGCTCGCGGAGGGCGTGACCTCGCCGACGGTGACGGTGAGCAGGCGCTTGCCGTCCGGCAGGAACTGCGTCCAGAGATGCTGGCGCTCGTCGTTGGTGATGGGCTTGCGACGGCCGTCGGCGACGTTGAGCGTCCAGATTTGCGCCGCCGCCGCGCCGGTGTAGCGCGGGCGCGTCCAGTGGAAGCCGTAGCGGCCATACACGACGGTTTTTCCATCCGGCGCGAAAGTGGGAAAGTTCATCGCCGCGTAATCTTCCGTCAGCCGGGTGGTGGCCAACGTCTTCAAATCCACCGCGTAGAGCGCGTAGTTGGGGTTCTCGCGGCGACCGGCGAAGAGCAATTGCTTGCCGTCGGGACTCCAGCCGCCGGTCAACTCGACGCCGCTGTGCCAGGTGATTTGCTGCGCGGGTCCGCCGTCCGCCGGCACCACGAACAAGTCCCAGCCGCCGTTACGCCGGCTGGCGAAGGCAACCCATTGGCCGTCCGGCGAGAAGACCGGATACGCGTCCGCCTCGACGTGCGAGGTCAGCGCCGTCGCGCGCCCGCCCTCGCTCGGCGCGACCCACACATCGCCGCGATAGACAAAGGCGAGGCGCTTGCCGTTGGGACTCAATGCGGGCTGCCGCGCGCCAACGACGGGCTGCGGCACGGGCGCGGTGAGCTGGGCGGAAGCGGAGACAACGGCGGCGAGCAACGCGGCGCAGGCGCGGACGAGCGATGAGCAGTTTTTCATGGGCAACAAGTTGGCGGACAGTAACCGGACGGCCGGGCGGAGGGGAAGTTTCATGGTGTCATGGGGCGCGGGCGCCCACGTCCGCAGCCGGTCACGCTGGGCGTACGTCGAGGTGCGGACATAGGCGTCCGCGCTCCACTCATTGCAGCAGCCGCTCCACCGTCCACACCACGCCCGCCAGCGCGATGAGTAGGCAGGCCGGCCGGCGCACCCACGGGCCATACCACACGCGGTCGGCACACCACTTGGTCGCGGCGAACGCGAGTGCGATGACGGCAAGCTGGCCGAGTTCCACGCCGACATTGAAACAGAGCAACGCCGCGCCAAGTTGCTCGCGGGGCAAGCCCACTTCACTGAGCACCCCCGCGAAGCCCATCCCGTGAATCAGCCCGAAGCCGAACACCGCCGCCCAGCGCCACGGCGAGACTTCACTGCGGAACAAGTTCTCAATCGCCACGACCGCGATGGACAGCGCGATGATGGGTTCCACCACGCGCCCCGGCAGCGCGATGATGCCCAGCACGCCCAGCGCGAGCGTGACCGAGTGTGCCAGCGTGAAGGCCGTCACCTGCCACAGCAGTGGCTTGAGCTTCGGGCTGAGGAGGAACAGGCCGAGAACGAACAAGATGTGGTCGAGGCCCTTGGGCAGGATGTGCGTGAAGCCCAGCTCGATGAACTGCGCCGCCGTGTTCCGCACGACCGGCGCGAGCGGCGGCGACTCCTTGCCCGGCACGGCGGCGGGAGCTTCCGCGCCGCGCGAGTCTTCCTGAAACGCGGTGAGGTCAATGACCATCGCCTGCCGCGACTGGACGAGCTGGAGCACGGGCGGAATGTCCTTCCCGCGATGGAACAGCACTTCAAACAGCGCGGCAAACCCGGCTGTCCCGTAGAGCGAGAATGACAATTCCATCTCCCTGGCCGTCGCCGGGATGTCCCAGCGCAACGTCAGCGGCAGTGGCGCTGGCACGACCTCGCCGGGCCGCTCCTCGCGCGTGAGCACGAGCGGCGACGGCGGCCAGTTCGAGAGCACGCCCCGCACGGGCGGGTTGGTGTCGAGCGTGAATTGGACCCGCGTCTGCACGTAGTCAGCGATGCGCGGGGCGAGCGTGTGCACCTCCGCCTCGGTCATCAGCACGACGGCGTCGTTCGTCCGCGCGTTGAGGAACTGGAGCAGGTCCGGCTGGTTGAGCTGGAAGGTGAGCGTGAGGGAATTCGTCGTGAGCTGCGCATCCACGCGCGTGAGCGAGGCGGTGTGAGCGGAGGCGCGGTGAAAGGGAGCCGCGAGCAGCAGGCAGAGGAGGACCCAAAGATTTGGGACGGACAAAGATGGGGAGGGCGGAATCTTTGTCCGCCCCGGATCTTTGGGTTCAATTTCTGCGCCAGAGCAGCAGTTGCGCATTACTTCTTCCGCCCGCGCGCGGCGGAGTCGGAGAGATTCTTGAGGTATTGCTCGACGAGCGGGCTGTATTCCTCGGGGGCGCGCTCGGTCTGGCTTTGCAGCAACGCGTTGCGGTCCCGGGCCGGGAGGCCGAGGAAGCCGCTGGTGCCCTTGGCTTCACGCGTCTTGCCGTCAGTGCCGCCTTCGCCATTCCAGTTGCCCTGCTTGCCGTCGCCCTGCCCTTCCTTGCTGCCGGGTTGCGGCGAATTCTGGCCGGGGCCTTGAGCCTGTCCTTTGCCCTGCTGCTGGCTCTGTCCCTGACCTTGTTGCCCCTGACCTTGCTGGGCCATCTGCTGGCCAACCCCTTCCTGCGCGAGGGCAAGCGCGGCGGCGGCCTGGGCCAGCGCCTGCTGAGCACTTTCGGCATTTTGCTGCGCCGGTTGGGCCTTGCCGGCTTCCGCTTGGGCAGCGGCTTGGGCCAATGCCTCCTGCGCTTTTTGCAGGGCCTGTTGGGCGGCCTGGGGCAGCGGCCCAGCCTCGCCAGCGGCCAGCGGCGCGACCATCTCGGCGGCGCTATCCAAAGGCTGCGCGGCTTGCTGCGCGGCCTGCTGCGAAGCCAAGGCTTCCGTCATGGCCTTCACGTCAGACTGCTGCTTGGCCAGTTGTGGGAGGGAAGGCTGGGGCTTGCCGGCCTGCGGCGCACCTTGAGGCTGGCCTTGCGGAGGCTGCCCATCAGCAGGTTGGCCGTCCGCAGGTTTTCCGTCGGCAGGTTTTCCGTCGGCAGGCTTACCATCGGCGGGCTTACCATCGGCAGGCTTACCATCGGCGGGCTTTCCGTCGGCAGGCTTTCCGTCGGCAGGCTGGCCGTCGGGCTTGGGGGCATCGCCTTTGGGCTGTTCGCCAGCGGGTTGACCGGCATCAGCTTGGGCCGCTTCCTGAAGGCCCTTTTCTGCTTTGGCCATCTCGCCCACGGCACCCTTGAGATCATTCTGGCTGAGCTTCTCCGCCGCCTTGTCGGCCGCCTGCTTGGCTTCGGCGACGGGCTTGGACTGCGGCTGGGCCTTGGCCTTTTCGCCGAGCGCGGCGGCGATCTCCTGCTGCTTCTGCTTGAGCATCTCTTGCAGGCCTGCCGGCTGGTCCAGCTTCGCCAGAGCTTCGTTCACCTGCTTCTGAGCAGCGGCAACGGCTTCGGATGCCTTGGCGAGTTGCGGGGTGTTGTTGGGCTGGGGCTGCCCGAGTTCCTTGGCCAACTCCTGCTTCTTCTGCTCAACAGCGTTCTTGGCTGCCTGCAGGTTGGCCATGGCCTTGGCTTGGTCCGGCCGGGCGGCGGCGGCGTCGGGCTTGTCGAGATCGGCCTTGGCATCGGCCATGTTCTCCTTGGCCGCGCCGAGGTCAGCGGCGGCTTCCGGGGAAAGATTCTTGGCCTCGGCTTGGGCGGCTTCGGTCTTGGCGGCAAGGTCGCCCTGCTCTTTGGCGGTCTGGGCGGCTGGTTTGTTGTCCGGCTTCTCGGCGGCTTTGGCAGTGTCGGTGGCGACCTTCTGCTGGTCTTGCATGAGCTTGCCGATCTTTTTGCCCAGCTTGTCGAGCTTGGCGAGGTCTTCCTTGGCCTTCTCGAGCTTGGCGATTTGGGAGTCGGCCGCCTTTTCGAGGGCGTCCTTGGCGGCTTGCTGGGCCATGGGGGCGTTGGCTTTGTTCTCGAGGGCCTGCTGCGACTTCTCCTGCTGGCGCACAGCCTCGCCGAGGGTCTTGGCGGCGTCGGGCGCGTTCGCGGCGGCGTCCTGCTGGGTCTGCTGGGTCTCGGCTTTGACGGACTCCTGCTTCGCGGCCTCCGCTGCGAGCGCCTCGGGCTTTTTCTCGGCGGCAGCGGTCTTCTCCGCCCGCGCGGCGTTCTCCTTCACCTGCTCCTGCTTGGCGGCGAGTTCCTCGACCTTCTTCTTCAGCTCCTTCAAATCGGCGAGCTTGTCCTGCGGCTTCTTCTGTTGCGCTTCAGCCACGGCAATCTGCTGCTCCAAAGTCTTCTTGGCCTCCTGCATCTTGGCGAGCGCCTGCTGTTGCTTCTCCGGGGCAGCGGCCTCCTCCTGGGGCGAGCGGCGAGCGGGCGGATCCTGCAACATCGCACGGGCCTCCTGCTGCTTCTCGACGGCGGCCTTGAGCTCCTCCGCAGCCTTGGGTGCGGCCTTCTGGACGTCCTCCCGGATCGAGTCCGTCTTGTCCACCACTTCGGCCTGCTTGCGCTCGGCCTCGGCGGCCTCGGTCTTTTCCGCGTTGGGTTTGGTGGCTTCCTTGGTCTGCTCGTTGACCTGCTTCTGCTGCTCGATGGCCTTCTCCAAATCGCGCACGGCCTGCCGCATCACCTCCAGATTGTCGCGGGCGGGCATGAGCAGCTTGGCCAAATCCTGGAAGACATCCCGCGCCCGCTTCTCGTTGCCGGCGGCAGAGAGGAGGTTGGCCGACTTCAAGTCCCCGGTGGCGGCGGTGAGCGTGGCGGCCAGACGAGTTTCCTCGGCCTTGGTCAGCGCCACGCGCGGACGCTCGGCGGCCGGACCGTCTAGTGAAGCCACCACTTTCTCCAGCTTGGTGAGAACGATCATTGCCTCGTCGCCGATGGTGCTTTGCTCCGTCTCCTGAAGTTGCAGCGCCACCTGATGGGCCGTCTCCGTGCGGCGGGCGTCGCGGCCCTTGGTGAGCGTGGCCAGACCGACGGCTTCCTTCAAATTCTCCCCCTGCCGCCGGGCCAGTGCGCTGAAGCGCGCGGCAATCTCCTGCAACGCCTGCTGGCGCTGATACTCCAGCAGCAACGCCCGCAACTGCACCGTCACATTCTTCTGCCCGGCGAACGCGTCCAGCGCACTGCGCCGCTGCGTGTCAGCGTCCGGCGTCGTGCGGCTTTGCTGGAGCAGCGTGACGACCCGGGCGATCTCCGTCTCGCTCAACTTCCCCAGCACCCCGCGGATGGCCTTGAGCACTCCGACATCGTCCCCTTCCAAACCGTTGCGTTCATACTCCTCAATCACCGCGCTGAGCTGGCTGCCCACGCGCGCAGTCGTGGCTTTGATTTGCTCCTGTCGCAGCTCCTGCTGGAGGATCTTGTCCCCGCTGGTCGTGAGATCAGCGCGGGCAGGCAGGGAAAACACGGCACCGACGAGCACCGTCAGCGCAAGGAAGGTTTTGCAGTTCATAGTTGGAAGATGATCCGCGACACCCCAACGGGCGGTGCCAGGGACAATGTCAGCAGGCACAGACGGTGTCCGACCGCATCAGGATTCAAGCTATTTACGGGCCAAACCCGGGCGAGGCGCTGGCCCGCCGCCAATCGCTCCCACCCACTTCAATAATTCCGCTTCCGGCCGAGCGGGCGCACTGGTGGAGCTTGGTTCGTCCGCGCCAAATCCACCGTCAGCCCCGGCTGCCACGCGCGCTCCTGGCGGTCCAGCGCCAGCCCCCGCTGAATCAGCTCAATCTCATGGTTGAAGGCCAGCAACGTCACCGTGCCGGGCAGGTAGGTCGCATCTTGAAAGCGCAGCTCCCCGAAGGCGGGCTTCACGTTCGGCTCCGCAAACCGCACCGTCGCCGCCGCATTCGTCAGCGGATTCGCTTCTCCGGGGAAGCGCACCTTCACATCGCGGATGCCCAGCGCGGGCTGGTTCACCACCAGGAACGGCGTGCCGTCGGTCTCCGCCCCGAAAGTCACTTCCCACGGTCCCTTGCGCACCCGCAAGTGACTGTCCAGCGCGTAGAGGCTGAAGTAGCCCACCACCGCGATCACGCCCACGAGGGCGACGTGTTTGAGAATGTTGTCCGGCGGCTTCTGCATCGGGCCGGAAGCGTTTGGCAGGCGCGCGGGCAAGTCAAGCGAGGCGGACTGCTCCCCTCCTGCTCCTGCTCACTCCGGCCCTGCGCGAGGACCGAGGATTACGATTGGGATTATGCCAACGCGCTGGAGAACAAAGCCTCACGCCGCGAATCCCTCCAGCCGCTCTCCCCCCAGCCCGTCCAGCGGACTCCGCACCCCCAGGCCTGGTTTGTGCATCACATGCGTGTAAATCTGGGTCGTCGCCACGTCCTTGTGCCCCAGCAAGTCCTGCACCGTGCGCATGGCCTTGATATTACTGACTGCTGAGCCAGTCGGGCCAGCCGGCCCAACCTCTGGCTTTGTAGAACTCGTTCGGTGAGGCGGGAATGTCCACGGGCCGCTGGCCGGACTTGCACCAAGCCCGCCAGTCGTTTTGCGTTTTGAGGCCCAGCGAGCGCGCAAATTCCCTGGCTGCCTCGAAAGGCCGGAAGTTGCGCTCCGAAGGGGCGAGATTTCCCGTGCCAAGGAAATCACCCCAACCTTGCCAGCCTCGGCCTTTGTAAACCGACGGCGGGTTGGCTGGAATATCATCCGGGCGCATCCCTTTCTCAGGCATTGAGCCTTTGGAGAAAGCAACCCACTCAAGCGAACCTTTGAGCCACAGCGCACGCGCAAACACGCGCGCATCATCGTAACACCTGAAACGTGAGGGTTTTGTTGTCGGTGTGCGCGGTTTTGGCGTCCTTACTTCAGCACCCAGCCAATCGCTCCAAGCGACCCACCCGATGCCCGCGTATTTCTTGTAGGGCTTGAGCGGAATGTTCGTCGGCCTCATGCCAAGTCGCGGGGTCTTGTTTGACGCGTAGGCGTTCCATTCCGCAACGCTCTTGATTCCGAGCGAACGCACGAAATCCCGCGCCGCAGCAAAAGGCAGATACCGGACGCTGCGCGAAGACACGTTGCCAGTCCCAAGCCAGTCACCCCAGCCAGCCCAATCTTGCGGATAGAATCTGTCCGGTGCAGTGGGGATGTCCCTCGGTCGAGACGGCAGCTCGGGATGCTTCCCGGTGCAGTAGGCCTTCCAGTCATGGATGCCGCGCAGCTTCAGCGAGCGGGCAAACTCGCGAGCCTCGGCAAACGGACGCCACTCGACGCCTAGCTTCTTTTCGTAGCCAAGCCAGTCGGGCCAGCCTTGCCACCCATCCCTGTATGTGTTGTCAGGGCGGGAGGGGATGTCCTTCGGCTTTCGCCCAACTTCCTTGAGTTTGTCCTGCCGATAGCGCTCCCACTCGCGTGGACTTTGCAGCCCCAGCGTCCGAACAAAAGCACGGGCCTCTGCAAAAGAGCGAAACACTTGCAGCTTGGGAGAAACGTAGCCGGTTCCGAAAAAGTCTCCCCACGATGTCCACCCGCTTCGTCCGTATATTTCGTTGGGATTTCCAGGATGGTCGAGGGGAACAGGCGGCAAATCTGGCCGCTTCCCCGCGCGCCAAGCGCGCCATTGCTTCTGGTTTCGCAATCCCAGATTCCGAACCAACGCGCTGGCTTCCGCGTATGGCATCGGTGCGAGCTTCGCGAGACGACTCCAAACCTTGAGTTCCACTTCGCGGATGAACTTCTCGGCATCAATCTTCAGTGGCACCACCTCGCCAAGGTCGAAGACGACGATTCTCTGCCCACTGACCGGCTGTCCCCGGTGCAGCGCGCGGAACTCCTCCACAATGCGTTCGTCGTTTGTCGCCAGCGCTTGAAGCACGAACAGCACGAACGCGAAGGCCGAGCCACCGACGAACCCGTCGAGCGTTTCACCCTCTCCCAACAGCACCGGAACGATGATGTGGCCCAGTGCTTTTCCCGGCGCAGGCCGCATGGCCCGGCCCGCCGCTTGCACCACATCCACCGTGCTGCCTTTGGGGTCGGCGAACAGCACGCAATCAATGCCTGGCACGTCCACGCCCTCGGTCAGGCAGCGTGCATTAGTCACCAGCGCAGGCGCAACCGTCATGAACTGCTGGAGCTGCGTGTCGCGCTCGCCGGTGGACATCTGGCCGGAGACGTGGAACGCGGCGACGCCCGGCTGGTGGGGGAACGCATGGTTGAAACGGTCGGACAGCGCCTTGAACCCGATCGCCCGCTTGATGCTGCTGTGGAAGGACACCGCCCGCCGGACGCCGTGCTTGGCCACGGCCTTTCTCAACGCAATCTGTGCTGCAAAGGCAGATGCCGTGAGATCGTCCCATTTGCCATGCTCCGGATGGATGTAGCGGTTCGCGGCGATGAGTTCGCGAATTTCAGATTCGCGGACTTCGATGGTCAGCACTTGGTAGTCGCAGAGGATGGCCGGTTCGCTCTCAATTGCCTCCTTGAACGTCAGCAGCTCGAAGGTTTCCCCGTAAACGTCTGGGTTGTCCATTGAAACGACTTCGTCAGAGCTGCCCCGGAATTGCCGCTCGGTGGCCGTCATGAAGATGCGGCGTGGCAGAAGGAGGTTCTCGTCATGCAGCAGGCGGGCGAACGAACTGGATTTCTTGCCGGTTGTCTTGTGGGCCTCGTCCAGAATCGCGAGGTCAACCTGAAAGCCGGCGGAATTCGCCGCCTCGCAGAGCGCCTCCGAACTCTGGTAGGTCGCGAAGACCACGTTCAGTTCGCCGCTCAACTCCTTCAGGCGCTCGCGTATCTCCTCCGGTTTTGTCCGGCACGGAACCCCGAGGTCTTGGACGTGGACGACCAGATCATCGCGATCAATTCGGCCGGCGGAATCATCGGAGCAGACGCACAGCCATTGTGTGGGAATGCCCAACGCCAGCGCCTCGCCTAGCCACGCTTGCAGCGTCTGCTTGATGAGAAAGAGGCTCGGCACCACGACGAGCACGTTGCGCGATTTCAGTTCGCGGGCGATGTGGAACGATGTGAGCGTCTTGCGCGAGCCACACGGGCTGATGAACTTCCCGCGCGCCTTCCCCTTGCCCATGAAATGCTCCGCTGCGTTGCGGATGGCACGCTGCTGGTATGCGCCGAGCGGTTTGGCCACGAGCGGAACCCGCCGCCCTTCGATCTCCGCCCGGACTTGGCTGAAGAAATCAGGCGACAGATGCCGCCACTCGTCTGCGCAGAGCGCCTGAATCTTTGGGTTCTCCCGGTAGAGCGCCGACGAGCGCTCTTTGGTGGTGCAAACCAAGGCGAACGCAAAGCCGTGGCAGACATCGAAAGTGAGGCTGACAAAGGTCGAAAGCTCCCGGTGAGTCAACGCTCCCGCTCCGTCGGACCGATACTTGGCCTGGATTGCCCAGAACTCCCCGGACTTCGTTTCGGCGACGAGGTCAATCCCCTCATCCGGTCCCGGCAGGTTCAACTTCGCCCGGACCTCGGCCGGAATTTTGCGGAGCGGCCAGACGTTTTTGAGCAAGCTCGCGTAGCGAGGATCGAAACGGAAATACAACTCCACCAACCGCTCGAAGGCGTCGCCCTTCTCTTGGTTGGAATGGGAATCGAGCGCACCGGAGAATTCCCCCCAACACGACGCCTTTAGCAGAATCTGATCAGGTTGCATCTCAAGGACAAACTAGCAGCCCTCCGAGTAGGAGACAGGTTTTTCCAGTCGGGTCTACTGCTCCCGCTCCGCCGCGCTGGGGATGCGGATGGGCCGCAGCTCGTGCGCGTGCCCGTCCAGGTGCCGCGCCAGCCGCACGCACAGTTCCCGCGCGTCGAGCCGGTCGTTCTTGCGCCGGCGCTCGGGCGAGAGCTTCACCGGCGTGGTGATGCGGGACTGGGCTCCCGCCGCCACCAGCGCCTCGTGCAGCGTGTAGCCGAAGCCGCACGCCTCATACACCGTGTGAACTTCATGCCCGGCGGCGACCTGTTCCGTGACCCACTTCAGGAGCTGGGCGCGCGTGAGCTTCTGCGCGGGAGGGAGCGTGCCGTGATCACACTGGATCGCGGTGACGGCGTAGTGCAGATCCACGTCCAGGCCGAGGGCGAAGCGATGGCGCGCGGCCGGGGGAGCCACTGGTGGCTTGTCAGCGGTGCGGGTTGCGGTTGTAGTGGTGGGGTCATGCGGGATTGCGTTTGGTTTCATACACGGCGGCGTGTGCCCGTTTGGCCCACGCCACGCAACCCTTCATGGCATCTAACCCGGCCATTGCGCTGCGGTTGCAATCGCACGCCCTCGTGGGCCGGGTCGCTGAGCTTGGGTCGTTAGGCGCACTATGACACGCGCACGAAAAGCAATCATGACCACAGTTGCGATTGTCATCATCATCGTCGTGGGTTTGATATTTGCCGCACCTTCGATACAGCGTTCCTTCTTTTACCCCAAGCCGCGCAGCCTCCCACCCGTAGTCAGTCAGACCACCGAGCAGTTGTTGGCTCGGCTTCAGGTGGTGCTTGAGACCAACGCGCCAGTTGTTGCCAGTGTGCTTCAGCCGGGATTGTCCGATGCTCAGATTGTCGCCTTGGAGTCGCAGGGTGGGTTTCGATTGTCTGACGACCTCCGCGCGCTCTACCGCTGGCACAACGGCATCGCGAGGACTTCCACGATTGGGTTGCTGGCCGGACAGCGGTTTGTGCCACTCGATGAGCTTGTGCAGGAGCGCTCGCTTGTTGGGCAGCAGGTGGCATCCGGTTCTGGAGTCCAGCGGGCAGCTTTTTCTGTTTTTGCCGGACATCGGACAGGCTGGATTCAGGTTCTGGATGATGGCGCAGGCGACGGTTATTTCTACGACCCGAAGCGGACCGACACCGAGGGCGCTTTCTTCTACCACTTTGCCGAGGACCGTCACTACCTCTGGTTTCCGTCCGTCCGCAATTTCCTCGCGGGCGTCATCGAGTGCTACGAGAGTCGAGCAGTCAGGAACGGAGCAGACGGCAAGAGCCTCGACGAGGATTTCGACCGCACACAAAAGATATGGGAGCGATTTGCCAAGAGCAGCGAGTAGTTCGGACGAGTGCGCCTCCTGAGAAACTACCCACGCAAGTCATTGATTGGGAACGAGGTGGTAGTTCAGGGCGGTGGCCAGGTTCTGGAGGCGGGCCAGCTTCTTGCGCTGCATCTTTTCCTCTTCTTTGGCGAACACTTCGGGCTTGAAGGGCTCCTTGAACTTGAGCAGGTGCCACAGCACCCGCGCCAGCTTGTGCGCCATCGCCGTGATCGCCTTGGGGCTCCCCAGCCGCGCTTTCCACCGCCGGAACAAGTCTCCGAAATAGTTCTTCGCCTGCCACAGGCTTTGCGCCGCCAGCCGCAGCGCCTCCGCCACCCGGCTCTTCACGCCGGTGTAAATTGCTTGCTGTAAACCCGAACGCCGGGGCCGAACCACGGATGGACACGGATAAAAACGGATAGGCAAGACCCAGCACGGTGAACTGTTCAGCGGATCGCCTTGGAGCTGGGAAAATTGCCAGCCTCGGCTCGGGGTTCGCTCCCATCCGTGTTCATCGGTGTCCATCCGTGGTTACTCAATGCCTGCCTCGGATTTCGGGGTAAATGTGCTTTCTCCTGCCTGCTGCGCCCCCTTCGGGGGAGGCACGGCGGCGGCGAGCGGCTCCTCCTGCCGGAAGTTGCCCTTCAACGCCAGGACGCAAGGCCGCAGAGACGCAAGGGAAAGCCACAGCCATGGTCGCAATCCTCCTTCTCCGCGCCTTTGCGCCCTTGTGGCCGGGGTGGTCGGGAGGCTGAGTTCCGAGTTCAAGCGGCAAGCTCTTGTGGAAGCAGCGGAAGGTTGTCCGCTAAACACGCGAAAAGACGCGAAACAAAAGCCCTTCCCTTTTCGCGTCGTTTCGCGTGTTTCGCGGGCGGAACTGGTTTTCCGCAGGCGGGCAGCTTACTTCGCGCGGCGCTCGACGACTTCGACGGCGGCCTTGTTCTTCACGATGCGGTTGGGGCCGGCGACGCCACGCCAGTTCGTGAGCGGATACATGACGGTGCCGCGCCCGATGACGGTGCCGGGGTTGAGCACGGAGTTGCAGCCGATGTCGGCCCGGTCCCCGAGCATCGCGCCGAACTTGCGCAGGCCGGTGTCGTGCGGCTGGCCGTTGACTTCCACGGTGACGTTGCCGGGGAGGGACTTGAGGTTGGAGCAGATGACGCCCGCACCGAGGTGGGCCTTGTGGCCGAGGATGGAGTCGCCGACGTAGTTGAAGTGCGGCACCTGGCAGCCGTTGAAGAGGAAGGAGTGCTTCAGTTCCGAGGAGTTCCCGATGACACAGCCGTCGCCGACAACGACGTGGTCGCGGATGTAAGCGCCGTGGCGGATCTCGCAGTTGCGACCGATGATGGCCGGACCCTTAATCATCGCGCCGGCCTCGATGACGGTGCCCTCGCCGATGAGGACGTTCTTCCCGATGAAGACGTGCGGACCGTAGGAGTGGGCGGGTGCGTCCTTGGCGCGCGCCTCGATGTAGGCCTTGAGCTTCTTGAGCGCATCCCACGCGAACTCGCAGCCGTCGAAGAGCGCGGCGTGCTCTGTCTGCGTGAGGTCGAAGAGGTCGGTCGGCTTGAACATGGGCGCAGGCTAGGAAAAAAGGCGCGGCGGTAAAACCAAATTTCCGGGTCATGTTTCTGCGGCTCATGATTCGGCAATTCCTTTTCACGGAATCATGCGACACAGAATCACACGGTGAGGACGGATGACTGGAATTGGCTTGTCGCCCAGTGTCGGGTTGCGAATAACCACGCCATGCAACTTCACCTCCGTCAGTTCTTCTGCGTCGCTGCCCTGCTGATGTCCGTCACTTGTGCGACGGCGCAGGACGCCAAGCCTTCCACCAACTACGTCCTCAAGGTCACGACCGACCGTGCCGACGCGCTCTACAAGCAAGGCGAGACCGTGACATTCCAGGTCGAACTTGCGTTGGACAAGCAGCCGGTAGCCGACGCCGAGGTGCTGTGGACCATCACCAAGGACGGCGTGCCGCCCACGACCAGCGGCAAGGTGAAGCTGGCCAACGGCGCGGCGACCATCACCGGCAAGCTGGAGGAGCCGGGCTTCCTCCTGTGCCGCGCAACCTTCACCAGCGCGGACAAGAAGGCTTACACCGGGCTCGGTGGCGCGGGGATTGACCCGTTGAACATCAAGCCGAGCCAGCCGGTGCCGGCGGACTTCGATTCATTCTGGGCCGCGCAGAAGAAGCAACTCGCCGCCGTGCCGGTCAACGCGCGGCTCACGCCGGTTAAGCAGGCGATGGCGGGTGTCGCGGCGTTTGACTTGCAGGCGGACTCGGTCGGCGCGCCGGTGTCCGGCTACTTCGCGAAGCCCGAGGGAGCGAAGCCCAAGAGCCTGCCCATCATCCTGACCGTCCACGGCGCGGGCGTGCGCGGCTCCAGCCTGGGCGGCGCAACGAGCTGGGCGAAGCAAAACTTCCTCGCCATGGACATCAATGCGCACGGCCTGCCCAACGGCCAGCCGGACAAGTTTTACTCGGACCTGGCGGCGGGGGCTTTGAAGGACTACCGCACGCGCGGACGCGAGTCGCGCGACACAGTTTACTTTCGAGGAATGTTCCTTCGGCTGGTGCGCGCACTGGACTTTCTCACGGCGCAGCCGGAGTGGGACGGCAAGACGGTGGTGGTGTCGGGGGCAAGCCAGGGCGGCTATCAGGCCATCGTCGCCGCCGGCCTGGACCCGCGCGTGACGTTCCTCGCCGCCGGTGTCCCGGCGGGCTGCGACCACACGGGCAGCACGGTGAATCGCATCAGCGGCTGGCCGAAGTTCATCGCCACCGGGGAGCAGCCGCCGGCCAGCGTCGTCGAGGCCGTCCGCTACTACGACGCGATGAACTTCGCCACCCGCACGAAGGCCGGCGCGGTGTTCACCGTGGGCTTCATTGACGTCACCTGTCCGCCCACCAGCGTTTATGCGGCCTACAACAACATCAGCGGGAAAAAATCCATCCATAACGACCCCGACGCCGGCCACACGAGCACGGCCAAGGCCGGGACCGCCATCCGCAACGCCATCACCCAGCATCTCCAATCCCAGGCAGGCAAGTAGCCGGGAATCCCTTGCGATAAAAAAACAGATTCGGGCAGCAGACGCCAAGGAGGTAGGGATGGGGAATCCCGTTGAAGAAACGTGCTGCTACCCGAATCAAGTCCCGAAATTCGGTTGAAAAATAGTTTGCCCAACGTGCTTGTCAACCGCCGAGCTACAAAAAAACACGGGGCGCATCCCCGTCTCACCGCACCACGACCGCCGGCTCCCAGACATTCAGATTCTTCGTCGGCACCAAGTCATGCTCGCCGAAGAGCGGCACGGGAAATTCGCTGGGCAACTCCGCGTTCAAATGCCGCGCACGGTCCGGGCCGGTGAGCTTTTGCGCGTCAATCTTCCGCTGGAGGGTCATGAAGGCATGGATGAGCGCCTCGGGCCGTGGCGGGCACCCGGGAATATGCACATCCACGGGAATAAAACGGTCGATGCCCTTGAGCACATTGTAGCCCTGCTTGAACGGCCCGCCCGAAATCGCACACGCGCCCATCGCGATCACGTATTTCGGCTCCGGCATCTGGTTGTAGAGCCGCACCACCTGCGGGGCCATCTTCTTGGTCACCGTGCCTGCTACAATCATCAAGTCCGCCTGCCGGGGCGACGGGCGGAAAACCTCCGCACCGAAGCGGGATAAATCATAACGCGCCATGCTGGCCGCCATCATCTCGATCGCACAGCACGCCAGCCCGAAGGACAGCGGCCACACGGAGTTTCTCCGGCCCCAGTTGTAAAGCTCCTCGAGCTTCACGACCACGACACCTTGCTTGCTGAGCTCGTTGCGGAGTCCGTCGTCCATGGCAGGTCCCTTTACTTCCACGTCAGCACTCCCTTCACCCACGCCCAGGCCAGGCCCTCGACGAGCAGCAGCACAAACGCGAACATCGCCAGACAGGCACCCACCGTCAGCCCCGTGAAGGCCACACAAAACGGCAGCAGGAAAATCGTCTCCACATCGAAAATCAGAAACAGGATGCCATACAAGTAATACTCCGACTTGAACGCCACCCACGCATCACCCTTGGACTCCAGTCCGCACTCGTAAGTCGCGTTCTTCATCTCCCCCGGCTTGGCCGGTGAGAACACCCGAGCCCACAACCCGGCCAGAATCAACGGCCCGACGGCGAAGCCCACGGCCATCACGAAGAACACCAGCAAGAAAAGGTAAGGATGTTTGTCAGCGCCCATGAGATCTCAGTTCGCTTGCGGATTATGCCGACGGAGGCCGACGGACTGCGCGATGTCCTCAAACTCCTCGCGCGAGACTTCTTCGAGCTGCTTGCCCTTTTGCTTGAGCTTCTCGTTAATCTTGATGGCCTGCTCGGTCATCGCCTCGTGAGTCTCCTGCGAGCCTCCGACCATGGCGAAGTTGGGGCCGGTGGTGACCCGCTTGTGACCATCCGAGTCGAGGCCCACCCCAAGCAGCAGGGCTTTGGCAGGCTTTGTCTTTTTAGACGGCTTCGGCACGCGCGCGAAACTAACGAGCGATCCCAAAACTGCAAGGCACAAGTCAATCACTGTCGCGTAGTTTTCAAAGCAGGACAGTTTTGTAGTTAGCAAAGCAGGACAGTTTCAACGCGGTCGATCGGTGAAGAGGAGTGTGGGTTTTTGCTGGGCATCGGGTGGTGCGGCCAACACTGAGTGGTGGCCGTCGGGGTGGAGGCACAGCACGACCTTGGTGCCGGGTGGTTGTTCCAGGCGCAGGCGTTGCGTCCCGATGGGCACCCGCCCGTCGGGGCCGGTCTTGAGGGTCGTGCGCACGCTCCAGACAAAGTCCCACCACGGGCAGCGCGGAGCCGGGCGCAGGGCCGAGCGTTTTTCTTTCCGGGCCTGCTCCCAGGCGCGGTGCGGCGTCTGGCGCAGTTCGCGATGGATTTCGTGGGCGTTGTGATGCGCCCGCAGGGCGTCGATGTGCCGGTTGGCGACGGCCATGTCCGTGATCTTTTCACTGGCGAAGTAAGGCGGCAGGCGGCCCTGCCAGAACTGGTGTTCCCGTTCGCCCTTGCCCTTGGCCTGGGGTGTGGGGGCGTAGCGCAGGCTGATGTCGTAGAAGCGCAGCGCCCAGCCCAGTTGCGTGAGGGCGGCGGGATCGTGGGTGAAGAAGAGGCTGTGGTAATCGACGTAGAGCTGTAGGGGCCGACCGTGGGCCAGGAAGGCGGCGGGCAGGAAGTCGAAGTAGGCGAGCAGGAGTTCGCGCTCGTAAATCTTCGAGCCGGTGAAGAGGCGGCTACAGTCATCGAGCATGTTGAGCATGGGGAAGGAGAGCTTGGAGTGGGGGAACCAGCGGTGGGGCGAGGCATCCAGTTGCCAGAGTTCCCCAATGCGGTGGCGTTGCCAGCGGCGCACGGCGGCCAGCACTTTTTTGGGTGGGACGGCGTGGGCCAGCTTGTGGGCCAGCGCCCAGCGGCGGACTTGAGCGCGGTCCAGCTTGAAGGCGTGCAGGCGCAGGGCCTCGGAGGCGACGAAGCTGTAGGGGCAGGGCGGCGTGCAGGCCAGCCGCTTGGTCAGGAGGGCCAGCACGGGCTGGGGCCATGGGGCGGCGTGGTCGCCGCCGGAATGGCCCGGAGTCCAAGCAGCGCCGAGCTTGCGGGCACGGGCGCGGCGGTAAGCGGTGGCCAAGGCGTAGAGCCGGCTGCGGGAGAGGCCGAGTTCGGCGGCAGCGGCGGCGGCGGTGAGGGAGTCATGGCAAAAGTTTGCGAGCACGTCGCGGATAAAGGCGGGCGCATGACGGTGGGCGAGTTGTTGGTAGTTTTCAAAGGCGCGCAGGCTACCCGCCAAAGCTGTCCCCATCGCCATTCTTTCCGTCGGGCATCGCTACGCTCGCCCTCCTCCAAGAATGGCGATGGGGACAGCCGATTCCTGCTTTGCTAACTCCCAAACTTGTCCTGCTTTGCTCGCCCCGCGACAGGCACAAGTCAATCACCTGCCCGGGCACCGCCGATCCGCTCCACAACAAGGAAGCCACCGCGCGCGTCATCCTGGACATAGGCGGCGACTACCTCATCGGCACCAAGGAAAAAACCCCAAACGGCTGGACCAGCGGCGCGGAGCCGTCGCCCCATCACCCGCGTCACCGCCGGGCTGCCTGACGCCTGCAGTGCCCTCACGATCCGGCGCGCCTGGGCGGAGAAGAAAGCCCCGCTTCAGACGCAGAAAAGCCACACCCGCCACTTCCTCTCCAGCTTTGAAGCTTACCATCGCCACCGCGCCACGCCCTGCGGCTCATCCTCCAGTGCTATGAGCCTGCCAACCAAACGCCCTGGTGGAGTAGCCGCTGCCGCAAATTCCTTCTTCCCATTTTGGTCCCTCGTTCCTAAGTTCGTCCGCTTTGTTGGAACGTAACACCTGTTGAACCAATTCCGCCCGAACCTATGGCCGCTGATAATTCCGTCGTCGCAAAACTCGAAGCTCCCGCCTTGAAGCCCCTCGCGCTCAAGTCCCGCCTCGCGCCCACGCCTTCCGCTGCGCCCAAATACGCTGTCACGGTCAAGAACACCGCCGGCCAAGCTGTCACCGTCGCCGACCCGCGCGCGACCCGCACGCTCGTGGCGCTGATGAACGTCCATGCCGTTGTCGGTGGCGCGGCCTGCCACTGGGGCGGCCCGGCGGCGTTCGCGGAAATCATGGCGACGGTCCACGCGCAGATGTTCGCCACCCAAGGGCGCCAGTGGCACGAGGCGTTCAACTTCGTCAACGACGCCGGTCACACGGAGAATGGCATTTACGCCCTTCGCGCGCTCTACGGCTTCGATGGCATGACGTTCGACACGCTCAAGGGCTTCCGCAGCATCGCCAGCAAGTTCACCGGCCACGGCGAGTCGCATCTCAACCCCGAGGGCGTGCTCGTCTCGAACGGCCCGCTCGGCTCCAGTCTCCCGCAGGCGCAGGGCCTCGCGATGGGCGACCGCACCGCTGGCCGCGACCGCGTCACCATCTGCACCGTGTCCGATGGCGCGGCGATGGAAGGCGAGGCGAAGGAAGCCTTCGCCGCCATCCCCGGCCTCGCCGCGAAGGACCGCGTGAATCCCTTCGTGCTCATTCTCTCCGACAACGACACGAAGCTTTCCGGCCGCATCACGAAGGATTCCTTCTCCATGCAGCCGAGCTTCAACGCGATGGCCACGCTGGGCTGGAACGTGATTTCCGTCCCGAACGGCCACGACTTGCAGGCCGTTTACCTCGCGGTCGAGCAAGGCATCGCCGCCGCGAAGGCGAATCCGAAGCAACCCGTTTGCCTCTGGGTGAAAACCGTGAAAGGCGTCGGTATCAAGGCCACGGTGGAAAACTCCGCTGGCGGCCACGGCTTCCCGCTCGCGAACGGCGAGAAAATCGGCGACTGGGTCACGGAGCTTTATGCCGGCGACACCGCGCCTGCGGAGTTTGTCGCGTGGGGCGCGGCGTTGCGCGCGGACTGGGAGAAGAAGGAAGCCGACAAGAAGGCCAAGGCCGCTGCTGCCGCAGCGTCGGGCGCGCCCGCTGCCCCGGCCGTGAAGAAGGACAAAGTTCAAGCTGGCCTCGCGAAAGGTGCCGTCCGCGCCGCGACGGAGGGCTTGCCGGTCTTCTCCGTGTCGAGCGACGTGCAAGGCTCCACCGGCATCAGCGCGTTTCAGAAAGCGTTGCCCGACCGCTTCGTCGAGGTCGGCATCGCGGAGTCAAACATGATTAGCGTGGCCGCCGGCTACGCGAAGTGCGGCTTCATCCCCATCGTGGACACCTTCGGCCAGTTCGGCGTCACGAAGGGCAACCTCCCGCTCACGATGGCCGCGCTCTCGCAAGCGCCCGTCATCGCGATGTTCTCACACATCGGCTTCCAAGACGCCGCCGACGGCGCGAGCCACCAGGCCACGACCTACCTCGCCGCTGTCAGTTCCATCCCGCACACCTGCGTCATCATGCCGAGCTGCCCGGACGAGGCGGAGTCGCTCATGTATCAGGCCATCACGCGCTACGCCGCCGACCGCGCGGCGGGCAAGGACGGCGAGAGCTACCTCTTCTTTGTGGGCCGCGAGAACTACCCGATGAGCTGGATTCCCGGCGCGACCTACCCGTGGGGCAAGGCGCAAGTCCTCGCGCAAGGCACCGACGTCGTCCTCATCGGATGCGGCGTGTTGCTCGACAAAGCCATTGCCGCCGGCAAGAAACTCGCCGAGCAGGGCGTGAAGGCGACCGTT
>Ga0255188_1000185_pt1 | contig 23592 bp, 21 predicted proteins | sample Miss_Cont_RepB_8_FD_188427 | JGI IMG/M metagenome (GOLD analysis project Ga0255188, IMG submission 188427) | Freshwater microbial communities from Mississippi River, Louisiana, United States - Miss_Cont_RepB_8h | ecosystem: Environmental > Aquatic > Freshwater > River | place: USA: Louisiana... | reverse complement strand
CCTCCGGGAAGTGCAGACCGCCGGCGATTTCACGGATCTTCATGGAAGCGATTCCCAAAAGCTTTGATTCATCATCATGTTGTTGCGAAGCACGAATGGTTCCGAGTTATCGGAAACCCGCGCAACACCCCTCCGATTGGTCGAATGCATTGACAGGGCGCGCGGTCAGACTGTAGAGTAAATGCAAACGATTGCAGTTTACAATCCGAAAATAACAAATGACTCAATTTCATTAGCATTTTCTCAAGGAGGCACCATGTCATCAATCGATATCACGCGGCGAAATGTCACACTTTTGGCCGCCGCCACCGCGACCCTGGGTGCAGCGCCCCTTGCAAGTCTGGCTCAATCAAGGCCTGATCGGGTGACGATTCGCTATGGGTTTCTGCCTGTTCCCACCGTTCCTCTTTACGCTGCCATCGCTTACGACCTCTTCGAGAAAGAAAATCTCGATGTTCAACTGGTGAAGTTTACTTCTGGGCCCGCAACTTTCCAGGCGATGCAGGCGGGCAGTGTCGACGCTGGCCAGGGTGGTATTGGCACTTACTTTATGGGTACGACGCGCGGCCTTGAGATACGCTGGGTTTACACCTACGGAGATTACTCGCCAATTGAGGGTCTCGTGGTCCGAAAGGGAAGCCCTGTTCGCGATTTCAAAGAACTTAAAGGGAAGAAGGTCACCTATGCGGCCGGCTCCTCGCAGCATCTCGCACATCTGATTGCATTGCGGCGCGCGGGCATGAATATCAATGACATTGAGGCCGTTCCACTTGCGCCACCGCAAGGCCTTGCAGCGGTTTTAAACGGCGATGTCGAGGCCGGATGGTTCTGGGATCCATTTGTGAGCCAAGCGGTTGAAAAGGGCGCTACGCGGATCATCAACAACAAGGAGCTGGGAGCTCTTGACCCGTTCGGATTTGCCATGACGACTAAGTTTTTGTCAGATCCGAAAAATGTTGCTGGCGTGGGGCGTATGATCCGAGCGATGGCGGAGGGACAAAAAAGATTTGCAACTGATCCCGGCCCAACCATGGAAAAAATCCGTACGATCACTGGAATTGATGACAAACTAGCCCAACAAATCATCAAGGGTGTCGAGTGGTATGAGCCGCAGGCGCAACTAGATATCAAGCATTCTTTATCGCTTGCTGAGCCCAATAACTTCAATCGTGGCGCGACGCAGTACTTAAAAGACCGTGTTGAGGATCCCGCAATGCTGGCGCAGCTCATCGCAAAGCGAGGCGACATACCTGCTTTTATTGATAACCGACCCCTGAGGGCAGCATTCGCTCGCTGATCGCATTTTCTTCACAAAAAATGGTTGAGTCAGTGGACTCAGTGGCGTAGCGATGAGGAGCGACGTACCGCTCATTGAGGCAAGGGGGCTATCGAAGACTTATCCTGGACGCCGGGAGTCGGATCCTCCGACTCTAGCGCTACAGGCCTTTGACATCACTGTCCCCGCTCACGAAGTTGCGTGCGTCGTTGGACCGAGTGGGTGCGGAAAAACCACTCTCCTCAATATGATCGCCGGCTTTGAGAGCCCAACATCCGGCAGTCTGACGGTGAAAGGTCAGACCGTTTCTGGGCCACATCCGGATCGAAGCGTGGTCTTTCAGCAGCCAGCGCTTTTTCCTTGGTTGACGGTTTGGGACAATGTCACCCTCGGGCCTCGCCTGAGGGGCCTTGATCTTCAGTCACTTAAAGAGTCGACCCAAAAGGTGCTTTTAAGTGTTGGACTAGCCGGGTTTGAGCGCCACTATCCCTATCAGTTATCTGGTGGCATGCGTCAAAGGGTTCAACTCGCTCGGGTGCTCGTGGCGAGCCCGGATGTAATTTTGATGGATGAGCCGTTCGGTGCATTGGACGCCCAGACGCGTGTTGTGATGCACGAAGTAGTGCTCAAGGTGTGGGCGGAGTACCGCCCCACGATTTTCTTTATTACTCATGATGTTGAAGAAGCCTTAATTCTGGCCGATAGCATTTATGTAATGACTCGCCGTCCAGGGCGAGTAAAGGAACGTATCCAAGTACCCTTTAGTCGGCCGAGAAGTTACGAGCTAATCGGTGATCCGAATTTTGCAGCGCTTCGGGCTCGAATCGTCAGCAGCCTGAGAGACGAATGGCTTGAGGCTCAGGAATGAGAAAAAGCTCCTATCTGAATTTTGTCAGCGCTCTTTCGATACTTGGCTTTATTGCACTGTGGTGGCTGCTTGCGAATTCCGGCTGGGTTAGGCCGGAATTTCTCCCCTCGCCCCCAAAGTTAGTCGAGACTTTTGCAGAATTACTCGATAAGGGCTACGGTGGCTCGCCACTTGAAAAGCATGTTGGAATGAGCGTTATGAGAGCAATCACTGGATTTCTGCTTGCCGTTCTCATTGGAGTTCCGTTTGGGATCTTGATCGGTCGAAATGACGTTGCTTACGCCATTGTGGCCCCAATCATCGGTTTCCTCCGCCCGATTCCACCGATTGCGTTTGCAACTCTCTTTGTTTTTTATTTTGGAATTGGTGAATCCTCCAAGATTGGGTTGATCTTCATGGCCGCGTTTTGGTATGTCGTTCTGAACTGCTCAGATGGTGTTCGAGCAGTGCCACTAACACTGATCCGCGCAGGCCAGAGTATCGGCTTAAGTTCCTCTCAATTATTCTTCAGGGTAATTATTCCCGCAGCGATGCCGGCCATCATGACGGCCTTGCGAGCGGCGTCATCAATTTCTTGGACTCTAGTCGTCGCATCCGAATTACTGGGTGCCCAGGCCGGTTTGGGGTTTATTATTTTGGACTCGGCGCAGTATTTCAATGTGCCCGCTACCTTTATCGGTATTGTTTTGATCGGGATTATTGGATTGGTTTGGGAGTTGTTGCTCTCTGGCATTCAACGACGTGTTCTGCATTGGCAAGGCCAGTTGTAATCAATTTTTTTGGTGTGGCGTGCACTGCCGGCAAGGTCTCAGAGTGCAGCGAGTGGAGTGCAACCCACCTATTGAGCACGTCTTATTCCGTGCCTTGACATCGTCCTGGGCTCTTGACGACCTTAGCGCGCGGTCAGGTCTCGGAAATAGAGCATCCAAGTGATTCTTGCCGGCCGTTAACTCCTGAGTAACTGGCCTGCGGCTCGTTTCAAATCCCTGACCTGCGGATCATGATGAAAATTGCTTTAGTTTTCATCAATAAAAGGAACAGGCTACACAGGCTAAACCCCGCCGTGTAACAAAACGTGTAACGCGGGTTGGCGCGATGTTGGCCAATCCGCAATCAGATCTCCGCTTCCGAATATATACGCTTCGCGTTAATATTTGATTCGTGTCAATAAAAACTCTCAAATGTGTCGATACTGAAAAGTTGTTTTCGGGCTATTCGGTTAAGCGTTGGGCGGCGTTCGAGCGCCAGGCGCTCAGAAAGCTCGAGCAACTCGAGTGGCCTGGAAGGCTCGAGGATTTGAAGGTACCGCCAGGCAATTGCCTTGAGGCACCAAAAGGTAAAAGAAAAGGCCAATACAGCATTCGAATCAATGATCAGTGGCGTTTGTGTTTTCGATGGGCAACTGATGGTGCTTCTGACGTTGAGATCGTGGACCATCACTGAAAGGAAACGGAATATGAGGCGAATTGATCCTATCTTTCCGGGGGAAATGCTGGAGGAAGAGTTTTTAAAGCCGCTCGGCATCACCAAGTATCGGCTTGCAAAAGATATCGGTGTTCCGGCGGAGCGCATCAGCGAGATTGTGGCCGGCCGTCGTGCAATTACAGCGGATACAGACCTGCGTCTTTGCAAGTATTTCGGCTTGAGCGAAGGTTGGTGGTTACGCGGGCAAGTCCGCTTTGATACCGAGGTGGCAAAACGAACCCTGCAAAAGGAACTCGCTCGAATCAAGCAGTGTTCATTGATTTCGACCTAAAGACAGAACAAAAAAGCCGCTTCAGGGAGCTATTTGTAAGTGGTGGCGATTCAGGGATTCGAACCCCGGACCTGCGGATTATTTGCTCGCTCGGGCTTGACTGTTCACACATCATTACGATGCGTACCTCGCCTCACAGAACGCTCGTAAATCGACGAGAATGTTTTGTAAATCTTCGCGAAGCCTTTCATAACCGTGGTGCCGCTCCAAAGATTTTTCGTCCATGTACAGACGGCGGTTGATCTCAAGCTGAATCGAGTGTCGCCCCAAACCCGGATCGGAATAGGCCCTGATCAGCTCGACGCCTTTATAGGGGCGGTTGATCCAGCAGCTGTAGCCGAGTTGCAGAAATAAGTCCCGCAGATGTTCTGTGACTTCAGGGTCTGCGCTTGTGCCATCTCGATCCCCTAGGACGATATCAGGGTGAACTAGCCCAGGTTGATCGGTGCTGTATCGGTCGGAAACGCTGGGCATCGAATGGCAATTGATGTGCATGAAAAATCCATGCTGCTTGTAAGCCTGACCCAGGGTTTCATTCACCAAGGCGTGGTACGGGTTCCAGCAATGACGAATACGATGCTCGATCTCTGCTACCGACAGCTTTCTTGCATAAATGTTTTGGCCATCATCGAGCATTCTCCAGATCAGGCCTTTGCCGAGTCTGGCCTTATCGGACAGGGTATACGGTCGTGGCCAAGGCGTCGCCAGAAGCTCGGGGTCAATTTCTTCGAGAGAGCGATTGGCGTCGATGTAGCTGCGTGGAAATTGCGCCACAACCATACTGGCCCCGATAGACGAGCAGAAGTCAAACAAGGCGTCGACATGTGTATCCTCAGCGCGCCTCAAATCCGCAAAATTGACGCAATACCCGAAGTCTTCGGGATAGTCGAACCCGGAATGCGGTGAATCGAGCACCAGAGGTGAGACCTCCCCCTGGCGAATCAGTGCGACGGGATGGGTCATGGTCAGTCAAATTTCAGTTGGGCTTCCTGAACCACCTTGCGTGCATTTTCAAGGCTGTTGCTCATGGCTTTGCGGAAGGCATCCGGACTATTGCCAACGGGGGTTGCACCGGTGTCTTGCAGACGCTTGATCACCTCGGGCTGCCTGAGCACTTTACCGATAGCTTCTGACAGACGCTGAACAACGGCGGTCGGCAACTGACTCGGCCCCACCAGCCCAAACCAGGCCGGGTCATTGACGAGGGGCAATCCAGCCTCCGCAAAAGTGGGAATCTGCGGCAATGAGGGTACTCGTTTTTCGGAGGCAACCGCCAGCGCGCGCAATTTACCCGACTGAATATGTGACAGCGACGACGGCAGATTGTCGAAAAAGACTTGTACCTGGCCGCCGAGCACGTCATTCAAGGCGGGTCCTGCGCCACGATAAGGGATGTGGATCATGGAAACCTTGCCGTTGAATTTGAATGTTTCTCCCATCATGTGACCCAGACTGCCACTACCCGGGGTGGCGAAATTCACCTTGCCAGGGTTTTGACGCAGGTAATCCAGAAATTCCTTCATGTTTTGAGCTGGCACGCTAGGGTGTACAGACACCACATTTGGCACAGACGCCAGCTGGGTGATCAGGGTGAAATCCTTGAGTGGGTCGTATTTAAGGCTGGCGCCTCGGGTCACAGGGTTGATGACATGGGTCGAGACCGTGGCTATGCCCAGGGTGTAGCCGTCAGGTGGGGCATCGGAAATGTGTTTGGCGCCAATAGCACCACCGGCACCACCTTTGTTGTCCACTACAACCGGCTGTCCCAGCTCCTTGCCAAGCTGCTCAGCAACAATGCGGCCCACAATATCAGTCGACCCTCCGGGCGGAAAGGGGATAACCAAGGTAACGGGTTTGACCGGATAGTTTTGACCGAACGCCGAAAATGAGATGAGTCCCGCAAAAGCCATACTCATTAACCGAACCATGAATTTCATACCGACTCCTTGTACAGGTTGAATATGGATGCTATTAACGCCGACTGGCTTTCGCTTGAAAACCGATTTATATTCAAAAGGTTATTACATTCGCTCATGAACTTTTTCAGGAGTCTGTGGTGCGCCGCGTCTGTCCCTCGGTTCACGAATTAAAAGCCTTCGAGGCCGCTGCCCGTCACATGAGCGTGACCCGCGCCGCCACGGAGTTGTGCGTGACTCAGGGTGCTGTCAGTCGGCAGATCCTGAACCTGGAGAACTGGCTGGGAATTGCTCTGTTCGAGCGTGTCAAGCAGCGCCTGGTTCTGACCCAAGCAGGTCAGACTTACCTGGCGCAGATCCGGCCCAGTTTGCTTGCGCTCGAAACTGCCACCATCGAATTGCGGGCTTCTACAGGCGCATCAGGTGTGTTGAACCTGGCTTGCGTACCGACCTTCTGCGCGAAGTGGCTGATACCGCGTTTGCCTAATTTTAAGCGTCTGCACCCCGACGTTTCGGTGAGCTTTGTGCCATATGCTCAGAGCAGTCATTTTGTCGTGGGTGGCACGGTGGATGGGGCGATTCGATTCGGCGAAGGCATCTGGGCAAATACCCTTGTGGACTATCTGACGGGGCGTGAATTAATGGCTGTGGCCGCTCCGGAGATTGCGCAAGAAATCCGGCGGGCAAATGACGTGGCGAACTGGCCTTTGCTACACCACACCAGCGTTCCGCATGCCTGGGAGGACTGGCGGGTTGCCGTAGGCCTTGCAGAGATGGAGAGTTATGCTGGCGCCCGGTTTGACCAATTCTCGCTCTTGATTGAAGCCGTAATTGCACAGCTTGGAGTTGCTCTCGTGCCAGCGTGCCTAATTCGCAGTGAGTTGTTATCAGGAAAGATGCAGGCTCTGTCAGGCAACACGATAGAGGGCTGGAAAGGCTATTACTTGTGCTACCCCGAGGAGCGTCAGCATGTGCCAGCCTTGATGGCTTTTCGTGCCTGGCTTCTCAGCCAGGTGAATGAGCCACAGGGTCTCGGCCTACCCGGCTTCAAGCTGGCCACTGCAGCCATGGAGTAAGTTTGGCAGGCTCGATGTACTACTTCGTTTTGGCGCACGCGTAGGAATCCAAGCCCCTCATGCCCCGCGGCTGGTTCGAATCCCCGCCGCTCAAAACCCGCAAGAAACCTGGACTTACCGAAAAGCTCCTGACTTTTTCGCGACAGTACGGCGGCGGGGGTTAAGGCGAAATCGCGCAAACCCTTGTTCTAATTGGATTTTTTCGAACTCGCTTAGTCAGGTGGTTTTGAACAGAACAGCATCTCAATCGCGCTGACGCCCTCATCTGGGCCCACTTTCTTCAAGCTCTGGTCAGGAGCTGACCGAGAAAAAGTCAATCAGATCAACAGCTCTTCGGCTGCGGTTGAAAGATTGAAGATTTGAAGAAACTTTGCACGGTGGATTGCGGAAGATTCGAACACACGCCCTGTGTTTCGAGAAAAAACTATTTTGGAATTCAATGGTGGCGATTCAGGGATTCGAACCCCGGACCTGCGGATTATGATTCCGTCGCTCTAACCAACTGAGCTAAATCGCCCCGGACGGCGGATTTTACAAGAAAAGCAAAGTCGCTACAACCGGCTCCAGGCGGACCGCTCCGGCCGTTAACGGTTGCGCAATCGCGAGTATTTTCTACCGATGATGGGCCGTGTTCGTGAAGTGTGGATGTCGTTACTTCACCCCTTAGGATAGCCCTCCGTGCTAACCCTAGAGAGAAAATAGCAACAACCCTTCAAGACGGGTTTATCCTGCAGTTGCGAGTATTTTCTAGGGCATATCAGACCCACAACAAAGTTATTCAAGGAGACAAATTAAAAATGAAAAATCATCGATCACTTCCACTTAGGATCGCCGCGGTCGCTGGCTTGGTCGCGATCCTGCCGTCGTTTGCCAGTGCGCAGTCTGCCAATCCTGCGCCGCCACCGCCACCGGCCTGGAAGCAAGGCATGCCGGCAGCAATGTCAGATTCAAAGTTAGCGCCGCTTGCGGGAAAAATGACCATTACCCCGGCCGCAGAGATTCCCCTTCAGAATGTCAAGCTGCCCCCCGGCTTTAAAGTTGAGGTCTGGGCGACTGGAATCCCCGGGGGCCGTGCAATGGCGCGGGGCGATGACGGAAAAGTTTATGTCGGAACCCGTGCAATTGGACGCGTTTACGAGATTACTGATAACGGCAGGGAGCGGACCTCCCGCGTGGTCGTGGATAAGCTTGTCCAACCCGCTGGAGTCGCTTTTAGAAACGGTTCTTTATACGTTATGGCCATCAACAAGGTATTACGTTTTGATGGCATTGAGAAAAATCCGAACGCAACGCCTGTTGATTTAACTGACAATTTCAAGTTACCGTCGGAGCAGCATCACAACTGGAAGTACATCGCCTTCGGACCTGATGGGAAGCTTTATGTGCCGTTCGGTGCCCCTTGCAATATTTGTGAATTACCCACTCCAGAGTATGCACAGATTCGCCGTTACAACCCGGACGGATCTGGCATGGAGGTCCTGGCTACCGGCATTCGCAATTCGGTTGGATTTGATTGGCACCCCGTTACAAAAGAGCTCTGGTTCACCAACCATGGCCGCGATTGGTGGGGCGATGACAAGCCACACGATACGCTTCATCGGTTGCATAAAACAGGCCTGAGCTTCGGCTTTCCGCATTGCCATGAGGGAACGCTTCCCGATGATGCGGTGACCAAGCCAAACGCCTGCTCGGGAGTGGAGAAGCCGGTCGCGCTGATGGGGCCCCATAGCGCTGTCATGGGCGTGACTTTTTATACCGGCAATATGTTCCCAGCCGAGTACAAAAATGTCGCTTTCGTGGCGAGAAAAGGCTCGTGGAACCGCAATACGAAAATTGGTTTTGATATTGTCACAGTCCGCGCGGATGCTGACGGTAAGAACGCCCGTATGACCCCATTTATGACTGGCTTTCTAAATTCATCTGACCAAACGTTCTGGGGCCGCCCGGCCTATATGCTGCAGATGCCCGATGGCGCAATGCTGGTCTCTGATGAGCAGCTCGGTGCGATTTATCGCATTAGCTACAGCAGATAGACGATGTCTGCGCTAAAGCCTTTTGTTGCACTTATGCTGGGGCTGATGTGGCCCGGCATGAGTGCGCAGGCCTCTGGGCCGGGCCAGCCGGCGCGGCTGGCCCAGTGCGCAGACTGTCACTCGCCCGATAGTCCGCGTCTTTCTGTGGACTATCCGCTTTTGGCTGGGCAGCCAAAAACGTTTCTTGAAAATCAGATGATTATGATTCGCGAGGGGCTGCGGGAGATTCCGATGAAAAGAGGAATCTTTGATAATGTGTCCGACCAAGAAATTATTTCAATCGCGCAGCATTTTTCGAAGCAGACAATTGGCACCTCTCGGACTCCCAAAGACTTCGCGCTCTACGCGCGGGGGGAGAAAGTTGCGAAAGATTTACTCTGTGGCACCTGCCATCTGCCCAATTATGCAGGCCGCGATCAAATGCCACGGCTTGCCGGGCAGCACGAAAGCTATCTTTTAAATACGATGAGAAAATTCAGAAATAATCAAGCGATTGGCCGGGATACGATTATGGCGGCCTCCTTGTATGGCGTACATGAAGATGACCTTCGGGCAATGGCCCACTATTTCTCGCAACTTGATCGTTAGGCTTGGATTTCCGCCGAATCTCTCCATCTGATTTACTCCACTTAAGACGCCGCTGGTGGCTGCTGATTGCCTGCACCGCCGGGCCGGTGTTTTTGGCGGCATGGGTCGTTGATTCCGCTCAATTCGCGGTGGTCCTGCCTGCTGTTGCACTTCTTTCGCTTATGTTGCTTGGGCTCGGCGTGGAGGTCTGGTTAACGCGTCAACTTCAGGCTACTCACAGCGAGATAAGCCCGCTTATCTCCGGCAACACGGTACTGGCTAATCATCTGACAGATCCGGGTTCGGGTGCATTAAGCCGCGCCGCGCTGGATCGCCTGCTCTCCGAGTTCTCCACACGTCATGGTCAGTCCAAGTCGGCGTTCGCCCTGATCATGATCGATATTGACGGATTCAAGGCAATCAATGATCAGCATGGACACCCTGCGGGGGATTCGGTGCTGCGGACGTGTGCGGCCCGCTGGCGGGCGATGCTGCGCGAATCGGATTGGCTGTGCCGTTATGGCGGAGATGAGTTTTGTGTGCTGCTGCCTGGCACAGCGCTGCATCAGGCCAGAGTAGTTGCCGATAAGCTGATGCAGGCCTCTCGGGAATTGATCCATGTGATGGATCACGCACAGTGCAGTGTTGAGGTCCGATTAACGATCAGTTTAGGCGTTGCCGCTTGCGCGCCGCCCGAGGCCATGGACGCTACAGCACTTCTGGCAATTGCTGACCGCATGCTCTACCAATCCAAGGCCGCCGGCGGGGATCAAATCACCGCTGTTTCTGCCAAAGAGGAAATTCATGGCCAATAAATTGGGTGCGATTTCCAGATGGCTTTCGCAATATCACGTCATCGCGCGCTATCGCATGCGCTGGATACTCGCGATTGTGTTTTTGCTTTTGGCTGCCGCCGCCACGCTGACTGTGCCGCTTGCATTTCGGGATCTTGTGGATACTGGCCTGACCAGTGACGCCATCAATCAGAAGTTTCTTAATTTGTTGCTGCTGGCAGTGTTTCTGGCGGCGGTAACGGCAAGCCGCTTTTACTTGATGTCATGGCTGGGCGAGCGGGTGGTGGCTGATATTCGGGAGCAGGTCTATGACAATATGCTTAAGCAAAGCCCAGCCTATTTTGAGACTCTGCAGACTGGCGAAGTACTCTCCCGGCTCACCAGTGACACCACACTGATTCAGGCCCTGGTGGGTACCAGTATTTCAGTGGCGCTACGCAGTGGTGTGATGTTCTTGGGCGGTCTGATCATGATGCTGGCAACCAGCGCCTGGCTGGCGGGCACCATGCTGGTGCTGCTTTTATTGGTGGTGCTACCGCTTTGGGCTCTGGGCCGGCAGGTCAGGAAGATGTCACGCACGAGCCAAGACAAGGTCGCCGATACCAGCGCCATGGCCGGTGAGGTGCTCAATGCCATGCCAACCGTCCAGGCATTTGCGCGTGAGTCACATGAGCGTGACCGGTTTTCAAAGGCGGTCAGAGCCGCCTTTGATGAAGCAAGGCGTCGGATTCGTTTTCGATCGATGTTAACCGCGGTCGCAATCACGATGGCGTTCTCGGTGATCGTATTTGTCTTGTGGATTGGCGCCCGCCAGGTCTCATTGGGCCAGATGTCTCTGGGCGAACTCACCCAGTTTGTGATGTATGCCGTACTGGTTGCCGGATCAATTGGCGCGCTGTCTGAGGTCTGGGGCGATCTGCAGCGGGCGGCAGGCGCAACGGAGCGCTTGGTTGAGCTGATGCAGGCCCAGCCACAGATTAAAGATCCAGCCCAGCAGCCGACGATCGCCGCTCTGGGCGACCTACAGCAGGCCGATGCGATTCGATTCGATGAAGTCTGTTTTTCTTATCCATCCCGGCCGGCCACATTGGCGCTGGATCATCTAACGTTTTCAGTGGCACGCGGCGCCCGCGTAGCGCTGGTGGGGCCATCGGGCGCAGGGAAAAGCACCGTTTTTGCCTTGCTGCTACGTTTTTATGATTTTGCGCGTGGTGATATTGCGCTTTTCGCAAGAGCCCTACGGGACTGGCCGATTGCTGGGCTACGCCAACAGATGGCGATCGTGCCGCAGGAGCCTGTGATTTTTGCGGCCAGCGCAATGGAGAACATTCGCTATGGCCGGCTGGAGGCAACCGATGCCGAAGTAATCGCCGCTGCAAAAAGCGCCCATGCCCACGATTTCATTTCTGCATTACCAGATGGATACGCCAGCTTTTTAGGCGAGCGAGGCGTGCGGCTTTCCGGCGGCCAGCGGCAGCGGATTTCAATCGCACGTGCGATTCTTAAAAATCCGCCGATTCTGCTTCTGGATGAGGCGACTTCTTCTTTGGATGCCGAGTCCGAACAGGAGGTTCAGCGGGCCTTGGATGAGATTTTGCCGGGCCGCACCTCGCTTACCATCGCCCATCGGCTCTCTACCGTGCAGCGCGCTGATCAGATTCTGGTTTTGGATCAAGGCCGGCTGGTTGAGCACGGCAGCCACGAGTCGCTCTTGGCACAAAATGGCCTGTACGCGCGACTGGCAAAATTACAGTTTCTATGAGCGATTCCCCCGCGCAGCCCCAACTTCGAGTGGATCAGGTCACCAAGCGCTATGGCGAGCAGCGCGTGGTCGATGAACTCTCGTTTGAGCTCTACCCTGGTGAGTGTCTGGGTGTGATTGGCCCCAACGGTGCCGGTAAGACGACGACCTTTCGGATGTGTCTTGGATTAAGCCAGCCCGATCAAGGGTCCATCGAATTTTTCGGGATGCCGATGCCGCAGCAGGCTCTGGCGATCAAGGCCCAGGTAGGAGTGGTTAGCCAGTTTGATGCATTGGACCCGGACTTTAATTGCGCTGAAAATCTCTTGGTTTATGGCCGCTATTTTGGTCTGCGTGATGTACTGATTCGCAGCCGAATTCCAACACTGCTGGAGTTTGCAGCGCTGTCTCATAAAGCGCAGGCAAGACCGGGTGAGCTCTCCGGCGGTATGAAGCGGCGGCTCTCGCTTGCGCGGGCCTTGATCAACGATCCGCAGCTGTTGATGTTGGATGAGCCGACCACCGGCCTGGATCCACAGGCCCGGCATTTGATGTGGGAGCGGCTGCTGCAGTTATTGGGCCAAGGAAAGTCGATTCTGCTGACCACGCATTTTATGGATGAGGCTGAGCGGCTCTGTGATCGTCTGCTGGTGATTGATCATGGCCGAAAAATCGCCGAAGGCCGGCCCCGTGAGCTCATTGCACAGCATCTTGAGCCAGATGTTGTGGAGGTATATGGAAGTAATCCTTTAGCGCTTGCCCAGGGACCACTGGCCGCCCATGCTCAGCGCGTGGAAGTCAGCGGTGAGACCGTGTTTTTCTATACCCAGAATGCCCATGCTTTATTGGCCGCACTCGAGTCGCGACTCGATCTGCGCACGCTGCATCGGCCGGCCAACCTTGAGGATCTGTTTTTAAAGTTGACGGGCCGCCAGATTCGGGAGGGCGCCTGATGCGTTGGTGGCCGGTCTTTCGCCGCAATCTTCTGGTCTGGCGCAAGCTCATGATTCCGAGCTTGATTGCCAATATCGCTGAGCCACTAATGTGGCTGGTGGCGTTTGGCTATGGTATGGGAGCGTTGGTGGGCGAAGTTTCGCACCAGGGCCAGGCCATTCCGTATTTGGTATTTTTGGCAAGCGGCTCCATTTGCATGAGCGCGATGAATGCCGCCACTTTTGAGGCGCTCTATTCCGCGTTCTCGCGTATGCATGTGCAAAAAACCTGGGATGGCATCATGAATGCGCCGATTCGGCTGGATGATGTGTTACTCGCCGAGATGCTGTGGGCCGCCTTTAAGTCGCTATTTTCGGTGGCTGCAATTCTGCTGGTCATGCTGGCGCTTGGCATTAGCCATTCGCTAAAACTCTTGTGGGTGCTGCCGATTCTATTTTCTGTCGGGGTGATGTTCAGCTGTATCGGCCTGATTTTTACGGCCCTGGCAAAGGGCTATGATTTTTTCACTTACTATTTCACACTATTTCTAACCCCAATGATGTTTTTAAGCGGCGTCTTTTTTCCCCGCGAACAGCTTCCTGAGTGGGTGAGGGCGGTTTCAGAATGGCTGCCGCTTACCCAGGCGGTGCATTTGATTCGGCCCTTATTTTTAGACCGCTGGCCTGATCAGGTGCTGCTGCCGGCAGCGGTCATTGCGGCCTATTCCATTTTTGCCTGGGCGATCGCGCTGGCCTTGACCCGCAAGCGATTTAGAAGCTAGTCGGTAGTTGTTCAAGCAACTGGCCTAGCCGCGAATCCGCCAGCCAACAGCAATGAGTCTCAGGGTCAGCAGTGTCAGGACCAGGGCGCATCCCCCTGAAATCGCAAGACTCATCCAGGGTGAGACATCGGCCACGCCGAACACGCCATAGCGAAATCCATCAATCAAATAAAAAAATGGATTGGCGTGACTGATGGTCTGCCAAACCGATGGCAGCTGTTTGACTGAATAAAAAACACCCGCCAGCATAGTCAAGGGATTAATCAGAAAATTCTGAAAGACCGAGACATGGTCCCATTTCTCTGCCCAAAGCCCGGCAATAAAGCCAAGGGTTGCCAAGACAATGCAGGCCAAAACAGCAAACATCACCACCCAGCCGATTGAATACAAGGCGCCCGGAACAAACAGCACCGCTACAAGCCATACACCGAGCCCGCAGGCCAAGCCCCGCGCAACTGCCCCGCCGATATAGCCGACAAACCATTCCCAAGGTTTCATCGGTGAGAGCAGCACGAACACGAGATTGCCAGTCATCTTGCTTTGCGTGATGCTCGATGAGGTATTTGCAAAAGCGTTTTGCTGCAGTGTCATCATGACTAGACCCGGCACCAAAAAGGCGGTGTAGCTGACCTGGGGATAAGGCTCAACACGGCCCTCGAGCAGATAAGAGAAGATCAGTAAAAACAATAGGCTCGAGATGACGGGCGCGAGAATGGTCTGCAGATAGACCTTTACAAAGCGCATGGTTTCTTTGTGCAGCAGGGCCCAGGCCCCCGAGCTATTGGCGGGCATGGCCGATAAAGTGGCGTGTGTTGGTGCGGGGATCCTGGACATGGGGCTGCGGGCCTTAGGCGTTGACTGCGTTGATGTCATCGCGCGTACTGTGCGCAATTGCAGCAGCCCGGCCCTGCCAGTCATCGCCAACGCTTGCATAAAGAATCGCGCGCGATGAATTGATCAGCATGCCGCCTTTGGCGTTGCGGCCTGCCTTGACGGTTGCCACGAGGTCACCCCCTTGGGCGCCGATGCCTGGAATCAGTAGCGGCAAGTCTGGTGCAGCATGACGAACCGCCTCGACCTCGCGCGGATAAGTAGCGCCCACAACCAGTCCTACTTGTTGGTGATGATTCCAGCGTTGAGCGGCCTGCTGCGCTACTTCGATATAAAGCGGTTGCTGGGGCGAGGGCCGCATTTGAAAATCATCACCGCCAGGGTTGGAAGTACGACACAGCACAAAGATGCCCCGGCTTTCATAACTCAGGTAAGGCGCAAGGCTGTCAGTGCCCATATAGGGACTGACGGTGACCGCATCTGCCAAGTAGCGATCAAAGGCCTCTTTTGCATAGTGCTCTGCGGTGGACCCGATATCTCCCCGCTTGGCATCCAGAATCCAGACATGATGCGGATAGCGATCACGGCAGGCCTGGGCAAGACGCTCCAGCACCGATTCGGCCCGGCTGGAGGCGAAATAGGCAATCTGAGGCTTAAAGGCGCAGGCATAGGCGGCGGTTGCCTCCATGATGCCCAAGCAAAAGCGCTCAATAGCTGCCAGCGGATCGCGGGCAGCAAGTGCCTGAAGCGGCTGGGGAAACTTGGTGAGATCGGGATCCAGGCCCACACACAGCATGGATTGCTGATGCTGCCAGGCATGCTGAAGTCGGCCCGAGAAATTCATAGGCCCGATCATAAATAAAAAAGCCCCGCGTTGCCGCGGGGCTCAAGACAAAGGAGACATTCAATGCAACCAAGGACACTCTCCCATAAGGGCAGCGCTCCCGGCGCATATCGAATGTGGGAATTACATTCCCATGTCGCCCATACCGCCCATTCCACCCATACCGCCGGGCATTCCTCCGCCAGCCTTCTCTTCGGCCGGAGCCTCGGCCACCATGCAGTCGGTGGTGAGCATCAGTGATGCGATCGATGCTGCATTTTGCAGCGCGGTCCGGGTGACCTTGGTGGGATCCACCACACCCATTGCGAGCATGTCGCCATATTCGCCAGAAGCCGCGTTGTAACCGTGGCTGCCTTTGCCCTCAAGCACCTTGCTCACGACCACGCTGGCTTCTTCGCCGCAGTTGGCAACGATCTGGCGCAGCGGCTCTTCCACTGCACGCATCACGATCTTGATGCCCGCTTCCTGGTCTGCGTTTAAGCCCTTGACGGCAACCGAGGCGCGTGCACGCAGCAGCGCAACGCCACCGCCTGCCACGATGCCCTCTTCCACAGCAGCGCGGGTCGCGTGGAGTGCATCTTCCACGCGAGCTTTCTTTTCTTTCATCTCGACTTCGGTGGCAGCACCAACCCGAATCACGGCAACACCGCCAGCGAGTTTTGCAACACGCTCTTGGAGTTTTTCGCGATCGTAGTCGCTGGTGGCTTCCTCGATCTGAACACGGATCTGCTTGACGCGGGCCTCGATGTTTTTGGCATCGCCTGCGCCATCAATGATCGTGGTGTTCTCTTTGCCGATTTCGACACGCTTGGCACGGCCCAAGTCATTTAAGGTTGCTTTTTCGAGCGACATGCCGGTCTCTTCCGAGATCACGACGCCGCCGGTCAGGATGGCCATATCTTCAAGCATCGCTTTGCGGCGATCACCAAAGCCCGGCGCTTTCACGGCAACGGTCTTCAAGATGCCACGCATGTTGTTCACCACCAGAGTGGCCAGGGCTTCGCCTTCGACTTCTTCGGCAACGATCAGCAGCGGACGGCCAGCCTTGGCGACCTGCTCCAGTACGGGCAGAAGATCGCGAATATTGGAGACCTTCTTGTCATGCAGCAGGATGAACGGATCATCCAGCACAGCAATCTGCTTTTCGGGGTTATTGATGAAATAAGGCGAGAGGTAGCCGCGGTCAAACTGCATGCCCTCCACCACATCAAGCTCGTTGTTCAGGGACTTGCCGTCTTCTACGGTAATCACGCCTTCCTTGCCCACCTTTTCCATCGCCTGGGAGATGATGTCGCCGATTTCCTGATCGGAGTTGGCGGAGATCGCGCCCACCTGGGCGATTTCTTTGGAAGTGGTGCATGGTTTGCTGATCTTTTTGAGTTCTTCGGTGATCGCGCCAACCGCTTTATCGATGCCGCGCTTGAGGTCCATCGGGTTCATGCCTGCGGCAACGTACTTCATGCCCTCGCGCACGATGGCCTGGGCCAAAACGGTGGCAGTCGTGGTGCCATCGCCTGCGGAGTCTGAGGTCTTGGAGGCCACTTCTTTCACCATCTGGGCGCCCATGTTCTCGAACTTGTCTTTCAGTTCGATTTCTTTGGCAACCGAGACGCCGTCCTTGGTGACGGTGGGCGAGCCAAAGGAACGCTCGAGCACGACATTACGGCCTTTGGGGCCGAGCGTGACTTTTACTGCGTTTGCAAGGATATTGACCCCAGCCACCATTTTGTGGCGGGCATCATCGCTAAACATTACTTGTTTTGCTGCCATTATTAATCTCCAATAAAAATTCTTAACGCACTACATGAACGGGTTGCTGAAAGCGAAGCGATCACGCTTAGGCAATCACGGCCATCACATCGTCTTCACGCAAGACAAGTAGCTCATCGCCGTCGACCTTGACGGTCTGGCCGGAGTACTTGCCGAACAGCACTTTGTCGCCGACTTTCACATCCAGGGCGCGCACTTTGCCGTCTTCCAGGATCTTTCCGTTGCCCACCGCGAGGACTTCGCCCTGATCGGGCTTCTCGGCGGCGTTGTCAGGAATCACGATGCCTGAGGCGGTTTTACGCTCGTTATCAAGGCGTTTGATCACGAGGCGATCGTGCAGGGGACGCAATTTCATATTTCGAACTCCATTCCAAATAAGACAGTGGTTGAACAAAAAGCTCGAGCGGCTCTGCCTGACCAGTCCGGGAGGAGGACCGGCACATCAGGTGGCCCGGAAGGGGCCGGGGAAATGCTGTTAGCACTCACCGCTCTTGAGTGCTAATAATAGGGGCGAGAACCGACGTTTTCAAGGGACGTCCTGGGAAATTTAAGGGTTTACCCTAGATCAAGCAACCTGGCCCTGGCCTGGGAGAGCGGCTTGGAGCGACCTGAAAAGGCGGCTGGGCCTAGCCGCCAAAAAAGCGAGTCTTCTGCTCTCGAACAGTCTGGCAGTCAATGCAGCGGATTTTTCCAAGCTTGAGTCGGGCTGAGGGGATCTTTTCACCGCATTCGATACAGTGCTTGCCATCGAAGTCGGGGCTGGTCTCGGGCACGATCTTGCGTCGGGCCTCTTCGAGCGCGTCTTCGTTGAACTGGGCCTCGATCGCTGAGGCGCGATCGCTGTCATCGGTCAGTTCAAAGTAATTTTCGTTTTTCTCAAGTCCCATAACGGTCGTCCCCCGTTTATTTGTCAGAATATCGCACGAAGTGATCTCAAACGCGCGCTCAATTGTTTTTTTCCTCGCGATGATCGGACCCTGCGTGGCGACCGCGCAGTTTACGCCGATCATCCGCTTTGCGTCGCTACCGGCAGAAGTAAAAAAAGAGATCTCGGTAAGCGGTATCCCTGAGAGCGCCTGGTCGGTGGCGATCATTCCCCTGCCGCCCGTGGTGGTGATGGGCCCTGTACTGAACGGACTCGGTTTAAACCCGGATACGCCTGTGAATCCCGCCTCCGTGATGAAGCTGGTCACCACGCGCGCAGCCCTGGGGCTGCTGGGCCCGCAGTTTCGGCATCAGACACGCATCGCGACCACCGGACGGCTTGAGTCGGGCGTATTGCGTGGTGATCTTTTTTTTCAGGGCGGCGGAGATCCAAAGTTGGTAGTGGAGGATCTGGATGAGATAGCCAAGCGGCTGAAAGCGATGGGGATTGATCGCATTGAGGGTAATTTGGTGGTGGATGGCACCCGATTTGATGAGCCAGAGATTGATCCTGGCCAGTTCGATGGCCGGCCATTTTCAACGTACAACGTCGGCCCCCACGCCGCGATGGTGAATTTCAAATCCGTGAAGGTTTCGGTCTGGTCGGAAGCGGGCAAGCGGGTCCGTGTCGTGACCGAGCCCCGGTTTCGGGATCAGGAGCTTTTGCAAAAGATCCAACTCATCGATGGTGGCTGCAGTAAAAGCCGTGTCACTGCCCGCATGGAGCAGGCCACGAAGGGCGCAGAGCCCAAACTCTTGGTGAGCGGTGTGATTGGCAAGCAATGCAATGGCGTTGATTTTTATGTGAGCGTGATGGACCACGCACGGTTCGCGATGACGGCATTTCGAGCGGCCTGGGAGGCCGCCGGTGGCGTGATGAAGGTGAGGCTTCAGACCGGGGTGACCCCGGACGGCGCTCGGACTCTGGTGCAGTGGGAGTCCCCCCGGCCTTTGATTGAACTGGTCGCCGACATCAATAAACTCAGCAATAACCCGATGACTCGGCAGCTCTTTCTCACCCTATCGGCGGGCGAGGGCCGGCCTGCCACCCGCCAGGAGTCCCGATTGGCAGTAAAGGCTTACTTGGCATCGCGCGGCCTTGTCTTTCCTGAGCTGGTGATCGACAACGGGTCTGGCTTAAGCCGCGAGGAGCGCATCTCTGCGAAAAGCCTCGCGCGTCTATTGGCCGATGGCTTGATTGGCCCGGATGCGCAGACCTGGGTGGAGACCCTGCCGGCGGTCGGCATAGAGGGCACCGTTCGCAATCGAATGCGCAACAGCGTCCTGGAGGGAAGGGCCTGGCTAAAGACCGGGACGTTGGATGATGTCCGCGCGCTGGCCGGCTACATCCGGTCGGCTGAAGGCCGGTGGGTGGTCTTTGTGGCGGTGGTCAATGACCCCCAGGCCGCCAAGGCCAAGCCGGCCATGGACTCCCTTGTAAAGTGGGCCTACACTTATCATTGAAATGCAATAAGTCATTGATTTTAATAGGTTTTTTATAGATTGCAGGGGCCGGTGGGCTGTGTTCCAATCGGTCCATGACGGATCCCAACACCACTAGCCCGACCCTGATGCAGGGCTGGGAGTCGCTCAAGCAGCGAACCACGACCTTCATCGTTTTGGCGCTTTTGGCCCTCTCGACTCTACTCACTGATGCGGGCCGCGCCCGTCTTGCGGCTTGGAGCTCCCTAGCCCTAGAGGCACTCCAGCCTCGGCAGATGAGCTCGGTCTACACGATCCTGCCCACCAACCTGACCGTGGAGCAGCGACGGGTCGCACGATGGATTGCCAACCGGCACCGGGTGGCCATGAAGGCGGTTGAGCAGCTCGTCGCCGCCAGCTATGAGACCGCCACGACCTATCGGCTTGATCCCCACCTGCTGCTGGCAGTGATCTCCATTGAGTCGGGATTTAATCCGCTGGCAGAGAGCAATATGGGCGCGGTGGGCCTGATGCAGATCATGCCCAAGGCCCACGCGGATAAGTTAAAAGCCTTTGGCGGCGAGAAGCTGGCCCTGGACCCTTGGGTGAATATGCAGGTGGGCGCCCAGATTCTGCGCGAGTACCTGGACCGCTTCGGTTCTGAGACCGCGGCTCTTCGGGCTTATGTTGGCTCTATTGAGCAGCCGACCGAATATCCAAGTCGGGTCATGCAGACCCGCGAGCGAATTCAGGCCGCAGCCGTAGGCCGCGTCCTGGCCTAGTCGAATACATCGCTACAACGGTTTAGCTGCCGGACTGCTCGGCAAGGTAGTCCATTGCCGCCTGCACGCCGCCGGGTTGATGGGGAATGCCTGCCGCCTGAAGGCCCATCTCCACACCGCCGAGGGTGCCGATTAAGCTCAGGTCGTTGAAGTCGCCCAGGTGGCCAATACGAAATACCCAGCCTTGCAGTTTGGCCAGGCCCGTGCCGAGCGACATGTTGAAACGTTCGAGCACCAGGCGACGAAAATCATCCGCGTTGTAATGCGCGCCATCTGATTTTTTCGGCATCACAACCGCTGTCAGAATCGGGCTGTATTCGGCGGGATTTTTGCAAAGAATCTCCAGGCCCCAGGCGCGTACTGCACGTCGTGTGGCCTCGGCGTGGCGTTGGTGCCGGGCAAAGACATTGGCCAGGCCTTCCTCAAATAACATATCCAGCGCTTCTGCTAGGCCATACAAAAGATTGGTGGCGGGAGTGGTGGGCCAAAAGCCGGTCCGGTTTGCCGCAATGATTTCTTCCCAGCCCCAGTAGGCCTTGGGCAGGCTGGCGGTCTTGCTGGCTGCAATCGCTTTATCGCTGACTGCGTTAAAAGAGATTCCTGGCGGCAGCATCATGCCTTTTTGTGAGCCACTGATGGTGACATCAACGCCCCATGCATCGTGTTTGTATTCAGCGCTTCCGAGTGAGGAGATGGTGTCGACCATGAAAAGCGCGGGATGGCCTGCCGCATCAATCGCACGGCGCACGGCAGCGATATCCGAGAGCACGCCAGTGGAAGTCTCGTTGTGCACCACGCAGACGGCTTTGATGTTGCGGCTGCGGTCTTCGTTCAGTCGCGACTCGAGCAGGCCACAGTCCACCCCATGGCGCCAATCGCCCGCAATAAACTCGGGTTTGAGGCCAAGTTTTTCAGCAAGTTTTTTCCACAGTGTGGCGAAGTGGCCAGTCTCGACCATCAGCACATGGTCGCCCGCACTCAAGGTATTGACGAGGGCTGCCTCCCAGGCGCCGGTGCCTGACGCGGGGTAGATGATGACGGGGTTGGTCGTACCAAAAATGGGTTTGACGGACTCAAGCACACGCAGGCCAAGCTGTTGAAACTCCGGGCCGCGATGATCAATTGTTGGAAAATCAATGGCCCGCAGCACCCGATCCGGAACATTGGATGGCCCGGGGATCTGCAGGAAATGTCGGCCTTGGCCGATGCGGTTTAGCAATGCCCGAGGGTTGATGGCGGTGCGTGTGGCGTGAGAAGGGTCGCGCTTCATGGCTGAAAGTCCGAATGGGTGGGGAGGGCCGGCCGATCTATGATGTTAGATCAATAGCCTCCTTGAAAGCGAGTGATGTCCACCCCAAGCCCTGGCCGACGCGCATTTCTATCCGGCAATCTGCAGGCTGCCAACGCCCGCAGTCAGCTGGCAGCTCGGCTGTCGCGGGAGATGCAGGGCCAGGTGCTTTTTGATCGGGCGGCACGCGGCCGCTATGCCACTGATGCATCGATTTATCAGGTGATGCCGCTGGGTGTGGCCCTGCCCAAGACCGATCTGGATGCGCGCATTGCTCTGGATATTGCCCGTGATCTGAAGGTGCCAGTGCTGGCCCGCGGCGCAGGAAGCTCGCAGTGCGGCCAGACCGTGGGTGAGGCCTTGGTGATCGATAACAGCCGATATCTCAATCGACTGCTGGCACTGGATCTGGAGTCCATGACTGCAACCGTTGAGCCCGGCATGGTGTTGGACCACCTCAATGCGCAATTAAAGCCGCATGGCGTTTGGTTTCCGGTGGATGTCTCGACCTCTGCGCAGTGCACGCTGGGCGGTATGGCCGGAAACAATTCCTGCGGATCGCGTTCGCTTCATTACGGCAATATGGTCCATAACGTCGAGGGCATTCATGCGGTGCTGGCCGATGGCACCCAAGCGTATTTTGGGCGATTCGGCGATGGCGGTGATATGACGCTGACCAATGCCCGATTAAATGGCCTGATTCCGAAACTCTTTGAAATCGCTGCGTCGGTTCAAGAAGACATGACCGCTGTCTGGCCCAAAGTCATGCGCCGCGTGGGCGGCTATAACCTGGATGTGTTTTATCCACAGAGTGAACGGCCTTATCTCTCAGCGGACCAGCAGCATTTGGTGAACTTCGCGCAATTGTTGGTGGGCTCTGAGGGCACGCTGGCGTATTTTGAATCGCTCAAATTAAAGCTCTCGCCGCTGCCAAAAAATAAACGTCTCGGGGTGGTGAACTTTCCGAGCTTTCATCAGGCCATGGCACTGACTCAGCATATTGTGAAACTCGGCCCCGTGGCGGTGGAGCTGGTGGATCGGACCATGATCGAGCTCTCGCGTGCCAATCCGGTGTTTGCGCCCGTGATTGAAACCGCATTAACCCGCGTGCAAGGAAAGGAGACTGATGCGCTTCTGCTCGTTGAGTTTGCCGATGAAGATGCTGCGCTTGCTGATCGCGGCTTAACCGATCTGCAGACGCTGATGGCCGATCTGGGCCTGCCCGGCGCAGTGGTCTGCCTCGCCGATCCCCGCGCGCAGTCTGCACTCTGGGAGGTCCGAAAGGCGGGGCTTAACATCATGATGTCGCTCAAAGGTGATGGAAAGCCTGTCTCATTTATTGAAGACTGTGCCGTGCCGCTTGAACATCTGGCCGATTACACCGCAGCCTTAACCGAGGTCTTTTCTCGCCATGGCACACAGGGCACCTGGTATGCCCATGCCTCAGTGGGCACGCTGCACGTTCGGCCGATTCTGGATATGCGTCGGGATGGCGCAAAGAAGATGCGGGCCATTGCCGAGGAGGCCTCCGCCTTGGTGCGGCGTTACAAGGGTGCGTTTTCAGGTGAGCATGGTGATGGCCTGGTGCGCAGCGAATGGGTCCAGTGGCAATTTGGCGATCGCATCACGCATGCCTTTGAGCAGGTGAAGCAAGCCTTTGATCCTGAGCAACGCATGAATCCCGGCAAGATCGTGCATTGCACGCGGATGGATGACAGCCGCTTATTTCGATTCCCCAGCGAATACCGGGTGCAGCCTGTTGCGACCGGCCTGGATTGGACCGCCTGGGATGTGCAAAACGATCCCGCGCGCCGCGGCGATCCCGGCACTTTTGGGATTGCGGTCTCAGCGGCAGGAAGCGGCGGGGATCCCGCCCGCGGCTTTGCGAAGGCGGTTGAGATGTGCAACAACAATGGCCACTGCAGAAAGTTTGATGCTGGCACGATGTGCCCAAGCTTTCGGGTCACTCGTGATGAGCAGCATTCTGTTC
>Ga0255188_1000182_pt1 | contig 23786 bp, 21 predicted proteins | sample Miss_Cont_RepB_8_FD_188427 | JGI IMG/M metagenome (GOLD analysis project Ga0255188, IMG submission 188427) | Freshwater microbial communities from Mississippi River, Louisiana, United States - Miss_Cont_RepB_8h | ecosystem: Environmental > Aquatic > Freshwater > River | place: USA: Louisiana... | reverse complement strand
CAATGACGACAACACTCGCATCCTGCAAGGCGCCTGATGCGCCCAGTAGCCGCTCTAAATCTCTCACCAACCCGATGCCATCCGTGTTGTCCGCAAAGACCTGATGGCCATCAAATCGCAAAGTGTTCACGGCACACGCCGATAAGGCCCGCGCAGAGATTTCCCAATCAGCGGCGCGGGCCAGCGCAAAAGCGTGCTCCTTAAGCGGCACCGTGAGATTCACACCGCCCCAGCCATTCATCATGAGACGCTCAATCTCTGCGGCAAGCCCAGCCGGCTCCACTTGAATCGCCTGATAATCCAAGTCTTCGCCGGTCTGTCGCGCGAACATGGAATGAATCACCGGAGACTTGCTGTGCGCAATCGGACTTCCCAGCACGGCATAGTGTCTGGGCAACATGATGGAATCCTCCTCGGTCTCCGGCTGCATCGACAACACCTCCACGAATCTTGCCTGAAGGCCAAGCTCTAATGCGTCTGCAGCGAGAATATCCAACTCGACTTCCACGCCTGGCGTTAATTCGGGCGCGTCGGCACAGCGGCAAATCAGTGGTGCCCGACGCAGCCGAAATCCGCCTCCCCGCAATGCGATCGCAGGCTCACGCAAGGGGCTGCCGGCGCCACTTACCGTCCATGACTCATGATTTCCAAGCCCGTGCGTCATCGCCAGCCAGCGCTGGGCCCAATACGATTCCATGGTCTGCTGAAAATCGGCGTAATGGTTATAGGCCTCATCGAACTGGGTCACACTCGAAAATAAATCGGCCTCGTTGCCACGATAGACGGGCTGGCGGTGGCCCAACACCGCCAGCATCTGCCACTGATTCAGCAGATCACTGAAACGCCTAAGAGGCGAAGTCGACCACGCGTAGTTCTGAACACCCAGGCCCTGATGGGGTCCCGGCTGCGTCTGCATGCGTACGCGGCCAAGCGTCTGAACCCGATAGATCGCAGGCAGTCGGGCCAATGCAAGCGCATCGCCCCAGCTGGTGTTGGCCAGAATCATGAATTCCGAGACCAGCACATCCACTGCGGAGCCGCGACGCCGCTCGATAATTTGCGGCGTGCCGTCGCCCGTTTGCAAAGCCTGGGGATTAGAAGCATTCCATTGCACATAAAAATTAAAGTCGGGCCGACCTGTTGCCTCCGGCCGGCCGCGGACCCGCTCTCTGGCCTGACGCAGGCGCCGTGCCAGCATCAGCAATGGCTTTAAGCCTGCCCATGGCAAGTCGGCTGACACAATCTGTTCATCAGGAAATTCAAGGGCCCGCTCCCACTCACCGAGCCGAATGTTTTGTTGAATCTGAACGCGCTCAAGGCGCGACTGGCTCGCGATTCGCTCGCCTTGTGAGTTGAAATCCACATACAAGGACAGTGCCGGCCTTGCTCGGCCTTCATCTAACGAGTACGCCGCGATCACCGCCTCGGGCAGCATGGTGATTTTCTCGCCCGGGAAATAGACCGTGGAGGCCCGCTCGCGGGCCGACTGGCCCAGTGCACTCTCGGGTCCAATAGCTGCCGCCGGCGCAGCAATATGAATGCCGACCCGCCATCCGCCATCGGTCAGCTCCTGCAACGAAAACGCGTCATCAATCTCAGTCGTCGTCGCATCATCAATCGAATAGGCTGGACTCGGTGCTTGCGGCAATGAGAGTCGCTCGGACTGAAGCACCATCAAATTAATTTCATCGACAGGAACATCAATGCCGGTGCCCGCAGGAAAACACTGCTGCAGAAAGCGGGCCCGATGCAGGCTGTATGCGCTTGCCAGTGCGCCACGCGATAGCAGCAGTCGTGCAGGCGCCATCTGTAGGGCCTGGGCGGCGGACTCTAAAGCCTTAAAAGCAACCGACTGCTTATCAGGCCGCACCACGAGCATCAGCGCCCGCTCTTTGATTTCCGATGGCACCTCGCCGGCGACTAAGGCCTCGTGCAGCCGTTGCTGCTCCAGTGCTGCCTGACGCTTACGCTCCGCCCCAGCCAGGGCAGCCTTTAAAGACTCCTCGGGCGCCGCCTTATAGCGGCCGCGGCCCTTGCGATAAAAATACATGGGCGACTGATGCAGCGCCATGAGCAGGCCTGCCGACTCATCACTGCGCGGCGTGTTGGAGAAGACCTCGCGCGCAAACTCGGCAAAACTAAATTCATCTTGAGGAGCGCATTCCCAGAGAAACTGCGGATCCAGGCCCTGGGCAATCTCATGGGCAGCGGGCATCAGCGCGTCACGGCCGGGCTGCTCAAATGTCAGCAGCAAAGCAGTGCGCTTGATCTTAGACCGCTTGCCCGAGGCCATCTCCACCTGAAGACTTGCATCACTCTCGGAAAAGAGCGTGCCAACTTTAAAGGCGCCGTCTTCTTCAAACAGTACAAACATGGCCAAAAACCGCGTGTCCTTGGCTTAGGCCAACGCGGCGAGCAGACGCTCGTGAATGCCGCCAAAGCCACCGTTACTCATCACAAGGATCCGATCGCCCGGGGTTGCGGCCCGCGCGACTGCGGCCACCAACGCCTGCAGGTCAGCATGGGCCTGGGCCCTCGAGCCGAGCGGCGCGAGGGCTGCATTCAAATCCCAATCCAGCCCGCCTGAATATCCAAACACAAGATCAGCCGATTCAAGGCTGGATGCAAGCCGTGATGACATCACGCCCAGCTTCATGGTGTTCGATCGCGGCTCGAGCACAGCAATCAGACGGCCCGGAGACTGCAGACGCTGCATTTGTGCACGCACCCCCTCCAGGGTTGCGGCAATTGCTGTGGGGTGGTGAGCGAAATCATCCAGCACCTGGATGCCGCCGACCTCGCCGCGCAGCTGCAGTCGACGCTGCACGCCCCGAAAGCCAGAAATCGCGGCGCAGGCCTGATCTGCCGCCACGCCATAGGCGTGGGCTGCAGCGACTGCGGCCAGGATATTGCTGCGATTGTGCTCACCCACAAGGGTTGAAGCGACCCGGCCCTGCAGCTCGCCCCGCCAGAACACCTCAAAAACCTCGCGATCCTGGCTACCCTGAGCGGGGCCAATCGACCAGTATTCAGGATGCTGAAAAAACTCCACGGGTGTCCAGGCCCCGCGATCGATGACCCGTGCCAATGCAGGCTCACGGCCATTCACAATCAGCCGGCCCGCCTCGGGTAGGGTTCGGACCCAATGATGAAACTGGGTCTCAATCGCTGTGAGATCCGGAAAAATATCCGCGTGATCAAACTCCAGATTATTCAAGATGGCGATCTCAGCCCGGTAATGCAAGAACTTTGAACGCTTATCAAAAAAAGCCGTGTCATATTCATCCGCCTCAATCACGAACGGCACGCTGCGATCACTGTGAACTGCCTCCGTAGCCAGCGGCATTGCAAGCGACGGGCTGAGCCGCGCAGAGACCCCGAAGTTTTCCGGCACACCCCCGATCAAAAACGACGGCCGGTGGCCAGTGGCCTCTAGAATCCAAGCCAGCAGCGCGCTGGTGGTCGTCTTGCCATGAGTACCTGAAATCGCAAGTACCCGGTGCCGCGGCAATAGCACCTGACCGAGCCATTGCGGGCCAGAAATCATCGGCGCGTTGCGGTTTAACAGGGCCTCAATCAGCGGCATGCCGCGCCGGGCTACATTGCCCACCACCCAGAGATCGGCAGCAAGATCAAGCTGATCGGCCTCAAAGCCCTGGATCAGCTCAATGCCCGCCTGGGACAGCTGCGTGCTCATCGGGGGGTAGACATTGGCATCACATCCCGTGACGCGAAAACCGCAGGACCGGGCCAGCTGGGCCAGCCCCCCCATAAAGGTGCCGCAAATCCCGATCACATGTAGATGCATGGCCGGCATTGTAGCGATGGGCATAATGCCGACCATGATTTTTGAAAACAGAAGCGATCTCTTTTCAACAGACAACACGCTGCGGGCTGAAATCGCCGCGGCAGCCGCCAGCCTCATTGCCGAGGAGGGCCTGGACTATGCAAACGCAAAACGCAAAGCCATCGAGCGTATTGCCGGAAAAAAACATCACCGCTTACAGCGTGAGATCCTGCCTTCTAATGAAGAAATCGAAGAGGCCGTCCGGGAGTATCAAAAAATTTTTCAGGCCGATTCCCAGCCGCTGCGGCTACGGCTGCTGCGCGAAAAAGCGCTGGCCCTGATGCGGCTCTTGGCAGATTTTTCTCCCATGCTGACCGGGGCAGTGGCCAATGGCACTGCCAGTGAACACAGCGATATCCATCTGCATTGCTTTGCGCCCAGCGCCAAAGAGCTGGGCATCTTTCTGATGAACCAGGGATTGGACAGTGAGGCTGCCAGCCTCACACCACAGCGGCCCGGGGGCGATGCGATTGAGGCCCTAGCAATCCAGTGGCAGGGAGAGCTGGCGACCATTGCGGTCTACCCCGAACACGATCAGCGCAGCAGCCCGCGGCATGAAACCAAACGAAAACACAATCGGCTGGATATCAAATCGGTTGAGAAACTGCTGCGCGATAACCCAGTCCAAGAGACGCCATGAGCCTGAGCAAAAAATCAAAGCGGAGCCTTCTGGCCGCCGTCGGCCTGATCCTGCTGATTGCAGGAATCGCTGCGGGTATGCTGCGGCTCAGCCCATCCAAGGTGCCAGCGGCCGGCTGGGTATTTGAGCTCTCATTTCCAAACCCCCAGGGAGAGGCCATCAGCCTTCAGGCCGTCCGGGGCCGGCTGACGGTTGTGAACTTCTGGGCGACCTGGTGCCCGCCCTGCGTCGAAGAGATGCCTGAACTCTCCAGAATCCATGAAGAAATGTCGCCAAAAGACGTTAAAGTGATTGGATTGGCCGTCGATTCACCGTCTAACGTCAGGGAATTTCTCAAAAATCGAAGTTTTAGCTACCCCCTTCTCGTGACCGGCGGATCGGGAAGCGAACTGGCGAAACGACTCGGAAATTCGATCGAAGCTCTGCCCTATACCGTGCTAATCGATGCAAATGGCAGGGTTTTAAAGCAAAAACTAGGCAGAATAAAAGAAGAAGAGCTCAGAAACTGGATCACCGAAGTACGCTAGAATAGCTGCTAGTGAATCCCGCTGGAGCGGCCAAATGTCGTTATCTCCGCTAATTTGGGTGCTACATGGCCCAAATTTGAATCGATTGGGTGCCCGAGAGCCAGAAATCTATGGCTCCACGACCCTAGAACAGATCAATCAGATGGTTGCCGGCCGGGCAAAGGCCCTGGGCGTGGACATCGACTGCTATCAGTCTAACCACGAGGGAGCACTTATTGAGCGTGTCCACCAGGCCGGGCCCGCTTCGGTGAAATTTATTGTGATCAATCCCGCCGGATTCACCCATACGAGCGTTGCCTTGCGGGACGCGATTGCCTCAGTCGCAATTCCGTTTGTTGAAGTGCACCTTTCAAACGTGCATCGGCGCGAACCCTTTCGGCATCACTCTTACTTTTCCGACCTCGCAGAAGCGGTGATCTGTGGGCTGGGGCCACAGGGCTATTTGGCCGCAATTGAATTCGCCGCGCAGAGGATCACCCAACACCGTGGCTGAAGACCGTCAGAAATCCAAGGAGCGCACCTCGATGGACCTGAGAAAACTCAAGACCCTGATTGATCTCGTCGCCGAATCCGGAATCTCGGAGCTCGAAATTACCGAAGGCGACGATAAAGTCAGAATCGTTAAATCCACCTCCGCGCCATTGGCGCCCGCCTTAAGCCATGTCATCGCAGCAGCACCCGTAAACGTGGCCACCCCCGCGCCGACAAGCTCCGCTGAGGTCCCCGCGACATCGGGGCTGGCCGCAGGCGGGCCGGCAGAGCCAGAAGGGAAAATCGTGAAGTCCCCCATGGTGGGCACCTTTTATCGGTCATCCGCTCCAGGAGCCGATCCCTTTGTATCGATGGGCAGCAGCGTGTCAGAAGGCCAGACCCTCTGCGTGATTGAGGCCATGAAACTAATGAATGAAATTCCCGCAGACTGCTCCGGCGTTGTGAAGGAGATTCTTGTCGAAAACGGCCAGCCTGTTGAATTTGGCCAGCCGCTCTTCGTCCTGGCCTAGTCGGCAAGCGCCCCCGATCCATGGCCGCGTTGTTTGAAAAAGTACTGATTGCCAATCGTGGCGAAATCGCCCTGCGCATTCAACGGGCCTGCCGCGAGCTCGGCATCAAGACCGTGGTCGTGCACTCTGAGGCTGACACCGATGCGAAATACGTCAAGCTTGCTGATGAATCGGTCTGTATCGGGCCGCCGCCTTCGCGGCAAAGCTATCTCAATGTGCCTGCGATTATTGCGGCGGCCGAAGTCACGGACGCCGAGGCCATCCATCCCGGCTATGGATTTTTATCCGAAAACGCTGACTTCGCGGAACGCGTCGAACGCAGCGGATTTAAATTCATCGGGCCCACCGCCGATGTGATTCGCATGATGGGCGATAAGGTCGCCGCTAAGCGTGCCATGATCGCTGCGGGTGTGCCTTGCGTTCCTGGATCAGAAGGCGCCCTGCCTGAAGATCCAAAAGAAATCGTCAAGATTGCCCGCAGTGTGGGCTACCCGGTGATCATCAAGGCGGCCGGTGGTGGCGGTGGCCGCGGCATGCGGGTCGTGCATACCGAAGCGGCACTCATTAATGCGGTGCAGACCACCCGGGCCGAGGCGGCAGCAGCCTTTAACAATCCCGAGGTCTACATGGAAAAATTCCTGGAGAATCCTCGGCATATTGAGATCCAGATTCTCGCGGACCACTCCGGCAACGTGATCCATTTGGGCGAGCGTGATTGCTCGATGCAGCGACGCCACCAGAAAGTTCTAGAAGAGGCGCCCGCCCCAAAACTTACCGCACGACTGCGCGACAAAATCGGTGATCGGTGTGCCGACGCCTGTAAGCGCATCGGCTACCGGGGTGCAGGCACCATCGAGTTTCTCTTTGAAGACAATGAGTTTTACTTCATTGAAATGAATACCCGCGTCCAGGTCGAGCATCCGGTGACCGAACTGATCACCGGCATCGACATTGTGCAGGAGCAGATCCGTGTGGCCAGCGGCCAGCGGCTTCGCCTAAAGCAAAAAGATGTGGTGTTTAAAGGCCATGCCATCGAATGCCGCATCAATGCCGAAGATCCTTATAAATTCACGCCTTCACCTGGAAAGATCCAGACCTGGCATGCGCCCGGCGGCCCTGGTGTGCGGGTCGACTCCCACGCCTACAGCGGCTATGTTGTTCCGCCCCATTACGACTCCATGATCGCCAAGCTGATTGTGTACGGCGATACCCGGGCCCAGGCAATCGCCCGCATGAAAATTGCCCTCTCCGAAACCATCGTCGAAGGTATCCAGACCAATGTGCCGCTGCATCGGGAGTTGATGCGCGATACGCATTTCATTGATGGCGGCACCTCGATTCACTATCTTGAGCACATGCTGGCCGCGCGCGAGCGGGACCGCTAAAGCCCTGGCCACAAATTGGCGTTGCGGTGATGCATGAGATCGTTTTCGAGACGAGCCTGTCGGATACCGATGCCATCTCCGACAGCCTGATTGCGCTCGGCGCCTTATCGGTCGCAGTAGAAGATGCGCTAGCCAGTCGCGACGGCGAGACCCCAATTTTTGGCGAGCCCGGGATGCCAACGGCGGTGCAGGCCTGGCCGACCTCGCGATTCGTCATCCTGATCGATATTGATACTGCACCTGCTGCTTTCTGGGCAGAGTTCTGCAAGCAAGATGATCGATTCTTTCAGCTGCCTTACGAGATCCGGGCCATCAAGGATCAGGACTGGGTTGCCGAGACACAGCGCCAGTTCAGCCCCTTTGTCTTTCGGGATCAGCTCTGGGTTGGGCCCCACTGGCATACACCACCCGCAGCTTTTGAGCGGCACGGCATCGTCATTCGCCTCGATCCCGGCATGGCGTTTGGAACCGCAAGTCATGCCACCACGCAGCTCTGTCTGGAGCAGCTCACGCAGCACCTCACACCCACTCTGCCGAATCTGCATGTGCTGGATGTCGGCTGCGGCTCGGGCATCCTGGCCATTGCCGCAGCAAAACTCGGTGCCAGCCGCGTCCATGCAATCGATATCGACCCTATTGCCGTGCAGACCACCGAACAGAATGCGACGGCCAACGGCGTGACGGTCTCGGTCGCGCTGGCCGATGAGTCCCTGTCCGAGTCATTCGATGTTGTGGTGGCTAATATCCTGTCGCAGCCTCTTAAGGTGCTCGCCCCCATGCTATCGGCTCGAACCCGACCCGGCGGCAGGCTATTGCTTTCGGGCATACTCGATCGACAAGCGCAAGAGATCTGCGAGGCCTACCAGCCCTTTATCGGACATCTTGGCCGCCTCGCCGTTTTAGATCAGCGCGACGGCTGGGTCTGTATTGGAAACGCTCCTTCTTCACCCTAAAGCAAAGGAATCCCTTATGACGGTCCAAATCAGCGGCTCGATTGCCTTTGACACCATCATGGTGTTTGAAGGCCGCTTTAAAGACCACATTCTTCCTGATCAGACGCATATGCTGAATGTGGCCTTCCTCGCTCCGCAGATGCGGCAGGAATACGGTGGATGCGCTGCCAACATTGCGTACACACTGCGCAGCCTGGGCCAAGAATGCGGCCTACTGGGTGCCGTCGGACGTGATGGCGGCGATTACCTTGAGCGGCTCTCCGGGCTCGGCATTGACACCTCGCGTGTTCTCTCCGCCGAGGACTGCTACAGCGCCCAGGCCTTCATCACGACCGATCTTGATGACAACCAAATCACCGCCTTTCATCCGGGCGCGATGAATCGGGCGGGTGAGGTCGGCCTTGGCGATGCGCAGGCAAGCCTGGGCATCGTGTCTCCGAATGGCCGTGAGGCCATGATCCGGCATGCCCGCGAATTCTCGGAGCGCAGCATTCGATTCATCTTTGATCCCGGCCAGGCCATGCCCGTGTTTAGTCGCGAGGATCTCGAGGGATTTGTCAGCCAAGCGACCTGGGTCGCCGTTAATGACTACGAGGGCCATATGCTTGCCGAAAAACTAAATACCTCCATTGCGCAGCTGGCCGACCGGCTTGCCGGCGGCCTGATTCTGACGCGCGGCGCAGAGGGCGTTGAAATCATGCAACGCGACGAACCCACCATCCCAGTGCGTGGCATTGATGTGCAGCAGCTCTTCGGCCTGCCTGCGGCCGACCCAACCGGATGCGGCGATGCATTTCGTGGCGGGCTGCTTTACGGCCTTGCCCGTGGCGCCTCGCTCCTCGATAGCGCACGTCTTGGAAATTTAATGGGTGCCCTTAAGGTCATTCATCGTGGTGGTCAAAACCACGCCGTGCGGCCGCCCGAGGTCGCCCGCTTTCTTCAGAATTTGTATCCCGACACGGCGGCCCGGCTCGCGGGCCACCTGCATGCCTAACGCCCGAACGGAGTCCGATCGCTATGAGATCCCAAATAACTGTCAAAACATTGCCGCCGCTAGGCCGCGCAGGCATGGGCCTGATCACGCTTGCTGCATTTGCAGCCTTAGCGCTATCGGGCTGCGCCACGCAGAGCAGTTCATCAGCAGTCTATAAGGCCAGTGAAACCCAGCGTGAGCAGACCGTCCGCATGGCCACCGTAGAAGCAGTCAGAAAGGTCATGATTCAGCGTGACAGCAAGGGCATCGGCACAATCGGCGGTGCGGTCGTTGGTGGCATCGCTGGCAGCAGCGTCGGTCAGGGCAAGGGCTCAGATATCGGTGCGGTGCTGGGCGCGATCGGGGGGATGGTTGCAGGCCAGGCGATCGAGCAGCAGGCCAATCAGCGGGAGGGCCTCGAAATCACCATCAAGTACGACAATGGCGATCGGCGCGTGATTGTCCAAGAGGCCGATGTGGATGTAAAACCCGGCGACCGCGTTCGAATCGTTAGCGGCGCAGGCGTCATTCGGGTCTCAAAATAAATGTCGCAACACCGACATCTCAAGTTCGGTCACCACCGCTGCCGCGATCTGAAGCAATAAAAAAGCAGCAATCGGCGATAAGTCAAAGCCGCCGCCGGAGCCGGATCGCCCAATGGGGGTGCGGCGTCTGCCCATCAGCCGGCGAAAAGGCTCCAAGAGCGGAGCACTCAGCAGATCAAAGACTGGCTTTAAGGGATGCATCGGAGCGAGCCAAGACATCAATACCCCCACAATCAGAATTACCACTGCAAGCTGAAGGCACCACTGCAGGGTCCACAGCACGGCCAGGGCCACCAGCCAGCCGAATGGCCTGACCGGCTTCTGAGAAGGGCCTGCATCGGTCATCAGCCCCCAGGACATTAGAAAATAAAACAGCACCACCAGCAGAACCGATAGCAGCAAGGCCGACAGGAGACTTGCCCAGTCCACGCCGCCAAATCCCGGCAGCAGTCGGCGCATTGGCCGAACAATCCAATCGGTCATTTGAAAAGTCAGTCGAGAGAGCGGATTCTGCGCGTGCAGCCGCACCACCTGGAGATAAGCCCTGAGGGCACAGGCCACAACAAACAGGCTGCCCAAGGTTTTCAGCGTGAGCCAAAGAATCGTCATCGCCGCATCATAAAAAAAGTCCCGCCAAGGCGGGACTTTTAGTGTCACAAATCAGATAACTCTGATATCGAGACTTACGGACGGCTGCCCGTGGGGAAGGGCCAGGTGCTGGACAGAGTCGCAGCAGCGGCGGGGGCAGCAGCGGCTTTCTTAGCGCGCTTCTTGCCAGCCTTACGCTTCTTACCACCAGCTTTTTTGGCAGCTTTCTTAGCGGCTTTTTTCTTGCCGCCAGCTTTCTTCGCTGCGCGCTTCTTGCCGCCAGCTTTCTTGGCTGCGCGCTTCTTGCCGCCAGCTTTCTTGGCTGCGCGCTTCTTGCCGCCAGCTTTCTTAGCAGCTTTTTTCGCGCCCGACTTGCGAGCAACGCGCTTCTTCGCTGCCTTCTTAGCCGGCTTTTTCGCTGCAGCTTTTTTCTTTGCTGCAGGCTTCTTCTTTGCAGCGGTCTTGCGCTTAGCAGCGGGCTTCTTCTTTGCTTTCTTCTTTGCTTCTTCAGCCATGGAACACTCCTTCAAGCTTGAACAAAAGGGGATTCGCACCGGATGGCCCGAACCATTCATTCGCGCAAGAGGAACATCCCCCAACGCTAATGAATTCTGTATGGCGCAGGCCCCGGTTCACCTTTTGGTTCACTCCCAGGACAACGCGCCGCCCGTCTGATACTCGATCACACGGGTCTCAAAGAAATTTCTCTCCTTCTTCAGGTCGACCATTTCGGCCATCCAGGGGAAGGGATTCTCTTCATTGCCAAAGAGCGGCTCCAGGCCGATCTGCTGGCAGCGACGGTTTGCGATGTAACGCAGGTAAGACTTGAACATCGAGGCGTTCAGCCCGAGTACGCCGCGCGGCATGGTGTCTTCGGCGTAGCGGTATTCCAGCTCCACCGCCTTCTGGAACAGAACCTTCAGTTCCTCTCGGAACTCTGGCGTCCAGAGGTGGGGGTTCTCCAGCTTGATGGTATTGATCAGGTCAATGCCGAAATTGCAGTGCATGGACTCATCCCGCAGGATGTACTGGTACTGCTCAGCAGCGCCAGTCATCTTGTTTTGCCGGCCTAGGGCCAGAATCTGAACAAAGCCAACATAGAAGAACAGGCCCTCCATGAGGCAGGCAAAGACAATCAGGGACTTTAAGAGCTGCTGATCGGCCTGGGGGGTTCCAGTCTTGAAATCCGGATTGGTCAGGGTATCGATGAAAGGAATCAGGAACTCATCTTTATCGCGAATCGATGGAATCTCGTGATAGGCGTTGAAGATCTCGCCCTCGTCCAGGCCGAGGGACTCCACGATGTACTGATAGGCATGGGTATGGATGGCCTCTTCGAAGGCCTGGCGCAGCAGATACTGGCGGCACTCTGGTGCGGTGATATGCCGATAAGTGCCCAGCACAATGTTATTCGCTGCTAGTGAATCCGCGGTCACAAAGAACCCGAGGTTACGGCGAATCAGGCGGCGCTCATCTTCGGTCAGGCCGTTGGGGTCCTTCCAGGTCGCGATGTCACGCGACATATTGATTTCTTGGGGCATCCAATGATTGGCGCAGCCGGCCAGATACTTCTCCCAGGCCCATTTGTATTTAAAGGGCACGAGCTGATTGACATCCGTGCCGGCATTGATGACCCGCTTATCTTCGACCCGGACCCGGCGCATCTCCTGATCGGATGCCGCCGCTGTATTTAGGCTGCCCTGCGACATGAACGGCGGAACCGCCGATGGGCCAGCAGCCACAATGCCAGCGGCCATCGATGGGGTGGGTATGGCCTGTACCGACGAGACCGCCGGAGCCATATTCAGTGCTGCAGATCCCACTACGGGGGGCTGTGCAACGGTGTTGGAACTATCTTCCCAGTTCAGCATTTCGACTCTCACTTTGCTTTCATTCCCTCTTTTCGAGGGGTTTGACGATCAGGCGATGTGCCCGTTAACTCGATCAATGACTGCAACGTGAGATTCGGTTGTTGTACACAGCGCGAATAATGCAAGAACATTTTTCACGTTGCAATCATTTTTTTCAAAAATTTTTAAATTCAAGAATGCGACATCGGTGATGTCGCATTCTTGCCACGAGGTTTACATCAATCGATTTACTGGCAGGCCTCGCATTCCGGGTTATCGATGGAGCAGAACTTCACATCACTTCCTGCAACCGTCGACTCCTGCGCACCAGACTGAACTGCCGATGCCCCCGCTTCCAACCCGCCAGAGACCGGAACCGCGTTGAGCTGTCCAGTGCTGATGGTCGACTTCTCAGCCGAAGTCGCGCCCATCGTGCGCAGGTAATAGGTGGTCTTCAGTCCGCGCAGCCAGGCAAGCTTATAGGTCTCGTCGAGCTTTTTACCCGATGCGCCTGCCATGTAGATGTTCAGCGACTGGGCCTGATCAATCCATTTCTGACGCCGGGCCGCGCACTCCACGGTCCAGCGCGTATCGACTTCAAATGCGGTGGCGTAGAGGCTACGCAGCTCGGCCGGCACTCGGTCAATCTTGGCCAGGCTGCCATCGAAGTACTTCAGGTCCGCCACCATGACCTCGTCCCACAGGCCAAGCTTTTTCAAATCCTGGACCAGATACTCGTTGACCACCGTGAACTCCCCCGAGAGGTTCGATTTCACGTAGAGGTTCTGGTAGGTGGGCTCAATGGAGGCGGAGATGCCCACGATATTCGAGATGGTGGCCGTGGGCGCAATCGCGACACAGTTGGAGTTGCGCATCCCGTGGGCCTTGATGCGAGAACGCAGCGCCTCCCAATCGAGCGTGGACGACATGTCAACTTCGACATAGCCGCCGCGTTCCTCGGCCAAAATCTTCAACGTGTCCAGGGGCAGTATGCCCTGATCCCACAGGGAGCCGCGGAACGATGAGTAGGCGCCCCGCTCCTCGGCCAGTTCGGTCGATGCCCAGTAGGCGTTGTAGCAGACCGCCTCCATCGAACGGTCGGCAAACTCCACCGCATCCTGGCTGGCATAGGACACACGCATCGCATGCAGCGCCTCTTGAAACCCCATGATGCCCAGACCGACTGGCCGGTGGCGGATATTGGAATTGCGGGCCTTGGCGACAGCGTAATAGTTGATGTCAATCACGTTATCCAGCATGCGCATGGCCGTGCGGATCGTCCGATGCAGCTTTTCGTGATCCAACTCAAGTCCCCCGCGAGATGCGGGCTTGAGATGGTTCACCAGATTAACCGAGCCGAGGTTGCAGACCGCGATCTCTGTGTCGTTGGTATTCAGGGTGATCTCGGTGCACAGGTTGGAGGAGTGGACCACCCCCACATGCTGCTGCGGGCTGCGGATATTGCACGGATCCTTGAAGGTAATCCAGGGATGGCCCGTCTCAAACAGCATCGTCAGCATCTTGCGCCAGAGCGAGAGGGCGGGAATTCGCTTGAAATGCTTGATCTCGCCACTGTCGGCCTTCGCCTCATAGGCGGTGTACGCCTGCTCGAATGCGCGGCCCACCTTGTCGTGGAGATCCGGCACATCGGATGGTGAGAACAGAGTCCACTGGCTGCCTTCCATGACCCGCTTCATAAAGAGATCAGGAATCCAGTTGGCCGTGTTCATGTCGTGGGTGCGGCGACGGTCATCGCCCGTGTTTTTGCGCAGTTCGAGAAACTCTTCGACATCCAAATGCCAGCTCTCTAGATAAGTGCAGACCGCACCTTTGCGCTTACCCCCCTGATTCACGGCCACAGCAGTGTCGTTGACCACTTTCAGAAACGGCACCACACCTTGGCTCTTACCATTGGTGCCTTTGATGTAGCTGCCCAAGGCGCGCACAGGCGTCCAATCATTACCAAGACCGCCCGCGTATTTGGCCAGCAGCGCATTTTCCTTAATCGCTTCGTAGATGCCGTCCAGATCATCGGCCACAGTCGAGAGGTAGCAAGAAGAGAGCTGTGAGTGTGTCGTGCCGGAATTGAACAGTGTGGGCGTTGAGCTCATGAAATCAAAGCTCGACAACAGGTTATAAAACTCGATCGCGCGTGCTTCACGATTCAATTCATTCATCGCAAGGCCCATTGCCACTCGCATAAAAAATGCCTGAGGCATTTCGATGCGACGGCCCTCGCCGGAAAACGGATCGTTGCGATCAATCAAGAAATAACGGTCATATAGGGTCTGCAGGCCAAGGTAATCGAACTGCAGATCCCGCTTCGGATCAATGGCCTGGGCCAGCTTTTGAAGATCAAATCGCGAGAGTTCCTCGTTTAGCAGGCCAATCTCGATGCCCTTCTTGATGAATCGCGGGAAGTAGTCAGGATAGCGCCGCTCCATCTCGGCCTGCGAAACCTCCGACTGCAGCATTTCCTTGCGAATCGTGTGCAGCAGCAGACGGGCACTGACTTTGGCATAGGCGGGGTCCTTTTCAATAAGCGCTCGGGCCGCCAGGATGGCGGATTTAAAAACCTCTTCAAGTGGCACGCCGTCGTAGAGATTTTTGACGGTGTCTTGCATGACCGCGTCGACACTGACGGCCTCACCCAGGTCAGCGCAGGCAGCGGCAATGATGTCGCGCAGCCAAGCTTCGCTGAGCGGCTGAGCGCCGCCATCGACCAGCATATGTAAGGAAGATTGAATCGGAGCGGTGGTGGGCTGCTTGGCGGCCCGCTCCTGTGAGCGACGCTCCCGATACAGCACATAGGCCCGGGCGACCTCATGCTCGCCTGAGCGCATCAGGGCGAGCTCGACCTGATCCTGAATGTCCTCGATGTGCATCGTGCCGCCGGCGGGCAGCCGGCGCATCAGCGCCATCACAACCGACTGGGTCAGGGCCTCGGTGATCTCGCGGACCCGGGCCGATGCGGCCCCCTGATTGCCACCCACGGCCAGAAACGCCTTGGTCATCGCAATCTGAATCTTGCTGGGCTCAAAGCCTACGACTGCGCCATTACGACGAATGACTTTGATGTCGGCTGCAACGGCCTGCGGCGACAGCACAGAAGGTGCGGTCGTTGACGGGCCTGACGGAACCAGGCCCGCAGTAACTGTGGCGTTTTGTGATTGTGATTCTGCGCCCCACTGCATCATGAAACTCTCCCTAAAAATTCTCTAAAAAAATTGTTGTAAACACTTGAAAACATGGGCAAAAGAGGGTTGGTTGTGGGAGGTGGCGTCTCCCCTTGAAAACACTAGATGTAGTACTTTTTTTGGCCGGAGGACCTAATTCTAGTAGTCCAAGGGATCCCGGGGCAAGGGGTTTGCTCAGGGCAAACCCCTGTGTGCGGTGCACATAACTCAGCCAGCCAGGCCCAGCCCAAAAAGAAAATCTGAGTGCTGATTTGACGCGGGTTCTAGGCCAGAATCATTCGGCGAGGGCCGAAAAATCAAGGGTACGGCCGTGTGAGTAAACACCCACGCCCGTTTAACAATCTAAGCATCTCTGGCCATGAGAAGGCGGGCCCGGGATCCGTCTTTCGGCCCGGTGCGAGATCAGAGTGCCCAACAATCCACTTCAAAGTTGGCAGCATGGTGCAAGCGCCCGCCAGCACATCGGCAGCCGCCTGCATCTGAATGTCAGGATAAGGCACATCATCAGCGCCCTCGAGTTCAAGCCCAATTGAAAAATCATTGCAGGCATGCCGGCCGAGAAACTCCGAAACGCCTGCATGCCAGGCACGATCTGGAAGGCCAACAAACTGAATGACTTCGCCTGAACGCCGAACGAAAAAGTGGGCCGACACCCGCAGGCCCGCAAGCTCCGAGAAACTTGGATGCTGATTGCAATCCAGCCGACCGAGGAACAGGTCCTCAACAGCGCTGCCTTCAAAACAGCCTGCCGGCAGGCTGATGTTATGGATCACCGCGAGCGTAATTTCGGCATCTGATGGCCGCGCGTCCCAATGCGGCGAGGCCGATCGACGCGCGCCCGAAATCAGCCAGCCTTGTGCATCAAACTGAAGTGCACCCATTAGCCCTTCGGTCCAAGATGCCGATGGGTCATGCTGCAATAGGCCTGTCCATCCTTCCAGACCGCATCAGTCGCGGGCAGCCGGGCGCTGCAGTGGGCGCACTGAATGAGTTTTGATTGGGCGGTTGTGTCGGCAGAGGACTGCGAATCTTTTGCGCCGCCGCGCTTGGAAAATGCACGCTTTAAAAGCCACAGGCCTGCAATCACCGCCAACGAAATAATTACTACACGTAGCAGCATCTCAGCGATCCAATACGACTTCTAAAACAAAACGGGTGCCGACATAGGCCATCAGTAACGTTGCGAATCCTGCAAGTGTCCAGCGCGCGGCTACACGGCCCCGCCAGCCCCACCACTTATGGCCAACCAATAATGTCAGCGAAAGAGCCCACGAGGCCAAGGTGAATACGGTTTTATGGTCAAAACGAAGCAGCCCCCGCCCAAGTTCGGCCCCCACCACCATGCCCGAGCCCAGGGTGAGCGTCACCAGAATGAATCCTGCGAACACCATGTGTACCAGCATCTGATCTAAGCCGATCAATGGCGGCAGGCCCTGCCACCATCCGCCCGAATCAAATCGAATGCGGCGCGTGCTATGCAGCGCCCGCTCCATCGCGAGCATCAGCAAAGCGCTGGCCGCCGCCAGCGTAAACGTGCTGTACGCCAACATCGCAAGCAGCATGTGCAGACGAAAGCTAAAGTCCAGAGTGGTGGTCAGTGGCCGGCCGGGAAAAATTAGCGGCAACGCTGCAGCAATTGCTGCGACAATAAAAACACCCTGTGTGATGGGCGGCAGCCGTTGAAACCAGGATTCGATCCACAGCAGCAGCACCGCAAGCCAAAGGGTCCATGAAATCGATGTCGCGAAGCCGAAATACAGGCCCTCACGTGAAAACCAATTCGGCAACAAGGACAGCCCGTGGACCGCGATGACTGCGAGCAGCATGGCCTGGCCCACACGCGAGGCAAGCGGCATGGTCGCAGCAGAAGTGCCGGCCCGGTGGGCCCAGGCCAGGCCCGCATAACCTGCTGCGGCCACGAGCGATACGGCGCCGTAGAATGAAGCATCCATAACGAGGGCAGTGTAGCGCAGCATGCTTGAAAATCTGACCGAACGGCTCGCGCGGGTCGTTAAAACCATCAAGGGCGAGGCCCGGCTGACCGAATCCAACACGCAAGACATGCTGCGTGAGGTCCGGCTCGCCCTGCTCGATGCGGATGTGGCCCTGCATGTCGTTAAAGATTTCATTGCCAAGGTCAAACAAAAGGCGTTGGGCCAGGAGGTCCAAGCCAGCCTGAGTCCGGGCCAGGCCATGGTCGGTGTGGTGCATCGAGAGCTAATTCATCTGATGGCGGGGGAAGACACGCCCAACCCGGGCCGGCTGCAGCTCAACCTCGCGGTTGCGCCCCCTGCGGCCGTGCTGATGGCCGGACTGCAAGGCGCTGGAAAAACCACAACCGTCGGCAAGCTCGCCAAGTGGCTTGCTGAATCACAAAAAAAACGGGTCCTGACCGTTTCGTGCGATGTCTATCGGCCGGCCGCCATCGACCAGCTTCGACTGGTCAGCGCACAGGCGGGTGTTGAATTTTTCCCAACCCCAGAGGGCGCAAGCCCCGTCGACATCGCGCAGCAGGCCCTGGATCACGCCCGACGCCATCTCCACGATGTCGTGCTCATCGATACAGCGGGGCGGCTTGCGATTGATGAAGAAATGATGCGCGAGATTGCGCAGCTGCATAACGCGGTCAAGCCCATTGAAACGCTCTTTACGGTCGATGCGATGCAAGGCCAGGATGCGGTGCGGACTGCGGCTGCATTTCAGGCGGCCCTTCCGCTGACCGGTGTCGTACTCACCAAGCTGGATGGCGACTCTCGCGGCGGCGCCGTTTTATCGGTGCGGGCCGTGACCGGCTGCCCTATCAAATTTGTCGGCACCTCAGAAAAGATTGATGGCCTTGAGGCCTTTGATGCCGAACGGATGGCCAATCGCATTCTGGGGATGGGCGACATTCTGGCCATCGTTGAGCAGGCCCAAAAAAGTGTTGACTTAAAAGCGGCCGAAAAAATGGCCGAGAAATTTAAGACAGGCGGCCGCTTTGATCTGAATGATTTCAAAATGCAAATCGGGCAGATGCGCAATATGGGAGGCCTGTCTTCGTTGGTCGATAAGCTCCCCGCCCAGATGCAGCAGGCCGCCAAAGGCACTGATCTGTCCGCAGCCGAAAAATCCATACCGCGCATGGAGGGCATCATCAACTCCATGACGCCGAGAGAGCGGCAGCACCCTGAACTTTTAAAGGCGAGCCGAAAAAGGCGGATTGCGGCAGGCGCAGGCGTCTCGGTTCAGGAAGTCAACCGTCTGCTGAATCAGTTTGAGCAGATGCAAGAGATGATGAAAAAAATGCAGAAAGGCGGCCTCGCAAAAATGATGCGGGCTGTGGGTGCCATGAAAGGCATGGGCGGCATTCCAGGAATGGGCGGCTTCGGAAAACGCTAACGATGGGCCCACTGCGGCGTGCGTTTAGTCAAAAACGCGTCAATGCCCTCTGCGGTATCCGTAAGGCCCATATTGCAAGTCATCGTCTCGCCCGCAACCGAATAGGCACCCGCAAGTCCCATCTCGATTTGCTGATAAAAGGTTGTCTTGCCCATTGCAACAGCTGCCGCGCTCTTGGACTTGATCAGCCCTGCCAGCCGCTGGACCTCCGCGTCAAGCTCCGCCGCAGGCACTACACGATTCACTAGGCCCCAGGCCAGCGCGGTCGATGCATCAATCATCTCGCCCGTAAGCAGCATCTCCATCGCCCGCTTGCGGCCGATATTGCGTGCCACTCCCACGGCCGGCGTTGAGCAGAACAGGCCGATATTGACTCCGGGCAGAGCGAACCGGCTGTCGGCACTCGCGACCGCAAGATCGCACATGGAGGTCAGCTGGCAGCCAGCCGCGGTTGCAATACCGTGAACCTTAGCGATTACAGGCTGCGGCATCTGGGTGATGCGCATCATTAATTCACTGCACGAGCGAAACAGTCCGGCAATCCATGCAGCGTCCTGGGCATGGTCCTGCATCTGTTTGAGGTCATGGCCAGCACAAAATCCGCGGCCATTACCTTGAAGCACGACGACCCGCACCGATTTATCCTGAGCGATCGCATCGAAGGTCTGACATAAGGCCAGAATCATTTCAGAGGACAAAGGATTGAATCGCTCGCCACGATTCATCGTGATCGTGGCGAGTGCATCCTGATCCTCGCGCAAGACATAAAGCTGCTCGGGGGCGTTCATGATGTCGTCTCCTTTTTTAATTCACGGACAGCAAGCTGCGGACTGCCACAACCACACCATCGCGATCACACACCGAGGCTGACATGGTGCTGCGTTTTAACAATTCGAGCTTTTCTTCCTTAAGGGACCGCTCGCCGATGGTGACCCGGACCGGCACACCAATCAACTCCCAGTCTGCAAACATCGCACCGGGACGCTCATCACGATCATCAAGTGCGACATCAATACCCGCGGCCAAGAGCTCCTGATAAATCGCCTCAGCGGCGGCGCGTACCGCCTCAGATTTTGCAGCCCCCACCGGACAGATCACCACCTCAAAAGGAGCAATCGCAGTCGGCCAGATGATGCCGCGCTGATCATGATTCTGCTCAATTGCAGCCCCGACGATTCGGGTCACGCCAATGCCATAGCAGCCCATCTCCATGAGTGCGGGCTTACCCGTTTCATCCAGATAGCTGGCCTTCATTGCCTCTGAATATTTGGTGCCCAGATAAAACACATGGCCAACCTCAATGCCACGCTGAATCGACAAGCTGCCTTTACCATCGGGAGAGGGATCTCCCTCGACGACGTTGCGAATATCGGCTACATCGTCGGGCTCTGGCAGATCGCGGCCCCAATTGACGCCACAGAGGTGGTGGTCCCACTGATTCGCCCCAGTAATGAAGTCACTCATCTGCGCGACGGTGCGATCTGCAATCACCGTGATGGGCCGGGCAGGCGCAACGGGACCCAGGTAACCGGGCTTACAGCCAAAGTGGGACTCAATCTCCTGAACCGTTGCAAAACGAAAACCCTGATCCAGGCCCTTGAGTTTGCCTGCCTTCACTTCGTTGAGATCATGGTCGCCACGGAGCAGCAAAAGCCAGATCTTGGTCGCTGCCACTGCACCCTTTTCATCACGCACATCGGTCGCCAGCACAATAGATTTAACGGTCTGCTGTAGCGGCAGACCGAGAAGCGCCGCCACTTCAGCGCAGGTGGATTTGCCGGGCGTGGGCGTTAACACCATGGGCTGCACAGCCGCCTTACGTTCCGACAGCAGCGCGACCGCCTCAGCAAGCTCCATGTTGGCGGCGTAATCGGATTGCGGGCAGTAAACGATCGCGTCTTCCCCCGTGTCTGCAATCACCTGAAACTCGTGGGAGCGCGAGCCTCCGATGGCGCCGGTGTCGGCAGCCACTGAGCGATACCGCAGGCCCAGCCGATCGAAAATCCGACAGTAGCAATCAAACATGTTGTCGTAGCTTTTTTCAGCGCCTGCGACATCACGATCAAAGGAGTAGGCATCCTTCATGGTGAACTCACGGCCCCGCATCACGCCAAATCGCGGCCGCCGCTCATCGCGGAATTTGGTCTGAATATGATAGAAATTCTTTGGCAGCTGCCGCCAGCTTTTGAGCTCCTGACGGGCGATGTCCGTGATCACCTCCTCTGAGGTTGGTTGAATAGCGAAATCCCGTCCGTGCCGATCTTTCACACGAAGTAACTCCGGCCCCATCTTCTCCCAGCGGCCAGTCTCCATCCAGAGCTCAGCAGGCTGCACCAGGGGCATCAAGAGCTCAATGGCACCCGAACGGTCCATCTCTTCACGAATAATTCGTTCCACTTTACGGATCACCCGCAGGCCCAGCGGCATGTAGTTATAAATCCCGGCTCCCAGCCGACGAATCATGGCCGCCCGGAGCATCAGGCGATGGCTGACCACCTCAGCGTCGGCGGGATCTTCCTTTAAGGTCTGGAAGTGGAAATGGGAAATTCGCATGATGGCCCTCTTATAATCGATGCCATTCTATGACCAATTCTTTTGTGCTCGCGGCCACACCATCACACCACCATGCTTGATGAAAACGGATACCGCCCGAATGTCGGCATCATCCTGATCAACAGTCAGCGCCAGGTCTTCTGGGGTAAGCGGGTGCGCGAACATGCCTGGCAATTCCCGCAGGGCGGCATTAAATCCGGTGAGGCCCCAGAGCAGGCCATGTTCCGCGAACTCGAAGAGGAGACCGGGCTGAAGCCTCATCACGTCGAGATCATCGGCCGGACCCGCGATTGGCTGCACTACGATGTGCCCGAACGCTGGGTGCGTCGCGAGTGGCGTGGCCACTATCGGGGCCAGAAGCAAATCTGGTTCCTGCTGAAAATGCTCGGCCGCGACTGCGATGTCAGCCTGCGCAATAACTTAGAAAAACCCGAGTTCGATGCCTGGCGTTGGCACGATTACTGGATCCCATTGGACTCGGTAATTGAATTTAAACGCAATGTGTATCGCTGCGCGCTCAATGAGCTCTCCGAGTTGATTTTTTCCCAGGAAGAACTGCTGCACCGGCCCGAGCACACTGAGGCCGCTAGCCTCGGCCGAGCACAATAAGATTGTCTCGGTGGATGAGCTCAGGCTCCTCCACAAACCCAAGGATCGATTCAATCTCACTTGAAGGCCGACGCGCGATGCGTCGGGCATCGCTGGAACCATAGTTCACCAAGCCCCGTGCAATTTCACGGCCCTGCGGCGAATGGCAGCTGACCAGGTCGCCGCGCTCAAACTCGCCTTGGACCTGGGTCACGCCGATTGGCAACAGGCTTTTTCCCTGATCGAGCAGCACCCGAACAGCACCCTCATCCAGCGTGATGACGCCACGAGTCTGTAGCTGATCGGCAAGCCATTGCTTTCGGGCGGCAATCGGCGCAAGTTCCGCCACAAGGCACGTGCCCAGAGATTCACCTGCCGCAAGCCGCGACAAAATCTCATGCTCTCGTCCGCTGGCGATCACGGTGGCAGCGCCGCTGCGCGCAGCCCGCTGTGCCGCCCTTACCTTGGTGGCCATACCGCCCTTTCCGAATCCCGTTCCCGCGCCGCCTGCCATCGCCTCAAAAGCTGAATCGGCCGCCTTGCCCCAGGCAATCAGTGTCGCGCTCGGATCATTGCGCGGATCGGCAGTAAAGAGGCCGGCCTGATCCGTCAGGATCACCAAAACATCGGCCTCAATCAGATTGGTGACCATCGCTGCCAGCGTGTCGTTATCGCCGAGCTTGATCTCATCGGTCACCACAGTGTCATTTTCATTAATGATCGGAATGACCCCATAGCCCAGCAGCGTGGAAATGGTGGCGCGTGCATTCAGATAGCGGCGGCGATCTGCAATATCTTCATGGGTCAACAGAATCTGTGCGGTTTTGAGATTCCAGCGCGAAAAACCCGACTCGTAGGCCTGTGCCAGACCCATCTGGCCGACTGCTGCGGCTGCCTGAAGCTCATGAATCTCGTGCGGACGGGTCAGCCATCCGAGTCGCTTCGTGCCCTCTGCAATGGCGCCACTTGAAACCAGCACCACCTCACGGCCCTGGCCCCGAAGTGCTGCGATTTGCGCAGCCCAGACTGCGATGGCCTCAGGATCAATGCCGCGGCCCTCGTTGGTCACGAGGCTTGAGCCGACCTTGACTACCCAACGCTGGGCCCGCCGCACGACCTGACGCTCACCGGCCGCGTTATTCGACATTTGCGCCCTCCTCGGAAGACGTGAAACGCACATCGGGTTTCGCCGAACCGACCTCTGCAATCCGCTGAGCATCCAGCCAGTGCTGAACATCCTGCATCAGGGCTTCACAGCCCGCCCGGCTGGCGCCGCTAACGCAATAGGCTGAGGATCGAGAGCGTAATTTCTTTTTCAGCGCGGCAAGAAACTCTTGGCCAAGCGCCTCCCCCACCGTATCCACTTTATTCAGAACAATCCAGCGGGGCTTGCGGGCCAGCTTCGGGTCGTAACGCTTTAACTCCGCTACCAGGCCGCGAATTTCTGCGGCAAGACGATCCACCAGTTCACGCCGATCCCCCTCAGACTCAATTCGACTGCCCGGCGGGAGGACATCGACAATATGCAGCAGCAGCCGCGTTCGCTGCAGGTGCCGAAGGAACTGATGGCCAAGGCCTGCACCTTCTGCGGCGCCTTCGATAAGGCCCGGGATATCCGCCATAACAAAACTCTTGGCGGGCCCGGACCGCACCACGCCGAGATTAGGATGCAATGTAGTAAAAGGATAGTCGGCGATCTTTGGCCGCGCATTTGAGCAGGCTGCAATCAGGGTGGATTTTCCCGCGTTCGGCAGGCCGAGC
>Ga0255188_1000181_pt1 | contig 23929 bp, 16 predicted proteins | sample Miss_Cont_RepB_8_FD_188427 | JGI IMG/M metagenome (GOLD analysis project Ga0255188, IMG submission 188427) | Freshwater microbial communities from Mississippi River, Louisiana, United States - Miss_Cont_RepB_8h | ecosystem: Environmental > Aquatic > Freshwater > River | place: USA: Louisiana... | reverse complement strand
CATCGGATTTTGCGGCCCCCGTGTAAAGGGCCGCTGCGTTCAACCGCCGGATGCGGAAAACCGCACGTCCGGTGGTGTGGGAGGGTGCCGGGGCGCAATCCCCGGCACCCGACCCGATCGGGGGCGGATTCGCTCCGCCGCGCGTGGTGGCCTGTGAACGGGGTAAATTCCCATGCGCGCAGCCGCGTCCAACCCGCATGAAGTTCCCTCATAAATCACGGTGGCTCCCCGTCGTCGGCCTTTGCTGCGTGTGCGTTGCGGTGTGGTTCGCGGTCGCCAATGCCTTCCATGCGCAGGCCGCCGACCCGGCCGAGGCCAAACCTGCGGCGAAAGCGGAAGGACAGCCGGTTGAGCCACCGCGGGTGACCCTGGCCGTGGCGCGCGAGCGGGCCGAGATGGCGCACCTGATTTATGCGAGCACGCTGGAGATCATTCACCGCTATTATTTCCGCAAGGGCCAGGCCGTGCTGCCGGCGCGCGCCATGGAGGAGGTGTTTGCCGAAGTGGCCGAGCAAACCAAGGTCGAGGGTCGCTGGATTTCGGTGAACACCCGGCCCATGAGCGTGCATCACGAACCGCGCGCGGGCTACGAGAAGCAAGCGGCGACGGCCCTCGCTGGCGGACAGGAGAAGTTCGAACTCGTCGAGTCGGGGCACTTGCGCAGTGTGCGAGCGATCCCGCTGGGCGAAGGCTGTCTCAGTTGCCACACCGGCATGTTTCGCGGGCAGTCGAAGTCCCAAACGCCGCGCGTTGCCGGCCTCGTCATCAGCATTCCCATCAAGTAGGCCGCGCAACTGGAGGGTCTTTCCGGCACCGCCTTGCCTTGTCTGGCGGAAGGTTCGCCGCCGGGGAAAATCTGGCTCACAAACTCTTTGTCAAACCGTGGTCCGCCGACTACAAACCCCCGCGTGCCGCTCGAAACTCCTGAGCAAATCATTGCCCGTGCTGCCGCTGCCGTGCCCGGCGCGCAGTTGAGCGTCGTGAAGAACGACAGCCCGTGCGCGCAGCACTCCGTGCTCGTGGATGTCGAGCACGCCTACGCCGTGGCCCAGTTTCTCCGCGATGACCCGCAGCTCCGCCTCGACTATTGCTCGAATGTCACCGGGGTTGATTTCCTCGACGCCGAGCTGTCCGAGAAGGTGAAGGTCAAGAAGGTCGTGGACGGCGTGGAGAAGGAGGTCGAGGAAGTGAAGAAGACCAAACGCGCCGGCTATCTCGAAGCGGTCTATCACCTTTACTCGATGTCGCTCAAGCACGGGCCGGTCATCCTCCGCCAGCGCACGCCGGGCCGCGCGGACCCGGTGAGGGTCACGTCGCTCACGCCGCTGTGGCGGAGCTGCGAGTTTCAGGAGCGCGAGGTGTTCGACCTTTACGGCGTGCTCTTCGACGGGCACCCGGACTTGCGGCGGATTCTGATGTGGGATGGCTTCAAGGATTACCCGATGCGGAAGGATTATCGGGAGCCGGATGATTACGAATACGAGCCGACGCCGCACGACGAAGTGCTGGAGAAGGCGAAGGCGCATCTGCCGAAAGTGGAGGTGAAAGCGTGAGCACGGCGGCCGAAACTCCTGTGGACGGAACGCAGTTCATGACGTTCCACGATCTTGCCTACGACGCGGGGAAAACGGACTTTCAGCGCAAGGCCGAGGTCGTCGGCGTCGGGCGCGAGGGCGAGCTGCTCGAAGTCGCGATGGGCCCGCAGCACCCGTCCACGCACGGCGTCTTCCGCATGGACGTGGTGCTCGATGGCGAGACGGTGGTGAAGCTCAAGCCGGTGTTCGGCTACCTGCATCGCAACCACGAGAAGATCGCCGAGAACACGAGCTACCTCGGCTCGATGCCTTACACGGACCGGCTGGATTACTTCTGCTCGCTCACGAACAACTGGGCCTACGCGCTGTCCGTCGAGAAGCTCGCCGGCCTGCAAGTCCCCGAGCGCGCGGAATACATCCGCCTCATCACCGCCGAGCTGACGCGCGTGCTGAACCACACCTGCCTCGCGGGCTTCCTGCTTCAGGACATGGGCGCTTTGGGCACGCCGCTCATGTATGCCTTCCGCGAGCGCGAGAAGATCCTCGACCTCTTCGAGTCGCTCACGGGCGCACGGATGATGTGCAACTACATGCGCTTCGGCGGTTGCCGGTGCGACTTGCCGCCGGGCTGGCTGGATGCGGCGAAAAAGGTCGTCGCCGAATATCCCAAATTTCTCGACGAGTTCGAGACGCTGCTTTCCGGCAACGAAATCCTCATGGCCCGCACGCAGGGCGTGGGCAAGGTCTCGGCTGAACTCGCCATCAACGCCGGTCTCACCGGCCCGATGCTGCGCGCCAGCGGTGTGGATTACGACCTCCGCAAGGTGGACAACTACGGCATCTACAGCCGCTATCCTTTCCGCATCCCGCTCGGCGACCACGGCGACGTTTACGACCGCTACATGGTCCGCATGTTGGAGATGCGCGAGTCGCTCAAGATTCTTGAGCCCGCGCTCAAGGACATTCCCGAAGGCCCGGTGGTGGACCCGAAGGCCAAGTTGCGCGGCTTCCGGCCGAAAGCCGGCGAGGCTTACGGCCGCATCGAAACGCCCAAGGGCGAGCTGGGCTTCTATCTCATCAGCGACGGCAGCCCGAACCCGTATCGCTACCGCGTCCGCCCGCCGAGCCTCATCAACCTCACCGTCCTCGAGGACATGTGCCTCGGCCAGACCGTGGCGGATGCCATCGTGAGCCTGGGCAGTGTGGACATTGTCCTGGGTGAGGTGGACCGGTGAAAACTTGCTTCTCGGCACTCAACGGCTGAAACTTCCCCCCTCGAATGCTCGGCACTGGCATACTCAAAGGCATGGTGGAGACGGCGAAGAACTTCGTCGGCAGCTACCACGACCCTGAGCGGCTCACGACCGTCGAGTATCCCGAGCAACGCATCGCCTCGAAGGAAAACGCCCGGCAGTTCCCGATGCTCATCCACGACACCGAGGACCCGATTAAGGGCCTGCGCTGTGTGGCCTGCCAGATTTGCGAGAAGGAATGCCCGCCGCAGTGCATCTACATCGTCAAGAGCAAGGACAAGCGCGCGGACTACAAGGGCCAGATGCAGTTCTATCCGGCCACCTTCGACATCGACATCTCGGTGTGCATGAGCTGCCAGATTTGCGTCGAGGTCTGCCCGTTCGAGTCCATCAAGATGAACACGGAGTTCGAACTCTCGAACCCCGACCGCTTCGGCGGCCTGCTCATCCACAAGGAACAGCTCGCCAAGTCCAACGAGCACTACCGCAAGATTCACCCCGCCGACGCCGCCGCGTCCGACGCCGTCCTCGCAGCCGAAACCGCCAAGGCCCAAGCCAAAGCCAAGGCCGACGCGGAGGCGAAAGCCGCGAAAGCCGCCGCTGAAGCCAAGGCCAAGGCGGACGCCGCTGCTGCTGCTGCCGGAACCACCGCAGCCCCCGCAGCCCCGCCTGCCCCCAAACCCTCTTCCCCCGCTGCGGCTCCGGCTGCGGCTCCCGCCGCCTAGCCCATGGCCGAGTTTTTCCAAGCCATCGACCAATTCCCGGTCACGCTGAAGCACTGGCTAATGAGCCAGTTGCAGGGCTTTGTCCCGGAGTGGGCGCTGCCGCTGGTCTCGGCCGTGCTTTCCATCTCACCCATCCTCGCGGTCTTCCCGCTGCTCTTCGCGCTCACCACGGTCGTTGAGCGCAAGGGCCTGGGCCGCATCCAAAACCGCATCGGGCCCAACCGCGTGGGCATCCCGCTCACGAACATCCGGCTTGCGGGCTTTGGCCAGTTCATCGCCGACGGCATCAAGTCGCTCATCAAGGAAGATGTCGTCCCGCGCGCGGCGGACAAGGTCGTCCACTTCCTCGCCCCCATCGCGCTGCTCATCCCCGTGTTGCTGACTTACTCCGTGCTGCCATTTGGCCGGAACATGGTCCCGCTCGACCTGCCGCAGACGGGCCTGCTGTTCTTCTTCGCCGTCGGCGCGAGCACGGAACTGAGCGTGTTCATGGCCGGCTGGTCCAGCCGCAACAAGTATTCCCTCCTCGGCGCGATGCGGGCCATCGCGCAAATGGTCTCCTATGAAATCCCGCTCATCCTCTCGTCGCTGACGGTCGTGATGATGGCCGGGACGCTTTCGCTCGCGGGCATCGTGGAGAGTCAGGCGGAGGTGCGGTTTGGCTTCCTGCACGGCTGGCACCTCTTCACCCCGTGGGGCTTCGTGGGCTTCTGCCTGTTTCTCACCGCCGCCGCCGCCGAGGCGAACCGCACGCCCTTCGACCTGCCCGAAGCCGAGTCGGAAATCATCGCGGGCTACTTCACGGAATACTCCGGCTTCAAGTTCGCCATCTTCTTCCTCGCAGAATACCTCGGCCTCTTTGCCATGTGCGGGCTGGGAATCACGCTGTTCCTCGGTGGCTGGCTGCCGCCGTTCAAGTTCCTCGGTTTCATCCCGTCGTGGTGCTGGTTCCTCGGCAAGCTGGTCGCGCTCATCCTGCTGTTCATCTGGCTCCGGGGCACGCTGCCCCGCCTCCGCACCGACCAGCTCATGGGCTTCGCGTGGAAATTCCTCCTGCCCATGACGCTCATCAACCTCCTCGTCGCCGCCCTGTGGCACTTGTCCGGCGGCTCCGTGCCGCTCGCCGTCCGCTGGGTTGTTGGCTGCGCGCTGCTGGCGGTTCCCTACTGGCTCCTCGGCCGCGGCTTCGAGGCCAAGGTCGGCAAACGCGAATACCGATTCGCAAACTAATCACCAAGCACTCACCACCTTGACCCTACCGTTCGCCATCATCGCCGGTCTGACTGTCGGCAGCGCCATCGCGGCGATGTCGCTGCGGAACATGGTGCATTGCGCGTTGAGCCTGGTGCTGACGTTCGCGGGGCTGGCCGGCCTTTACCTCCAGCTCAACGCCGAGTTCGTCGGCTTCACGCAAATCCTGGTTTACGTCGGCGCGGTCTCGATTCTCATCGTGTTCGCCATCCTGCTCACCCGCAGCACCGACCCCAAGGACGAGCCGGCGACCGTCACCCCGTGGGTCGGCATCGCGGTGGCGGTGGGCGCATTCCTCACGATGGCCCTCGCCGTCGTGTCCAGCCCCGTGGGCAAGCGTGTCGCCGCTCCCGCCCCGGAAGTTTCCGTGAAAACCCTCGGCCAAAAGCTGATGACCGACTACGTCCTCCCGCTGGAAGTCATGGCCCTGCTGCTCACGGCGGCGATGCTTGGCGCGGTCATCATCGCGATGAAGGACAAGGAGGGCCAGCGATGACCCCGCTCTCCGGCTACCTCCTCGTTTCCGCGCTGCTCTTCTGCATCGGCCTCGCGGGCGCGCTCACGCGGCGCAACGCCATCATGGTGCTCATCGGCATCGAGCTGATGCTCAACGCGGCGAACCTGAACTTCATCGCCTTCTGGCGCTTCAGCGAGCACCCGGAGACGCAGACCGGCCTGATGTTCGCGCTGTTTAGCATCGCCATCGCCGCCGCCGAAGCCGCCGTCGGCCTCGCGCTCATCATCACGATTTACCGCCACTTCCGCACCGCGAACGTGGACAAGGTGGAGGAGATGAAAGGGTGAGCTGGATTCTCCAAAACCTCTGGCTCATCCCCGTGCTGCCCTTGCTCGCGGCGGGCATCAGCGCGTTGCTCAAGCGGCCCAACCGCTCGCTCGCCGCCGGGCTGGCCATCGGCTCAATGGGCGCGTCCTTCCTGCTGTCCTGCATGGCCTTCGCGGAGACGCTCGGCAAGCACGGCGCGGCGTCGCGGCAGTTCCACAACTTCGATTGGTTCGCCCTCGGCGACACCGTGGTGCGGCTCGGCTGGGTGCTGGACCCGCTCACGGCGGCGATGGTCGTGATGATTACCTTCGTCGGCTCGCTCATCTTCATCTTCAGCGTCGGCTACATGAGCCACGACGAGAACTTCACGCGGTTCTTCTGCTTCCTGTCGCTCTTCGCCGCCGCGATGCTCGGCCTCATCATCGCGAACAACCTGCTGCTGCTCTTCATGTGCTGGGAGCTCGTGGGCCTCGCGAGCTACCTGCTCATCGGCTTCTGGTTTCACAAGCCCAGCGCGGCGGCGGCGGCCAAGAAAGCCTTCATCACCACGCGCATTGGCGACGTGTTTTTCTTCCTCGGCATCGTGTGGCTCTACTCCGAGACGGGCACGCTGCTCTTCTACACCGAAGACCATACAGGCTGCCTTGAACAAGCTGCTCTCGCCAAGATGGTCGCGCACACGACCATCGGCGGACTCGCGGCCAGCTCGGCGATTGGCCTGCTGCTCTTCTGCGGCGCGATTGGCAAGTCCGGCCAGCTCCCGCTGCACGTCTGGCTGCCCGACGCGATGGAAGGCCCCACACCCGTCAGCGCGCTCATTCACGCCGCGACGATGGTGGCGGCGGGCGTCTTCCTCGTGGCGCGCGTGTATCCGCTGATGGAGCTGCAACAGGCCGGCGTGTCCGAACCCATTCCGCTGACCGCCGTGACTTGGATTGGCGCGCTCACGGCCATCTTCGGCGCGCTCGTCGCCGTCTCGCAGACGGACATCAAGCGTATCCTCGCCTACTCCACGGTGTCGCAGCTCGGCTACATGATGATGGGCCTAGGCATCGGCGGCGTGGCGGTCGGGATGTTCCACCTGCTCACGCACGCGTTCTTCAAGGCGCTGCTCTTCCTCGGCTCCGGCTCCATCATCCACGGCTGCCACGAGGAGCAGGACATCCGGCGCATGGGCGGCATCAAGAAATACATGCCCGTGACCTTCGCGACCTACGCCATCGGCATGATGGCGCTGTCCGGTGTGCCGCTGGTCTTCTGCGGCTTCTGGTCGAAGGACGAAATCCTCCACGCCGCGTGGCTCTATCAGCCGAGCAAGATTCCCTTCTTCCTCGGCCTCGGCGGCGCGTTCCTCACGGCGTTCTACATGACCCGGCAAATGTGCTTCGTCTTCGCGGGCAAGTATCGTGGCCATGCTCGTGAGAGCATGGCTGACTCGCACGACAGCCACCCAGCTGTTCACGAAGCCGGCCACGGTCACGCGCACGACCCGCACGAAAGCCCGGCCGTGATGACCCTCCCGCTGCAAATCCTCGCCGCCTGCACCGTGCTGCTCACGCTCGTGAGCACGCCGCTCTGGCCGTGGCTGCCGGAGTATCTCGTTGCTCAAGCCGCACACTTCGATGCGGCGAAGCTCTTCAACGCCGGCACGCTCACGCTGCTGGTCGTCTCCGGCGTGGTTGTCGCAGGCGGCATCGGGCTGGGCTGGTGGTTCTACGGCCTGCTCCCCGCCGAGAAGCCCGACGAGACCGACCCGCTGGAGCAGCAGTTCCCCGAGCAGTTCGCCTGGTCGCGCGGGAAGTTCTTCGTGGACGAGCTGTATGCCGCGACCTTCGTGAAGTGGAACGCCCGCCTCGGTGAACTCTGCCACGACCTCGACCGCCGCGTGCTCGACCTCCTCGTGTCCCTCGTCGGCTGGGCCACGACCGGCTGCGCGCACGTCGCGAAGCTGTTTGATGAGTTCGTGGTGAACAAACTGTTCGATGCCGGCTGCACCGAAGTCCGGCGCGGCGCGGAAGCGGCGTCCGAACTGCAAAGCGGGCAGATTCACCAATATCTCCGCAGCATCGGCCTCGCGCTCGTGCTCTTCGTCTTCATTCTCGCCGTGGGGTGCAACAAGTGAACGCACTGACCAAAAACCAACTAATGTCCGAGCGACGGCAGCCGCTTTGGAGTGCGGCGAGTTCTCGCCGCTTTCCGCAGGCGACTTGTCGCCGTCGGCGTGCTGAGGGCTTCGGAGTGAGTCGGGGCACGCTTTCCTGGCGGCAGCCGGGAGCGCCACGTTTAGAGGAGCGTGCAGCGGACTTCGACGGCGACAAGTCGCCTGCGGAAAGCGGTGACAAGTCACCGCACTCCATAAGGCCCGCGGCCCCAGCCTGCGCGCAGATCTTTGCATTGTTGCCAGCATGAACGGTCTCCCGCTCATCTCGATTTTGACCTTCCTGCCGCTGGTGGGGGCTGCACTCGTTTTCGGCGTCGGCCGCGAGCGTCGCCAGCTCGCGCGGGGCCTCACGCTGGCAGTCAACATCCTCGCGCTCGCGCTCGTCGCCACGTTGTGGGCGAACACCAACCCGGCGGACGGCGCGATGCAGTTCGTCGAGCGACACACGTGGATTCCCACGCTCGGCATCGAGTATCACGTCGGCCTCGACGGCCTCGGGCTGGTCATGCTGATGCTCGCCGCGCTCGTCATCCCGATGGCCGTGCTGGCCTCGGAGAAGATTGAGGAAAACGTCCCGCTCTACTGCGGCCTCTTCCTCTTCCTGCAAGGCGGCCTCTTCGGCGCGTTCACGGCGCTGAACTTCTTTCACTGGTTCTTGTTCTGGGAACTCAGCCTCATTCCCGCGTTCTTCCTCATCAAGCTCTGGGGCGGCCCGCAGCGGTCGGACGCGGCGCTCCAGTTCTTCGTTTACACGATGGTTGGCAGCATTGCGCTGCTGCTGGCCTTCGTCGGCCTGTTCCTTGCGACCGGCACGTTTGACTTCACCAAGCTCGCCGAACTGGCGCGCACGAAGGCGCTCGGCCCGGCGGTGGAGGCGAAGTTCGCGTGGCTCGGCTGGGGCGCGGGCAAGGCGTATCTCGTCCTCTTCATCGGCGCGCTGCTGGGCTTCGCGGTGAAGGTGCCGCTCTGGCCGTTCCACACGTGGCTGCCGCTGACTTACTCCGAGGCGCCCACGCCCGTCTCGATGGCGCTGACCGGCGTGATGTCCAAGCTCGGCGTGTATGGCTTCGTGCGGCTGCTGCTGCCCATCTTCCCCGAGCCGATGCAAGCGCTGCTCACGCCGCTGCTCTGGCTGGCGGTGGCGACCATCGTCCTCTCCACCTTCGCCGCGCTCGCGCAGCGCGACCTCAAGCGCATCCTCGCCTACTCAAGTATCAACCACCTCGGCTACTGCCTGCTCGGCGTCTTCGCGGCGGCGAGCGCCACCGGCACCGCGCTCGACCGCACGGCGGCGCTCAACGGCGTGGTGCTCCAGATGTTTAACCACGGCATCACCGCGAGCCTGCTCTTCTGCTTCGTGGCCTTCCTCGAAGACCGCAGCAACGGCGCGCGCGGCCTCGATGATTTCGGCGGCTTGCGGAAGGTCGCTCCGGTCTTCTGCGGGCTGATGGGCATCGCGCTGTTCTCGTCGCTGGGCCTGCCGGGCTTGAACGGCTTCATCGGCGAGTTCCTCATCTTCAAGGGCGTCTTTCCGCTCGTGCCTTGGGCGGCCGTGCTCGCGCTGCCGGGTCTGCTCGTCACTGCCATCTTCATCCTGACCGTCATCCAAAAGGTCTGGTGCGGGCCGCTCAACGAGAAGTGGGTCGGCTTCACTGACCTGACCTACAACGAAGGCGCGGTCGTCTTTCCCGCGACGCTGCTGATGTTCGTGCTCGGCGTGTGGCCCCAGTTCGTCATCGCCATCATCAACCCGACCGTCGCGCACTGGGTGCGGCAGATGCCCTTCTGAGCCATGCTCGCCTGGACCATTTACCTCTCCTTCGCCGGCGCGCTTGCGTGCCTGCTGACGCCCCGCGAGAACCCGCGCGCGACGCGGGCGGTGGCGTTCGGCACGGCGCTGGCCGGGCTGATGTGCGCGCTCATCGGCGCGGTGCAGTTCAAGCCGGAGAACGGCCTCGAAGTCATCACAAACGTCCGGTGGATTCCCGCGCTGGGCATCGACTTCTCGCTCGCGGCGGACGGCATCAGCGTGACGCTCGTGCTGCTCACCGGCATCGCGGCGGTGGCTGGCGTGCTTTTCTCGTGGAATGTCGAACATCGGACCAACGAGTTCTTCGCCTTCTTCTTCGCGCTCATCGGCGGTGTCTATGGCGTGTTCCTGAGCCTCGACCTCTTCCTGCTCTTCGTGTTCTACGAAATCGCCATCGTCCCGAAATACTTCCTCATCGCCATCTGGGGTTCGACCCGGCGCGACTACGCGGCGATGAAGCTGGCGCTCTACTCGTTCATCGGCAGCGGCATGGTGCTCATCGGGATGCTCGCGGCCTACGCGGTGTCCGGGCTGGCGAGCTTCGACTTGCAGGCGCTCGCGCAACACTCCTTTGCTCCCGAGTTCCAGCGCTGGGCGTTCCCGCTGGTGTTCGTGGGCTTCGCCATTCTCGCCGGCATGTGGCCGTTCCACACGTGGGCACCGACCGGCCACTCTGCCGCGCCGACCGCCGCCTCGATGCTGCTGGCTGGCGTGGTGATGAAGCTCGGTGCCTACGGCTGCCTGCGGGTGGCGATGACGCTCTTCCCCGAGGGTCTCAAGATGTGGCAGCACGAACTCGCCGCGCTGGCGGTCACGGGCATTGTCTATGGCGCGCTGGTGGCGCTGGTGCAGAAGGATTTCAAGTTCGTCATCGGTTATTCGAGCGTGAGCCACATGGGCTTCGTGCTGCTCGGCCTGGTGACGCTCAACGAGATCGGCTGGAGCGGCGCGGTCCTGCAGATGTTCTCACACGGCATCATTGCTGGGCTGCTGTTCGGCGTCGTGGGCCGGATGGTCTATGACCGCGCGCACACCCGCGAGCTGGACAAGCTGGAAGGCATGGGCCTGCTGAAGGCGATGCCCTTTGCGGCGGTGACGTTCGTCGTCGCGGGTTTCGCCTCGATGGGCATGCCGGGTTTCAGCGGCTTCATCGCGGAGTTGCAGGTGCTCATCGGCGCGTGGCAGGCGTTCCCAAAACTCGCCATCCTCGCGGGCGTCGGCATCGTGGTCGGTGTCGTTTACACGCTGAAGACCACGGCCAAGGTCTTCTTCCCGGACCAGCCGGAGGCTGCCGAACCCCACGACCCTCACGCGCACGAGCTGGAACCCATCTCCGTGCAGGAGCGACTTGGCGCGGCGCTGCTCATCCTTTGCACGGTTATTGTGGGCCTGCACCCGCGCCTGCTGCTCGACTTCATCGTGCCCAGTTTCAAATCCCCGCTCTTTGACGGGCTGAGAAAGGTGGCCGGCCTGTGAACACCGCCGACTACCTCGCCCTGCTCACCGCGCTCGCGCCGGAAGTCATCGTCGTGCTGACCGCGCTGCTCGTGCTCGCCGTGGACCTCCTCGGCCTGCAGGACACGCCGCGCTCCTACCGCATGAGCATCGCGGCGGGGCTGACCACGCTCGGTTGTGCGGGCGCGGTCGGGTGGATGTTCATGAACCCGACCGTGGGCAACTGGCACGGCGGGATGTTCGTCATTGACCCGCTCAACGAGACCGTCAAGGCCGTCATCCTCCTGCTCACCGTCCTCACCGCGATGCTCTCGGTGGACTGCAAGTTCACGCGCCACGTTGGCGAATACTTTGCCCTGCTGCTGCTGGCCACCGTGGGCATGATGTTCCTCGCCAGCACCGAGGACTTGCTGATGATTTTCACCTCGCTCGAACTCGTGAGCCTCTCGCTCTACGTGCTCGTCGCGTTCAACAAGCAAAGCCGCGCCTCGGCGGAAGGGGCGATGAAATACTTCCTGTTCGGCGGCATGAGTGCGGCGTTTCTGCTCTATGGCTTCAGTCTGCTCTACGGACTGGCCGGCACGACGAATGTCCCGCGTCTGGCGCAAAAACTCTTCGCCCTCGGCCCTGACCCGCTGGCGACGGTCGCGCTGGTGATGGTGGTCATCGGGTTCGGTTTCAAGCTTGCGGCGGTGCCGTTCCACCTGTGGGCCCCGGATGCGTATCAAGGCGCGCCGTTGCCCAGCGCCGCGCTCATCGCCAGCGGTTCGAAGGTCGCGAGCGTGTTCGTCTTCGCGAAGGTTCTGCTGTTCGGCTTCAGCCAGCATGGTTGGGGCGATGGGGACGCGGCGATGGGCGGCTGGATTCCGCTGCTCTCCATCGTCGCCGCCCTCTCCATGGTCCTCGGCAACCTCGCCGCCATCCGGCAGACCAGCGTCCGCCGCCTGCTCGCCTACTCAGCCGTCGCGCATGCGGGCTACATGCTCGTCGGCTTCCTCGCGCTGGGCAGCGAAGCCTTCGGGTCGCTGCTCTTCTACGTCACCACCTACGCGCTCACGACCATCGGTGCGTTCGGCGTGCTGGGCGTGGTCGAGTCACAGGTCGGCGGCGACCAGTTCAAAGACTTCGCCGGGCTGTCCCGTCGTGCGCCAGTGCTGGCGTGGGGCTTGATGATCTTTCTCCTCTCGCTGGCGGGCATCCCGCCGCTGGCCGGGTTCTTCGGCAAGTTCTACCTCTTCGCCGCCGCGCTCACCAACGACACCCAGAACCTCCCGTTCCTCTGGCTCATCGTCCTGGGCATCGCGATGAGCTGCGTCTCGCTCTACTACTACCTGCAAGTCCTCAAGCAGGCCTTCGTGGTGGCGGCCGACGAAGACGCGCGCCCGCTGGCCGTGCCCTTCCTCGCGCACGCCGTCGTGGTGCTGCTGGCTGCGGCGGTGGTCATTCTCGGATGCTTCCCCGGTTGGTTGCTGGACACGCTGCATCAAGCCATCGGCGAGCTGGGTCGGTGAAAGTAGGACAGTGCGTCCCGCCTGCCTTCGACTCGAAGTCCGAGGCGGGAATTGAGCAACCACGAATGGTAACGAACACCGAGCCGCTGTTGGAAATTTCCCCAGCCCCAAAGTGACCCGCTGAACAGTTCGCCGTGCTGGGTCTTGCTTATCCGTGTTTATCCGTGTCCATCCGTGGTTCCACTCCGGCGTTCGGGTTCAAGCCTCATGATTCCGCTCAAGCGGGGTTTCCAGATGGAGGACAGGCGAGACGCGCTGTCCTACTTTGAGGTCACACTTCGGTGTGCTTCCGACTTCTTCGCTCTCCTCTGCCTCTCGGCATTGCGGTGAAAACACCTTCACTCCAATCCCAAGCTTGACCCTGCCCGCGCTCGCTGCCGATGCTGGCGCGTGCCCATGAAGTTCTTCGCATCCCTCCTTGCGGTGCTCGTGCTTGCCGCTCGGCCCGTGCTCGCGGCGGACCCGGAAAAAGCCGTCGTCCAAATCTTTACCTTCAGCCAGGAAGCCGACTGGGATGAGCCGTGGAAGTTCGGCCCGCTGCGTCGCAGCTCGGGCACCGGCTTCATCATCAAGGGCCGCCGCATCATGACCAACGCCCACGTCGTGAGTTGGGCGCGGCAGCTCATGGTGAAACGCTACCAGGACCCGCGCCCCTACCTCGCGCGCGTCGTCTTCGTCGGGCACGACTGCGACCTCGCGTTGCTGGAGGTCGAGGACTCGCAGTTTTACAACGGCGTCGAGCCGCTGGAGTTCGGAACGCTGCCGAAGGTCCGTTCCACCGTCGTCACCTACGGCTACCCGGCGGGCGGGGAGCAAATCTCCTACACGCGTGGCGTCGTGTCGCGCATCGAGTTGCAGACCTACGCGCACATCGGCAACCGCTCGCTGCTCGGCGTGCAGACGGATGCGGCCATCAACCCCGGCAATTCCGGTGGCCCGGTGATTCAGGACGACAAGGTCATTGGCGTCGCCTTCCAAGGAATGCCCGGCCTCGAGAACGCCGGCTTCTTCATCCCGCCGCCGGTCATCCAGCACTTCCTTGACGACATTCAGGACGGCAAATACGACGGCTTCCCCAGCGCGGGCATCCGCACCGCGCCGCTGCAAAACGCCGCCTACCGCCGCAAGCTCAAGCTGCCCGACGACGACCGCGGGGTGCGCGTGGACTCCATCACCCCGGGCACGCCCGCCGAACAGGTGCTGCGCCCCGACGACGTCGTGTTGCAGGTGGGCAAGTATCCCGTCGGCAGCGACGGCTCCATCGTTTACGAGGGCAACCGCATGGCGTTGGCGATGGCCGTGCAGGAGGCGCAGCATGGTCACAAGGTGCCGTTGAAAATCTGGCGTGATGCGAAAGAGCAGACCGTGGCCGTGCCCGTTGAAGTAAGCGCCTCCGACAAGGTGCTCGGCAACCAATACGACCTGCCGCCGCGCTACTTCGTGTATGCCGGGCTGGTCTTCACGCCGTTGAGTTTGGACTACTTGAAAACTTTCGGCCGCAGTTGGTCCGACACCGCCGGGGCCGAGCTGACTTACGAGTTGTTCTACCGCCGCCACGAGTCACCCAAGACCCTGCGCGCCGAACCCGTCGTGCTGTCCACCGTCCTGGCCGACGGCATCAACGCCAACTTCCGCATCCGGGGCCGCGCGCTGGTGGACAAGATCAACGGCATCCGCATCGAACGATTGGAGGATGTCATCCGCGCCTTCGAGACGCCCAGCAACGGCCAGCACGTCGTCGAGTTCCTGCCCAAGAACACCTTCGAGTGCCTCGAACGGGCCGAGGCGGACAAGGCGAACCCGGAGATTCTCAAGACCTACGGGATACAGAAGGACCGGCGGCTGTAAGCCCAGCCGCAAGCTCCAAGGCCCAAGCTCCAACAAACTCTCCAGTTCCAAGCTCCCCGATGAAACCGTCTCTCTCGACCGTCGCGCTGTTCACACCACGGCGCTCCCCGATTCCGCATTCAGCACTCCGCATTCCACACTGGTTTGGCCTTGGCGCTTTTCTCCTCGCCGCGCTCATCACCCTTGCGCCGCGCGCCGCCGCCGCCGCCGCCTCCGACTGGGAGAACTCCCTCGTCTATCTCGAAGTCACCCGCAAGACCTACGAAGTCTTCCAGCCCTGGTCGCCCCGCGCCCGCACCGTGCAGAAGAACGGCCTCGTCATCGGCCCGCGCGAAATCCTCACCACCGCCGAGGAACTCTCCGACCGCACCCTCGTCCGCGTGCAGAAGGGCGGGCGCGGCAAATGGTGGAACGCCGAGGTCACGTGGATTGACTACCACGCCAACCTCGCCGTCCTCACCACCGCCGATCCCACGCTCTGGGCCGGCTTGAAGCCCGCCAGTTTCATCACCGGCAAGCTGCCCAAGGACGGCCTGCAAATTGTGCGCTGGCGCACCGGCAACCTCGAAAGCCGCAAAGCTGAGTTCAGCCAATTCCTGGTCGATGACGCGCGCCTCTCGTTCACCCAGCATCTCCAGCTCGAAGCCAGCACCGAGATGCAGGGCGTCGGCTGGGCCGAGCCGCTCGTCGTAGGCGGCAAGGTGGCGGGCCTCGCCACGGGGCAGGGCGGCAATAATGCGCGGTTCCTCCCCGCGTCCTTCATCGAGCCCATTCTCACCGCTCGCAAGGCCGGCAAATATCCCGGCCTTGGCTACTTTCCGTTCACCTGGACGCCCGTGGAAAATCCTTCGACCTTCAAGTTCTTGAAACTCCCCGGCGACCCCCGCGGTGCGCTGGTGATTGACGTGCCGGCGACCCCCGTGCTCGAAGCGAACCTCAAGCCGCGCGACCTCATCCTCTCCGTGGACGGCTTCGACGTGGACAACCAGGGCTATTACAAAGACCCCGACTACGGGCAGCTCATTGTCGAGAACCTCGGCTCGCGGCGGAAGTTCGCCGGGGACATGGTGAAGTTGAAAATCTGGCGCGACGGCGCGCAGATGGCCTTGGACTACAAGCTGCCCAAGCTCGACTACTCCGTGAAGCTGCTGGCGGAGCAGGCCTTCGACCAGGCCCCCGAGTATCTTATCGCTGGCGGCCTCGTCTTCCAGCCGCTGAACATTCCACTGTTGCGCGGTTTCGGTGACGACTGGAAGCGCCGCGCCCCGTTCCGCCTGACTTATTTCGCGGGCGAAGCGCCCAGCGCCACGCGCTCCGGCTTGGTCGTCCTCAGCAGCGTGCTGCCCGATCCCTATGTGCTCGGCTATCAGGACGCGCGCCTGCTCGTGGTGGACGCCATCAACGGCCAGAAGATCAGCCGCCTCGCGGACGTGCAGGCCGCGCTGCAAAAACCGCAGGAGGGTTTCCACACCGTCGAGTTCCTGCGCGGCGACAACCTCCGCCGGATCGTCCTAGATGCTGGCATGATGGAGGATGCGACCAAGCGCATTCTGGAGCGCTACCGCATCCCGGCGGCCAGTCACGTCGCGGCGAAGCCGTAGGCGCTCGTCAGGAGACTGTGGGCGCCGACCGAAAGATTGAGGACAGAAAAATGGGTTCTCGCTGGTTTCGAGGGAATGGGTAGGGAGCTTGGGGATTGAGGCTTTCCCCGCCTCGCCGATTCTCCTGATAACAGCGGAGAACCGAACAATTCTGCTTCATGTTTCTGTCCCCAATCTTTCTGTCGGCAACTTTCAGGAAGTGGGAGCTCGGACCCTCCTGCAGGCGTCTCTTCCCACTTGCCGAGTGCTCGCGCGGATGTTCAGGATGCTGCCACTCCATGAACACTCGCCCATTCCTTCTCATCGCCTCCGCCGCCCGGCCAGCCCGGCTGGGCTTTACCCTGATCGAATTGCTCGTGGTCATCGCCATCATCGCGATTCTGGCCAGTTTGCTGATGCCGGTGCTGGCCAAGGCGAAATTGAAGGGCAAGGACATCGCCTGCTTGAACAACGAACGGCAGATCGGAATGGGGATCTTGCTCTACGTTTCCGAGTGTGCCTACTACCCGCAGGGCATCATGGCGGACGGCACCACCTGGCTCTGGCCGGCGCAAATGCGCCAGGGCTGTGGAGCAGGATTGAACACCAAAATCTTCCGCTGCCCGGCATCGAAGGACCAGGCCGAGTGGAAGGTGACCTACGGAAGTGGTCTGCCAGCCTACGGAGGCTATGTGCAGGACGAAGTTCGTTTGCGGTCCGGCGGGAGCAGCTTCTTGAGCTACGGATACAACGTCTGGGGCGCGTTCGTGGGGCGAAACCCCAACACGGGCCTCGGGGTTTTCGAGGGCACCAACCCGGCCAACGGCCGGACGGCTGAAAGCATGGTGGTCAAGCCTTCCGACATGATCGCTTTGGGCGACAGCAACTACGACCTGGCGCTGGGCGGCGACCCGAACTGGAGCGGATTCATCGGCATCTACGCACTTCGCCAGTATCCGGGTGAACTGCACTCGGGCAAACGGGCGAACATCCTCTTCTGCGACGGCCATGTGGAAGCCAAGCCACGCACGCAGCTTGTCTCGGCGACGGACCCGAACATCATCAAGCAGTGGAACAACACCAACGAGCCGTGAGCGGGGGAGGGCAGTTGGCCGGGCGCAGCTTGCCCCTGCCCCGTTGGAAATCCTGGCGACTTGCTAGCTCGCCAGCGGAAGACTGATAGTCGCGCCCTCATGGCCCGAAAATTGAATCGGCGCGTCGCCGCCCGGCGAGCGCAAACCCCGGCATCAGGCACCCTCTTCCACTGGCTCGTGTTGCTGGCCCTGCTCACGGTTGCGGGAGCGCAGGAGGGCAACGCCCCGCGACTGGCGCTTCGATCCGGAGACATTGATGCGGCCCAGTGCGCGGCCTTCGAATCGGGGCGCCGGCTCACGAATGTGCAGTCGGGTGAACTGGTCGAGGTGCTGACGGGATTGCGCACCGGCGCAGCCACCAATGTCTGGAGCACGCCCGCGCTGGGCGGGGAGATTCGCCGGTTCCGGATTGCGTTCCGGCAACCCGTCGCGGCGGGGACGTTGTGCACGGAATACGAGGAGGCCGGGGCCGTCGCGGTCCTGAAGGCGGACGCGCCGTATCCCGGCGACGTGAATGACGACGCGCAGTGGCTCGCGCTGCCCTTTGGTTCGGTGAAGCTCCTGCCTGAGAACCTCCCGGTGCGCGCGCTGCGCTTCACCCATCGCGTGCATAACCTGCCGTGGGAGGAAGGCCGCCATGTCTCAACTCTGCGTTGTGCGCTGCTGCTCACCGGCCGTTACTGGAATCCTGCGCAACTCGGCGGCACCGAGTGGCGGCGGGATGCGAAGATCGGCGAACAGTGGCTGGGCTACTGGCCCAGTGCGCTCCCCATCGCCGGCCTCGCGCTGGCGGCCCAGCCTGGACGTGACGCGATCGTGGCGGCGGCCCAGGCCGACAATGACACCCACCCCGCCACCTTGGCCGCAGCCGCGTGGAACACGAACCTCACCGCGCGCTTGCCGGCGAGCGGTCCCGTCCTGCGCGCCCTACCGCAGAACGCAGCCGCGGTTCGCGGACTACGGCTGACCATCAACCACTGGCAGCGCAGCGGGCAAAACCAGTTCGCCATCATGCCGCTGGTCGCGCTCAAGCCCGGCGAGGCCGCGCCACAAAGCTTCGTTCCCCCACCGCCAGTCAGCGTCGCCTACGACATGCCGTTTGCCGGCTTCCCCGCCATCCGGCTCGCGACGGCGGAGGGCTCGGACGTGCGCCGCCTCGTCGCCGAGGTGCCGCGCGCAGCGGGCGCGGTGCGCGAGGGCTGGGATTTGCGCGACGACGCCGGCAACTACGTGAAGCCCGGCAAGTATGTCTGGCGCGGCATCGCCCGCCCACCGCTCAAGCTCACTTACGAAAACACGGTTTACACCGCCGGCCAGCCGCCGTGGCGCGCGCCCGTGCCCGGCGGCGGCTGGTGGATGGCGGATCACTCACCGCCCTGCTCCGTCACCGCGGTGAAGGACACCGTCTTTCTCGGTGCCTTGGGCGCGGAGTTTGGCATCCCGTTGATCGCCACAGATCTCGAAGGGCGAAAACTTTGGCACGCCGACCACGGCGCGATGCGCCTCACGAGCGATGGTCGGTTTGCCTACATCGTGAACAACGATCAGATCTTCCGGATCGATCCGGCCAACCGCTTCGAGACGAAGAGCATCCACCGCTTTGCGTATTCCGAGGAGGTGCCCGGCCACGCGAATGATTACATCCCCACAGACCGCAGCGGCGTTGCCTGTCACAACGGGCTGATGGTGGTGAGCTACAACGGCCGCGAACCGGCATGGATCACTTCAACATTGAAGGCCGGCGACTTCGACCTGCCCCGCAGCTACCCGCCACCGGGCAACCAGAAAGTCCACGAGACGGCCTACACGCCCGCCGAGGCGGTGCTGGGCACGTTCCTGACCATCACGAGTTCGCAGCAGGCCAGTTGGGGCCAGACGGCGACGAAGGGCCCGCTGGCGAACACGCTGGTGCTGCGCCTGCGACGCGACGTGCCAGTGGGAGCAGTGCTGCTGCCGCGCGGCGACACGAAGGTCTATGCACTGCGGCCCGGCAAGCAATTGCCCGCCGCCTTCGACCCCGCCGCGCGCGGCCCGAATGCCGATGCGGGTGGCGATGACGCGCTCGCCGGACTCGAACAGGTGGGCGACATGGACCTGCGTTTCGACCCGAGCCTGTGGGTGGAGCTGAAGAGCGACGGCGCGAATCGCCCGGCGCTGGCCGTGCCCGCGCAGGGCTTGAACACGCGCGTGCTGGCCTTCACCGCGCCACATCTGCGGAAACTGGATTACAGCCTGGTGCTGAACCGCCGCTTCCGCGATGCCGCGCGCGAGGCCGAGCTGGTCTTGCTGGAAGGCAAAGCCACGACCGGCGGCGGCTGGCACACGTCGCGCGGACCGCAGCAGCCCATTTCCTACGGCAACCCGCCCATCGCCGGCCTTGTCTGGAAGACCCCGACGCCCGTGCGCGGCTTCGCGATTCTGGACCCGATGGTCCGCGCCGGGGTCGCCGTGGATGCGTGGACCGGACCAGACGACGCGGCCATCACGCCCGATTCGTTCAAGCATGACGCCAACTGGAAGCAGGTCCACCTGCACCAACAGACCAAAAACCACGTGAAGATGAACTGGCATTATCACCGGGTCATCCATGGCGACTTCGGCGAGACGCTCAACGTGCGGGCGCTGCGCGTGCGCATCGTCGAGCCGCCGAACATGGATGTCGCGCCCAACGGCGGGTTCAGCTCCCTCATTGCCTTCCAGCCCGTTGGCAGCGGCGATCCCGAGCTGCCGCCGACGTTCGCGCGGCGGCTGACGCTGATTCAATTGCCCGGCGCGGAGGAAGCCAAGCCCGAGGCGAAGGTGTTGCGGCACCTAGCTTTTGATCAGCCCGGCGCGTTGGGCTTTGCCAAAGACGGCACGCTTTACGCCGCCAGCCAACGCGGCATCGTGCGCATCCCGGATATCGCCAGCCAGACGGCCGCGCTCAAGAGCGAACTGGTCATCCCGCGCGCCCAGCTCAAGCAGCCGCGCAGCCTGGTCTTCGACGCCGCCGGCCTGCTCTACGCACTCGACCGTGCCACGGCGGCAATCCAGGTCTTTGACCCGAAGACTGGCACACATGTCCGCACGGTTGGCACCCCGGGCGGCCCGCGTCTGGGACCATTTGACCCGACACGCTTCACCGAACCATCCGCGATGGCGATGGATTCCGCCGGCAAACTGTGGGTCGTGGAGCAGGCCTTCCAGCCCAAGCGCATCAGCCGCTGGAGCCCGGATGGCCGCTTTGAAAAGGACTTCATGGGGCCGACCCATTACGGCGGCGGGGGCATCATGGACTCGGGCGATCACTCGGTGGTGAACCATCTCGGCATGAAGTTCCGCATCAACTGGAGCGACCGCAGTTGGAAGCTCGAAAGCCGGCTCTACAACTACACCTCGCGCGGGATGTTTGCACCGGACCGCGCGGTTTATTCCCGCGGCCACCGCTACCTCGTCGGCGACCGCGAGGTGGTCACGCCCTTCGGCGATCCCGGTCCCACCGCGACGATTTGCGTGGAGCAGGAGGGCATCGCGCAGCCCGTGGTGGCCGCCGGCCTGCTCTCGGGCTGGCGGACCTTTGGCAACAACGCCGAGGCCTTGAAGGCCTTCGGCAAACTCAACGCCGACACGACGAGCTTTGTGTGGGTGGACTTGAACCGCGACCACATCGCGCAACCCGGAGAAGTCCAGGTGAAGGAGGGCCGGCACTTCGCCGCCTGCGCCGCCATTGGCGATGACCTCTCGCTCAATTTCCAAGGTGGCGCACCCGGCGGCGGCTGGCGTTTGCGGGTGAAGGAAGTGCGGCCCGACGGGCTGCCCATCTATGACCTCGCCGCGTTGGAGAACGTGAAGGAATTGACCGGCTCCGCCTGGGTCAACGCGGCCGGCGAGACCTTCGTCATGGGCCACAAGCTGCTCGATGCCGCCGGCAAAGTGCTGTGGCACTACCCGGACAACTACCTCAGCGTGCAGCGCTCCTACCAGACGCCGTGGGGTTTCTACAACCGCCCGCCCGGCGTGCTCGTGGGCGGGCTATTGCCCATCGGCAGTTTCAAAATCGGGCGCGAGGAGCTGTTCTGCGTGCTGGGCAACAACGGCGACCAGTATGCCCTCACGCGCGACGGCCTGCTCGCCGCCGCCGTGCTCGGCGGGCCGGACGGCTACGGGCGACGCTTCTTTTCGATGCCGGAAGCCGAGCCCGGCCGCACCGACATGTCTGACCTGCGCAACACGGTCGAAACCTTCCACGGACACCTCTGCGCGGCGGAGGACGGGAAGGTCTATTCCATCGCCGGCAAGAATCACATTTCCATCCTCCGCGTGGACGGGCTGGAGAAAATGCAACGCCTCAGCGGCTCCGTGGAGGTCACCGCCGAGCAAATCCGCCAGACGATGGCCTGGGCCGCCGACAAGGCCCGCATCGAGCGCGCGCTGCGCCGCCCCGTGCTGGCCACCGTGCCTTACATGGCCGCCAAGCCGGTCATTGACGGCGAGATCACCACCGACTGGCCGGGCGGCACGCCACTGGACATCCGCACTTCGCGCGACCAACAAAACCGCATTCGCGAGTCGTGGACGACGCAACTGGCCTTCGACGAGCAGCACCTCTACATCGCCGCGCGCGGCTTCGGGAGCACGCCCATGCTGAACCGCGCGGCCGACAAACAGTTGCTTTTCCAAGGCGGCGACGCCTTCGACCTGAACCTCGGGCTGGACCCCAAGGCCGACCCGAAGCGCGGGGAAGCCGCACCCGGTGACATCCGGCTGGTTTTGTCACTCCTGGACAACCAGCCGGTCGCGATGCTGTATCGCCCGCGCGTGCCCGGCGCGCAGGGCGGCGGCCGCACTTTCACCTCCCCCGTCAGCCAGGAGCAGGTGGACGAGATCCGCGACATCACCACCGAGATTCGGCTGCGCATCCTCCGACAGGGCGGCGAAAGCGCGAACCAAGGCTCATGGACCATCGAAGCCGCCGTCCCCTGGAAGGCGCTCGGCGGCCGCGAACTCCGCGAAAGCGTGGCGCTGCGGGGCGATGTCGGCGCGCTGGTCGCAGACCCGCACGGCACGGCCACGGCGGTGCGCTACTACTGGGCGAACAAATCCCACGTGGTGTTGAGTGACCAGCCTTCCGAAGCCCGCCTGCTGCCCGCGCTGTGGGGCGAGCTGCGCTTCGATCTGCCCGACATCCTCGACCGCGTGCCGACCGCCAAGCCCTCACTCGGCGACCCCGACCCGCTCAAGGGGTTGAAATAAGCTCCAAAGGTGCAAAAGCAAAACGGGCGGCTGTGTGCCGCCCGCTTGCGAGGTGTTGGAAATTTACCGCTGCCTATTACTGGGCCTTCCAGTTGCGGACAAAGTCCACGCACTGCTTCACGTCGGGCACGGAGTTGTCCCAGTTGTATTCGTATTCGATGGAGATGTTGCCATCGAATTTCTGCCGCTTCAGTTCGGCGAGGATCGCGCCCATGTCCGTGATGCCGGTGCCGAAGATGGTGTCGTGCTGCCCGGGTCCGAGCGCGGCGCGTTCCTTCATGTGGACGCTCATGATGCGGCCTTCGAGGATCTTCACACAGTCCAGCGCCTTGAGGCCGGAGGTCTGCCAGTGTCCGAGGTCCGCGCACGCGCCGATGCGTTTGTCCCGCTTGGCCACCTGGTCACGGATGAAGGCGGGATCCCAAACCTTGTAATTCGGGTCAATGACCTGGTTGCCCTGCGCATCGCGCTCCTTCTTGAAGCGCTTGGCGTGCTGGTGAATGCCCACGCGAACGTCGTATTCCTTCACGAACTTCTCGATGAGGTCGAGGTTGTCCACGGACTCGGTGGTGATGCCGTAGAGGCCCATCGTCTTGGCGAACTCAAAAATCTTCCGCGCGCCCGCCTCATCCTTGGGGATGCTGACGACGCCGTAATTCACCGCGCGGACCTTGTGCTGCGCGAGCTTGGCCTTCACCTGCGCAACGACCTCGGGCGAGGCGTCGTGGCTCCACTTGGTCTTGTTCGCGAGCTTGTCCTCCTTGGTGAGGAACTGGCCGGGGTAAAACTCAATGACCTTGCCGCCCGCCTCGGCGGTCTTCTCGATGGCCTCGAAGACCGAGAAGCGGTTGAAGGTGTAGGCCTGACAACCGATGGCGAAGCCGTTGATTTTGGCGTCGTCAGGAATCGGTGCGGCAGTGGCGGGCAGCGCGGCCAGCACAGCGGCACAGGCGAGGGTGAGGAGGAAGCGTTGGCGTTTCATGTGTTTGTTCAGACCGGCTTGGCCGGCGGCGGATTCGCGGGGATTACGGCGGGGCGGAGGCCACGGGTCAAGCCAGCATGTCCGCACCCGCCTTGCCGGGGCGCAGCTCAACTGCTTGCAAACTGCTTGGATTGGGGTGGCCGCTCTCCCTCCCCCCATCCCGCTCCCGCTGGGAGAGAACCGACGGCCCCTGAATCTGGAAAGGGAACGGGCAGGAAAATTCTGGGCAGGAAGATGTTCCACACCATTTTCCTGACCAAATCTTTCTGGCCCAATTCCGGTTCATGGGTGACCACCACGGACCGAAGCCCGCATCGGGATCCTGAGCCCGTGCCGGCGACTTGCAGTCGCCGCATTGCGGGTGGATGGCTCGGGGCGCCCCGAATTACAGCGCCCCACGGACGGCGACTGCAAGTCGCCGGCACAGGTTCATGAGTAGCCACCACGGATCGGAGCCCGCGCATTGGAACCATGAACCAAAGGCTGAAGACCCAAAGATGAGGGGCGGACAAAGAGGGGCTTTGAAATCTTTGTCCGCCCCAAATCTTTGGGTCCTTATCAGGCGGCTCATGGAGAGCACCAACGATTCCCCAACTTCCGCGATTTCGGCCCCTGAACTCGATCGGGTCGGGTGCCGGGGATTGCGCCCCGGCACCCTCCCACACCACCGGACGTGCGGTTTTCCGCATCCGGCGGTTGAACGCAGCG
>Ga0255188_1000180_pt1 | contig 23999 bp, 16 predicted proteins | sample Miss_Cont_RepB_8_FD_188427 | JGI IMG/M metagenome (GOLD analysis project Ga0255188, IMG submission 188427) | Freshwater microbial communities from Mississippi River, Louisiana, United States - Miss_Cont_RepB_8h | ecosystem: Environmental > Aquatic > Freshwater > River | place: USA: Louisiana... | reverse complement strand
CTGCACCAGGGAGATCGAGGCACGACGGTGTTTGAGTACGACCGATACGGCCTCATCGTAAAGCGGATCCGATTCGCCATCGCCGCCCTCGGCAGAAAGACCGGCAGTAAACATGCCGCCGCCTGCAGCAGCGTCTGCGCCTTCCAAGATGCGCTCGTCGTATTGGGCCTCGCCCGACTGCTTTACTGAGTTCACCACCCGGATCACTTCATCATCAGCGACAAAGGCCCCATGGACCCGAATCGGAAGGCCAGTGCCAGCGGCAAGATAAAGCATGTCCCCCTGGCCGAGCAGTGCCTCGGCGCCCATCTGATCCAGCACCGTGCGTGAATCCACTTTGCTGGAGACCTGAAACGAGATACGGGCCGGAATATTGGCCTTAATCAATCCGGTAATCACATCCACCGATGGCCGCTGGGTCGCAAGAATTAAATGAATGCCTGCCGCCCTTGCTTTCTGAGCAAGCCGGGCAATCAGTTCTTCAATCTTTTTGCCTGCCACCATCATCAAATCGGCAAGCTCATCAATGACCACCACAATCTGCGGCAGAGGCATGAGCGTGGGCGCATCGGGATCTTCGGGGTTGGCCAAAGGATCGGTGATGGGCTGGCCTTTTTTGATGGCCTCTTCCACCTTCTGATTAAAGCCCGCAAGGTTACGGGTGTTGAGCTTACTCATGATGCGGTAGCGCCGCTCCATTTCGCCCACGCACCAGTGCAGCGCATTGGCCGCAAGCTTCATGTCGGTGACCACTGGTGTCAGTAGATGCGGAATGCCTTCATAAATGGAAAGCTCCAGCATCTTGGGATCAATCATGATCAGCCGCACCTGGGCCGGTGTAGAGCGGTACAAAATCGACAGCAGCATGGCATTGACACCCACCGACTTGCCTGAGCCCGTGGTGCCGGCCACCAGCAGGTGGGGCATTCGGGCGAGATCCACCACCACCGGTGCGCCGGCAATGTCTTTACCGAGTGCCAGTGGCAGCACGCCATGGGATTCTTGAAAAGTGGTTGAACCAACAATCTCGGAAAGCCTCACCACCTGACGCCGAGGATTGGGCAGCTCTAAGCCCATCAAGCTTTTGCCCGGAATGGTCTCCACCACCCGAATCGACACCAGCGAGAGTGCACGGGCCAAGTCTTTTGCAAGATTCACAATCTGCGAGCCCTTCACACCCAGGGCGGGATCGATCTCGTAGCGGGTAATCACCGGACCCGGCTGCGCCGTCACCACCTTCACCTGCACGCCAAAGTCGGCAAGCCGGCTCTCAATCACACGCGATGTGAATTCCAGAGCCTCAGGCGAGATGGTGTCGGCCTGTGCAGCGACCTCATCGAGTAGTGAAATCGCCGGCAGTCCACCTACCGGCGCCACCTCGGAAAATAAAGAGCGTTGTTTTTCCCGCTGCCGAGCCTCGATGGCTTTTTTCGAGGGCTCTGGCGCTGCTACAGGTTTGATCTCAAGGGCCTGATCCACTTCGCGCTGACGACGTTTTTCTTCCAGCGCATCGGCCCGCTCAATGGCGGCCGACTCCCCGAGTCGCCGATCCTGGCGCTCGGCCAGCTGATTGCGTGCAAGGCCAAATAGGGCCTCGGCTTTGCGCCCTACCCACTCCGTGACATCCAGCCATGAGAAGCGGAAAAACAATGCAAGACCAGCAACAATCATGGATAGCGACAGCAGCGTCAGACCGATTGCGCCGAAGGCCCAATCACCAAAACTGCCCACCACGCTGCCCAGTACACCGCCCGGCATAAATGAAATTGGGCTTGCACCCCAGCTGATGCGCTGCGCCTCCAGCGTACAGCTGCCAGCTAAAAGCAGCGCAAAGCCAATCCAGCGAATTGCTCCCATGGGCACGAATAAGCTGCTGACCTCAGCGCCCCCCGCAACACCAAGGCGTTGTACTTCGCGCAGCTGGCGGGCTAAGCGCCAGCTCGCGTAGGCAAGGGCCGTAGACAGCACCACAAACCAGCCTGAAGAAAATCCGAAACCAAAAAGCAGCGAATCTGCAGTCCAGGCCCCGAATCGGCCTAGCCAATTGGTGGGCACCTGGCGCGAGCCCTGCTGAAACCACCCCGCATCCTCAGGCGACCAGGACAGCAGCGATAAAAAGATCCAAATGGAAAAAAGGCCGTATCCCAGCCACCGCAGCTCGGCCCCCAGGCCTGAGATTTCTGTGGCGGTGCCGATCCCCCCCGCAGCCTGTGCTCTACGGTCGGCCCGCCTGGAACTGGCGCGGGCAGCGGATCGGGTGATGCGGCTTGCCATGATTTCTATAATTGTGCCGTTTTGTAGCAATTCCCGCCTACCCTGAATGCCGGCGGCAGGTCGCTCCCCACGAATTCCCTTGAAAGGCAATCCATCACATGGCCACCAGCACCCCTGAACATCATCGTCTGATCATCCTGGGCTCGGGTCCGGCAGGCTACACGGCAGCCGTCTACGCAGCCCGCGCGAATCTTAAGCCTGTACTCATTACCGGCCTGGCCCAGGGTGGCCAGCTCATGACCACCACCGATGTCGAGAACTGGCCGGCCGATCCGAAAGGCGTTCAGGGGCCAGAGTTGATGCAACGATTTCTTGAGCATGCCGAAGCGTTTGATACGCGCATCGTCTTTGATCACATCCATACCGCGACCTTGAATACCAAGCCGATGCTGCTTGCCGGTGATGCCGGCAGCTACAGCTGTGATGCGCTGATCATCGCCACCGGCGCCTCGGCCCAGTACCTGGGCCTTGCGTCAGAGCAAAACTTTATGGGCAAAGGTGTATCGGGCTGCGCGACATGCGATGGATTTTTTTATAAAAATCAGGATGTCTGCGTTGTCGGCGGTGGCAATGCCGCGGTCGAGGAGGCCCTGTACCTCTCCAATATCGCACGGCAGGTCACCGTGATTCATCGTCGTGACAAATTCCGTGCCGAGCCAATACTGGTGGATCGCCTCATGGCCAAGACCCAGGGCGGCAATATCCGTGTGCAGTGGGATCATGTGTTAGACGAGGTGCAAGGCGATCAAAGCGGCGTAACCGGGGTACGAATTCGTCATGCCCACACTGGCGCCACGCAAGAGCTTGCGCTACAGGGTGTCTTCATTGCGATCGGGCATAAGCCCAACACCGATCTTTTTGCTGGACAGCTTGAGATGAATAATGGTTATATCAAAACGCGCAGCGGACTGGAGGGCAATGCCACTGCGACCAATATTCCGGGTGTATTTGCCGCCGGCGACGTGCAGGATCATGTCTATCGTCAGGCAGTCACCAGCGCTGGCACGGGATGCATGGCCGCACTCGATGCGCAGCGCTATCTCGAGGCACTCGCACAATCGTGAACTCCGATAAGGAGCTCTTTTTAGCGGCAGTCGCCGATGCGACGCCGCTTCCGGCGACTGCCCAGCCGCCTTCAGTGTCGGCAAAGCCCAAGCCACGGCCAATACCGGTCAAGCATCTTGAAGATGAGGCCCAGGCCCTGCTGGACTCGCAGCTATCGGATATGACACCCGAGAGTCTTTTGGATAGCGATGAGGCGCTCTCATTTGCGAGGATCGGAATTTCCAGCGACACGCTAAGAAAACTGCGCCGCGGCCACTGGGTCATTCAAGACAGTCTGGATCTGCACGGCCTGCGCAGCGATGAGGCCCGGGCGGCGTTTGCGGAATTTCTGCGCCTCTGTGGCCAGCGTGCTATTCGCTGCGTTCGGATTATTCATGGCAAGGGGCTGGGGTCTGCCAACCGCCAGCCGGTGCTCAAAGGGAAAGTACTGGCCTGGCTGCAGCAGCGCGACGAAGTCTTGGCCTACTGCCAGGCGCCGGCCAACGATGGCGGCAGCGGCGCCGTACGGGTCTTACTTAGACAGCCGCGTCACCCGTCTCGCCGGTCCTGATTCGAATCACCTGCTCAATTGAGCGCACGAAAATCTTGCCGTCGCCGATTCGGCCAGTGCGGGCAGCCGTAACAATCGCATCGATTGCACGATCACAGAGTTCATCGGAGACCACCGCCTCGATCTTGGTCTTGGGCAGAAAATCCACGACATACTCGGCGCCCCGATAGACCTCGGTATGGCCTTTCTGACGGCCAAAGCCTTTGACATCAGTCACGGTCAGGCCACTGACCCCAATCTCTGCGAGGGCCTCGCGGACCTGATCGAGTTTGAAGGGCTTCACAATTGCAGTAATCAGTTTCACGTTGTCTCACCTTTATCTGAGGCTAGCGATGGAGCTGGCACTTCTTGGAAGCGATTGGTTACGGGATAACGCCAATCCCTGCCGAATGCCCGCCGGGTAATGCGCACTCCAGGTGCGGCCTGCCGCCGCTTGTACTCGCTATTTCTAATCAGCCGCAGCACACGATCGACCTCTTCAGGGCCGTGTCCTGCTGCGATCAGATCCGAGCGGGTTTCACCATGTTCCACGAAACGGACCAGCATGTCATCCAAAGCATCATAGGGGGGCAGGCTATCTTGGTCGGTCTGATCCGGCCGAAGCTCTGCGCTTGGCGCACGGCTTAGGATGCGCTGCGGAATCACATCACCCAGGCCCTGCTGGGCAGCCACTCGGTTGCGCTCATGGCAGAGCCTGTAGACCATGCCCTTCACCAAATCTTTAATCACTGCAAAGCCGCCTGCCATATCACCATACAGGGTGCTATAGCCGACCGCAGCCTCGGATTTATTACTGGTCACCAGCACAAGGGCGTTGGTTTTATTTGAAATTGCCATTAAAAGCGTGCCCCGAATCCGGGCCTGCAGGTTTTCTTCGGTGACATCCTCGGCAAGGCCTGCAAACACGCCCGCAAGTGATGACTTAAAGGCCTCATACAGCGCGGTAATCGAAATCGTATCCGCCTGCACCCCAAGGGCCTGTGCGCAGGCGGTAGCATCTTCAATGCTCATCGCGGCGGTAAACGGCGACGGCATAATGACCGCACGCACATGCGCAGGCCCCAAAGCATCGGCAGCAATTGCAGTGACCAGTGCAGAATCCACGCCACCCGAAAGGCCGATGACAGCGCCTTTAAAGCCATTTTTATGAACATAGTCGCGGGTGCCAAGCACCAGGGCCTGGTAGGCCTGCTGCTCCACAGAAAGCTCAGCCGCAATCGCGTTTTTACCCTCACCCTCTAAGACCGCACCTTCAAAAAAATCAACCACCAGGAGGTCTTCCTGAAACTGCGGTGCCCGGGCAATCAGATTGCCTTTTGCATCCAAGACGAAGGAGCCGCCATCAAAGACCAGCTCATCTTGGCCGCCAACGAGATTGCAAAACGCAACCGGCAGTCCCAGTCGGGAAGCGTTGGCACGCACCACATCCTGGCGCTCGAGCAGCTTATCCAGATGAAAGGGTGAGGCGTTTAACACCAGCAAGAGATTTGCGCCTGCTGCCTTGGCCATGGCTGGCGCCCGCGAGGCCCAGATGTCCTCGCAGATATTGACCGCCAGCCGCACGCCATTGACCTCAAATATGCAGGGGGCGCCATCGGGAACAAAGTAGCGCTGCTCATCAAAGACCGCGTAGTTGGGCAGCTCAAGCTTGCCGTAGCTGCCGATCACCTTGCCATAGCGCAATACGGTTGCCGCATTAAAGGTGTGCTGCTCACGTGCACGCGGATGGCCCACGACAACGGTTAACTCTGCGATGGATTTCAACTGCTCGGCAAGCCCGCCCAGCGCTTGATCGCAGGCGGCTAAAAACGCAGGCCGCAGCAGCAGGTCCTCGGGCGGATAGCCGGTGAGCGCAAGCTCAGGTGTAACCATGACCGCCGCACCCATGGCCTGGGCCCGATGGGCGGCATCAACGATCCTCTGGGTATTGCCGGCGAGATCGCCTACCCGACTGTTGATCTGGGCAAGCGCAACCTTCAGCATTTAAGCGCCGGATTCTTTCTTGTAGCGGACCATGCCGCCGGAGATTTCCTGCTTGGCCTGATCGGGCCCTGCCCAGCCCTTGACCTTGACCCACTTTCCTTTTTCGAGATCTTTGTAATGCTCAAAGAAGTGTTGAATGGTGGCTAAGCGCTGCGGATTGACATCTTCAATGTTCTTCCAGTGGCTATACATACCCAGAATCTTGTCGACCGGCACCGCCAGGACCTTGGCATCGCCGCCGGCCTCGTCATCCATCATCAGCATGCCGAGAGCCCGACAGCGGACCACAGCGCCGGGGGCCACGGCAAACGGCGTGATCACCAAGACATCGACGGGATCGCCATCATCGGAGATGGTCTGGGGTACATAGCCGTAGTTACAGGGGTAGTGCATGGCGGTGGTCATGAACCGATCCACGAACAATGCACCCGTCTCTTTGTCCACTTCGTACTTGATGGGCTCGGAGTGGGCCGGGATTTCGATGATGACGTTGAACTCCTCGGGGGCGTTTTTCCCGGCGGTCACATTCATTAGGGCCATATGGAGAGCCTTCCCTGTGTAAAAATAGCGATCTGTCCTGTGCATTCTAAGGGATTCCCCCAGCCTCCCAGCCCACCGTGCGGCTGGAGATTCGGGAATCGTTCACAGGCAGATGGGACGAGAAATTTCATAAAAAGGAGAACCCCATGTCGATGGGACTGAATCTGGCTTTGGTGTGTGGCCTGCTGGCCATTGTTTACGGCGTTATCTCAAGCCGTTGGATCCTGGCCAAGTCGGCCGGAAATGAGCGGATGCAAGAGATTGCGGCCGCAATCCAGGCAGGTGCCTCCGCCTATTTGGGCCGACAGTATCGGACCATTGGGATTGTGGGCGTGGTGATCTTTATTCTGATTGCCATCATCCCCGGCCTAGGCCTGGATACCGCAATTGGATTTGCCATCGGTGCCGTGCTCTCAGGCGCTGCGGGATTCATCGGCATGAACATCAATGTGCGGGCCAATGTCCGCACCGCCGAGGCCGCACGCTCGGGCATTAACCCTGCCCTGTCGATCGCCTTCCAAGGCGGCGCGATCACCGGCATGTTTGTGATCGGACTGGGGCTGGTGGGTGTTGCTGGCTTTTATGCCTTCGAGCTCTCCCGAACCGGCGATGTGCTCAAGGCCCTGCATCCCCTGGTCGGCCTGGCCTTTGGTTCTTCTTTGATTTCAATCTTTGCGCGTTTGGGCGGCGGCATCTTTACAAAAGGCGCTGATGTCGGTGCTGACCTGGTGGGCAAGGTTGAAGCCGGAATCCCCGAAGATGATCCCCGCAATCCCGCAGTGATTGCCGATAACGTAGGCGATAACGTAGGCGACTGTGCCGGCATGGCAGCAGATCTGTTCGAGACCTATGCCGTAACCGTGATTGCCACCATGCTGCTAGGTGCGCTGCTGATGAAAACCATCGCGGCTGAGGCGGCGATTTATCCCCTGGCTCTCGGCGGCGTATCGGTCATTGCCTCGATCATCGGCTGCTTCTTCGTGAAGTACTCCGGCACCGGAAAAATCATGACAGCGCTTTACAAAGGCCTGATCGTGGCTGCGGTGCTCTCAGTGATCGCGTTTTACTTTGTCACGGACTGGATCATGGGCGGCGCTGCACAGGCGGTGCCTGGCATGACGGTGATGAACCTCTGGCTATCCTCAATCGTAGGCATTGCACTGACCGCAGCCATGGTGGTGATCACCGAGTACTACACCGCCACCGAGTACGCACCAGTGCGGCATGTGGCCTCTGCTTCTGAGACTGGCCATGCCACGAACATCATCGCAGGCATTGCGGTTTCAATGCGCTCCACTGCGCTGCCCGTGCTGTCGGTCTGCGTGGCGATTTTTGCCGCCTATGCACTGGCAGGCCTATACGGCATCGCAATTGCTGCGACCTCAATGCTGTCCATGGCCGGCATCATCGTGGCGCTCGACGCCTATGGCCCGATCACCGATAACGCTGGCGGTATTGCGGAGATGGCCGAGCTGCCCAAGGAAGTCCGTAACGTGACCGATCCGCTAGATGCAGTCGGCAACACCACCAAGGCGGTGACCAAGGGCTATGCCATCGGTTCAGCAGGATTAGCGGCACTAGTGCTGTTTGCTGACTACACCCATGCCCTTGAGGGTATGGGCCATAGCATCAAGTTCGATCTATCGGATCACGAAGTGATCATTGGCCTCTTTATCGGTGGCATGATTCCTTATCTGTTTGGCGCGATGGCGATGGAAGCGGTAGGCCGCTGCGCCGGCGCCGTGGTGACCGAAGTCCGCCGCCAGTTCCGCGAGATCAAAGGCATCATGGAAGGTACAGCTAAGCCCGAGTACCACACGGCGGTCGACATGCTGACCAAGGCTGCCATCAAAGAGATGATCATTCCCTCGCTGCTGCCTGTGGTGGTGCCGGTCATCGTCGGCCTGGCACTCGGACCGAAGGCCTTAGGCGGTATGCTGATGGGCACCATCGTGACTGGACTATTTGTGGCCATCTCCATGTGTACCGGCGGCGGTGCATGGGATAACGCCAAGAAATACATTGAAGACGGCCACCATGGCGGCAAGGGCTCGGATGCCCACAAGGCAGCTGTCACTGGCGATACCGTGGGCGACCCCTACAAAGACACCGCGGGCCCGGCTGTGAATCCGCTCATCAAGATTATCAATATCGTTGCACTGCTGATCGTGCCGATTCTGCCAATGGCAGCGAAGTAGTTTTCTCTCTGTCTTAAGCGGTCATCTGAGCCGCCGCCTTCCAGTGGGAGGCGGCGGTTTCTTTTTCATCCAAGCGCTCGGCCACTTCCGCTAGGGCCAGATGAGTGGCCGCCATGGGCCTAATCCGTAGCGATGTCTCGAAATGCATGCGGGCCTTGCCCCAGAGGGCCTGCCGCTGACAGATTCGGCCCATCGACCAATTGAGTTCGGCATCGCGAGGCTGATCGCGCAGCCAGGCCTCAAGCCGCTGCAGCTGGTCTCGGGCATTGCCCTCGGCATGGCCATACAGCATGGCCAGCCCCGAGTCCCACTCTTTTTTCAGCGCTGATTCAATCAACGAGATGGCCTGACCATGGCGGCCCTGGGCAATCCATGCTCGGGCCACTTCGCGTTTCATTTCTGTTGCAAGGACTGCAGAAATCGCACGACGGTTCTCGAGCAATTTTCCAATTCTCAGCACCTCATCCCAGTTGCCTTGCTGCTGATTGGCTTTGAGCGCAAGCCTGAACGTATGGACATTGCGACGATCACCTTTCATCAGCGGCGCAAGCGCAGATAAGGCCCGTAGGCCCCGATGATCATCCAGCGCAAACTCGGCCTCAAGCAGTGCGGCCAATGTGGTGTCGGCCCGGGGTGAGCCCACTGAATCATCTCGCAGCTCAGCCAAGAGCTCATCGCGCAGACGCGTATCACGCAGCTGATGGGCAGCGCTTGCCGCCAATGCGTCAGCGGCTGCCAATGCCTTAGCCGAATCCCGCAGCAGGCCCGTATCTTCGCGAAGGCCGCGAGATTGCTTGACGACCCGAGCAAACCGGCCCTCAAAGTAGTCGATGATCAACGCGGCAAGCCGGCCAAGCCGCTGATTCTGAGTGCGATACAGCCGAAAGCGTTTCACCCGGGCCGGGATGCTTGCCAGCTGAATCACCAGGAGAGCGAGCACCACCAGCCCTAAGAAAATGACCAGCAAGCTAAACAGCGCCAGCTGTAACGACATATCAATGCGATACGGCGGCAGCCACAGTGTCAAATTGCCTAAATTCAGATCGAGCATCACCACAGCCGCAGCCAGCAGCAGACCTGCGAGCAAAAAGATTGCAAGGCCCCTCATGGCGTGGTGCTGGCCGGTCCTTCCCCGCTCGGCCGAACTGCATTAAGGGCCTCCGTCAGCGCAAGCGCTGTCGGCAGGGGAATTTTTTCAATCAGGCCCTTGATGCCGGCCAGTGTTTTGCGATGGGCCATCACCCGGCTATTTTGTGACTCAAACACTTCAGCAAGAATCTTTTCGGCCTGCCCGATGTCTTGCGCAAAGATTTTGTCTTGACGGGCTACTAGGGCAATCCGCGCAGAAAGCAGCCGCAGCCGGAGTCGCTCGGTCACCAGCGCACCCTGCTCAGGTGACAGGAATATGGCCTCTGGATTCTCGACACGACGAATCCGCACCATGCCCGCTAAGCGAGATTGAATGGCTTCAATCATGGACTGAATTGCAGGCAGCCCAGCAGATGGGCTTGCCGCGCGGCCTGAGTCGATAGGCGCGCTCGCAGCCGCTGATGTAATCAACGGCAGGCTGTCGATATCCAGAATAATTGCCTCAATCTGTGCGGCCGCCTGCTGAAGATCCACGGCCCGCAGTGCCAAAAGCCGCTGCCGATCGGTGGCAATCGCTACCCGCACAGCCACCAATTTCTCTTTCGCGGGATGGCGCACGATGCGGGACTCAATCGCATCCAACATCACCAAGGCAGCATTGATATTGCCGCCCGCTAAAACGCTATCGGACAGCAGCTGAGCAGAGGCCTGCGTTTCGGTGAGCCATTCGCGGTCGATCTGATCCGCCCGCGTGGCCTCCATCGGAGCGAATGGCCGATCCATCGCCCACCAGCCGAGTGCGAGCAGCGCTGCAAGGCTTACTGCGGCGAAAAATGATTTACCAATAGGTTTCATGCTCAAAGAGATCGTAACTGAGCCATTGATGATTTAGGCGAACGCGCCGCACTGCTGTCGCACCTGCCGCTTGGAGCAACTCGGCAATTACCGCGTGGTGTGTGCACCAGATGACCTGCGAAAGTGCCAGTCGACGCGACTGAAATGCCGAGACCAGCTGCCGGCCGGCTGCCGAGGAGGTCACCACAAGGCCAATCGCGCCCGGGTCTGAGCAGGCAATCTCAGCCCAGGCCAACTCAGGCCACGCAGACACGATGCGCCGGTACAGCACAGCCAGCAGGCAGTGCGCGCCGCGAGCCTCAAACCCCGCGCGCAGGGTCAGCCGGTTGGACTCACCTTCGACAATCAGCAGCGTCTGCCGGGCCCAATCGCTTGATTCTTGCGTGAGACAACCATCCATCGCGCTCAGCAGGCCCTCGGCGTTAGCCCGCTCTTCGTGATCGGCGGCGATGATCGGGCCGGCCTCGGGATAATGCCGCAGCAGCTGATCACGGGTTCCGCCCCCCACAACCGCGAGCCGAGCTTTGTTCAAAAAAACAGTGCCAACGCCATTACGCTTTAGCCAGAAAAAAAATGCTGAGACGGCAGCCGGACTCGTCCAGACGATCCAAGGGCAAGCTGCATCGCTGAAGACCTGTAGTACTGCGGTGTCGGGATAGAGCATCTCCAATCGCTGCAGCGGCATTGCTCTGAGCCTTGCATCACCGTGATGCTCAGCGTGGGCAGGCATCAACTCAGGCTCAGACCATTCTGGCCGGGTCATCCAGACTTGCCGCATACGCAGTTCGCCCATCTGCAGGCGCTTAAGACGCGTTTAATGCTTGCAGAATCTGCTGGGCGCCCTGCTCTTTTAAAAGCCCGGCAGCCTGAAGCCCAATGGCCTCGGGGTCTTCGCCACGACACTCGGCACGCAGCACTTTGGAGCCATCTGTCATGGCAACCAGGGCCCGCAAATACAACGTTTTGCCGTCCGGCTCGGTGATGCAATAGGCCGCAAGCGGAACCTGACAGCTGCCACCGAGGGCCCGCGAGACCGCCCGCTCTGCCCGAACTTCGTCAAAGGTGCGTGCATCGGCAAGCGGTGATAAGGCCGAGCGAATGGCGTGGCCATCACTGCGAATCTCGATGCCAAGTGCCCCCTGGCCCGCAGCAGGCAGCAAGACTTCAGGCGGGAGAATCTCGCGAATGCGGTGGGCTAGGCCTAGCCGTTTTAATCCGGCTGCTGCAAGGATGATGGCCTGCATCTCGCCGCGATCCAGCTTGGCAAGCCGCGTATCCAGATTGCCGCGCAAAGGAACAATCTTGAGGCCCGGATAGCGGGCCCTGAGCTGGGCCTCACGTCGCAGGCTGGATGTGCCCACCACCGCGCCTTGGGGCAAGGCATCTAGTCCAGAAAAATCATTGGAGACAAAGGCATCACGGGGATCTTCCCGGCGCATGACACAGGCCAGCTCAAAGCCTTGCGGCAGCTCCATCGGGACATCTTTTAGCGAATGGACCGCCAGATGGGCCCGGCCGTCTTCCAGGGCGGTCTCCAGTTCCTTTACAAACAGGCCCTTGCCCCCAACTTTCGATAAGGTGCGATCAAGAATCTGGTCGCCACGGGTGGTCATGCCGAGAATCTGGACCGGGCCTGCGGAGGCCTTTCCCAGCAGAGACTGCACATGTTCGGCCTGCCACATCGCCAGACGGCTTTCGCGCGATGCAATAATCCACATATTGCGAAGTGTATCAATCTCATGGCCGAACAATTTTCAAAGAAAAACGAAGGCTGGTCCGGCCGGTTCAGTGAGCCGGTGTCGGCACTCGTGCAGCGCTACACCGGATCGGTCGGCTTTGATCAGCGGCTGGCCCTCTGCGACATCGAGGGCTCGCTGGCCCATGCAGAAATGCTGGCCCACGTTGGGCTGATCTCACAAGAGGACCTCCGTGCCATCGAACAGGGCATGGCCCAGATTCGGGAAGAGATCACCGCAAACTCATTTCAATGGTCCCTTGCGCTTGAGGATGTGCACCTCAATATTGAAAAACGCCTCACCGATTTAATCGGAGATGCCGGCAAGCGGCTCCACACAGCAAGAAGCCGCAACGACCAGGTTGCCACCGATATGCGGCTCTGGGTGCGGGCAACCATTGATGAGCTTCAGCAGGCTTTGGATGAACTGAAATCTGCGCTTTTGCAGCAGGCCGAGCAGCATGCCGCGACCATCATGCCGGGCTTTACCCATCTGCAGGTGGCCCAGCCCATCACCTTCGGGCATCACTTGATGGCCTATGTGGAAATGTTCTCGCGGGATCGCGAAAGGCTTGCCGACTGCAGGTACCGCGTCAACCAGCTGCCGCTGGGCGCTGCCGCATTGGCCGGCACCTCGTATCCGATTGATCGCGCGCGTGTGGCAAAGCGGCTTGGCTTTGATGGCCTCTGCCAGAACTCACTGGATGCAGTCAGCGATCGGGATTTTGTCATTGAGTTCACATCCTGCTGCGCAGTGATCATGATGCATATCTCGCGGCTATCGGAAGAACTGATCCTTTGGATGACACCGCGCATTGGCTTTATTGATCTTGCCGACCGCTTCTGCACAGGCTCATCAATCATGCCGCAGAAAAAAAACCCCGATGTGCCCGAGCTAGCCCGTGGAAAATCCGGCCGGGTCTATGGACACTTAATGGGCTTACTCACTCTGATGAAGGGCCAGCCGCTGGCGTATAACAAGGACAACCAGGAGGATAAAGAACCGGTCTTTGATACCGCCGACACCGTGCTCGATACCCTGCGGGTGTTTGCGGAGATGGTGGCGGGCATTCAGGTCAATGCCGACACCATGCGGGCGGCGGCCTTTGAGGGCTACTCCACCGCTACTGACTTGGCTGACTATTTGGTCAAGCGCGGCCTGGCGTTTCGCGATGCCCACGAAGCCGTGGCTCTGGCCGTCAAGGCAGGTGTCCAGGCCGGCAGAGACCTCTCGGAATTCAGCCTTACGGAATTACAGGTCTTTTCCCCGCTCATTGAGCAAGATGTCTTCAAAGTCCTTCAAGTCGAGGGTTCGGTTGCTGCCAGAGGCCATCCGGGCGGGACCGCCCCTGACCAGGTCCGGGCCCAGATTCGGCGCCATCGGCAGCAGAGTTAGCGACAGCCCTAAGAGCCAAACGGGTCGTTTTGGGTTAAAAACGTGGGCGTTGTCGGCGGATTCATTCCGCAAAACAACCCAAAACAGCAATTTTACAAAGGAGCGAGTTATGAGTCGTCGTGAGTTTCTGGCAAAAACCGGTGCGGCCGCGGTTGCCACGGGTGCAGCAGCAGTTGCGGCACCTGCGATTGCCCAGTCCGATGTGGTCCGTTGGCGTTGTGCGTCAAGCTTTCCAAAAGGCTTTGATACCCTGTTCGGCACACTGGAGCTGATCGCTCGGCGTGTCAATCAAATGACGGGCGGAAGATTCCAAATCTCCACCCACGCTGCGGGCGAGATCGTGCCGCCCTTTGCGGTGTTGGATGCGGTGGAGAAAGGCACGATTGAGGCGAATCACACTGCACCCTATTACTTCATTGGTAAGGACCCTGCCTGGGCCTTCGGCACAGCGATTCCGTTTGGCCTGAATGCGCGCCAGATGAACGCCTGGTGGTATCACGGCGACGGCGAAAAGGTCTTCAACGAGTTCTCACGCAAATCCGGCGTGGTCAATCTGCTGGCGGGCAATACCGGATCGCAGATGGCTGGCTGGTTCAAAAAAGAACTCAAGTCGGTTCAGGATTTGAAGGGCCTGAAGTTTCGGGTAGGCGGCATGGGCGGCCAGGCACTCTCCAAGCTCGGTGTCGTGGCCACGCAGATCCCTGCCGGCGAAATCTACTCCGCGCTCGAAAAAGGCACGATCGATGCGGCCGAATTCACCGTTCCTTATGATGACGAACGCCTTGGTCTGAATAAGATCGCGAAGTTTTACTACTATCCCGGCTGGTGGGAAGGTGGCGCTGCGCTTGGATTCCAAGTCAATGCCAAGGCCTACGATGCGCTGCCCGACGGCTACAAGGCTGCCCTACAGGCCGCCTGCGCAGAAGGCAACACCTGGATGCAAGCTAAGTACGACACCGTGAATCCTCAGGCCCTGAAACGCCTGATCGCAGGTGGTGCTGTGCTGCGTCGCTTCCCCAAATCGGTGATGGATGCCTCGTTTAAGGCCAACGAAGAACTGATGGCGGAAAATAGCGCCAAGAGCCCGGAGTTCAAAAAGATCTTCGATCATATGCGCGCTTTCCACCGTGACCAGCAGGCCTGGTTCCGCGTGGCCGAGGGCAGCTATGATGACTTCATGGCTACTCAGAAGCTGTAAATTCGATTCGCCCAGTGCAATCACTGGGCGAATGCAAAAAAACCGCCCCTCGGGGCGGTTTTTTTATGCCAAAGAAAGCTCACTTCTTTTTGAAATAATCCATCGGATCATTTTTCGGCTTGTCGTCTTTTTCGTCATCCCAGCCGTCGCTCTCGTTTTCAACCGAATCATCAACTTTGATTTCAATATTTTGAAGATCACCTGTCACTGGCTTATCCAGCATGCCAGTCACAATCTCAGGAAAGAAAATCAGAATGCCCACCAGCAAAAGCTGCAGGCCCACCCATGGGATCGCTCCCAAATAAATTTCACTGCTCTTAATGGACTTGGGCGCAATCCCCCGCAGATAAAACAGCGCAAAGCCAAAAGGTGGATGCATAAATGAGGTCTGCATGTTCACGCAGATCAGCACCCCAAACCAAATCAGATCAATGCCCAGCTTATCGGCGACTGGCGCCAGCAGCGGAATGACAATGAAAGCGATCTCAAAAAAATCGAGAAAAAATGCCAATATGAAAATCATGATGTTAACCACGAACAGGAAGGTCACCGGATCATCTGCACCCACGCTCAGAAACAGGTGCTCCACCCAGATGCCGCCATCCACGCCCTGAAACACGAGCGTAAAGACCGTGGCGCCTATCAAAATGAAAATGACCATGACCGTGATGTTCATGGTCGATTCCATGCCCTCACGGATCATTTTCCAATTCAGTCGTCGATGGACTGCCGCCAGGCCAATGGCGCCCACCACACCCATGGCGCCCGCCTCAGTCGGTGTGGCCAGCCCTAAAAAAATCGTGCCCAGCACAATAAAAATCAAAGCCAGCGACGGCACCACTCCCGCAGCCACTTTCTTTAAAAGCGCAAGCCCCCGCAGGGTGCGGGCCTCGGGCGGCAGCGGTGGCATGCTTTGGGGCTGAATGAGCGACATCACAAAAATAAACAGCATGAAGATCGCCACCTGGGCCAGTGATGGGCCAAGCGCACCTAGGTACATATCACCCACCGAGCGGCCGAGCTGATCGGCCAACACGATCAGCACCAACGATGGCGGAATCACCTGAGTAATGGTTCCCGAGGCCGCAATTACGCCCGTTGACAAACGCGCGCTGTAGCCATAACGCATCATGATGGGCAGCGCGATCACGCCCATGGCAATCACCGATGCGGCAACCGTGCCGGTGATTGCACCTAAAATTGCCCCCACCATGATCACCGCATAGGCCAGGCCCCCCGGCAGACCGCCGAATAACTGGGCAAAGCCTTCGAGCAGATCCTCAGCCAATCCGCTGCGCTCGAGAATCGCCCCCATCAGCGTAAAAAACGGGATCGACAGCAAGAGCTCGTTGGCCACAATGCCGAATACCCGCAGCGGCAGATTGGCCATGAACTGGGGCGGGAATAAGCCCATCTCAATGGCCACCAGCCCCGAAACCAGGCCCAATGCTGCCAGTGAAAATGCAACCGGCAGCCCCAGCAGCAAAAACACCACCAGGGCCGCAAACATCGCCGGAGCCATGAAGTCGATCGGATTCATGACTATTGCAGCGGCCTTTCGTAGTGGGTATTCAACGCAATCACGCCCTTGAGTGCGGCAACACGCTTGATGATTTCAGAGAAGCCCTGCAGTACCAAAAGCCCAAAGCCGATCGGAAACAAGAGCTTCACGGGCCAGCGAACCAGTCCGCCAGCGTTATTGGAGATTTCACCGATCGTCCAGGATTCAAGAAACCATGGCCAGCAGACCAGCGCCATGTAGATACAAAAGGGCTGCAGAAAAAATATTAGGCCTGCCAGATCCAGCCAGGCCCGTTGGCGATCATTGAGTCGAGAGTAAAACAGATCGACCCGGATATGGCCGTTGATGGTAAGCAAATGCGGTGCGCCCAGCAGCACCATACCGCCGAACATATACCACTGCATTTCCAGCCAGGCATTCGAGCTCATATCAAATGCATAACGCATGCCCGCATTTCCTGCTGAGATCAGGGCGCAGATCAGGGTCAGCCAGATCGCAATCACGGCGACGGCTTTACTTAAACGATCGATGCTGTAGGCGAGTCTGACGGGTGCGTTCACGGCGTCTAAGTTTACCCGGGATAGCCCGCAACGGGCTTGCGGACATGTCATTGGCCGGGGAGAATATGATCTCCGAATAAACCCCAATCATGCATCGCGACCCCATCCCTGATCTGCTTTACACCGCCCTACGCGACCGCTTTGGTGAGCGCTTCTCGCAGGGTGAATCGGTGCGGCTGCAGCATGGCCGTGACGAGTCAGTCCACATCCCAGAGCCACCCGATGCAGTCGTATTTGCGCAAAGCACGGAGGATGTGGCGGCAGTGGTCACGCTTTGCCGCCAGCACCATGTGCCCGTGATTGCCTATGGCGCAGGCAGCTCAGTCGAGGGTCATCTCCTTGCGGTTCAGGGCGGCATCAGCATTGATCTCTCGGGCATGAACCAGGTGCTGGCCATACATGCCGATGACCTGGATGCAACGGTTCAGGCCGGCGTGACGCGCAAGCAACTCAATGAAACGTTAAAAGGCACCGGGCTTTTCTTTCCGATCGACCCCGGTGCAGATGCATCTCTGGGCGGCATGGCCGCCACCCGTGCCTCAGGCACCAATGCAGTCCGCTACGGCACCATGCGTGAAAACGTGATGGCCATGACCGTGGTCTTGGCCGATGGAAAAATTATCCGCACAGGCAGCCGCGCAAGGAAGTCCTCCGCTGGCTACGACCTGACTCGGCTTCTGGTGGGTTCCGAAGGCACTCTGGGCATCATCACCGAATTAACCGTCAGGCTTTATCCGCTGCCTGAGGCGATCTCAGCGGCCGTCTGCCCGTTTAAGACTGTTGATGATGCGGTCAACACTGTCATCCGGACCATTCAAATGGGCATACCGGTGGCGCGAATTGAATTGCTGGATGCGCTCACCCTGACTGCCATTAACCGCTTCAGTAAGACCCAGCTGCCGGAGCGGCCAACGCTGTTTTTTGAATTTCATGGCACCGAGGCCTCGGCACAGGAACAGGCCGAGCGGGTCCAAGAAATCGCTCACGAATTCGGCGGCGAGCAATTCGAATGGGCGACCCGGTCAGAAGATCGCACCCGCCTCTGGCAGGCCCGACACGATGCCTATTTCGCATGCCTGCAGATGAAGCCCGGCAGCCGGGCCTTTCCGACCGATGTCTGCGTACCGATTTCTCGGCTTTCTGAATGCATCCATGCCACCAATGCCGATTTGGCCCAGGTCTCCATACCGGTGATGCTCTTTGGCCATGTGGGTGACGGTAACTTCCACCTTGTGGTGCTGATTGATCCGAATAATGCGCAAGAAATTGAGCAAGCTGAATGGATCAATGAGCGGGTTGTTGAGCGGGCGCTAGCCATGGAGGGCACCTGCACCGGAGAGCATGGTATTGGCCTGGGCAAGCGCAAATTCATGGTGAAAGAGCATGGCGAAGATGCTGTTGCCGTGATGCGAACGATCAAGCAGGCCTTAGATCCCCAGGGGTTACTGAATCCCGGGAAGATTCTTCCCGAATAAAACCGGCTAGCGCTTGGCTAAGCGGTCCCACTGCTGCATCAGGCCCGTCCACTGGCCGCGTGCCGCCTGAAGGTGACGCTCCTTGACATGTCCATAGCCACGAATACTGTCCGCAATCGCGGCGATCTTGATGGCGAGCTCCAGATTTTCGGCATTTAACGCAGGCAGCAGCGAAGCGATGCAGTCACGATACTGGCCAATGAGCGCCCGCTCAGTTCGGCGCTCTTCGGTGTAGCCAAAGACATCGAGCGGCGAGCCGCGTAAAAACCGACACGATGCCAGCAGGCCCATCATGGGCCTTACCCAAGGCCCAAAGCGTCGCTTGATCAGTTCGCCTCGCTGATTGCGCCGCGATAAAAGCGGCGGCGCCAAATAATGCGCGATCCGATAGCCCGGTTCGAAATCACGGGCAATCTGATTTAAGAATTCTCGATCGGTATGCAGACGGGCCACTTCGTATTCATCTTTGTAGGCCATCAGCTTAAATAGGCCCCGCATTACCGTTTCAGTCAGCCGCAGGCCTTGGCCCAGGGCCTGCTCTGCTGACTGCACACGTACCACAAACTCTGCATAGGTCTGGGCGTACCGGGCATTCTGATAAGCCGTGAGAAACGCTGTGCGTTTTTCGATTCGACTCTCCAGGCTGGGCCTCGACACAAAAGCGATTGGCTGTACATCAGGAATACGGCGCAACAGCTCAGGATCACGCGCCGCCCGCCGGCCCCAGTCAAAGGCCTGCATATTCTTTTCCACTGCAACAGCGTTTAGCTCCATAGCCAGAAAAATCGACTGGCGCGTGAGCGGAATCAAGCCCCGCTGCCAGGCAAAGCCCAGCAGTAAGGGGTTGGCAAATATCGCGTCCCCCAAAAGCTGCTGGGCCAAACTCTGGGCATCAACAATCGCGAAGCGCTCCTCGCCCACCGCCCGTCGAATTGATGACTCGCATTGCTGGGCCGGAAACTCCCAGTCGGGCTTATGAATCAAGGCAGCGGTCGGCGAATGATGGCTATTCATGACCACCTGGGTCTGGCCCTCACGCATTAAGGCCAGCGTGGACTGGCCCGCGGCCACGATGCCATCACAGGCCAGAATTAAATCGGCTTTCGCAAGATCAACCTTGGAGGTGTGAATGGCACCGGCCTGCTGCGCGATCTGCACATGACTCCAAGTCGAACCCCCTTTTTGGGCAAGGCCTGCGGCATCCTGCGTCACAACCGACTTGCCTTCAATGTGGGCAGCGACACCCAATAGCTGCCCAATCGTAATCACCCCTGTGCCGCCAATGCCGGCAATCACAATGCGATAAGGCTGGCTGCAATCAGGAATTTCAGGTGTGGGATCGGCCTCGAAATTCGCATCACTGCCCGCAGCCGACGCGAGCAACCCGATGGCTTTGGGTTTTTTAGGCCGTACGCCCTCAACCGTGACAAAGCTTGGGCAAAACCCCTTCAGGCAGGACTCGTCTTTGTTACAACTGCTGTGATTGATCTGACGCTTTCGGCCAAACTCAGTCTCAAGTGGCTCTACCGATAAGCAGTTGCTCTGCGCAGAGCAGTCTCCGCAGCCCTCGCAGACCAGATCGTTGATCACCACATAACGTTCGGGATCTTGCAGCCGGCCACGCTTGCGACGGCGACGCTTTTCGGTGGCGCAGGTCTGATCGTAAACGATGACCGTGGTGCCTTTGGTCTCCCGGAGTTCCCGCTGAAGTCGATCCAGATCATCGCGGTGCTCAACCGTGACACCTGCCTCCAGAACAACACCGTTGTACTCCTCAAGGCGATCGGTCACCACCACGACCCGGGCTGCGCCCTCGGCCACACAGCTTTTTACAATCTGCGGCACCGACAGGCCCTCGGGCCGCTCGCCCACCTGCTGACCGCCTGTCATGGCGACTGCATCGTTATAAAGAATCTTGAAAGTGATATTGACGCCCGCTGCGATGCACTGACGAATCGCAAGAATCCCACTATGAAACCATGTGCCATCTCCGAGATTGGCAAAGACATGTTCTTCATGAGTAAACGGTGCCTGGCCGACCCAGGGCACGCCCTCGCCACCCATCTGGGTAAAGGTGCTGGTGGATCGGTCCATCCAGATCGCCATGTAGTGGCAGCCAATACCTGCCAAAGCCCGGCTGCCTTCGGGCACACGGGTGCTGGTGTTATGCGGGCAGCCGCTACAAAACCAGGGCGGCCGCTCCGCCGACTGGCCCGTGACCACCTTTAGTGATTGCTCTTTGGCCTCAATCACCGCAAGCCGTTGCTGCATACGGGCATCAATGTCATTGGGCACGCCCATTTTGCGCAGCCGGCGGGCAATTGCTTTTGCAATCAGTGCGGGCGTGAGATCCGCCTTTGCGCGCAGCAGCCAGTTTTCTGCGGGATTGGGCCTTGCCCACTCACCGCCAGAGTGATCATCATCCGATTCATCGAATTTACCCACCACATCAGGCCGAACATCGGGCCGCCAGTTGTAGAGCTCTTCTTTGAGCTGATATTCAATGATCTGGCGCTTTTCTTCGACCACAAGAATCTCTTTAAGTCCGGCGGCAAATTCGCGTGTGATGGTGGCCTCTAATGGCCAGACCACGTTGACCTGATGCAGACGAATGCCAAGCCGCCTGCAGTGTTCGTCGGTCAGCCCAAGGTCCGCAAGGGCCTGGCGGGTATCGTTAAATGCTTTGCCGCTGGCGATAATGCCGAACCGATCATCGGCGCCGGAGATGACATTGTGGTTTAAGCGGTTGGCCCGCACATACGCTAGGGCTGCATACCACTTGGTCTCCATGAGTCGGGCTTCTTGATCCAGCGCCGCATCCGGCCAGCGGATGTGAACACCAGAGGCCGGCATCGGAAAGTCCTGCGGTAACACCAGATGAATGCGATCGTGATCGACCAAGACGGTCGCCGATGACTCCACGACCTCTTGAATTGTCTTCATGCCACACCACAGGCCGGAGAATCGGCTCATCGCAAACGCATGCAGGCCCATATCCAAAATACCTTGTACATCCGATGGGAAAAACACCGGAAAACCACAGGCCTTGAAAATATGATCGCTTTGATGGGCAGCCGTTGAACTTTTGGCGACATGGTCATCACCAGCAACCGCAATCACGCCGCCCAGCCGCGATGTGCCCGCCATGTTGGCGTGCTTAAACACATCTGAGCAGCGATCAACGCCTGGGCCCTTGCCATACCAGATGCCAAATACGCCATCGACCTTGCGCTTGTCGGGAAAGAGATCGAGCTGCTGCGTGCCCCAGATCGCGGTGGCAGCGAGCTCCTCATTCACGCCAGGCTGAAACACCACCTGATGGGCCGCCAGGTGCTTGCGCGCAGCCCACAGGGCCTGGTCATATCCGCCAAGCGGACTGCCACGATACCCGCTGATGAATCCGCCAGTATTTAAGCCCGCCTGCTGATCGCGCTGCCACTGCATCATGGGCAGCCTCACCAGCGCCTGAATGCCGCTCATAAAGGCCCAACCGCGCTCCAGCGTGTATTTATCGTCGAGCGATACCTGTCGCTCTGGTGGCGGGGGCGTTTCTTGCTTCATGAAACAAGATGGTCAGGCACGACGGGAAGGGGCGTCAACCCATTCCCGTGGCCCGTGCTGGAAACCCCCAAGCGGCGGGGAGAGGCCTACTTCTTTTTCTGTGGCGGCAGATCGGTACAGCCGCCCGAGAAGACCTCGGCCACCATGCCAATTGACTCTCCCAGGGTCGGATGGGGATGGATCGTCTTGCCGATATCGTGCGGATCTGCACCCATTTCAATGGCCAATGCGAATTCACCAATCATGTCGCCCGCGTGGGTGCCAACAATCGCACCACCAATGACGCGATGGCTCTCGGGATCCACAATAATTTTCGTAAAGCCCTCGTCCCGGCCGTTGGCGATTGCGCGGCCTGAAGCCGCCCAAGGGAATACGGCTTTTTCGATCTTCATGCCCTTGGCCTTGGCCTCATCCTCGGTCACGCCGACCCAAGCAACTTCGGGATCGGTGTAAGCCACAGACGGAATCACGCGGGCATCGAAAAATGATTTCTGCCCTGCCGCCGCCTCGGCCGCAACATGGCCTTCGTGCACCGCCTTGTGCGCCAGCATTGGGTTGCCAACAATATCGCCGATCGCAAAAATATGGGGCTGATTGGTCCGCATCTGGGCATCGACAGCAATAAATCCGCGGTCGCTCACCGTTACCCCGGCCTGCTCGGCAGCAATCGATGCGCCGTTAGGCCTTCTGCCAACAGCCTGAAGCACAAGGTCATAGACCTGCGGCTCTGCCGGTGCGCCCTCGCCTTCAAACTTCACATGAATGCCGTCGGCCTTGGCCTCAGCGCCCACGGTCTTACATTTCAGCAGGAGCTTATCGAAACGGTGAGCGTTGTGCTTCTGCCAGACCTTCACCAGATCACGGTCTGCGCCCTGCATCAGGCCATCGAGCATTTCCACCACATCAATGCGTGCGCCGAGGGTGGAATACACGGTCGCCATTTCCAAACCAATGATTCCGCCACCAATCACCAGCATACGCTTGGGCTTAAATTTCAGCTCTAACGCACCGGTAGAAGTCACGACACGCTCATCCTGCGGCATAAAGGGCAGCTTCACGGCCTCGGAACCCGCTGCAATGATGGCATTTTGAAAGCCGATGACTTTTTTGCTGCCATCTGCAGCCGTAACTTCGATGTGAAAGCTATCAATGAACTTACCCACGCCCTGCACGACTTGCACTTTACGTGCCTTGGCCATACCGGCTAAGCCGCCGGTGAGCTTGCCAATCACTTTTGATTTGTGATCGCGCAGCTTATCCAGATCAACAGCGGGCTCACCGAAGCTCACACCGAGTGCGCCCATGTGTTTGACTTCGTCCATGACCGCCGCGACATGCAGCAGTGCTTTCGACGGGATGCAGCCAACGTTTAAGCAGACGCCACCGAGTGTGGAGAAGCGCTCAATGAGCACCGTATTCATACCGAGGTCGGCTGCACGAAACGCTGCAGAGTAGCCGCCTGGGCCGGCGCCTAAGACTGCCATGTCGCAGGAGATGTCGGGAGTGCCGGTGAAGCGTTTGATCGAATTGGCTGCTGAGCTCGGAGTTCCCTGTGGGTTCGCAGCGCCGCCTGAGTTCGGATTCGACTGACTGCCAGCGTCGCCTGAGCTCGGCGCTTCGCTCGACCCCCTTTTTAACTCGCCTCGACCCGATTCCGCAGTGGGCCCGCTCACGGACGCACCAGCCGATGGGACAGCGCGGAGCGAGTCAGAAACGGTTTCGAGCGGAGCGCTGGGCCCGGCGGCGGGTGCGCCTGCACCTGCGGCCTCGATGAGTGCGACTACGGAGCCTTCGGAGACTTTGTCGCCGAGTTTGACTTTCATCTCGACGATCTTTCCGGCAATGGAGGCTGGGATCTCCATTGAGGCTTTATCACTTTCAACCGTAATTAAGCTTTGCTCAACGCTAATGCTGTCTCCGGGCTTAACTAATACTTCAATGATTTCGACATCTTTGAAGTCCCCAATATCCGGAACCTTTAACTCAACAGTTGCCATG
>Ga0255188_1000176_pt1 | contig 24162 bp, 17 predicted proteins | sample Miss_Cont_RepB_8_FD_188427 | JGI IMG/M metagenome (GOLD analysis project Ga0255188, IMG submission 188427) | Freshwater microbial communities from Mississippi River, Louisiana, United States - Miss_Cont_RepB_8h | ecosystem: Environmental > Aquatic > Freshwater > River | place: USA: Louisiana... | reverse complement strand
CCGGCTCCGCCTCCTCACGTCGGCGGCTACGATGGGCGATGGAGCGCTCGATGGATTCATTTGGCTTCCTTGGGTTGTGGTGGCTTCGTGGTTCGCAGCCAAGCCTCGGCGAAGCGTTCGCCGATGGCCAGCTTGGCGGGCTTGTTGAAATGGAGGCGGTCCGGCATCTGGTCGCGCAGGTCGGTGGTGCTGAAGAAACTGAACTGGCCCGCGCCCGCCGCGACAGCCGCATGCTTCGCTCGCACCGTGTCCCGCGTCGCCCCGCTCGCGGCGATGCCGGCGATGACCGTGTGCAGCGCCTGCGCGTTCGGCAGGTCGCGGCGCAGGTGGTCCGCCAGTTCCTTGATGCGCGTGTCCGCGATGGCCGCCTCGGCTGGCGCGTCGCTCTCGCCCTGGAGATAGAGCAGCCCGACGATTTCAAACGTGTGCCCCTGCCTGGTGAGGTCTGCGGCGGCGGCGGTGACGGTCTTCACCACATGGTCATACATGTGATTGTCGGCGGCGGTCTTGGCCCAAAACGAGTTTCCCCCGCCGCCCCGACTGGCCTTGATGAGGCCGAAGTCGCGCACACCCGCGCGGTGCAGCCGACGCGCGAAGCCGAACTCCGGTCCCCAATGCGTCGCGCTGCCCTTGTAGAAACCGCCCTGCTGCTCGCGCAGCGTGGTGAACGTGCCGCCCGAATCGCCGAGCGACTTCGCGACGCTCGCGAGGTTGTGCCAGTAGAAGCGCACCGCCGCGTCCGCCGGGTCGGCCCCGGGCGAAGGCTCGGCCCCGTCGCCATCGGTCGTGCCGAGCGAATTGGATTGGCCGGTGAGGATGAAGAGCTTCAGGTGCGCCGCGCGGACGGAAGCGGTCGTGACGAACAGCGCGCCGAGCAGCAAGCCCAGCGACAGTGCGCGTCCGAGGCGGTGGGCGAGGCAGGGATTCATCGGTTCTGTGTGAGGGCCGCGCGGAGCACGGGCAGCATCAAGTCGGCGAGCACCCGATGGCCTTCGGGGTTGGGGTGGCACTGGTCGGTGGTCCACGCGCCGATGTCGGTGCCCTTCGCCTCGGCAGTGGACCAGTGCTGGTAGTGGTCCACGAGCGGAACGCGCTGCCCTGCGGCCACGGCGCGGCAGGCAGCGACATACTTCTCCAGCCGAACGTTCGGATGTTCGCCCACACCGTTGAGCTTCGCCGTCTTGCCCCAGCGCGGCTCGGTCATCAGGACGGGCGTGATGCCGGCGGCGCGGAGTTCGGTCACGAGCCGGCTGAGGTTCGCGCGATACTCATCCACGGTGATTCGCGAGGCGGACTTGCCCTGGTCCACGTAGCTGTCGTTGGTGCCATACATGAGGGTGACGAGGGCGGGCTTGTGCGCGAGGACGTCCTTCGCGAGCCGCTTCAACGCCTGGTCCGTGCGCTCGCCACCGATGCCGACATTTGCCACGGAGGCCTCCACGCCCTCGGCGCGAAGGGTTGCTTCCAAGTGCGCGGCGAACGTTTCCTCAGCCTTCACGCCGGGACGAACGCCCTTCGTGATGGAGTCGCCGAGCGTGACGATGCGGAGCTTGGTGGTGGCAGGAGTGGATGCGCGGGCGAGCTGATTCGGCTTCGACCAGAGAATGCGGGCCACGAACGTCGCGCCTTCCGCGCCGCGCTGCTTCGAGTCCTTCATGAACATGCCTTCCGACACGGTCACCCAGGACTCCGCCGCGCTGAAAGGGTTGCAGCCGAAGTTGCCGAGTTCCGCGCCGCGCTCGGGCACGACGACCTTCTCCGTGGCACGCCGGACGCGGAGGGTGACGGGGTCCACCTGGGCCATGAAGAGCGGCGCGCGATTGCGAATGATGTGGTCGTTGTTCGCGCCGCGCCGGGTGTAAATGAGGAACAGCCCGTCGCTGTGCGCGAGCCAGTGCTGCTGCGTGTTGTAGCTGCCGAGTTCGGCACCGTCGTCGAAGAGCCAGGGCTTTGGCTCGGCGAAGTTCAGACCATCGGCGCTCGCACTCACGTAGCCGCGCAGGTCATTGCGCAGCGTGAGGAAGTAGCGCCCCTGAAATGCAACGAGCGACGGCTCGTAAAGTCCGCGCGCGACCGGCAGCCGCAACACGGTGCCGTGGCGCACGAAGGTGAGCTTGGCACCGTCGAAGCGGCATTCCGCCACCGTGGTGCTGTAGCGGTCCTTTGCGCTCTTGCCGATGTAGAGCGGCACGAGCAACCCGCCGTCGGGCCGCACGAGCCATTGCGCACAGGCGTTCCGGGCGAAGTTGAATTCCTCGTCTGCCGGCATTTCGAGCACCTGCCAGGGCGACCACTTGCCGGTCTTCGGATCAAGCGCGGCATACACCGTCTGGTGCGCGCGCTTCACGTCGTCGAGCTGCGCGCCCTTGGGGCTGTAGCGGACCTGACAGCCGATGGCGAGGAGCCGGCCCGTCGGCGCGTGCCAGCCGGGCGTCACGTCCGCCACGCTGATGGTCACGCCGTCGGGCTGCTGCTTCCAATCGAGCTCGGGCGGCAGCACCGGGCCGGTCCATGGGGCGGAGGGGTTCGCGCGGGTCATCACATGCAAACCGGAGTAATAGTCCGAGACCTTGAGGTGCTTCTGGATGGTCATCACTGCGGCGGGCGCGGCCGGATCGGTGCCGGGGATGGCGGCGGCGCGCGGGTGGAACCAGAGAAACTTGCCGTCGTCGTGCTTGAGGACGGGTTTGAGCTTCACGGTGAAGTCCAGCGGTTCAGCGGCCCGGGCCGCGAACGCGAGCAGTGCGAGGAGCAGTATGGGCAGGCGATTCATGGTGAATTGGAATCAGAGCATGTTTTCAAATTCGCGTTCCGGTGCATTGCTCTCATTACCACCGGGCTTCAGCCCGGTGTGAGAGCGAACGCCGGCGACACCAGCCGCTTCAGCGGCTTTCTGGCAACCGGGGAAAGCCGTTAAAACGGCTGAGCGACTGTGCCGCCCATCCGACACCCCGCTAAAGCCGGGTGCTAATGAGAGGTTTGGCGGCATGTGTGGGTTTGCAATTAGAGGCCATGTTTTAAGCGCCCAGTGTCCAGCGGGCCTGGCGCAGGACGGCTTGGGTGCGGTCTTTCAACTTCTCATACCAGACGGTGAGCAACGAACCATCGTCGAGCTGCACGGTGCTGGGATAGCCGAGATCACCAGAAGTGCCGTCAGCGGAAATGAGCATCGGCTCGCTCCAGGTCTTGCCGTGGTCGGAGCTGACGCGGGCCTGGTTGCCGAGCGGGGCGCGGCGGTGGCCGTAGCTCATCACGAGCCGGCCATCGCGCAGGCGCAGCAGGTGCGATGGCAGGCCCCAGACACCAATGGAATGCGGTTCGCTCCACGTCTTTCCTCCGTCCGTGGACTCGGTCTGCAACGTCTCGCCGGCATTCAGCTTGTTGTGGTTCCGGATGTGGACGATCAGCGTGCCGTTGGCGCACTCGACGGCATGCAACTCGTGGTAGTCCTTGGCCACATCGCCCTTGCGCGTGGGAATTTCCGCCAGCCAGCGCCAGTTCTGCCCGTCATCGTCGGACACGCACACGCCGACGCGCTTCCCTCCGGTCCAGAGCTCCTTGCCGGCATAGAAAACGCGGCCGTCGCGGAGTTGGATTGGCCCGTGCGGGCTGTTCACAAGGCACGAGTAGCGGGGCGACCACGTCACCCCGCCGTCGGTCGAGCGAAGCATCCATTGGCCAAGCTCCTTCGGCTGCGCTTCGGGGCTGAGCCGGCGATGCGCAGCCTGCCAGCGGGCCAGCTTCTCGGCAGGCCATTTGCCGGACTTCTGGGCCTGCTCCAGGATGGGCACGTAGGCGAGCGAGCTGAAGGTCGAGACCAGCAGCGAGCCTTTCGCCGTTTCCAGCACGCCGGCATCGCGGTCATCAATGGCGCAGTCCAGCAGCACGCGCGGCCAGGTCCAGGTCGCGCCGTTGTCGCGGGAGGTCATGGCGACTACCTGACCGAAGGGGCACACATGCGCCTCGCGCCCGCCGGACCAGACCAGCCACAGCTCGCCGTTGCTCCGGCGCGCGACCGTGGGCCAGCCATCGTAATACTCGGGCTGATTCGAAATGACTTTGGTGTCGAGCAGCTTGAAGTCCGGCGCGGCGGCCTGCGCCGGGCGAAGGGCGAACGACGCGCCTGCGGCGGCGAGCAGGGAGCCATGCAGGAAACGACGACGGGCAAGGGCGGGGGTGCTGGCTGATTTCATGTGGAGGCGGGGCGTGAGGTTCGATTTGATTTGAATGGATGTTCCAACTGGTCAGCGCGGCGACCACGGTTGGCCGTCGAGCGTTGCCCTTCGGCTGGGTTCATTGCCGCCGAGCTTCGTTGGGCGGGCGTCGCTGTCAAGCGAGCGTGCTGCCATTGCGCTTGAACGCTCCGGCCGGTGGGCATCCAATGCCGCCATGAATCACATCTCGATGGGCTGGCTGCTGGGCATTCTCACCCTTGGCTGGAGCGCGGCTGCCAGTGATGTCCGCGAGTTCGGAGCGAAAGGCGACGGTGGCACGGATGACACGACAGCCATTCAGCGGGCCGTCAACGCGGGGGGTGGCGTGCGCTTCACCAAGGGCACCTACCGGCTCACGAAGACCGTGCTCGTGGAACTGGACAAGACCGGCTTCGTCTCGCTTATCGGCGATGGCACGGCGCGCGTGGTGATGGCGGGTGCGGGGCCGGCCTTCAAGTTCCTCGGCACGCACGGCGGCACGGCGGATCCTGACCAGTTCAAGCCCAACGTCTGGGAACGCCAGCGCATGCCCGTGGTGGACTCGCTCGCCATCGAAGGCGCGCACGCGGAGGCGAACGGCATCGAGGCCGAGGGCACGATGCAGATCACCATCACGCGCTCCCACTTCCGCTCGTTGCGCCACGGCATTCACCTCGCCGTGCGCAACCGCAACGTGCTCATCAGCGACTGCCACATCTACCACTGCACGGGCATCGGCGTGTTTTACGACAACGTCAACCTCCACCAGTCCAACATCACCGGCAGCCACATCAGCTACTGCGCGGGCGGCGGCATCGTCGGGCGCGGCGGCAACGTGCGGAACGTCCACATCGCCAACTGCGACATCGAGAGCAACATGACCAAGGACGCGCCACCCACCGCCAACGTCCTCTTCGATTCCGCAGGCGGCTCCATCGGCGAGGTCGCCATCACCGGCTGCACCATCCAGCACAATAGCGTCGGCCCCGACTCGGCGAACATCCGCATCCTCGGGCAGGGCGACGACGCGGCGTTGGCACGACGCATCGGCTCGGCGAAGACGCAGGAAGGCCACGTCACCATCACGGGCAATGTCCTGAGCGACGTGCAGGTGAACGTCCACTTGAAGAACGCGCGCGGCGTGACGCTCACGGGCAACACGTTTTGGATGGGCTACCAGCATGACTTGCTCGTGGAGGATTCGAGCAACATCGTCATCGGCCCGAACGCGTTCGACCGGAACCCGCGCTACAACTACGGCACAAGCACAAATGTGAACGGCGGCCTCGTCTTCCGCAGCTCGCGCGATTGCACGCTCACCGGCCTGCACGTCAACGGCGTGTGGCGCAAGCCCGCTGCTGTGCTCATCGAGCAGTGCGACCGCTTCCACCTCGCCAACGCAACCATCCTCGACTCCGACGGCGTCGGCCTGCTGCTGCGGGACACGACGAACACGCGTGTCTCCGGCTGCGTGATTCGCGATGACCGCGCGGAGCACAAAGCGACGTGCTCGCTGCAAGTCATCGGCGGCAAGGGCAACTGGGTGCTGCAAAACCTACTGGCAAACGGACAGGAGGTCGCGACAGGCACGGCGAAGCTGGAGGGGAATTCCGACGGGAAATAGCCCGTGCCGGCGGCTTCCAGCCGCCGACTGGGCCGGAACGATCCAGTGTGCTGCTGGGTGGAACGGCCAACTTGGCCGTTCTCGGCGGCAACTTGCCGCCGAGTTTCGACACAGTGAAGGCTCGAACTGTTTGGGGCGTGCTGGGCGCAGTGAAAGCGGCGGGCGGGTCGCCCGCCGCAACGGGCCGGTGGCCCGTTCCACCCTGCAGCAGACCGCACCGTTTCGTCTGAGGGCGAAGAAAGCACCAACCCGCAAAAGCGTCTCGCCCCCGCAGGCGGCAGCTGGAAGCCGCCGGCACGGTTACTTGGCCTTCTTCTTTTTGGCCTTGTCAGCCTTCGCTCCCGGCTGGTCGAGGTTTGCGGGCCGCGCGTCTTTGAACTGGTCGAGCGCGCCTTGGAGCAGTTTCGCGGCAGCGGCGGCTTCGCCGGTCAGTGACGCGACTTGCAGCGGTTGCTTCTCCTCGATGTCCTTGCCGAGGTCGAAGAAGTTGCCGTTGCGGTAGAGCTTGAAGCGGTGGTTGAAGGCAAGCTCCCGCACGGTCATGTCCGCGCCCTGACGCGGGGAATACCACGAGTAAACCCATTCGCGTGGCTGACCCTTCTCGCCGCGCGCCAGTGGAAGGAAGCTGCGGCCATCGAGCTTGAGATTGCCCGGCGCTTTCGCCCCGGCCGCGTCGAGCAGCGTGGGAAGAAAATCCGTGCTATCGGCGAGGTCGGTGTGGACTTTGCCGGCGGCGACTTTGCCGGGCCAGTTCACGATGAGCGGAACGTGCATCCCGAACTCCGTCGTCGTGCCCTTGCCACCGATGACCACCTTGTCGCCCATCATTGAGCGCGTGCCCCTGCCAGTGCCGTTGTCGCCGACGAAGACGAGCAGCGTGTTGTCGCGGATGCCGAGTGAATCGAGCCGTGCGACGAGCTTGCCGATGAGCTTGTCCATGTATTCCACCATGTCGCCGAAGTGCTTGGGGTCACGGCTCACCTGCTCGCCCTGTGCCTTCGGGTTCCAATCCTTGCTGTCGGGCGTGGGCTGGTAGGGGTCATGCGTGAGCATCATCGGGTAGTAGAGGAAGAAGGGCTTGTCTTTGTGCCGCGTCACGAAGTCGAGAGCGTAGTCGTTGACGAGGTCGGGGCCGTATTCGCCGTTGGTGTAGTCCTTCTCGACGCCGTTGATTTCAAGGCCGGGGTTCGCGTAGCGCGGCGGGCGGCGGGTGTGCTGCCAGAGGCAATGCTCGTCGAAACCGAACTTCTTCGGCAGGTCCGTGTCCCGCCCAAGCTGCCACTTGCCCGTGATGCACGTCGCATAGCCGGCGGACTTGAGCAGGTTGCCGAACGTGACGGCCTTCGGGTCCATGTTCCCGAAGTTGATGTAGTTCCGGATGTTGTATTGGCCGGACATGAGCTGCACGCGCGTGGGGGTGCAGAGCGGCTGCACGAAGCAGTGCGTGAAGCGCCCGCCGGTCGCGGCCAACTTGTCGAGCACGGGCGTCTTGTAGCTCGTGCCGCCGTTCGCACCGATGGTCTCGTAGCCGAGGTCGTCGACCATGATGAGGATGAGGTTGGGCTTCGTAGCGGCGATGCCGCTGGCCGTCAGGAATCCGGCCAGCCACAGCAGCAGTGCAAGGCGAACGGTGGAGTTCATGCGGGCAGGAAAGCATAAACCGGCCGCGCGGGGAAAGGACCAACGTCCCGCCAACTGCCGCGATTGCAGCGCCTGAACCGGAGGGGAAGGGAGTAGGGTTCAAGACTAGGATCACGAGCTGGTCGGAACCCCACGGCCCGGACTCCTGCTCGTAATCCTAATCTAGCTCCGCCTTTGGACCGGTTCCGGGGTAGCCACCTGTCCCGTGCTAAACTTGCTTGCGGCTCCTGAACCAGAAGATGAAGTCACAAAAATTTTGGTCAGAAAGATTTTCCCTCCCATTTTTCTGACCCAAATCTTCCTGACCAAGTCCCAGTTCCTGGAAATCCACCATGGCCCAAAACCGCACGTTGGAAGCCTGAGCCCGTGCCGGCGACTTCCAGTCGCCGCGTTGCGGGTGAATGGCACGGTGCGGTGTCGAACTGCTGCAGCCCACGCGCGGCATCTGGAAGCCGCCGGCACGGGTTCATGGAAGGCAGAACCAGCCCTGGCTTCATTCCTCCCGGGCATGGTTAATTGATTGAACCAACGGCCAGGCTTTGCCACCGTCTGCCCTGTATCCGTGAATCCGCCCGTCACCAGCGCGCCCGCACCGGCGGCCCTCACCGAGGGCCAGCGCACGGCGCTGTTGACCCTCCTGACCGATGACGACCCCGCCATCTACCAGATCATCCGGTCCAAAATCATCGAGCAAGGCCAGCCCGCGCGCGACTGGCTGCGGTCGCACACGCTGAGCAGTGACCCGGTGCTGCGGCGGCGGGCGCAGGAGATCGTTGACCACTTCGAACGCGGCTCGGCGGACAACCGTTTTCTGGCCTTCTGCCTGACGAGCGGTGAGGACTTTGATCTGGAGCAAGCCGTGTGGCTGCTGTGCCAGACGCAATACCCGAACATCAACGCGCTCGCCTATTCGGCCCTGTTTGACAGTTACGCGGCGGACCTGCGGACGCGGGTGGATTTCGGCGCGCCGGCCGACCGGATGCTGGCGACCATCAACTACTTCCTCTTCACGGACCTGGGGTTCACCGGCAACGAGAAGGATTATTCGGACCCGGACAACAGCTACCTGAACCGGGTGATGGACCGCCGGACGGGCAACCCCATCAGCCTGTCCATCGTGTATCTCGCCGTGGCGCGGCGGCTGCGCCTGCCGGTCACGGGCATCGGCATGCCGGGGCACTTCATCTGCCGGTTTCAAACCTCGCGCGGCGAGGTGTTCATCGATCCCTTCCGCAAGGGGAAGCTGATGACCAAGGGGGACTGCATCAAGTTCCTGATCCAGTCCGGGCACGCGTTTCATGACGGCTTCCTGGCGTCCGTCACCCCGCGCCGCATGTTGCTGCGGGTCTGCTCCAACCTCCACCACATCTACAGCAGCCTGAGCCACGCGGAAGAGACTGTGCGGTTTCAGCGCTACATCGTGGCCTTGTCGAAGTAGGCCGGCAAAGGCTTGAGCCGGGACGGGCGAAGCGGTTTCATCCGGGCGGCAAGACCCTGCCTCGCAAATGAACGACTCGCACCTCATCCTCGGCGTGGACATCGGCGGCACCAGCATCAAGGCCGCCGTGGTGGACACGCGCAAAGGCACGCTGGCCACCGCCGTCATCCGCACCAAGACGCCGCGTCCCGCGACCCCCAAGGGCGTTGTGGCCGCGATTGGCGAGCTGGCAAAACGGCTCAAGTGGCGTGGCCCGGTGGGCGTGGGCTTCCCCGGCCTCATCAAACACGGCGTCGTCCGGCGCGCGCCCAACCTCGACGCGTCCTGGGTGCGGCACGAGATCGTGGACCATCTGCGCCGCGCCTTGGGCGTCCCGTTTGTCGCCGTGGGCAACGATGCCGACGCCGCCGGTCTGGCGGAGGCGCGCTTCGGCGCGGGGCGCGGCGTGCGCGGCACCGTGGTGCTCGTCACGCTGGGCACCGGCATCGGCTCTGCCGTGCTCCACAACGGTTCCCTGCTGCCGGACACGGAGCTGGGCCACCTCGAAATCGGCGGGCAGGACGCCGAGCAGTTCGCCTCCACCGTCGCCCGCGAACGCAACAAATGGGGCTGGGAACAATGGGGCCGGAACGTGGACCGCTATCTCACCACGCTCGAATACATGCTGGCTCCCGACCTCTTCATCATCGGCGGCGGCGTGAGCTCGGACCCGGAGCGGTTCTTCCGCTATCTGGAAACTCCCGAGTGCAAGATCGTCCCTGCCACGATGGGCAATGACGCCGGCATCGTCGGGGCCGCCCTCTTCGCCGTGCCCGGCGTGAAATCCCTGTCGCGCAAGCGCAGCCGCACGAAGAGCTGAGAGCGCGGTGCGCCGGTGGTTCGCCTGAACACACCGGCCTTTTGGCGAGTCCCCAAGTTCACCCGGGGCGCATCCGGTTTCTGGGAGAGAATCCACGGCTGGCCAACCGCCGCGATTTCGGCCCCTGAGCCCGGAAAGGAACAGGCAGGAAAATTATGGGCAGGAAGATTTTCCCTCCCATTTTCCTGTCCCAAATCTTCCTGCCCCAACTCCGGTTCACCGGTAGCCACCAAGGACCAAAACCCGCGCATTGGGACCATGAACCCGTGCCGGCGACTTCCAGTCGCCGCGTTGTGGGTGGATTGCTCGAAGCGCCCTCGAACTACAGTTGCCCACGGACGGCGGCTGGAATCCGCTGGCACAGGTTCACGGAGAGACTGGAGAACGCTCTCATTGGCACCCGGCTTCAGCCGGGTGTGGTGGCGAGGACACGGCCGACGGGCGATGCGCACGCCCCCCCGGTTGACGCGTGCCATGCGTTGACGCCTTCCAGCAATCCCGCCACACTCCGCCGCACAACACGAATACACCAACCGCACTTGCCATGCCTGACTCCTCCGCCAACTCATTTTCCCTCGCCGGTCGCGTCGCCCTCGTCACCGGCAGCAGCACCGGCCTGGGCAAGGCCATGGCCATCGCGCTCGGCAAGGCCGGGGCGAAGGTCGCGCTGAACTACGCCAACAACACCGCCCGCGCCAAAAAGTCCTTCGCCGAGTTCCAGGCCCTCGGCCTCACCGGTGCGCTCTTCAAGGCCGATGTGACCAGCGAGGCGGACGTTGCCAGGATGCACCGCGCCATCACGAAACAGCTCGGCCCGGTGGACATCGTGGTCATCAACGCCACTTGCGACCAGCCGCAGAAGCCCATCGAGGACTACGACTGGGCGTTCTACCAGCGGATGATTGATTTCTTCATCAAGAGCCCGTTCCTCCTCACGCGCGCGTGCCTGCCGCACATGAAGGCGCAGCGCTGGGGCCGCATCATCAACATCGGCTCCGAGGTCGTCGCGCGCGGCGTGCCGAACTTCACGGCCTACGTCGCGGCCAAGGGCGGGCAGAACGGCTTCCATCGCAGCCTGGCGGGCGAGTTGGCCCCGCACGGCATCACGGTGAACATGATTGCGCCCGGCTGGATTCCCGTGGAGCGCCACGAGAAGGACCCGCAGGCGCTCAAGGACGGCTACCGCGCGCTCATCCCCGTGAACCGCTGGGGCATCCCGTCCGACCTCGACGGCTCCGTGGTCTTCCTCGCGAGCGAAGCGTCGTCGTTCGTCACCGGGCAGACGCTGCATGTGAATGGCGGGCTGACGGTGTGCTAGAAACATTCGGCCGACATACCCGTGAGCCACGCTAGCTATTACGCCTACACGCCGCCAAAATTGGGCGACCTCTCAGCACCGCTAACGTTTTCTAGCTCTGAAGTGTCAGTAGTAATTCCGGTCCGCGACAATCAGGCTGGCGTCGACCACTTCCTCACCGCGTTATTTGAGACCCACGACCCAACAAAGCTTCCACGCGAGGTAATCATCGTGGACAACGCTTCTACAGTGCCGATTCGAGTTGAAAAGCGGTTCGAGCAACGCGGTGTTTCGGTCAGGCTGTTGCACTGCGCGCGTCAGGGCCCTGCCGCTGCTCGCAACGCGGGTGCGGCGAGTGCGACAGGTAAATGGCTACTTTTCACCGACAGTGACTGTGCGCCGACCCCGAGTTTCATCGCAGGTTACGCCGAGTCGATGAACGGAGCGGTCGCTTATGCGGGTAGTGTTCGTGCGGTCGGTTGTGGTTGGTTGGCGCGTTACTACGAGTCGCAGTCCATCCTTATTCCGCCGCTCGGTGCATTCGACCGCCCGTTACATCTCATCACCGCCAACGCGCTGGTTTGGCAGCCGGCTTTTGAAATTGTCCGTGGATTTGACGAGCGGTTTCCTGATGCGGCAGGTGAAGATATTGACCTTGGCTTGCGGCTACGGCAGTTCGGTGAGCTTGCCTACGTTCCTGGAGCTCAGGTTACTCATGACTTCGGCGACAGCATCACGCAGTTCATCCGTCGATTTGTTCGCTACGGTCGTGGCAATAGGCGGTTGGCGATTACGTGGGACATTAACATGATGCCGAGGCCATTTACGCCTGCGGTTTCCTCGGCAGCTCACTGGTGTGCGGCCATCTTGCAGTATTTGTCGCTGTTGATTGGCTACATCGTCCCCACGAACTCCAACGAGAATTTCAACCCAAGTATCCCATGAAACTAACACATCTCCTCACCCTCTCCACCGTCGCCGCGCTCTTGCTCGGCCTCACCGCTTGCAACAAGCCCGCTGACCCCGCCGCCAAACCCGGCGAGGGCGCGGCTCCCACCAAGCCCGGCAAGAAACAGAAAATCGCCTTTGTCTCCAACGGCGTCGCGTCGTTCTGGACCATCGCCGCCGCGGGCGTGAAGGCCGCCGGCGAGAAGCTCGGCGTGGACGCGCAGACGCTCATGCCCGTCGAGGGCATCGGCGACCAGAAGCGCATGATTGAGGACCTGCTCACCAAGGGCGTGGATGGCATCGCCGTCAGCCCGATTGACCCGGCGAACCAGACCGACCTCCTCAACACCGCCGCCAAGCGCGCCAAGCTCATCACCCACGACTCCGACGCGCCCAACGCCGACCGCCTCGTTTACATCGGCATGGACAATTACAAGGCGGGCCGCCTGTGCGGCGACCTCGTGCGCGAGGCCATGCCCAACGGCGGCACGGTCATGATTTTCATCGGCCGCATGGAGCAGGACAACGCCAAGCGCCGCCGCCAGGGCACGATTGACGCCATCTTGGGCCGCCCTGAGAACCCGAGCAACTTCGACCCCGCCGACAAGGTGCTCGAAGGCGGCGGCTTCAAAATCCTCGGCACGCTCACCGACCAGTTCGACCAGGCCAAGGGCAAGGCCAACGCCGAGGACACGCTCGCGAAGTATCCCGACATCGGCGGCATGGTGGGCCTCTTCGCCTACAACCCGCCGCTCATGCTCGAAGCGCTCCAGCAGGCCGGCAAGCTCGGCAAGGTCAAGGTCATCGCCTTCGACGAGGCGGACGCGACGCTCGCGGGCATCCAGAAAGGCACCGTCCACGGCACCGTGGTGCAGAACCCCTACATGTATGGCTACAAGTCCGTCGAGGTGCTGAACGAAATTCTCAAGGGCAACGCAGCCGTCATCCCCGCGAGCAAGTTCATCGACATCCCGGCCCGGCAGATTCGGAAGGACAACGTGGATGCGTTCTGGGCGGACCTGAAGGCGAAGGTCGGTGGGAAGTAACTGGCGAAGGGCGAACTCCGCAGGGCGAATCTGTGAACGCGAGCGCCCTCGGCACTGGAGCACGGACGCCCACGTCCGTGTCAGCGTGCTGCGGAGGTGGGCGTCCGCGCTCCAAGCTGCGCTGTGTGGCTGCCGTCGGCCGTTTGTGAGGGAGAACGGCCCACGCACGTCGAGTAGCCGACGCGCATGGGCATGACACCCGGAGAATCCTGACATGAAGAAAGCGACAGCCATCCGTGCAAGTTGCACACGCAACCGCCGTGAGCGGGACACGAGTGTCCCGCAACCCTATTTGGAGCGCGGACGCCCACGTCCGCAGCCCGCTCACCCGGACGTGGGCGTCCGGGCTCCCGCCGATGAACTGCGGGACAAGAGTGTCCCGCCCACGAACGCCGATGGTGCCGGCACCCGCCGCCAGTTCGTCCAAGCCACGGCCACCGCCACCGCCTTCGCCTCCCTCGCCACTCCCGTCCTCGCGCAGCCCGCTGGCAAATCGCTCGGCACCAAGACGCTCAAGACTGACGTGCTCGTCTGCGGCGGCGGTTGCGCGGGCATTGCGGCGGCGCTCGCGGCAGCACGGCGCGGGGCGAAGGTGTTGCTCGTGGAGAAGGCACCGTTCGCCGGCGGCATCATCACTTGCGTGGGGCTGCCTTACTTCGATGGCATCGCGAACATCAAAGACAACCGCATCGTCGTGCGCGGCATTGCGCTGGAGCTGTTGTCCAAGTCCGGCGTGTGCAAGCCCGACGCCACGCACACGGCCAAGCACAACCCGACCATCGGCAATTCCTTCGAGTTCAAGCTGCTGCTCGACCGCCTCATCCGCGAGCAGAAGGAGCGGCTCACGGTGCTGTTCAACTCCTTCGTCTGCGGTGTGCAGACCAGCGGCGGGCGCATCCGCTCCGTGCAAATCGCCAACAAGGACGGCCTTTTGAGCGTCGAGGCGAACACGGTGATTGACTGCACGGGCGACGCGGATGTTGCCGCGTGGGCGGGCGCGCCGTTCGAGCAGAACGCCGAGGTTCAGCCGCTCACGTTGCACTTCCGCATCGGCAACGTGAAGCGTGTCGGGAACCTCAGCCAGAACTGCCGCGCCGCACTGGCAAAGGCGCAGGCGGCCGGGGAGCTGCCCTTCTACTACGGCCCCGGCGTGATGTTTCTCTTTCACGAGAGCGAGGTTTACATCCACGGCATTCGTGTGCCCGCGAACCCGACTGATGCCGCCGACCTCTCCCGTGCCGAGATGCAGGGCCGTGCCGATGCGTGGGCGATGTTCCGGGCGTGGAAGCGCGAGGTGCCGGGCTTCGAGCAGAGCTACTTTATCGAGGCGTATCCGTGGATTGGCGTGCGCGAATCGCGCCGACTTGTGGGCCAATACGTGCTCAACGAGGACGACCTGATGAAGGCCCGCCGCTTCGACGACGCCATCGCCACCGGCTGCTGGTATCTCGACCTGCATCCGAACAAGACCGTCATCGGCAGCGCGAACGACTTCGACCCAAAGAAGGTTCAGCCCGAGCCTTACGACATTCCGTATCGTTCACTGCTGCCGCAGAAGATTGAGAACCTGCTCGTCGCCGGTCGCTGCCATTCCGCCACGCGCGGCGCACACGCCAGCACGCGCGTGACCGTGACCGCGATGGCGATGGGTGAGGCGGCGGGAACGGCTGCCGCGATGGCCGTCGCGGCGAAGAAGTCCGTGCAGGAAGTCGGCGGCGTGAAAGTCCGCGAGGTGCTGAAGACCATCGGTGCGGGGCCTTTCACAGAGGCCTGATCGGCACTCAAGCCGCCGCTTCCCACACCGTCAGCTTGTTGTGCCCCGCCGTGTAGAAGCGCGTGCCCGTCTCATCGAGCGTGAACTTGTGAAAGTGATTCGAGGTCATCTCCTCGCGCAGGATTTTGCCGGACACCACGTCGAAGAACATGACGAGGCCCTTGGCGTCACCGCCTGCGCCCACGAGCCATTCGCCTTGCGGATGAAAGGCCAGGTGCGTGATGAGGCCCTTGGCCTTGTCGCCCGAGAACCTCGCCACGCGCTCCTGCTTCCGCCAGTCGAAGACCTCGACGTGCGCCTTGCCCTCGAGATGGTCAATGTTCCCGACCTTGCCCATGCCGCCGACGGCGAGCTGCGTGCCGTCCGGTGAGAAGGCCAGCGAGCGGATGCCGCCGATGGAGTGGATGCGCGCCTTCGGGTCCCAAGTGTAAACCTCCGGCACTTCGAGCGTCCCCAACGGTTTGCCGGATGCCACGTCCCACACGGCGACGTGGCCGATCTTGTCGCCGGTGGCCAGCAGCGAGCCGTCGGCGGAGAAGGCACAGGCGTAGAGCATCGAGCTGAAGTGGCTCGGTGTCAGCGTCGCGTGGCCGCGCAATTCGTGCTTCGGCTTCCCGGTCGCGGCGTCCCAGACACGGCAGACCATGTCATCGGCCGTGCTGGCGATGAGCTTGCCGTCGCGCGTCGCGACCACGTTGCGAATCCAGCGGTCGTGCGCCTTGAAGCCGCGCACCTTCGCACGCGACTCCGCGTCCCACCAGATGAGCTGGCCGTCGTAGGCGCCGGAGACGACCTGCTTGCCCGCGACCGCCACGCCGGTGACGTAGCCGGTGTGGCCTTCCATCGCGATGCCCTCGGGCTTCTCCTCCGCGAGGTCGAAGCGATACACGCAGCCGTCCGAGCTGCCGGCGAAGAGGCGCTTCGTCTCCGGCACGCGCGCGAGGCAGAGCAGGATGTCCTTCCGCGAAACTTCCTTCGCGACTTTGAACTTGGCGGGGTCGGCGGGCATGGGTGGGGGGAGGTTACAGGGTGGAAGAGTGGATTGGTTAAAGCGGGGCGACTGGCGAATACGCTAGCCCCAACGGGACGGCTCCATACCAGCCCAGGGCCAAGCGCAGCGACGCCCTGGGTTTGGTCGCCAAATGAAACCCAGCCCTGAAGGGGCGGGCCATCGGCGCTGCGGCGCGATGGATGGGGCGCCCCTTCAGGGCTTCGGGGTCTCGCCGCAGTAACCCAGGGCGATGCCCTGGGCTGGTATGAAGCGCCCCGTTGGGGCTGGAAAACCGGCCGCCATCGGCCTGACTCCGCAAGCCACCAGCCCGCCCCACCCATTTGCCACGCCGGCTTGGTTGCGAATCGCTCACGCCGGCACCTGCGCTATCGGCTTGATGCCAAGGTTCACCAGCCTGAGCGCCCACAGAGACACGATGAACACAGAGGTTTTCCTCCGGTGGCCTTTCTCTGTGTCCATCGTGTCTCTGTGGTCTCATTCCGGCTGGGAAAACTGAACGGTGGTTTCCGGGTTCACGCCAGCACCTGCGTGATCGGCTTGATGCCGGGGTTCACCAGCGGGATGGGGCGCGCGCCGACGTGGTATTCCTTCTTCGGGTTCACGCCGATGGCGGCGAGCACCGTGGCGAAGAGTTCGCCCGCGCCCACCTGGTCTTCCAGCACCGTCTGGCCGTCCTTGTCCGTCTTGCCGAAGACCGCGCCGCCCTTGAGTCCGCAGCCGAACATCGCCGCGCTCCACGCGTTCGCGAAGTGGTCGCGACCGAGGCTGGCGTTGATGGCCGGCGTGCGGCCGAACTCGCCCACGGCCAGCACCAGCGTGCGCTCCAGCAGGCCGCGCTGCTTCAAGTCGTCGTGCAGCGCGGACATCACGCGGTCCAGCTCCGGCACCATCTCCTGATGCGTCTCAAAGTTCTGCCCGTGGCTGTCCCACCACGCGCGGCTCACGCGCACGAAGGGCACGCCCGCCTCGACCATCCGCCGCGCCATGAGCGCCTGCTCGCCGAAGAGCGTCGGGCCATACGGCTCACGCGCCTTCGCCGGTTCCTGCGACAAGTCGAAGAGCGTCTCGCTGCTCATCAGTCCGTGGACGCGCGCGTAGGCGTTCGCGTGGCTCTTCACCGGCCCGGTGCCGTGCCCGGCGATGAACTGGTTGTTAATCAACTGCTGCAACTCCGCGCGCGCGTGATGGTCCATCTCCGTGATGGACTCCAGCCGCTTCAAATTCGGCGGCGTCATGCTCTCGGCCAGCTTCATCGGGGCGTAACGCGCGCCGAGGAAGCTGGAGCCTTGCCGCGAGAAGTCGCGCCCTTCGGTGGCGGCATAGAAGGAGACGTAGTCGGGCACCTTGCTGTCGGCGCGGCCCAGTTCGCGCGCGAGCACCGCGCCCATGTCGGGATAGCGCAGGCTCGGCTCGTCCGCGCGCCCGCGCATCATGAGCTGCGCGGCCCCGCCGTGGTCGCCGTTCCGGGTGTTCAGCCCGCGGATGACGCAGATGTCCTTCATGCGCTTCGCCATCTGCGGCATCAGCTCGCTGATGTGGACGCCCGGCACGGAGGTGGGGATGGCCGCGAACGGCCCGCCCGTGGGCCGGCCCGGCTTCGGGTCCCACGTCTCCAACTGGCTCGCGCCGCCCGCCAGCCAGAGCAGGATGACGCTCTTGCCGCCAGCCTTGAGCGTGTCGTTCAGCGCCGGCGTGGCGAAGGAATGCACCGCGCCAATGCCGCTGGCGGCCAAGCCCGTGCCCGCGCCGAGCGTGCGGAGAAAGGCGCGGCGGCTGACGTCGTGTTCAGAGGAACCGCAGAAGTGGGAGTTCATTGTATTAGGCTAGGCTTCAGCGCGTGATTGGCCGCTGGTTCATGGTTCGGCAAGAAAGTCTTGTAACGATTCCACTCTGAATCTGAAGTTTCATCGAACTCAATGCGGTATCCAGGGTGTGCCGCGCGCAAGCTCGGCAATGCCTGAGCGAGCGCCGCGCTTCCGCCGCAATAAAGGAAATACTCACGAAGACCGTGAGTGTCTATGCGCAGGACATAAACTGCCCAGCCACGACCAAACTGGTCACACAGTCGGACCAAGTCTTGCTCAATGGCATCGAGGCTCACCGTCTCGTCTGGATGCCAAAAACCACCGCCAGGGGCCTCACGGCAATAGACGCCGAACCACGCGAGACGGGGCAACTCACGAACAGGCAGTGAAGCACGAAAACGGTCGTCAACGAGCACCTGCGCCGGGCGGTTATCAATCTGAGTTGTGCTGTATGACCAGGGCATGGCGTGCAAAGTGGCCTACCTAGTGATTAAACCGAAACTCCGTGCTGGTCAGGAGCGACCACACCACCTGCCGCACCGCTTCGGTCGGGCGGTCGCTGCGTTTGTCGAGATAGTCGGCGAGCACTTGCAGCTCGCGCGCTTCGGGCGGGCGGGAGAGGACGTTCCAGACGGCGGCGGTGGCCAGCTCGCGGTTGTCCTTGAGGTCCAGCAGGCCTTTGAGCAGGCGGTCGTTCGAGAGGGCCAGCAGCTCGCGCTGGACGCGGTCGCTGTTGCTGAAGAGGAGGGCTTCATCCACGCCCACTTGGAAATCGTCACCGGGACGTTCGAGCGAGCTGGCCCAGCCCTGGCCGGCGCGTTCCACCTGTTCGATGAACTTCTCCCGCTCCTCCGGCTTCGCATCGCTCTTGAAGGCGTCCGGGCTGGTGACGGCGAACTGCAGCGACGCCCCGACCTGCTGCGGCGTGAGCGCCCGCGGCTGCGCCACGGCGAACAACCCCGGCTCCGGCCGCGCGCCCTCCCACCGGCTGCTGCGCGCGTAGGCCGCGCTCTGCGCCAGTCCGCGCACGAGCCGGCGCACGTCGTAGTCATGCTGCACCAGGTCGCGCGCGAGCCACTGGAGCAGCGCGGGATGGCTCGGCGGGTTCTGCCCGTGCATCTGGTCCACCGGCATCACGAGGCCGTGGCCGAAGAGACGTTGCCAGACCTGGTTCACCACCGCGCGAGCGAAGAAGCCTTCGTGGCCGGGCTTCAGGCTGGCTTCGGCGAGCAGCGCGCGACGGCTGAACTTGGGCGCGGGCGCGGGCTGCTTGTTCTTCTTCGACTCTTCGAGAAGCTTTTTCTCCTCCTTCTTCTGCGCCTCGGTTGGCTCCGGTGCGGGCGGCTCCTCAACGGCGTCGCCGCTCAAGAACATGAGGCGCGCCTGTTTGGTTTCGCCCGCCGTGGTCTTGAAGCTGATGGTGCCGTAGGCGCTCTCGCCCACGAAGTCGCCGTGCTCGAAGGTGCGGCTGAAGAACGACTTCAGGCCGTAATAATGGTCCTGCTTCCACGCGGGCACGAGCGGGTGGTCGTGGCACTGGGCGCAACTGATGTTCACGCCGAAGAAGCGCACGCTCACGTCGGTGACCAGCTTGTCGAGGTCCTTGGCGCGCGAGCGGAGGAAGGCATCCGCACCCTTCGTCTCCGGCGCGGCGGCTTCGCCCGTGATGACTTCCTTGAAGATGCGGTCCCAGCGGCGGCCCTCGGAAATGGCCCGCGTGAGATAGTCGCGGAAGCCGGTCCCCTGCCCCTCCGTCAGCAGCCAATCGAACTCCGTCACCTGATGCCGCACGAAGCCGGGCGCGGCCATCAACCGCTCCACCAGCCGCGCGGCCTTGTCCGGCTCGGTGGCCGCGAAGTAGGCCCGCACTTCCGCCGTCGTCGGGATGCGGCCGGCGAGGTCGAGCGTGAGGCGGCGGATGAAGTTCGCATCGCTCGCGGCGGGCGCGGGTTGGACCTTGGATTGCGCGAGCTTCGCGGCAACGTAGTGGTCCACGACCTCGTGGATGGGGCGCGCGGCGGGGAGCAAGTCCTTCTCGGCGACAGTGTCCCACCACGGCTTGGCATCCCTCGCAGCGGTGGCAGCGGCCTCGGGGAAGGGTGCGCCGGCCTTCACCCACTTCTCGAAGTTGGCGATGACCTCGTCCGACAGCTTGCCGTCCGGCGGCATGAGCTGGTCTTTGTCCGGGTGGCGGAGGGATTTTAGCAGCAGGCTGTCCTCAGGCTTCGCTGACGAGATCGCCGGGCCGCTCTCGCCGCCCTTGAGCAGCCCCTCGCGATGGTCGAGGCGCAGGCCGCCCTTGAGCTTCACGGCCTTGGCGGAATGACACTTGTAGCAATGCTCGGCCAGCGCGGGCCGGATGTTCTCCTCGAAGAAGGTCACGGAGCCGGGCGGGCTGGCCGCGATGACAGTTGACCCGACCGCCGTGAGCAACGCTCCGAGGGTGGACAGAAGGAGTTTTTGGCTGGTGCCGTGCATGCGCGCAATCGCCCGCCTGACCGGGCGTGAATGGGTTCTGATCGCAGCACTGCCGACTGGAGGATTTGCACCGGTATTCAGGCGGCTGCCGGGCGAGAACGCTGACGGGACAAGGGGTGTTCCACTGGCCACCCCGAGTGGGCATGGGCCTGCGCAAGGCTCCCGCGACAACTCGGTTGACGCCCCGGAATCACCAGTGGTATGACCTCCTACCAATGATACTTTCCGCCATCGATCGTCCCACCTCGCTCGTCGAGGATGTCTGCCAGCGCCTGGCCGCCGAGATCCGTGCCGAAGTGAGCGACGGTGACGGCTGGCTGCCACCCGAGCGCCAACTCGCCGAACAACTCGGCGTGAGCCGCAGCGTGGTGCGCGAGGCGGCCAAGCGGCTGGAGTCGCAGGGGCTGGTGGAGATCCAGCACGGCATCGGCATCAAGGCGGTGGACAAATTGCACAAGCCGCTCAATGGCTCGCTTGCACTGCTCATCCCCGACGCCGAGGAGCGCCTGCGCCAGTTGAACGAGACGCGCATTGCCCTCGAACCGGAGTCGGCACGGTTGGCCGCCGAAAACGCCACCCCACCGCAACTGCGCATGCTCCGCCGCATTCATCAGCAGTTCACCGAGGCGCCGGACCAAGCGCGGGCGATCGAGGCGGACATGGCGTTCCACCGCACACTAGCCGAGGCGAGCGGGAATCTGATGTTCCGGCTCATTCTCGATTCGCTGGCGGAGATCGGGTTGGCCAGCCGGCAGCGGACCATTGGACGCGTCGGCAAGTTCACCGGCGTCGAGCATCACCGCGCGATTCTGGAAGCGGTCGAGCGCGGCGACGCGGCGGCCGCGGCGGCGGCGATGCGCCATCACATCGCCTGCGCCGGAGAAGACATGAAATTGCGCGCGAAGGGTCCGCGCTCACGCGCATGAAAACCACGCCTCTGAAATCAGTTGGCTCGCCCTTTCTTCCGCTCACCGTCGCCGCGCTGCTTTGCCCGTGGACTCCGCTCCAGGGAGCAGCGACCGAGGGCAACGCGTTCTTTGAATCCAAAGTGCTGCCGCTGCTCCAGCAGCGCTGCTTCGAGTGCCACTCGCACGGGAAGAAAATCAAAGGCGGGCTCGCGCTTGACTCACGCAGCGGCTGGATGAGCGGCGGGGACCACGGCCCGGCGGTCAAACCCGGCGAAGTCGCTCAAAGCCTGCTCATCCAGGCCGTGCGCCGCGTGGATGACCAGCTCGCGATGCCGCCGAAGGACCGGCTTCCCGCCGCCGAGGTGGCGATCCTCGAAGCATGGGTCAAGCGCGGCGCGCCCGATCCGCGCGGGGGCGACGGCCCGGCCAAGGTTGTCTCCGGCATTGATCTGAAGAAGGGCAAACAGTTCTGGGCGTTTCGTCCGGTCGCCAATCCGTCACTGCCCACGGTGAAGAACAAGGCCTGGCCGCTTGATCCGCTGGACCAGTTCATTCTCGCCAGAATCGAGCGCGCCAAGCTGCGCCCGGTCGGCGATGCGGATCGTTACACCTGGCTGCGCCGCGTGAGCCTGGACCTGACGGGCCTCCCGCCGACGACCGTCGAGATTAAAGAGTTCGCCGACGACCGCACGCCGCAGGCTTTTGAAAGAGTCGTGGACCGCTTGCTGAACTCCAAAGCCTATGGCGAACGCTGGGCACGCCACTGGCTCGATCTGACGGGCTACGCGGACATGATGGGCACCTCGAACCAAGTCTATGCCGAACACGCCTGGCGGTATCGCGATTACCTCATCGCCGCGTTCAATGCGGACAAGCCGTTTGATGAGTTCATCCGCGAGCAGATTGCCGGCGACTTGATGCCCGCGAAATCCACCGAGGACCGCGCGGAAAACATCATCGCCACCGGCTTCCTCATGGTGGGCGACATCGAGATCGTCAATCCCGACAAGGCGAAGATGGAGACCGATCACATCGACACGCAGGTCGGCAAGATCGGCCAGGCGTTCATGGGCATGACGCTCAGTTGCGTGCGCTGCCACGACCACAAGTTCGACCCCATCGGGCTGGAGGATTACTACGGCATCGCGGGCACGCTGCGCAGTTCGCCATCGTCGCACAAGATGCCCGACATGGGCGTGTGGAGTTCGTTGAACAGCACTGTGCTGCCCGAGACAACCGCGCAGCTCGAAGCCCGGAAGAAGCTCGAAGCCGACAACCAACAGCACATCGCCAGGCTCAAGGATGAACAGAAGAAACTGACCGAGGAGAAGGCCACCATCACCAAACAACTCGCCGCCGTTGGCGAAGCCACTGGGTCAACCCCGCAGGCCACCGCCACGGACAACGCGGAGCGTGAGGTCGCTCCCGCGCCCGAACCCAAACCCGCGAACGACAAAGAGGCCCTCACCAAGCGCCGCGACGAACTCGACGCGCAGATCAAGAAGCTCGGCGACACCATCAAGCACGCCGAGTTCTTCCAGGACAGGACCCCGCGAGCCTTCGCCATGGGCGATGGCCCCCAGCCCGCCGACATGCCCATCTATGTGCGCGGCAATCCATATGCGCCGAGCACCGTGGTGCCACGCGGAGCGGTTCGTGTGGCCTCGTGGGACAAGTTTCCCGCCATCCCTGCGGGCCAAAGCGGACGCCTTCAGCTCGCGGACTGGCTCGCTGACAAGCGCAACCCGCTCACCGCCCGCGTGACCGTGAACCGCCTCTGGCAAAAGCTCTTCGGCACCGGCCTCGTGCCCAGCGTGGATTACTTCGGCGCGCGCGGCGATGTGCCGACGCACCCCGAGCTGCTCGATCACCTTGCCACGCGCTTCATGCAGGGCGGCTGGTCGCAGAAGGCCTTCCTCCGCTCGCTCGTGCTCAGTCGCACCTATCGCCTCAGCAGCGCCAACGAAGCGGCGGCGATGAAGCTCGACCCCGAGAACAAGCTCTACTGGCGCATGAACCGCCAGCGCCTCGACGCCGAGGCCATGCGCGATTCCCTGCTCGCCATCAGCGGCGAACTCACCCGCGACAGCGGCGGCCCCGCGCTCGTGATGGAGAACCCCGAGAACTGCGGCTCGCTCTCGCTCAAAGGCATCAATCCACCGAACTACACCCATCGCAAACCGCGTCCCTCGCAGGAGTTTGAGCGCACGATCTACCTGCCCGTCTTCCGCAGCGGCACCGCCGGCCCCGATCGTCTGCGAGCCTTCTTCGACTTCGTGGACCCCGCGATGACTGCGGGCCAGCGCAATCAAACGGTCGTCCCCACGCAGACGCTCTTCCTACTCAGCAACGACCTCCTCCGCAAACGCGCCCACGTCCTCGCCGACAAGCTTATCGCCGACGAGAAATCACCCGATGCGCGCCTCGAAGCCCTCTGGCTCCGCGTTTTCAACCGCCCCATCACCCCCGCCGAGCGCGATGACGCCCTCGCCTTCCTCGGCGGCGTCGAACCGCTCATCACCACCGTCAAAGGCCGCCCCGCCCTCGACTCCCTCCAGTGGCGCGAACTCTGCCACAGCCTGCTGGCCGCGAATGAGTTCGTGTTTCGTCTGTAAGCCATCCAAAACGCCAACTCTCCAGTTCTCCACTACTCCATGAACTCCGCCCTCACCCGCCGCCAGATGCTCCAGCGCGCCGCTTGCGGCTTCGGTGCACTTGCGTTGCACGACATCGCCCGCGCGGCCTCGAATCCGCTCGCATCTCGCATCCCCGGCATGGTGCCGAAGGCCAAGCGCGTCATCTTTCTCTTCATGAACGGTGGGCCGTCGCAGATGGATCTCTTCGACCCGAAGCCCTTCATCGAGCGCAAGCACGGGCAGAAGATCGACTCGCCGCTGCGGAAAGAAGTCACGCAGGTCGGCACCGAGCAGTTCCTCGCGCTCAAGGCCATGGCTCCCGTGCTTCCGCGCGGCCAGAGCGGCGTGATGATTTCCGATTTGATGCCGCACCTCGCCACCGTGGCCGATGACCTCTGCCTCCTGCGCGGCATGAACGCCGACAACCCGCAGCACGCCGGTGCCATCCTGCAGTTCCACACCGGCACCTTTGCCGAAGTGCGTCCGTCCATGGGCGCGTGGGT
>Ga0255188_1000175_pt1 | contig 24211 bp, 20 predicted proteins | sample Miss_Cont_RepB_8_FD_188427 | JGI IMG/M metagenome (GOLD analysis project Ga0255188, IMG submission 188427) | Freshwater microbial communities from Mississippi River, Louisiana, United States - Miss_Cont_RepB_8h | ecosystem: Environmental > Aquatic > Freshwater > River | place: USA: Louisiana... | reverse complement strand
AAACCGCCTTCGATGGGAGTGAACCACTTCAGAAACGGCAGCCAGTCGGCCAGCGGAATGTATTCGCCGAAGATGACCAAGTGCCGCTTGCGATAGGTGGCGAGGACTTTGCCCTCCGGCGAGAGAAGCAGGGCGGAGTTGTAGAACGCGTAGTCCGACGGGCGGTTCGAACCGGGCTGCGCGCCGGGCTTCAACTCGTAGTCGTCCGCGCCGAAGACCATGAAGACTTGGTGCCGGGCGACGAGGTTGGTGATGGCGCGGAAGCTCTCGTCGTTCAGCTCCGGCAGCGCGGCCTCGGGCCACACCAGCACATCGGGCTTGGTCGCGAGCGCGAGTTCCGAGAGCTGCATGAGCTTGGCGAAGCGGTTGGTCTTCTCCGCCGGGTTCCAAATCATCGTCTGCGGGATGCTGGGCTGGACGAGGGCGAGGCGGAGTTCTCCCGACCGGGACTGTTGGTCCAAATGTTGTCGCAGGCGTGGCTGCGCGATTCCCCACCCGATGGCCAAGGCAATCGCCATGGCCGGCAAGGCCACCTCGCGCATCGCCAACCAGCGGGCCGTCGGATGCTGCACGAGTGAGACGCCTGCGCCGGGCAGGGCGGCGGCGAACCACACCACCAGGAACGACACGCCCGCGACGCCTGTGACCGAGGCGATTTGAATCAACGGCACCATCTTGTGCTGCGACACACCCAGCGCGAGCCAGGGAAAGCCCGTGAGGAAGCAGCCGAGAATGGTTTCCAACGCCACCCACAGCACTGCGCACTTCAGCGCCCACGCGGCGCGCTGAACGTAGCCCGCGTCCGCCAGCGGCCCGTGCCGGCGACTTGTAGTCGCCGCTTCTTCACTGTTGGTGGCGTCCGGACGGCGGTTGCAAACCGCCGGCACGGGGGCCAGCCGCCAGCACAGCCACACCCACAGCCCGGGATACACCGCCGCATACGCGCTCAACGCCAGCCAGCCCAGAATCGGAAAGCCCGTGACCGGGATGAACAGCAGCCAGTGTAGCGCCGCGAGATTGAAGGCTAGCCCGCCCAGCCAGCCGAGTCGGAACGCGACCTTCGCCGGCTGTCCGGCCGCGCTGAAGAGCAGCAGCCCCGGCGCGACCCACGCCAGTCCCGCGATGCCGGGCTTGGGGAACGCCGCCGCCAGCAGCAACCCGGCAACCACGGCCAGCGCATGACGCAAGCGGAGCTCGTGCCGTTGGAAAAGCGCGTTCAAGGCCCGCAGCTTCGCCGGACGGGGCGATGCGAGGCAAGCGCGCGGCGCGTAGTCCGCTGGGCTCCTGTGGGGCAGGGGAGTGACGCGTCCGGGCCGCCCAAGCGCCTGCCTCCCGGCTTGTCACCGTCGCGTGCGTCCCTACACTCGCGCGCATGAAATCACTTTGTGTGCCTGCCCGCCTGCTTTGCGCCTGCCTTTCCCTTGCCGCTGTTTCACTCACGAGTGCCGCCGAGGGCAAGAGCGGGGTTGCGTTGCAGCTCATCGCCACGAACCTCACCGCGCCCGCCATCCTCACGGACTTCGACGGCAAGCGCGCGCTCGTCGCCGAGCAGATTGGGCCGGTCCACCTGATGACGCCAGACGGCCAGCTCAAGCCCTTCGCCGACTTCACCAGCAAGCTGAAGATCAACTTCGGCAAGTTCGATGAACGCGGCGTGCTGGGGATTGCGCTGCACCCGAGGTTTGCCGCGAACCGCAAGTTCTACGTCTGCTACAGCGCGGAGAAGCGCGCCACCGCACCGGCGGCGTGGGACCACACCATGAACGTCTCCGAGTTCACGGCGAAGGGCGACACCGCCGACCTCGGCACCGAGCGCATCGTGCTCCAGATTGACCAGCCTTACTTCAATCACAACGGCGGCCGCATCGCCTTCGGGCCGGACGGCTTCCTCTATCTCGGCGTCGGGGACGGTGGGCACAAGAACGACATCAACAAGGACGAAAAGGACAACGCCCGTGGCTCGCGCGGCAACGGCCAGGATCTCAACACGCTGCTCGGGAAGATTGTCCGCATTGACGTGGACAAGCCCGCCGCCGGGAAGCTCTACGGCATCCCGCAGGACAATCCCTTCGCCAAAGGCGGCGGCCTCCCCGAGATTTACGCGTGGGGCATCCGCAACCCGTGGGGCATGACCTTCGACCGCGGGGGCAAGCGCGAGCTCTTCGAGGTCGAGGTCGGCCAGAGCCGCTGGGAAGAGGTGAACATCATCGTGAAGGGCGGCAACTACGGCTGGAACCTCCGCGAGGGCGCGGAGTGGTTCAACCCGAAGAAAGAGCTCACCCCGCTGGAGAAGCCCTACTTCGACCCCGGCGCGGCCAAGTTCGTGGACCCCATCCTCGCCTACGGCAACCTCGCGGGCTTCCCCAACGACGGCAAGGGCCGCAGCGTGACGGGCGGCTACGTCTATCGCGGCAAGGCGCTCCCGCAGCTCACGGGCAAATACGTCTTCGCCGATTGGTCGAAGAACATGGGCCTGCCGCAGGGCGTGCTCTTCACCGCCACGAAGGGCGGCGACGGCAAGTGGACGCTCGACCAGCTTGAGCCTGAGTCCCATCCCGGTCAGGGCATCGGCGCCTACGTCTGGGCGTTCGGCGAGGACAAGGACGGCGAGCTCTACGTGCTCACCAACCAGACCGGCGCGCTGGGCAGCAAGTCCGGCAAGATCTGGAAGCTGGTCAAGGCCGGGAAGTAAGGCGCGAACGTCCTCCCCCGTTCCCCGTCCGGCTCCTGCTCGTAATCCTGATCCTAATCTTGCTCCGCAAACCCACGGGGCCGGAGCAGGATTAAGATCAGGATTAGGATTACGAGCAGGAGAGGAGTCCCAGCCCGCCTAACTCGCAGGCGTCAGCCCCACGAGACACCGCGCAGCGAACAGGCGTGGGCACGCGGACAGCACGCCATCCAGCTTGCGCAACGCCCCGAGCATCCCCGCCGGATACATCGCCGGCTTGCTGAACCCGCCGCAGAGGACGTAGTGAAACGAGGAGAAGGCTTCGCGATGAAACACGTTCCACCCCTGCGGCCACCCGGCCCCTTCGTCGCGGAAGAACAGCCGCGTCGCGTTCCCCTGCGCCGCGTAGTAATCGCGCGGCCTCGGCAGCTCCGTCGCGAAGTTGATGGGCGCATGGATCGCCACCGGCTCGTGATGGAGCAGGCCATAGACGGGCCAGCTCGCCAGGCTGATGTAAGGGTCGAAGACGATGACGCGCCCGCGCGGGTGCAGGGCGCGCCGCGCCTCGCGGAAGAACACCCCCGGCGCGCGCAGGTGGTGAAAGACATCGAAGAGAATCAGGTGCGACAGGCTCCCGTCCGCAAACGACAGCTCGTAGCCGTCACACACCACGTCCAGCCACGGATTGGGAAAGAGGTCTGTGGCGATGGACTGCGGCAGGCGGGACTTGAGGTTGCCCACGCCGGAACCGATCTCGACGATGGCCCCCGGCAGCGACGTGTCGATCTGCGCGACGATGCGCTCGTAGAACCCGGCGTAGATCTCGCGCAACAGCGGCTTGCCCTGCCACGCCCGCAGGTTGGCCTCGATCTCAATCTGGTGCTGTTCGAGCGCGACGCTCATCGGCCGGATTCAACCACGGATGAACGCAGATGAACACGGATTTGCGCCGGCCGAACGGCGGGGCACTCCATCGGCCCCGTCCCGCTCTCCGCCCGGGGAAATGCTGAAGAATCCTTCTTAACCACGAATGGACACGAATAAACACCAATGAAAGCCGGGCTCCTCGCCGACCCATTCGTGTTGCTTCGTGTCCATTCGTGGTGAAATCAGCTCCCCGGCTAATGCTCGCCCTTCGGCGGCGCGACCAGCCGGTCGATATACGCCAGCAGCAGCGCGGACAGCACGAAGGTTATGTGGATGATCACCTGCCACATCATCACCTTGTCCGTAAGCCTCTCCGCGTTGATGAAGGACTTGAGCAGATGGATGGAGGAGATGCCGATCAGCGCCATCGCCAGCTTCACCTTCAGCACGCCCGCGTTCACATGCGAGAGCCACTCGGGCTGGTCCGGGTGGTTCTGGAGGTTCAGCCGCGAGACAAAGGTCTCGTAGCCGCCGACGATGACCATCACCAGCAGGTTCGCGATCATCACCACGTCAATCAGCCCCAGCACCACCAGCATGATCTCCGTCTCCTGAATCGAGGTGGTCTTCAGCACCAGATGCCACAGCTCCACCATGAAGTGATATACATACACCGCCTGCGCCACGATGAGGCCCAGGTAGAGCGGGGCCTGCAACCAGCGGCTCAGGAAGATGAGGCTGTTGAGCGATTGCAACGCCGGGCTGCGGGAACCGGACGACGAAATTGGATGGGGCGCGGACATGGCGCGCGCTTAATGCCTCCACCCGCCCAGCGCGTCAAGGGGAGAGTCGGAAGTTTTCCTCCTGCTCCTAATCCTAATCTTAATCCTGCTCCTCCCCACCATCACGCACCTCCTTGCCGCCTGCCTGCCGGCCAGGCCGGGTGCCCCGCAGGACACCCGGCCCGCCCACGTCTGCTCAACCCAGCGTCAGCTCCCGCACGAGGCTGAACACCTCGCCGCTCGCGTTGGCCGCCCGCGTGCGGAACCGCACCAGATTCCCCGCCACCCCGGCGGCCACCGTCTGCTGCGGGCGCACCGCCACCGCCGAGTGGCTGTATCCGGGCGACACGCCGACGACTTCCCACTGGAGCTGGAGCGAGGTCGCCGTCTCCCCGCCGGACCCATACGTGGCCTTGACCTGACCGCCCCCGAGGTCTTCCACACTCGTCAGCTCCAGCGGGTGCGGCGCACCGGCGGGCGGCGGACTATACGTCGTCGGGACCGTGCTGCGGATCATGTCGCCCTGCGGCGTCCCCTCCGGGAACACCGTTGTCGCCGCGCCATACCATGCCACGCACAACTCCTCGCACGCCTCGGCGAAGTCGTTCAACTCCTCCGCCTTCTCGCGCCACTTGGTGTGCTCCATTTTGAACGCGTTCTCCTGCGTTTCGGACAGCGAGATAAGAGTGTTGAACGCCACCAGCGTATTGCCCGGCGTCGGCACCCACGCGGCGTCAAACGACGCCCACACCGCCGCCCACGCCCGGGCCTCCGCCTGCACCTTGTCCCGCCCGCCGCCATCCGCCGACAATGTGCTCAGGATCGCCTTGCGCGGCTCGTCCTTGCGCCACTTGATGCGCGCCATCTTCACCCCATCCACCGTCAGGTCGTGGATCTGGACGAGGGTCGCCTCATACAACGCGCGCTTGTTCAGCATCAGGCCCTCCTGCGTGGCGGACGCGGCCTTCTTGGCCGTGAAGTCCGTCACCCGGGTGTCCCACTGGACGACCGTCTGCTCCTCCCAGACCCACGTCGCCGCGATTTCCGTTTGTGCATCCCGCGTCGCTTGGAGGCGGGTCTCAATAAACTCCAATGAACTTCCCATAATGACTCCTTTCACACACTGCATGGCTTGCCGGCTGAACGTGCCGGCGGGCTGACTCTTAATTATGTTTGGCCGCCCAATCCCCCCTTGTTGTGAAGACGCCACGCCACCCCGGCGCGTCGTCCTGGAGGAATGCGGGCAATAAATTCATCCCGCGCGATTTGTCAAATGGCCGGGCGAACTTTTTAGCTCCAGCTCGTAATCACAGTCGTGGCCCAGCAGGACGCGCGCGCTGTCAAGACGACGCAGCGAGCGGTCGTAGGACAGTGCGTCCCGCCTGTCCTTCCATCTGAGAGCAACCGCTTGAGCGGGGTCTTTAGTCAGAGGGTCAGGCGGGACGCGCTGACCTACTTGGCCGGCGGCCTGAAGGCCGCGCTCCTGGACGCCCTTACGCGCCTGCCAGTCGTGTAGGAATGGCATCTGGACCTGTTTGCGTGCGCCATAGACGTGTTGGAGCGAGAGCTGGACGTGTTGGAACAGAACCTAGACGGGTTGGAACATGGGATAGACGTGTTGAAACGACACAGCGACGGCGTCTAGGTCGCGTTCCAATACGGCAAGATGCCACCTCAATACGTCGGGATGCCTCTCCATTACGTCCGGGCCAGCTACCAGCCCGTCCATGCCTCACGCCAACCGGTCAGCCAGCCGTTTTCGCCTGACGGGACGTGCCAGCCGTAGGCCGGAGAGCCAGTTCTCTATGACCGGACGAGGCAGCAGGCGGTGGGCGGTCACGAACGGGTTGTCGAAGTCCGAGGGCCGGAGCTTTTCCGGGCGCACAAACAGGTCGCGCCGCCGGCCCAGCCCATGCTATCGCGTGAACGGGAAGCCTTCTTGCAGCAACAGCTCGGATGGGTCAAAGCGGCCGGCCTTGAAGCGGCGGTTCAGGCGGTTCGGCATGGCCGCCGGCACGATGGCGGGTTGTGCCGGTGCCTTTGGCTTGGGTTTCCGCTCGCGGCGGGGTGGCGGCGGCGCGGCGGGAGGCGGCACCGGCAGGCCCATCCAACGGCGCAGGCCGGTTTCATCCTTGCGCGGGTAGTAGCCGCCTTCGTCTTGGATGCTCACCTTCACTCCCTGCCGGCGCAGGAAGCGCAGCAGGGCGAGGACGCGCTGGTGACAGGCGAGCAAATGCTCCCAGCCTACGTTGGCAGCGTAACCCGTCTTGCACCAGCCGTCGAAATGCCAGTTGGCAGGCAGTCCGGTGCGGACGGTGCCATGGTAGTTGTGTAGCACTTCAGGGGGATGGCGGAAGAACGCAAATTCCAGGCTCTCGCACATCTTACCGATGTCGGCGCTCACCAGCCAGCCGGCATCGGGCAGCACCCAGACCGGGCGGCAGTGCGGCACGTTGATGATGCGCTCGCCAATGCGGTTGTCCCGGCTGATGGGCAGCGGGCCGCGCACCTCGGGACACCCGAGGACGCGCGCGTGCTCGGCGGCGCGGGTGAGGAGGTCGCGGACGACCACCGGTGGCGTGGCGGCGGGGAGACGGAGCTGGTAGGCGATGCTCAGGCCCATGCGGTGAGGGGGTTGATGGTGTTTGTCTGTCTCATACGCCCGGCAGTCTGGCAGCGGGGGACGGACAACGGTGGTCCGAGGGGGGAGGAATGATAAACGGGAGAGGAAAACGATGTGTGCGAGCCGCATCCTGAAGGGATGCCGGAACTTAGCCGGGGGCAAGGCCAGCAGGCCGCCGCCCCCGGTAGGGCCACCCAAAATAGAAACCGCCCTGAAGGGGCGGCGGAACGGGGCGGCGGAATGACGACCTCCGGCACCCCTCCGGGGTGCGGGGTGATTTACGGGTGGGTTTCCGGTGGCGGCGTCCGGCTCGCGCTGCTCGCCGGCCTTGCCACCGGCTAAGTTCCTCAGCCCCTCCGGGGCAGTCTATTGGCCGGGCTTGTCCGGCCCTTTGTCTGCCTTGTCCGTCCCGTAGGGCGGGGCGTCTTCCTTCACCAGGTAGTAGTGCGCGGCGTCGGCGGCGGCTTGGTCGGGGTTGGGCGGGGCGAGCGGGGGCGGGGAGTTGTCGCGCAGCTTGGGTGGTTGTTCGCCGGGCGGGCGGATGCAGTCGTCGGTGAGGAGGTTCTGCACGTCGGGATACGAGGGCGGCACGCCGGGGGCGGTGACGGGTTCGCCACGCTCAAGTTTCTGTGCGACGGCGAGGTTCAGCGACAGGATCTGGGCCAGCAAATCCTGCTTGGCGCTGAAGCCGTAGGCGGCGAGCACGGCGGAGTCGAGGGCGGCGTGGGCGTCCTTGAGGGGGTTGGCCCCGGGCAGTTCAAGCGTGCGGTAGAGCGCGCGGAGGCCACCCTTGAGCTTCACGAGCGCCTCGGCCCGCACGCGGCGGACTTCGCACCCCGCCTCGGCCACGGCTTCAATCTGCCTGGCAGTCGGCGACTGCGGCCAGGGGAAGGTGTCGAAGACGGTGCTGGAAGTGTAGTTGAAGTCGGATTTCAGCTTCGAGCATTTGGTGACAAACCAAAGCCAATGCGCGTGAGATTGAAGCACGCCGAATGAGTAATCATCCGCGAAAGCAAACACGCGCAGCTTGTGGTCGGGACGAATCGAATTCGCAATGAACGCAAAGACGGGCCGCTTGGTCGTGTCTGAACACACGATGTAACGCGGCATCGTGGCGAGAAGGTTAATCATCTCTGGCCGGTCGAATGAGTGCCGCCACCAATACTTGAGAAACTGTTTGTGGTGTGACCGCTGCTCGCCGGCATCCGTCTTCCCCTCTTCGGCCTTCTTCTGCCGTGTTGGCAACACCTCCCTCTGCACATGCTCAAATGGCAGGGAATACGCGCCCGCCTCCAAAACCGTTCGGGTTTGGAAATCAATCACCCACTCACTTGGCGTGCCGTCTCCGGTGAGCATGTCACGCCCGATTAGGAATGGATGGATGACTTCGCGGTTCACTGGGTTCGGTTGAATCATCCTCTGAGCTTGTGCGGCCGTGAGAACAAACCCCTCATGTCCTGCTACCTGCCCTGAGAAACACACCTGTGGCTCGAAGTTGCAGAGAAGACGGGTTGCGCCGCTTACATCCGTCTGGTCGGACAACGTGGACGAAATGTGCTCGGCCTCTCGACAGTCCAACTGAAAATCCTTCGCCGCGAGCTTGCCGCTGCGCTTCGGTCCTTTGGACGACGGATTGGATGTCTCGGCCTTGAACCACAGCTTGCGAACCTTCGGTAGCAGGGCTGCATCCTGCGTCTTCACCCAGTTGGCAATCGAAACGTGGACGTTGGCTTCACCACTCCACGGCTGGTTTTCCACTGCTTCCACGATGGTGCCGGTCTCCACTATGTAGTCTAGACCGCCAATCCTGCTCGCGTTGTTCCGTATGTTCTGGGTGCCAACGAGACCGGCGCGGCCAGCCAGTGGGTCGGCGGCTGTGCATGGCGGCAGGTTGTCGGCCGCCTTGCGAAACCAGTAAACGCAGAAGTCAGCCATGCCGGGAACTTCAGGATACGCCTTGCGCACAGCCTCCACGTAGTCCGGGCCAAGCTCTGGCTTCATTACCTTCGCCCCAAGGAAGGGCGGGTTGCCAATGATGACGTCCGCCTGCGGCCATTGCGCGGGCAGGCCCTCCGGCGTGAGGAGCGCGTCGCCGGTGAGGAAGTTTTGCTCCAAGTTGTCCAGCGGCAGGGCCGGCTCCGTGATGTGCAGCTCGTCAATCGCCAGCTTGCGGGCAATCATCATCGTGACCTTGGCGATGTCCACGGCGAAGGGGAGGATGTCCAGCCCGTAGAAGTTCTGCGCGCTCAGGAAGGAGAGGCGGAGCTGCCCGGCCTGCTTCGCATCCGTCACGAACTCGGTCTCCAGCCGCTCGAAGATGCGCGCCTCGATGCGCTTCAGCTCGCGGTAGGCGATGTAGAGGAAGTTGCCCGAGCCGCAGGCGGGGTCCAGCACGCGGAAATGGTGCAGGCGGTCGAGGAGTTCGAGGAGGCGCTTGCGGGTCTTCGCGCCCTCCACCTGCTCGCGCCACGGCTCCACGAGGGTGGGGCCGACAATCTTCATGATGTCGGAGGGGTGCGTGAAGTGCGCGCCAAACTTGTGGCGGTCGTCGCTCGCCTGCTGGTCGTCCTCCAGCGACTTCTCGAAGAGCGTGCCGAAGACGTCGGGCTGGACCTTCGACCAGTCGAACTTGGCGGCGTTGCGCAACTCGACGAGTTCCAAGTCTTGCAGCTCCAGCCGCGCCGGCTCGGCGAAGAGGCCGCCATTGAAGTAGCGGACGCCCTTGAACCGCCCGCCGGACACCGGGGGATGGGTGTTCATGGCCTCGAACAGCCCGCCGAGGAGGTCGTAGCTGTCGGTGGGCGTGGAGCACTCGTCGAGAAGCTGCGTGACGAAGTATTTGGGGAGCAGGTCAATGTCCTCGGCGAAGAGGGCCACGAGCATTTGCAGGATGAAGCGCCGGGCGGTGGCGCGGTCCACTTGGGGCGTGCGCTGCGGGCTGACGATGCGATGGAAGCACTGGGCGAGCGCCTTCGCCGCCTCGCGGGTGACGGCCTCGCGGTCGTTGTCGAACTTCGGCTTCAGCGCGCCGGGGAAGAGGAAGGCGAGGGGGCCCCAGCGGTTCGGCAGGTCGGCGAGGCGAAGGATGTCCTTCGGCGCATACATCTGGGTGTCGAAGTCGTAAACCCAGAACTCATCGAAGTTGCAGAGGATGACGTAGCGCGGGCGGTGGGGGACGGCGTTGGTCCAGTAGCGCTGGGCCTGCTCGCGATGCCTCTGGAGCGGCTCCCCGCGCTTCTTCATTTCGATGAGCACGACGGGCTTCCACACATAGTCGGCGAAGGAAACCCCACCGCCGTCCTCGGAGGACTTGCGCACGCGGAATTCCGTCACGCCGCCCACGTCGAGGCAGCCGGACTGGTCGCAGGCTTGAAAGAGCCGGTCGAGGAAGATTTGCGCCTGGCCCTTTTCATCGCCGGAGATGTGGGCGGCGACCCACGCGACGAAGTTGGAAAGCTTTTCCTTGCTCGGCATGAGGAGGTTTTAGCGAAAGTGGTGGGAGCTGCACACTCCGAAAGAAAGCTGGAGGTCAGCGCAATACTGCGTGACGGCCTTGTGAGTGGGTTTTAGGGAGAGGGTGGGCACGCGGAGCTAACCTTGTTTGCGACGACGGGCGGCGGGCAGGGGCAGGTCGCGGACACGGGCACCGTGCTCCTTGATGGTGAGCAAGGCCCCTTTGCGGAGCGCCTGTTCCGCGCCGTGGATGGTGGCCGCGACTTGTCGGCGCACCGTCTCATCCAGTTCGTCATGCACCCGGAGGAGGACGACACTTGGGCCGTGGGCCTGGCTGCCATGAAGCAGTTGGACGAAGTCGAGGTCCTGGGTGAAGACGACGGCGCGGTGCTCCCTGGCCCACGCAAGGATGTCATCATCCGCCGCTGCCGGGGAACCGAGGTCCTGCCAATGGCGGATTTCCCATCCCGGGTGGCGGAGGTAGGGCAGCCACTCCGGGCTGAGGTTCATGTCCACCACGAGTTTCACGCGGTGACGGCCTCCAACTCGAAGTCGCGGTCGCTGGCGAGCAGGGCGGCATACTCCAGGCAGGCGTCAATGTCCGCCGCTTCCAGATAGGGGTAGGCCTTGAGGATGCGGGTGCGGGAATGACCGGCGGCCAGCAGCCGCAGGACGTTGGCGACGGTGACGCGGATGCCCCGGATGCACGGGCGACCGCTCATCTGGCGCGGATTGACGGTGATGCGTTTGAGCAGTGCGTTCATAGGGTCAATCTAGGTCGAATTTGGGCCGCTTGACGAGTGGGTTGAGGCAGAGCGTGGCCACAGGTAGTTAGCGGATGACCTCCGGGCGGCGGGCGGAGAGGGCGCGCGGCAGGTCGCGGGCACCATGCAGCACGCCCAGCACGAGCACGATGTCGCCGCGCAGCGTGAAGAACACGCTGTGTGGAAAGCGACGGAGCCGGACGCGCCGGACATCCTCAAAGCGAACCGCAAAGCGCAAGGGACTCTCGGCGGCGGTCCTCATGCCCAGGCGCGTCGCGTCAACGAACCGCAGGGCAACGGCGGGGTCGCGCTCGTGATACCAGAAGGCGGCCTCCTCCACGTCGCTGTCAACGAGGGGGTGCTTGAGGAGGACGTGCATCTGCGAGCTTGCGTTTCAGGCTGTCGAACCACTCCTCGGTCACGGGCTGGAGGAGTTCGGGATGGGCCAGAACCTCGTCGCGCCGCCGGAGAATTTCGGCTTGGACGGCAGGATGGATGTCGGCTTCGTCCGGAAGGAGTTCCTCGCGATGCTCATCGAGCCAGTGGACGAACTGACGGCGTTCCTGCACGGGCAGGGCGAGCACTTCGGATTCAAGCTCGGCGACGTTCATGGGAGGAATTTAGAGTGGGGGTGGCGGTTGGGGAATAGATTTTGTCGGGCAGCGGATGACTTCGGCCGCTTGACGAGTGGGTTGAGGGAGAGCGTAGCCACAGGTAGTTAGCGGATAAACTTCATCCTTCGCGCCGCGAAGGCAGTCATGCGGAGGAGGAGCAGGCCGTGTTTCCAGCGCTCGATGTTCGTGTCGCCGTAGGTGCGGGCCTTGTAGCGGATGGGCAGGTCGAGGATGCGCAGGTTCAGCTTCGCCGCGCCGAAGAGCAGGTCGAAGTCGCCGAAGGGGTCGAACTCGCCGAAGTAATTCCGGTTCGCGGCGATAAGCTCGTAGTCCTGGCGGAAGAGGACCTTGGTGCCGCAGAGGGTGTCCTTGATGCGCTGGCCGAGAATCCACGAGAAGGCGAGGCTGAAGAAGTGGTTGCCGATCATGTTCAGGAAGCGCATGGCTTCCTGCTCCATCGGGTAAACGAGGCGCACGCCGTTGACGAAGTCCGCCGCGCCACTGCGGGCGACCTCGTAGAACTTGGGCAGCTCCTCCGGCGGCATGGTGAGGTCGGCATCGAGGATCATGAGGAGGTCTCCGGTGGCGGCGGCGAAGGCTTCGCGGCACGCGCCGCCCTTGCCCTTGCTCTGCTGCTTGAGGATTTTGATGTTGCGCTGCGGATACTTCGCGGCGACGCGCTGAATTTCCTCCCAGGTGTTGTCCTTGGAGTGGCCCTCGATGAAGATGATTTCGGTGCCTTTGCCCAGCTCCGGCGTGCGGAGGACGGCGGCCTCGATGTTGCCGGCTTCGTTCCGCGCGGGGATGACGACGGTGCAGGTGTAATGGCGGTCGGCCGGCACGGCGGGGCGCGGGCGCGCGACCATGAAGATGGCCAGTGAGAGGTGGTGGAGCAGGGGACCGACCCAGCGGTTCAGGAGCGGCGCGAGCAGGGGCGTGTCCAGCGGCCAGAGGATGCGGGTGTCCTGCTTGACGAGTTCCCAGCCGGCGAGGTGGAGGAGGTTCCGCATGTCGCCGGCGGAGAGCCAGTTCTGCTGCTGCGTGGGCGCCTTCCAGCCGCTCGACTCCGCGAGGCCGAGGATGGGTTTCCAGAGGTTGTTGAAGACATTGAGCACGACGCGGGTCTTCGGGTGCGCGACGGCGCGGACTTTCTCCAGGACGGCCTGCACATCCGGGAGGTCGTTCACCAAGTCCGAGAGGATGATGTAGTCGAAGGGTTCGCCGCTGGTGAAGTCGAGCGCCTCGGCGACGCGGAATTCGAGCTGGGGATGACGCGCCTTGGCCAGTTCGATCATCGCGGGGCTGAAGTCCACGCCGACGCCGCGGGCGGGCTTCACAGCGGCGAGGGTGTCGCCGAGGCCGCAGCCGATTTCGAGCACGCGCTGGCCGGGCGGGACGAGGAAGGCGAAGTGGCGGTTGAGCAGCGTGTGGTAATGGCGGTCCAGCTCGCGGACGCGGTGGGGGGCGCGTTGCTCGAAGAAGTCGCGTCGGCTGGTCATGGGCGGGGAGGTTGCTACCGGATTCACGGGAGGGAGGCGAGCGGCAAATCGCAATGCGGCCACGGCCGTCCGCGAGTGGAGGCGCGGTTCTTCTCCTGCTCGTAATCCTGATCCTGTTCCTGCTCTCCCCGTTGGTCGGCCGGAAGCTGGAGCAGGATTAGGATCAAGATTGCGAGCAGGAGAGGCCAATCCTCACTGCGGGCAGGATTGATCTGCCAGACATACGGGCTTGCCCCATGCCCGACCTTCCCGAATCATCGGCGAGCATGTTCGCCACTTTCTCGCTGCTGCTGGCCGCTGCCAGCGCCACGCCGGACCCGCATCCGGGGATGATCGTTCCGTTCGCCTTGCTGCTGGCGGCCATCGCCACCGGCCCGTTCATCAACAAGCACTGGTGGGAGCATCATTACCACCACGTCGCACTCGGGCTGGGGACGATCACGACACTTTATTACGTGCTGGGGCTCGGGGCCGGGGGGCGGATGCTCCATGTGGCGCACGAATACGTGAGCTTCATCGCGCTGATCGGCTCGCTCTTCGTGGTGAGCGGCGGCATCCACATCCGGGTGAAGGGCGAGGCCACGCCGCTGGTGAACTGCGTCTTCCTGCTCATCGGCGCGGTGCTGGCAAACTTCATCGGCACCACGGGCGCTTCGATGCTGCTCATCCGGCCGTGGATTCGGATGAACAAGTATCGCATCACGGCGTTTCACATCGTCTTCTTCATCTTCATCGTGAGCAACGTCGGCGGCTGTCTCACGCCCATCGGCGACCCGCCGCTCTTCCTCGGCTACCTGCGCGGCGTGCCGTTTTGGTGGACGCTGGAGCGTTGCTGGCAGGCGTGGTGCGTCGCGGTGTTCGGGCTCATCGCCGTCTTCTACGCCTTCGATGCGAAGAATTTTTTGCGCGCGCCCAAGCCCGTCCGCGACAAGGAGACGGCGCAGGAGACGTGGAAAGTGGACGGCCTGCACAACCTCGGGTTCCTCGGACTCATCCTGGGAGCGGTTTTCCTGCGAAACCCGCCGGGCTTGAGCGAGGCGCTGATGGTCGCGGCGGCGGTGGGTTCCTACTACACCACACCCAAGCCGGTGCATGAGGCGAACGATTTCACCTTCGCACCGGTGAAGGAGGTCGCGTGGCTGTTTGTGGGCATCTTTGCCACGATGGTGCCCGCGCTGGACTATCTCGAATCCCACGCGGCGCAGCTCGGGCTGAAAAGCGCGATGAAGTTCTACTGGATCACCGGGGCGCTGTCCGGCGTGCTCGACAACGCGCCGACCTACCTGACGTTCCTGGCCGCCGCGATGGGCCGGCAGCAGCTCAGCCTGAGCCAGTCGGCGGACGTCACGACGTTCGTGGCACAGCACGGGATCGAACTGATCAGCATCTCGTTGGGCGCGGTGTTCTTCGGGGCGATGACCTACATCGGCAACGGCCCGAACTTCATGGTGAAGTCCATCGCGGACGCCGCGAAGGTGAAGACGCCGTCGTTTGGGGAATACTTCTTCCGGTTCGCGCTGCCGATTCTGGTGCCGCTCTTCGGGCTGGTGGCGCTGCTGTTTTTCTCGCCGTGGCGGGTGTTCTAAGCCGGAGTGCGGGAATACTGCCACCATTCCAGATTCCGGGGCTGGACGTGAGCATCGAGCGCAAGTCCGCCAGCAACTCGGCTCCGGCTAAGAGGGTAGGGCGGGGGCGGCTGCGCACCTTGGCCGCGGCAAGCATGTCCCGTTATATCGGCATCGCCGTGGCAGGTTGGTTTCGAAGTGGGGAAAATCGTGTGGCGGGGAGGTGGCGAAGCGGCTAGCTTCGCGCACTCGGTTTTCATTCAACTCAATTCAGTGCTCATGAAAAAACTCGCCCTGTTTCTCGCCGTTAGCTTCACCGCGTTTCAGTTGTCCGCCGCCGAGGCTGGCTGGATGACGGATTTCGCCAAGGCCCAGGAAAAGGCCAAGGCGGAGAAGAAGCTGGTGTTCATGGATTTCACCGGCTCGGACTGGTGCCCGCCGTGTAAAAATCTCCACAAGACCGTGCTGGTCGCCCCGGAGTTCATCGCCTTTGCCAAGGACAACCTCGTGCTGATGGAGCTGGATTTCCCCAACAACAAACCGCAGTCCGCCGAACTGAAGGCAGCGAATCAGAAGCTGGCGCAGCGCTTCAAGGTCGAGGGGTATCCGACCGTGATCGTGCTGGATGCGAACGGCAAGGAGCTGTTCCGCGAAGTCGGCTACGGCGGCACCCCGGCGAAGGCCTACGTGGCGAAACTCGCGAAGCTAAAGAAGTAGGCGGTGGAAGATTTTTCTGGCAGACAGCGCGGCCGTTCAGGCTGCGCTGTTTTGCTTGCGACTGGCGGTGGCCGAGCCTCTGTCCTGCCCGCAGTCACGCAATGCGGGGCGGAACCCCGCTCATTTCAAGGCTTGCACGATGGCTTCGGTGGAGGTCGAGGGGAGCAGCGTGAGCGCGGCGTTAGATTTTTGCAGTTCATAGACGCGCTGGGTGAAGGTGAATTGCTCCCGCAGGGCGGCGGCATCCAGGGGCTTGCCACTGCCAGTCACTGCTCCGGCGATGACAAGCTGACGCGGGGCAATGAGCGCGGCGAGTTGGGGGATGTCGCCCACGTCCCGCACGAGGCCCGGTGCCAGCAGTCCCAACCGCTGACCTTCATACGGCACCTCGGTGAGGAAGCTCGCCAGCGATCCCACGGCGACGACGCGTTTGATGCGCGTGTCCAGGGCCGCAGCGCACATGGCCGCCAGACCGGTCGGGCCGTTGGCCACGACTGTCACGGGCAACAACTGTCTGGCCTGAGCGGCCTGGTCCATGGCCGTGCGGATGTCGGAGGTCCACTGCGAAAGAATGGAGCGCCCCAGCCAGAGCGCCCACTGCGCGCTGTTGTGATCGGGGGCGCGGCCGATTTTGTCGTTCGCAACCGCTTCCGCACCCACGGCACGCAATCGCACGGAGTGGACCTGATAGCCGGCCTCGCGCAGCGCCTTGGCCAGCGGACTCGTGACCGTCTGGTCCGGGCTCTCGGTGTCGAGCAGCAGCACGGTCCCCCGGGGCTTTCCAGCGCTGGGCAGGCCCTGGAGCCATGCACTGCTGGCCAAGGTCCGCTGCTCCAACGCCAGCAGATTGACGCCCAAGATTTGGGTCTCCAAAACGGTGCGCGCGGCCTTGGCCCGCGCGTCCCATGCGGCAGCCGAAGCGGGCGCGGGGTTGCTCTTCAACTGCTTGAGGCCCTCGGCGGCGGCGAATTTGGGAATCGTCATCCAGTCATCCGGCCGGGTCTGGCCCGGATAGCAGCGGAGGTTTTCGGGATCTTCCGTTTCAATCTTGGGCTCGGGGATGGGCGAGCCGTCGCCCTCGTTTTTCAAGTGCTTGGCCATCCAGCCATACATGGCCTCGCGCATGGGCTGGTTGTAGGCGTGCGGCGACTCGAACGTGGCGTGGCGCACATTCGCCGGCTGGCCGTGCAGGGCGAAGACCGGTTCGGCGAGCGCGAGGGATTTCTTCGCCTCGGCAATGGAGAATTGCGGTGAATCCTTCGTCGCGCTGATCACCATGAGCGCGCGCGGTGCAACCATCGCCAGCAGGCCCCATTCCTCGGTGAAGCGCAGCGCGCCGGGGACGACCTCGCACATGCAGCACGCGGTGCCAAGGTAGGCCTGGTAGTTGCCGACCGAGCACACCGGCACGACGGCCTTGAAACGCTCGTCGAACGCGCCGGCATACATGGTCTGGTTGCCGCCGCCGCTCGCACCGGTGATGCCCAGGCGGGTGCCGTCCACCTCGGGACGGGTGAGCAGGTAATCCACGGCGCGCATGTTCTCATAGACTTGCAGACCCGACAGCGGCAGGCCGACCGGGAACAACGTCGCCGCCGTCATCTCGCCATGATACTCGCCCAGGTTTTTGCCCACGGCGCGTTCCCCGGCCCCGAAGGCGTCCACCACCAGCACGAAGTAGCCGAGCTTCGCGAGGCCGATGCAGCGGGACTGGACAACCGGATCCTGCTTCGCCCCGCGCCAGTGGCCATGCACACAAAGCACCGTGGGGAGTTTGCCGGGCCGGGCGGGCACGTAGGCGTTCGCGGTCATGCGCACGCCGGGGAGAGTTTGGAAGGTGACTTTCTCGACGCGGTAGCCGTCCCGCTGGAGCACGCCGTGGGTTTGCGGATTCAACGGAGCGGGCGACTGCGGCCAAGCACCCCAAGCCCGCCGGAGGTTTTCCCGCAACACGGCGCGCTGCTGGGTCCAGTCGGCCAGCGTGGCCGGAGCTTTGTCACCGGCCCGCCATTCGGCCGCGCGCGCCTTGATGTGGTGCTCGAAAGCGCGGGAGAGTTCGTTGGTGGGGGCGGCAGCCAGCGCGGCGGCCAGACTCAAGGCGCTCAACAAGGGAAGCAACAGACGGGCACGTAATGACGGTGACATGACGGAGTTGTCGCCAGCCGCAGCGGTTTCGGCAACGCGTTTCTGGCACGCGTCATCCGGCGCACCTCACCGCACTTTCACACAGACCAAGTCGCCCCGGGCGTTGCGGCAATAGATTCTTCCGTTGGCCAGCACGGGCACGGTCCAGCAACGACCGCCCAGCACTTGATGGCGGGCTGTGGGCTTGAACTCGCGCGGATCGGCAGGGGCCGCGAGCAGCTCACCGCGCTCGCTCAGGATTAGCAGCATGCCATCCGCTGAGGCCATGACGGACCCGCAGCCCAGACCGACGCCCGGCGGCACCCGCCACTTCTCCTTCCCGGTGGCAAACTCTAGGCACACGAATTCCGTCGGCCGGCCCCGGTGCGCCGTGCCATCGAAGCCGTAGAGATGGCCGTCAATCAGCACGCTGTTGTTCATGTGGTTGCACATGGCCTTGTGCTCATAGATCTTTTTCAACTGATCGCCGGCCAGCTCCAGAAGCGCACAACCGCGGTCATAGCCGGTGGAGATGAAAATCTTCGACCCGAGTATGATGGGCGTCGTGGCCGTGGTGTCGAACGAGGTTTTCCAATCCACCGTGGCCACCGTGGCTCCGTTACCTGCGTCTAGCACGGCGAGGCCTTCGGTCTTCATCACGGCAAGCAGTTTGCGGCCTCCGACGGTGAAGGTTTTGGGCGTGCCGTAGGCTGGGGTGAAGGGCTGACTCTTCCACCGCACACGTCCGGTGGCGGGATCGAGGGCGAAGGTGGGCCCGGCCTCGATGAGCAGAGTGTCATCGTTGAGGAAGTAGGGTGAGCAGGCGAAGCCCCACTCGGGCGGGGCTTCCAGTCCGGCCTCAGCCAGCATGTCGCGCTGCCAAACCAGCTTGCCGGTGGCGGCTTCGTGGCAGTGCAGCCGGCCGTGCTTGCTGTAGGTGAAGACCTTGCCACCGCGCACGGTGGGGGTTGCGCCCGGTCCACCTTCGTAAAAGCGATCCAGCAGCGGTGCCGGGTAGGTGTGCCGCCAGAGTTCCACGCCCGTCTCAGCGTGGAAGCACCAGATGGTTTCCCTGCCCGCGCTCTTGGCTCCGTCGTGGCCCAGCGTGAACACCCGGCCCTCCGCGACCGCGACGGAGGAAAAGCCGATGCCCACTTTCTTCTGCCAGAGGGTTTGGGTGAAATCCGGTTTTGCCGGCAGGTGCTCCGCGGAAATTCCACTCTCATCAGGCCCGCGCCACTGTGGCCAGTCGGCAGCCGGAAGTGAGTTGGCGAACGGGATGGAACTCCAGAGCAGCAGAGCGAGGAAGCGGTGTCGGTGCATGGCGGCCCGAGGTTGCCAAGACCTGTTAGCCCTGTCGATGGGTTGTGCTAATCCGTCGCTGTCGGGTGCATCTGAATTTCTGGCACCGTCCGGAGAGCGCTCTCATTAGCACCCGGCTTCAGCCGGGTGTGGCAGGCAGGCGACGACACAAACCGTTTCAACGGTTTGGGTCCGGACCGGGCGGACCGACGACACACAGCAAGCCGTTGAAACGGCTCCGGTTTTCCCGACTCACTTCACCGGGCTGAAGCCCGGTGCTAATGAGATGGTGCCAGAAAATGAGATGCGCCCGCTGTCGTGGTGACGCACCCGCCTGCTTGCCCAACGCCCGCACTTCAGCAAAGCTCGCCCCACCTTCACCATGAAACACGCTACACCCATTCGCTGTGTGCTCGGACTTCTGCTCGCACCCGCCTTCACCTTGGCGGCCGCACTCGCGCCCACGGACTGGCCGGCTTGGCGTGGGCCCACGCGAGATGGTCTTGCCGCGCCCGGACAGAACCCGCCCATCCAGTGGAGTGAGACAGAAAACATCCTTTGGAAAGCGTCCTTGCCCGGCCGCGGACACAGCTCGCCCACCGTGGTTGGCGAACGTATCTATCTGGCCACCTCGGACCCGGTGAAGCGGTCGCAGTCCGTGCTCTGTCTGGATCGCAAGTCGGGCAAGGTGGTGTGGCAGACCGAAGTGCATGCCGCCAACGCCGAGGGGGGCAAGCACGCCAATTCCACCGCCGCCTCGTCCACGGTGGCCTGCGATGGCGAGCGGTTATTCATCAATTTCCTCAACGGCGGCGCGGTTCACACCAGCGCGTTGAATCTGGCGGGCAAGGTTCTTTGGCAGCAGAAGGTTTGTGATTACGTGGCGCATCAGGGCTTTGCCGCCTCGCCGGTGCTGCATGGTCCGCTGGTGCTGGTGGCGGCGGATCATCGCGGCGGCGGCGTGGTCGCGGGTTTGGATCAGGCGACCGGCAAGATCGTCTGGAGCGAGCCGCGCCCCAAGCTGCCGAACTACACCACTCCCGCCATTGTGCAGGTGGGCGGCCGCACCCAGATGGTGATGGCGGGCTGCAACCTGCTCACCAGCCTCGATCCGCTGACGGGCAAGAAGCTGTGGGAAGTGGCCGGTTCCACCGAGGAATGCGTCGTGACAATGGTCACGGATGGCCAGCGTGTCTTCGCCGGTGGCGGCTATCCCAAGAACCACACGGTGGCAGTGCTGGCCGATGGCTCGGGGAAGGTGGCGTGGCAGAACACTGCACGCGTTTACGTGCCCTCGATGCTGGCCAAGGCCGGTCATCTCTACGCGGTGATGGATGCGGGCGTGGCTGCGTGCTGGAAATCCGACACTGGTGAGGAATTGTGGAAGGAGCGGCTGGGCGGCGATTTCTTCGCTTCTCCGGTGATGGTGGACGATCGGGTTTACGCCTCGAACGTGAGTGGCAAGACCTTTGTCTTCAGCGCCAGTCCGAAGGGCTTTCAGGTTCTCGCGCAGAACCAGCTTGGCGATGAGGCATTCGCCTCGCCGGTGATCTGTGACAGCCGGATCTACCTGCGGGTCGCAAAGAAAGGTTCGGCCCGGGAGGAATTTCTTTACTGCATCGGCAAGCCTGGCCGGTGAGTCCGCTGCCATGAAAATATCCGCACTGTTCGTTGGTTTGCTGGTTGTCTCGGGGCTGACTGCCCACTGTGGGTTTGCGGCAGCCGCTCCGGACGGATGGGCCACCAGCGCGCCCCGGGATGAGCTCCGCCCGCTCTTCCGCCACGACCCGCGCGGTGGCCCGGCGGGGCAGGGGAGTTTCATCATCGAGTCGGATGCGCGCGAGGGATTGAACGGCTGGTGGACCAGGTTGTTCCCCGTTCGCGGCGGCGAGCACTATCGCTTCGCCGTGCTGCGGAAAACCACCAACGCAGACTCGCCGCGCCGAACGGGAGTGGCCCGCATCTTGTGGCGCGATGCGAAGGGCAACCCGGTCAATCATGACGAACCCTCTTTCGCGTCCTATCGCCCCGGAGACTTTCCACGCGCAGAGCCGGAACTGCCGGGCGACAAAGCCACCGATGCGCAAGGCTGGACGGAGGTCACAGACACTTACCGTGCCCCTGCCCGGGCCACACAGGCGACCGTGGAACTGCACTTCCGCTGGGCACCGAAGGCCAGGGTGGAGTGGGCCGGAGTGGCGCTTCAGCCGGTGCCCGCTCCGCCGCCACGCATCGTGCGCCTGGCGGCCGCGCACTTTGTTCCGCGCAACACGCGAACCCCAGCCGAGCGGCGCAACGCCTTTGTGCCCATCATCGCCGAGGCCGCGCGCCAAAAGGTGGATCTGCTGGTGCTGCCCGAGGTGCTGACCTTTGGCGGCGGCCAGACTTATGCCGAGTGCGCCGAGCCCATTCCCGGTCCCTCGACGGAGTTTTTCAGCGGCTTGGCGAAGCAGCACGGTTTGCATCTGGTGCCCGGGCTCATTGAGCGCGACCGGCATCTCCTCTATAACGTCGCCGTGCTCATCGGTCCGGACGGTAAGCTCATTGGCAAGTATCGCAAAGTCTGCCTGCCGCGCGGCGAGATTGAAGGCGGTTTCCAACCTGGCTTCGACTATCCCGTGTTCGACACCAAGCTGGGCAAGGTGGGCATGATGGTCTGCTACGACGGTTTCTTCCCGGAGGTGGCCCGCGAGTTGAGCAACCGGGGCGCGGAAGTCATCGCCTGGCCGGTGATGGGCTGCAATCCATTGCTCGGTGCCGCGCGCGCCTGCGAGAACCATGTGTATGTCGTCAGCAGCACGCACACGGATGTTGCGGCGAACTGGATGATCTCCGCCGTGTATGGACAGGACGGCCGGCCACTCGCGCAGGCGAAGGAGTGGGGAACGCTGGCCGTCGCCGAAGTGGACCTGGGCAAGCGACTGCACTGGCCGAGCCTCGGCGATTTCAAGGCGGAGATTCCCCGGCATCGACCAGCGCCGGTCCGTGCAGGCGAGTGAACCAAACCATCGTTGCTTTCCACCATGGACATCACCATCCGTTCCTTCCAGCCGGCGGACCTGCCCATCCTCCAGCAAATCACCCTCGACTCGTTCGTGGGCGTGTCGCTCGACCAGAACATTGAGGCTTTGTGGGGTGAGCTGAACGGCCATGACTGGCGGTGGCGCAAGGCCCGCCACATTTTGCTCGAGACGGAGCGCAACCCAGCCGGGACGTTTGTGGCGGAAGAGGCGGGACGCATCGTTGGTTACATCACCACCCAACTGGACCGCGAGGCTGGCAGCGGCCGGATCGCCAACCTGGCTGTAATCGCCGAACTGCGGGGGCGCGGCGTTGGCCGGCGGCTCATCCACCACGCCTTGGATTGGTTTCGGGCGGAGAAGTTAAGCTACGCGCTCATCGAGTCCATGTCCCACAACGAGGTGGGGCGGGGACTCTACGAGGATGTGGGCTTCCAAGAAATCGGCCAACTGGTCCACTACGCGATGAAGCTCTGAGGTGCGCCCACCGAGGTTGGTCGAAAACCGCAGTCAGCGATGCGACCAGCCAAAGCGCCCGGGGCGCTTGCCCTGATTCAGGAACGGCCAGTAAACAAACGCGGACTTGCCGATGACATTCTCCTGCGGGAAATCGCCCCAGGTGCGGGAGTCCAGACTGTTCATGGTGTTGTCGCCCATGACGATGTAGTGGCGGGGCTGCACCTGGAGTTCCTGCCGTTCGTCCATGAACAGCGAGGCCAGCCCGCCCCGGCCGTGCTGGCGGGCGACCGCTTCGTTCACATGGCCCGAGAACTCACTCTCCCGGGGCGCAGCGGAGCTTTGATAGACAAGCTCGAACCGGGGCGTGGCGGCGTCCAGGCGCGTGCCGTTGACGCGCAGGTGCCGGTCGTCACCGAGGCGCACCCGCTCGCCGCCCAAGGCCACCATGCGCTTTATGTAGAACTGGTCCTGCGGCAGGCCTTGGATGCCCTTGGTTTCAAACACGATGATCTCCCCGCGCTCCGGGCGGCGGAAATTGTAGGTCAGACGATCCACGAAGAGGTGATCGCCGCTGGTGACCTGGAGCTTGATGATGTCCTCGCCCTTTTTGAACTGCTGGCCCGGGTAAAGCCCGGCGCGGTTCGGTGTTCCGCCAAACAACTGGTCCGGCGGAAACCACACGGTGTAACTCCGTTCGCCGACGTGGAAGGTCTGCTTCTTGACGAGCGGGAAAACCGTCTTGGGTGGTTCCACCTGGCGCAACTCGCCGTCCGCCTCGCAGACTACATGGTAGTAGGAGACGCCCCGGAACCACGAATCCACAAACGCCGACAGGCCCGTCGGAAATTTCACCTCCGGTTGGTTCCGGGAGCTTTCATGCGTGATTCCGTAAAGCGTCGGCTGCATGGAGCCGGTGGGAATCTTGAAGGGTTGCAGGAAGAAGGTCCGGATGGCCATGGCGACCGCGATGGCCACGAGCACCACCTCGACGTTCTCACGCCAACTGGCGTGGGGATACGTCTTGAGCCACTTGTTGGCTACGGCTTCCAGGCTGGCCATCTCCTCGCCGAGGCGTTTGGCGTCGGCGCGTTCCTCGACGGCGGTCCGCAATTTCCGGCAGGCCTCTTCCAGCGCCGTGATCGCCTCGGGCGCGAGCAGGTCGCGCTGGGCCTCCAGCAGGTTGCGGACGTGTTTCCGGAGGTCCAGCGCGTGGCGGACCTGGCCGGAGAGAAACCACTGGACGAGCACACTCACGACTTGAGCACCTCAATAAACGCTTCCTGCGGGATGTTCACCGTGCCGAACATCTTCATGCGCTTTTTGCCTTCCTTCTGCTTCTCCAGCAGCTTGCGCTTGCGGCTGATGTCGCCGCCGTAGCACTTGGCCGTCACGTCCTTGTGCATGGCCCCGACGGTTTCACGAGCGATGATCTTGCCGCCGATGGCCGCCTGAATGGCGATGCCAAACTGCTGCCGGGGGATGACTTCCTTCAGCTTTGCGGCAAGGACGCGGCCACGGGCCTCGGCCTTGTCGCGATGGACGAGGCAGGAGAAGGCGTCCATGACCTCGCCGTTCACCAGCATGTCCAGCTTCACCATATCGCTGATCTCGTAGCCGATCGGCTCGTAATCCATCGAGCCGTAGCCGCGCGTGATGGATTTGATGCGGTCATGGAAATCAATGAGGATTTCATTCATCGGCATCTTGGCGGTGAGCATCACCCGCCGGGCGTCGAGCGTCTCGGTGTTCGA